>JAAUYD010206022.1_pt1 | contig 25574 bp, 30 predicted proteins | sample 7278101 | NCBI WGS metagenome assembly JAAUYD01 (sample SAMN14350128, study PRJNA611818) | marine sediment metagenome | isolation source: surface marine sediment (0.6m) | place: French Polynesia: Moorea | collected 2018-08
GGCCGATCGCGACGTAGATGCACTTCACGCCGAGACCCTTTTGATTGAGGATCGTGTCGATCGCCACCGCGGTCTTGCCGGTCTTGCGGTCGCCGATGATCAGCTCGCGCTGGCCACGGCCGATCGGCGTCATCGCGTCGATCGACTTGATGCCGGTCTGGAGCGGCTCGTGCACCGGCTTGCGACCGAGGATGCCGGGCGCCTGGATCTCCATGCGGCGCAGCTGCGTGCCGACCAGTTCGCCCTGACCGTCGACGGGCTCACCGAGCGCATTGACGACGCGCCCGAGCACGCCGTCGCCGACGGGCACCGAGAGGATGCGGCCGGAGGCCTTGACCGTCTGGCCCTCCTCGATGGCGCTCGTGTCGCCGAGGACGACAGCGCCGATCGACTCCTCGTCGAGGTTCAGGGCCAGGCCGACCGAGCCGTCCTCGAACTCGAGGAGCTCGTTCACCGCGGCGCCGGGCAGGCCCGACACGCGGGCGATGCCGTCGCCGACCTCGGCCACGCGGCCGACCGTGCGGGCCTCGAGCGACGGCTCGTAGCCCTCGAGGTTGGACTTCAGCGCCGAGGCGATGTCGGCTGCGGAGATGGTGAGTTCTGCCATGTCAGATGTTCCTACGACTACTTTCTGGCGCCTTACAGGCGGCTCTTCAACTGATCGACGCGGGTCCGGACGCTGCCGTCGATGACGCTGTCGCCGACGGTGGCGACGATGCCGCCCAGGATGGAGGGGTCGACGATCACCTTCAGGTTGACCTGCTTGCCGGTGGCGTTGGCGAGCGCCGCCTTCAGACGGTCTTGCTGGTCGTCGGTGAGCGCGACCGCGGTGCGCACCTCGGCGACCTCGAGGTTCTTGGAGTTCGACGCGCGTGCGACGAGCTTGTCGATGATGGCGGGGAGATCGCGACCGCGACCGGAGCCGACGACCATCGACACCAACTGCGTGGTGGTCGGCGTGGCCTTGCCGCCGAGCAGATCCTCGACGATGGCCTGCCGCTTGCCGGCCGGCACCATCTCGTCGGTGAGCGCGTTGCGGAGCGCGTCGCTCGACTCGAACGAGCGGGCGAACCGGAACAGCTCGTCCTCGACCTCGTCGAGCGTTCCCTCGGCGCGGGCGACCTCGAACAGGCCGCGTGCGTAGCCGTCGATGCGTGCGTCACTCATCGGCGCGCCTCCCCGTCTGTTGAATCGGTCACCCCGGATGAGGTCCGACTGCGCCGATGAGCTGCGCTCGCCATGACCATGATTCGCTCGCTGCGCTCACTCATGACTGTCCCACCCTTGCGATGAAGTGCTCGATGAGGTCCTGGTGGACCGCATCGTCGATGACGCCGCCGGCGAGCACGCTCTCGGTCGATTCGCCGGCGAGCCGGGAGATCTCGGCTCGCAGCTCGTCGTTGACCCGCGTGGCGCCCGACGCGATGTCGGCGTCGGCGCGCACCTCGAGCTCGGCGACCTCCTGGTCGAGGCGGGCACGACCCTCGATCAGGAGCTGCTCGGCCTGGGCATCGGCCTCGGCGAAGAGCCGCTGACGCTCGGCGTCGATGTCGCCGGCCGCCTGGCGGATGTCCGCCGCTTCGGCCTCGGCCTCGGCCTGGGCGGTGGCGGACTCGTCGAGCTCGGTCTGGATGCGGTTGGTCCGGTCGGCCATGGCGGTCCTGATCGCCGGCCAGGCGAACTTCCACAGCGCGGCGAAGATCAGGACCGACGAGATCGTGCCGTAGATGAGCTCGGCGTCGGCCGGGAACAACCAGTCGATCGATCGGGCGTCGTCGATCGGCTTGCCCTCGGCACCGAAGATGACGGCGAGGCTCATGACGGCACCCCCGCGGACATCGCGTCGTCGACCGCCCGGCTGACGGCCGAGCCGTCGGGGGCCCGGCCGATCGAGAGCTCGATCGTACGGCTGGTGACCTCGCCGACGGCGGCGGCCACATCGGCTCGTGCCGCGTCTCGGGCCGCCTGCGCCTCGGCGGCAGCGGCCTCGCGCTTGGCGGCGATCGCTGCGTTCACCTCGGCGAGCCGGGCAGTGCGCTCGGCCTCGAGCGTCTGGCGGGCGGCCTCGACCCGCTCGTTGGCCTCCGACCGCACCGTGGCGAGTGCCGATTCGTACTCGGCGACCTCGGCGCGGGCAGCCGCACGAGCGGTGTCGGCCTGCTCGTGCCCCTCACGGATGCTCGAGTAGCGGGCCTCCATGCCCTTCTTGACGGCGGGGAAGAGCCAGAACCGCATCAGCAGCGCCAGCACGATGAACGCGCCGGCGCCCCACGCCAGCTCCTTCACCTCGACGGCGAGCGGTGACGGGCCCTCCTGGCACGGGTGCGCGGCCTCGGCGTTCGCTTCGTACTCTTCGAGTGTTTCGTAGGGGAACTCGCAGAAGTCTTGTGACTCCTCGAAGCTCATGAGCTCGAGGTCGTCGTCATCGGCGGCGATGAACCCGACTTCGATCGCGAGTCCCCTCGTCACGACGGCTGTCAGCACGTCATCTCCTTCACGGGAGTAGTGGACCTGATGTGGTGTTCGCTCTCGATCAGAGACCGATGAGGATGAACACCACGAAGCCGATCAGGGCGAGCGCCTCGGTGAAGGCGATGCCCAGGAACATCGTGGTGCGCACCATGCCGGCCGCTTCGGGCTGGCGGGCCATCGCCTCGACGGACTTGCCGACGAGATAACCGATGCCGATGCCGGGGCCGATGGCCGCGAGGCCATAGGCGAAGCCGGCGGAGCTGGCGGCTTCGGCCGCCTTGAGGCCGTCGGCGTCGATGGCCTGAGCGAGGATGCTGAATGCTTCCATGGTGGGTTTGATCTCCTGGTTGGTGTTGAGATGGGAGAGGGCTGAGAACGGTCAGTGCTCGGGGTGGGCGGCGCCACCGATGTAGACGGCGGCGAGGATCGTGAAGATGTAGGCCTGCAGGAAGCCGACCAGCACCTCGAACGCAGTGATGAACATGAGCATGAAGAGCGGCAGGATGCCGACCGGGATGAGGGCGGCGTTGTCACCCTGGAAGAGCTCTTCGGAGAGCAGCGAGAACGTGACGAGCAGGATGTGGCCGGCGAGCAGGTTGGCGAAGAGACGAACGGTCAGCGAGAACGGGCGGACGAGGAACGTCGAGATGAACTCGATCGGTGCCACCAGGATGTAGAGCGGGCCGGGAACGCCCGGCGGGAACAGCGAGTTCTTGATGTACGCCGGCCCCTGGTGCTTGAACCCGACGCCGATGAAGATCACCCAGACCAGCAGCGCCAGGAACATCGGGATCGCGATGCGAGCCGTGGCGGGCATGTACAGGACCGGGATGATGCCCGGCAGGTTGCACAGGTAGATGAACGCGAAGAGGCTCAGCATGAACGGCGTCCAGCCCATGCCGTCGCGGCCCATCGTCGGCATGATGATCTGGGTCTCGATGAACTCGACGATCGTCTCGGCGAAGTTGCGCACGCCCTTCGGGGCCTTCATGCCGTCCTGACGCGCGGCGAGCAGGAAGATGACGATCGAGATCAGCGACGCGAGGACTGCGATGATCGCGACCTTGTTGAGACCGATCGGTTCCACGACGTCCCTCCAGCGGAGGATCTCGTTGATCGGCGGGAATTCGAGTGCGAGCACGTTTGATGTCCGTTCAGGTCTCGTTACGGGCGGGCAGGTTTCAGGCCCGAGTGGGCCAGGGAGATGGCGACGTACTTGAGCTCCCAGACGAGGAGCCCGAGGTGCGTCACGATGATGGTCGCTCCGAGTGCCGGAAGCGAAATCCAACCGGCGTCCTTGACGAGCAGGACGGCGAGCATGATGAGCCCGAGCCGGATGAGGTAGCCGAACAGCGTGGCTCCCATCATCAGGCCGAGCGAAATCTTGGCGGTGTAGGCGATCAGCGCCGCCGACAGCAGGAAATTGACGAGCACGAGGCCCAGCGCGTACGCCGAGGACCAGGCGCCCTCGCTCCCCCAGACGAGGCCGCAGACGATGATGATCGCGGGGGCCACGTACAGGCCCCGCTTGGCCATGTCGGTTGAGAGCTTGATCTCGACGGGATCACCGTCGAGGCGGGTCGCCATCGGTTCCGCGGCCGGCGTCACGCAGCGCCCTCCAGACCGTCGCGCGAGGTGCGACCGTCGGTGAGCCGGGCGGCGCGTTCGGCCTCGAGGCGCTCCATCCGCGCGTCGTAGACGTACTTCATCCGGACGAACGACCCGACCGCGGCGAACAGCACGAGTGCGATCGTGAAGAGCGGGAACAGCCCGAGCCACCGGTCGAGCAGCCAGCCGATCACGAGGAACGCGAGGACGGTGAGCGCCAGATCCATCCCCCGGCCGAGCGAATCATCGCCGGCTGTCGCGGCGGCGTCGGACCTGGGCCGCTGCGCGCGGTCGATGTTCGTGAAGAGGAGCTTCATGGAGACGGTGTCGGCCCGGTGCGGGGACGGCGGGTGCACGGGCTTTGTGAACGCAGGCACAAGCTACTCGGCGCCCTCCCCTACGAGCAACTCTCGACCCGGGCAATCACGGTTTTCTGCTGCGCGACGACACGGCGGCGCTGGATGCGGGGAGCACATCGTCGGCCGGTCGGCGCCTGGCCGTGCCGTCGGCGGGCGGCGCGCCGCCGGCTTGCTCGACCACGGCATCGTCGGGATCACCGGCGCCGTCGTCGCCCGGATCGGCCCGGTCGCCGGCACCGTCCGCGTCACCGGCGATGCCGTTCTCCGCCTCGTCACCGTCGTCGTCACCGTCGTCGTCGTGCGCCTCGTCGTGCGCCTCGTCGGCCTCGCGACGTTCGGGCCGGGACGGGTCGAGCTGCTCGGATGCGGGCCGGTTGAGCGCGGCCTCGACCGCGATGGCCCGCTTGCGACGGACGCTCGGATGCAGGACCGTGTAGAGCACGATGCCCAGGGCGCCGACCCCGAACGACAGGTAGCTCGGGTTCTCGCCGGTCAGCACCGGATAGAGCACGAACCCGGACAGCAACGCCGTCCAGGTCCAGAGGATGAGCACGCTGCGCCGGTGGCCGTGCCCGAGGTTCATCAGCCGGTGGTGCAGGTGACCCTTGTCCGCGACGTCGAGCGCCTGTCGCTTCGAGGCCCGCCGGACGATCGCGAACAACGTGTCGAGGATCGGCACGCCGAGGATGAGCAGCGGGATCGCCAGCGGGGCGAAGAAGAAGAACGTCTGGCCGACGAAGCCCTGCGCGTTCGGGTCGGCGCGGCCGCCGACGACGCTGGTCGACACCGCGAGCAGCAGTCCGAGCAGGAACGCGCCGCTGTCGCCCATGAAGATCCGGGCCGGGTTGAAGTTGTGCGGCAGAAACCCGAGGCTGATGCCGGCGGTGATGATCGCGATCAGCGGGCCGAGGTTCTGCTCGGCGAGGAGGCCGAGATCGTCGAGCTTGTTGGCATACAGGAAGAACGCCGTCGCGCCGATCGCGACGATGCCGGCCGCCAGCCCGTCGAGGCCGTCGATGAAGTTGATGGCCTGGGTCATCCCGAGCACCCAGAGCACCGTGACGAGCGGCGTCCAGTCGCTCGACAGGATGATGACGTCGAAGAACGGCACCCGGAAGTAGAACATCGTGGCGCCGAACCACCAGAGCACGAGGCCGGCGAGCACGACGCCGGTGACCTTGCCGGGCGGCGCCATGTCGAAGATGTCGTCGAAGAACCCCGTGGCGAACACCACCAGCGCGGCGAGCGCGATGCCGATCGGCTCGGAGTTGTCCTCGAAGAGGATGTCGAACCGCCCGAGCGAGAGCGCGACGAGCAGCGCGACGAAGAAGCCGAACAGCATCGCGACACCACCGACCTCGGGCATCGGGCTGGTGTGGACCGACCGTTCGTTCGGCTCGACCATCCACCCGCGGGCACGAGCGACCGCGCCGACGATCGGCGTGACGACGAACGTGGCGACGGCCGCGACAGCCCCGATGATCACGTAGTCGGTCAAGCTGGGCGCCACGACCACCCAGGTTACGGGGGCGCGCTCGTGTGGCAGGAACGGCGAGGGCCGGTGGGTCCCGACGTCGTCGCCGGGACGGTGAAGGGCCCGTTGGAGTGGTCGGCTCGTCCCGTGCCGTTCGTGGTGCACGTACACTCCCGCCGTGCAAGGCGATGTGCGTCCGTCGACGAGCGCCCGGCTCGATCGGATTCGTCTCCTCTCCCGTCTGTACAGCCATCAACAGGCAGTCCGACGAGACGAATACCTCGAGAAGCATGCCGCTCCGGATTTCGTGCGCGGCACCGAGCAGGTCTTCGAGTGGTACCGGCGCTACACGGAGAGCGCGAGCTCCGTCCTCGACTGGGGATGCCGCCACGCGCCCGATGCGTGCCTGATCGCCCAGAGCACCGGTGGTCGAATCGACATCCACGGATGCGACACCGTGGACGCCGAGGCGTACCGGGTGTTTCACGACGCAGCCGGCTTGGACTACCGGCAGCTCGACCACGAGTACCTGCTCCCCTACGACGCCGAGTCATTCGACGTGATCATCGCTGCCGGCGTACTCGAACACGTGCCGATGGAGTACGAGAGCATCAAGGAGCTGAGTCGGGTGATCAAGAAGGAGGGGACGCTCGTGGTCACGTTCCTGCCCAATCGATGGTCGGTTCACGAGCTCAGCGCCCGCCGCGCGGCGGCGTATCCCGATCGGGCAGGGCAGCCCCATCACCTCCGCACCTACGGTCGGGGAGGCGTCCGCCATCTTCTCCAGTCTGCGGGATTCGTCGTCACCGAGATCGGCTTCCAGACCCACTTCGGTCTCCTGCCCCTCGAGCCGGACCCGACAGCGACCCGACGAATGGTCTCGAGACTCGGTCGCACGATCGGCATCGCCCGTCTGGCCCCCTGCCTCGCGCTGGTCGCGCGTCGGCTTGCGTACTTCTAGTCAGCGATCGATCAGCCACACGGTTCGTCGCGCGCGGCCACCCGGGACTGCCGCGCGTTGAGGTGACAGTGGTTGGTCAGGCGGCGGTTGCCGTCTGAGGGGTCATGATGGTCTCGTATTCGATGGGGGTCAATCGGCCGAGGCGTTGCTGGCGTCGGCGGCGGTGGTAGGTGCGTTCGATCCAGGTGATGATCTCGATGCGGAGGGCGTCGCGTGTCGCCCAGGAGCGCCGGTCCAAGACGTTGCGTTGCAGGAGGGCGAAGAAGGATTCCATGGCGGCGTTGTCGCCGGCGGAGCCGACTTGGCCCATCGAGCCGACCATGCCGTGGCGGGCGAGTGCCCGATGCACCTTCCGAGCGCGGAACTGTGACCCGCGGTCGGAGTGCAGGATGCAGCCGGCGACGTCACCTCGCCGGGCGGCAGCCATCTCGATCGCAGCGACGACGAGGCGGGCCTTCATGCGTTCGTCGATGGCCCAGCCGACGATCCGGTTCGAGAACACGTCCTTGATCGCACACACGTACAGCTTCCCCTCCTTCGTGCGGTGCTCGGTGATGTCGGACAGCCACAGCTGGTTCGGGGCCTCGGCGGTGAAGTCGCGGCGCACCAGGTCGTCATGTGACGGTGTGCCAGGGATCGACGCCTTGGGCCGTTTGGGTTTGCCGAACACCGACCACCACTGGTGATCCCGGCAGATCCGCCACACGACCCGGTCCGACACTTCGGCATGCTCGTCTGCTCGGCGGACTTCGTCGGCAAGGAATCGATACCCGAACTCGGGGTCGTCTCGATGGGCATCACAGATTGCGTTGGCGAGGTAGGCCTCATCGAGCTGGGCGTCGGTGATCGGGCAATCGAGCCAGCGGTAGTAGGGAGCACGAGCGAGACCGAGTACCCGACACGACACCGTGACGGGGATCCCGTCGTCGGCGAGCTCGCGCACGAGCGGGTACATCATCCTTTTGGGATGTTCGCCTTGCCGAGATACGCCGCTGCTCGGCGCAGCACCTCGTTCTCCTGCTCCAGCAGGCGGATCCGCTTCTTCGCCTCTCGAAGCTCCGCTGACTCCGTCGACGTGACGCCGGAACGTTCGCCGTCGTCGATCGCGGCTTGGCGGAGCCACTTCGACAGCGTCATCGGGTGGATCCCGAAGTCGTTGGCGATCTGCTCCAGGGTCGTGCCGTCGGGGCGGTTCCGAGCGACCTTCACGACGTCGTCGCGGAACTCGGGCGGATAGGGCTTGGGCATCGGGACATCCTTCCAGGCCTGCCAGAGCAAGCCAGCTCAGATGTCACCTCAACGCGCGGCAGTCCCCCCCTCGAGCGAGCGACGATGTCGTCAGAGAGCGGCACGGCCGGGTCGGATGATGCGACCGCCGGTCGCGTGCCCTGCGGGTGGTACACGCGGGCCAGCCGTCGTCCCGTCGACGAACCTCCGCGAGCGTGGCGGACCCCCGCCGGCGGCGAGATCGCCGTGCTCGACCCGGCGACGGCGCGACCGCGGGCGGGACCTCAGGCGCCGTCGGGGTAGGCGGGGAACCGCGCGCAGAGGTCGGCGACCTCCTTGCGGACCAGCGCCAGCGTCTCGGGCTCGTCGCGCCCCCGCAGTGCCCGTGCGATCAGCGCGGCGACGACAGGCATCTCGGTCTCGGTCATGCCCTGCGTGGTGACCGAGGGTGTGCCGATCCGCACGCCGCTCGTGACGAACGGGCTCCGCGGGTCGTCGGGCACGGTGTTCTTGTTCAGCGTGATGCCGGCCTCGTCGAGGCTCGACTGGGCGACCTTGCCGGTCAGCTCCTCGTCGAACGGTCGCAGGTCGACCACCATCAGGTGATTGTCGGTACCGCCCGACACGAGCCGGAAGCCCTCGCCCGCCAACGCGGCCGCGAGTGCCGACGCGTTGGCGACGATCTGGTGGGCGTACTCGCCGAAGCTGGGCTGGGACGCCTCGTAGAAGGCGATGGCCTTACCGGCGATGGCGTTCTCGAGCGGCCCGCCCTGCCAGCCGGGGAACACCGCCTTGTCGATCGCCTTCGCGTGCTCGGCGGTGCTGAGGATGCAGCCGCCGCGCGGCCCGCGCAGCGTCTTGTGCGTCGTGAAGGTGACGACGTCGGAGTAGGGCACCGGGTTCGGGTGCGCACCGCCGGCCACGAGCCCCGCCAGGTGAGCGATGTCGAACATCAGCATCGCGCCGACCTCGTCGGCCACGGCGCGGAACGGCTCGGGGTCGAGCCGCCGGGGATAGCTCGTGGTACCGGCGACGATCATCTTCGGGCGGTGCTCGAGCGCGAGATCGCGCATCGCATCGAGGTCGATCCGCTCCTCGCCGCCGACGCCGTAGGACACGAAGTGGTACAGGATGCCGCTGGTGTTGACCGGCGAGCCGTGCGTGAGGTGACCGCCGTGGTCGAGGCTCAGGCCGAGCACCGTGTCACCCGGCGACAGCAGCGCCTGGTAGACGCACATGTTCGCGTTGGCGCCGGAGTGTGGTTGCACGTTGGCATGCTCGGCGCCGAACAGCGCCTTGACCCGCTCGATCGCGATCGACTCGATGTCGTCGACGACCGCGTTGCCGCCGTAGTACCGCTTGCCCGGGTAGCCCTCGGAGTACTTGTTGGTGAGCACCGAGCCGGTCGCGCGCATCACGGCCGGGGACGTGAAGTTCTCGCTGGCGATCAGTTGGAGGCCCGTCGTCTGGCGTTCGAACTCGCGGTGGATGAGCGCTTCGACCTCGGTGTCGGGGTGCGTGTCGGAGTGGAAGGGCATCGGTGAGGGTCCTCGGGATGTGTTGGTTCGGTGGGGTCGGGATGTGTCGAGCGGCCTAGCGGCTGGCCTCGGTCTCTTCGATCTCGGTCAGCTGGGCGACCCGGCGCGCATGGCGGCCGCCCTCGAAGGGAGTGGACAGGAACAGGTCGACGATCTCGTCGGCGAGGCCGACACCGACGACGCGGGCGCCCATCGACAACACGTTGGCGTCGTTGTGCTCACGCGCCATGCGAGCGGTGTACAGGCAGTTGCAGAGCGCTGCGCGGGCGCCGCGCACCTTGTTGGCGGCGAGCTGCTCGCCCTGGCCGCTGCCGCCCAGCACGATGCCGACGTCGGCCTCGCCGTCGCGGACCGAGCGCGCGGCAGCTGCGCAGAAGCCCGGGTAGTCGACGCTCTCGGTCGAGTCGGTGCCGTGGTCGACGATCTCGTGGCCGGCAGCCGCGAGCCGGTCGATCAGGTGCTGCTTGAGTTCGAAGCCGGCGTGATCGGAGCCGAACGCGATGCGGGCCACGCCGCCGAGTGTACGGCCCCGGTCCGGCCCGAACGCGTTCGCTTGCGATCAGCTGCCGACTGCGTCGGGATCGACCTCCTGGCCGCCGAGCGTCCCCTGGTCGGGGCACGACACCTCGAGGTAGGCGTCCGTGAGCGGCGTCTCCTCATTGCTCAGCAGGCTCGGGTCCGACCCGAACGGCACGAGCCGAGCGGCGAAGTCGGAGGCGGCAGCGTCGACCACCGCCCACACGTCCTCGGGAAGGTCCACGGCGAACTCGGGCGTCGACGGATCGCGCACCGACAGCGCGGCGAGCCACGCCGTCGAGACGGCAGCCAGGACGCCCTCGTCGGCGCCGGCGTCGAGCAGCGCCTGACGGGCGACGTCGAGACGGCGGGTGATCGGTCCGAAGTAGCCGTCGGCTGCGACCTCGCGCTCGCGCTCCAGCTCGTCGGGCCAGGCCACCAACATGTCGTCGTACGCATCGGTGACGACCGGTGAGGCGATGATCTCCAGCGGCGCGAGCGCCTCGGGGCCTGCCTCGCTGAACGCGTTCGCCACGAGGATCACCTGGGCCGACCCGGCCCACCGGCTCCACGCCGAGCAGAAGGGATCATCGCTGTCGAGGCCGGGCGTACCCACCTCGGCGACGTCGAGCGGGTCGGGCGGCAACGTCGACACCGCCGCGGGCCCGGACGAGTCGTCGACGGTCACCGATGGGTCGGCCGCCGCCTCGGTCGTCGACGCGGCGGCGTCGGGGACGGAACCGGTCGGGCCGGCGACCTCCTCCGTCGTGACCGGCGCCTCCGCTGCGGTCGAGTCGGCGGCGACGTCGCCGCCATCGGGATCGCCGCCCGAGCACGCAACGGCCACCACCGACACGGCGAGCACGAGACCGGTAGGGCGGATCACCCCGACATGGTCGCACTTCGCGTGCGATGCTGACCGGCATGGCTCCGACGGTCCCCGAACCAGCCTCTGAACGCGCCGGCGCACGACCGCGAATCGTGCTCGACTGCGACCCGGGGCACGACGACGTGATCGCCATCCTCGTCGCCGCGCTGCACACCGACCTCGCCGGCATCACCACCGTCGCCGGCAACGCGCCCCTCGATCGGACCACCTACAACGCGTGCGTGATGCGCGATGCGCTGGCGCTCGATGTGCCCGTCCACAGCGGCGCCGCGCGGCCGCTGACCGCACCGCCACGGTTCGCCGGCTTCGTGCACGGCGAGAGCGGGCTCGACGGGGCTGACCTCCCGGCGCCCGAGCGCGGCGCCGACAGCACGGACGCCGTGGCGTTCATCGTCGACACATGCCGCGCATCGGAGGGCACCTGGCTGGTACCGACGGGCCCACTCACGAACATCGCGCTGGCACTGCGCACCGCACCCGACCTCGCCGGACGGATCGCCGGCGTCTCGTTGATGGGCGGCGGAACGTTCGGCAACCGGAGCCCCATGGCCGAGTTCAACATCTGGGCCGACCCCGAGGCCGCCGCCGTCGTCTTCGGCAGCGGCGTGCCGTTGACGATGGCGGGGCTCGACGTGACGCACCAGCTCGTCGTCACGCTCGAGCGCGCCGACGAGGTCGCTGCGCTCGACTCGCCCTTCACGACGATGATCGCCGGCCTGTTCCGCTTCTTCGCCGGCAACTACATCGCCCGTCACGACGCGGCCACCGGCGCAGCCCTGCACGACCCGCTGGCCGTCATGGCGCTGACCCACCCCGCGCTGCTCGATGGCACCGACCGTCACGTGACGATCGAGACGCGCGGCGAACACACGACCGGCATGACGGTGATCGACCGGCGCGACATCAGCGACCGTGAGCCGCCCAACTGCCACGTCCTCGAGCACGTCGACGACGCCGGCGCGTGGCAGGTGGTCGTGGACGCGCTCCGATGGGCCGGCGAGCGCGCCGCGGCGGTCGCTGCCGGAGCCGGGTCCCCGCCGGGGGTGCAGCCGTGACCGACACGTTCCCCCGCCAGCATGCTCGGACGCAGCGATTCACGCTCGGCGAACCGCGCAACGTCACCGTGACGAGCGACGGCCGGCAGGTGCTGTTCGCTCGCAGTCGGGCGGGCGACGACCCGGTCAACTGCCTCTGGGTCGCCGATGTCGCCTCGGGTGCCGAGCGGATGATCGCCGACCCGCGGGCGCTGCTGGCCGCGGCCGACGACGCCGACCTGCCCCCCGAGGAGCGCGCACGCCGAGAGCGTCTCCGCGAGGGCGCCGGAGGCATCACCTCGTACGCGGTCGACGAGCACGAGCAGGTCGCGTGCTTCACGCTGGCCGGTCGCCTGTTCGTGGCCGACATCGCGGCCGGTACCGCCGAGCCCGTCGATGTCGCCGGACCGGTGTTCGACCCCCGTCCCGGCCCGGGCGGCGACACGATCGCCTACGTCAGCGGGCAGTGCCTCCGCGTGGTCGATCGCGTCGGCGCCGACCGGACGCTGGCCGACGAACCCGACCTCGACACCGTCTCGTGGGGCAGCGCCGACTTCATCGCCGCCGAGGAGATGGGTCGCTACCGCGGCTTCTGGTGGAGCCCCGACGGTTCGCAGATCGCCGCGTGCCGGGTCGACGAGGCACCGGTGCGCCTGTGGCACATCTCGAACCCGGCCGATCCTTCGCAGCGGCCGAACCCGGTCCGGTACCCGGCCGCCGGCACGGCCAACGCAGACGTGTCGCTCCACCTGTGCCCGCTCGACGGAGGGCCGCCCGTCGAGGTCGGCTGGGACCGGAGCACCTTCCCCTACCTGGCGGCTGTGCACTGGACGCGTGCCGGCCTCACGATCGTCGTCCAGTCCCGTGACCAGCGCGACCTCGAGGTGCACGTCGTCGACCCTCGAACGGGCGCGACCGAGCGGGTGTGGGCCGACCACGACGACGTGTGGGTCGAGTTGGTGCCGGGCACCGGACGGCTCGCCGGCGCCGACGACGACGCCGACCACGCGATGCTGGTCATGTGCGCCGACCGTGACGGCGCCCGACGCCTCGTCGTCGACGGCGAGATCGTGACGCCCCCCGATCTCCAGGTACGCAGCGTGGTCTCGGCATCGACGGACCGCATCGTGCTCACGGCCAACCCGATCGACGACGCGACCGTGCTCCACGTGCACCGGTGGACGCCTGCCGGGGTCGAGCTGCTGACCGACGAGCCGGGCGTGCACGGAGCGGCCGCTGGCGGCGACACGACGATCATCCGAACCTCGACGCTCGACACACCCGGCGCCAGGTGGCACCTGCCGTCGGGGCACACGCTCACCCACACGGCGGAGCAGCCGCTGGTCACCCCCAACGTGATGCTCGCGCCGCACGGCGAGCGGGTCGGTGCGACCGCGCTGCTCCTCCCCCACGGCCACGACGGCACGGCGCTGCCGGTGCTGCTCGACCCGTACGGCGGCCCGCACGCTCAACGCGTCGTCCGGTCGCACAACGCCATGCTCACGCCGCAGTGGTTCGCCGACCAGGGCTTCGCCGTGCTCGTGTGCGACGGCCGCGGAACGCCCGGCCGCGGTTCGGCGTTCGAGCGTGCGGTGCGCGACGACCTCGCGATCGGCGTCCTCGACGACCAGATCGCGTCACTGCACGAGGCCGCGGCGCACCATCCCGAGCTCGACCTGTCCCGTGTGGCGATCCGGGGCTGGAGCTTCGGCGGCTACCTGGCGGCGTTGGCGGTCATGGTCCGTCCCGACGTGTTCGCCGCTGCGATCGCCGGCGCCCCGGTCACCGAATGGCGCCTGTACGACACGCACTACACCGAGCGGTACCTCGGCGACCCCGAGCGGCGACCCGAGGTGTACGACGCCAACTCGCTCCTGCCGCTCGCCGACCGATTGGCCCGACCACTCCTCCTCGTGCACGGCCTGGCCGACGACAACGTCGTGGCGGCCCACACGTTGCAGCTGTCGGCGGCACTGCTCGCGGCGGGCCGCCCCCACGAGGTGCTGCCACTGGTCGGTGTCACGCACATGACCCCACAGGAGATCGTTGCCGAGAACCTCCTGCTCCACCAGCTCGACTTCCTCCGCCGCGCGCTCGACCTCCCGGCGGACGCCGACCGTGCTGTTCCCGGGGGTGCCTGACGCGGCGCCGGCCGCTGCCGGCCCGTCCCGGGACGGCCCGACGGCGGCCGCGGACTAGGGTTTCGCGGTGATGAACGATCGACTGCTCGAGCTGTTCGAGGGAGTTGCCGTACACGCCACAGCCGACCGCGAGCATGCAGCGGCACTCGAGCTCCTGGCGCTCGTCATGGCCGCCGACCGGCGGCTCGAGCAGGCTGAGCTCGACACGATCCGCGAGATCAGCGACGACTGGCGCGACACCGACTTCACGTTCGACAAGTACGTCGGCCCGGCGATCGTTCGAGCCCAGGACGCGATCACCAAGGACGAGGTCATCGAGTTGCTCGATGAGATCGACCGGCGGATCAGCAGCAGGGTGCTCCGACGCGCGTTGTTCTCCGCCGCTCGGGACGTCGCCGGCGTCAACGACGACGTGTCACCCGAAGAGGGCTCGATCCTCGCCGAGGTCGCCGTCAGGTTCAGTTGATCGGACTGTCGGGTCCGTTCAGCTATCGGCGAGGCGTTCGCCGAACTGGCGGAGCCGCTCGACCGACTCGGGTGGCACCTCGGCCCGGCGGCTGGCGAGCGCCTGCTTGATCTTGCGGTACGTGTCGGCCTCGAGGCCACATCGCTTGCACTCCTCGAGGTGATCGGCGAGGGAGCTGATCTCGCTGTCGCGGTCGAGCTCGCCGTCGAGGAACTGTTGCAGCAGACGACCCACCTCGGGGCACGAGAGCTGTTCACCGGCGCGGATCTCGGGCCAGCGCCCTCCGGTCACACGGCGCATCATCGAGCGGATCATCGGGACCTCCCGGCTTCGAGATCGGCATACATCGGGGCGACGCCCGTACGGCGGAGCTGTTCTCGGATCTTCTTGCGGCCTCGGTGCAGGCGGCTCATCACCGTGCCCACGGGGACACCGATCGCCTCGGCGGCTTCCGCGTAGCTGAGCCCCTGGATGTCGACCAGATCGATCACCTCACCGAAGGCCGGGCTCAGCGACTCGAGCGCGGCCTCGACGTCGGCGTCGAACTCCTGGTCGACGAATCGGTCGGGCCGCGCCGCGTCGTCCTCGGTCGGCGACTGCGCGAGCCGTTCGAGTTGCGTGTCCGGGTCGCGGAGCAGCTCGGGCCGCCGGCGTCGATTGCGGTTGATGTGCGTGTTGCGCAGGATCGTGAGCAGCCACGCCCGGGGGTGCCGGCCGTCGAAACGATCGATCGCCCGATACGCCCTGATCAACGTGTCCTGCACGAGGTCCTCGGCGTCGGCGTGGTTGCGGGTCAGCGATCGGGCGACGCGCAACATGACCTCGACCTCGGGCAGCACGTACTGCTCGAAGGCGGCGTCGCCGCGCGGCTCGCTCATGGGCGATCGTTCCAGCATCGACACGGCCACCACGGTTCAACGGGTCGAGACGGCGTCGCCCGAGTCATCGCACCAGTGTCGCATGCCGGGAGAACCCGGACGCGACCAAGGGCTATTCCGACCGGCAGGCGTGGACCGACCAGGCGTCAGGGACGGTCGGGGCGCCGATCGCTCGGCACGGTCGAGGTCGATGCATCGATCGTCGGCGTCGCGGAGGTCGACGAATCGATCGTCCGCGTCACCCGGGTCGACGTCACCCGCGCATCGGTGGTCGTCGGTCGATCCGCCACCGTCGTCGGTCGATCCGCCACCGTCGTCGACGTGGTGGTCGGCCGGTCACGCGTCGTCGGCCCGGTCGTCGTCGGGTCCCTGGCGATCGACGCCCCGCCGGTGGTCGCGGTCCGCTCATCGGGCGTCGGGCGCGACACCTCGACCGGTGTCGCTGGAGCAGTCGTCGGTCGGTCGACCGGCGCCAGGTCGCCCTCACGGATCGATGCCTCCGGCGTGGTGGTCCCCGTCGGCGGTCCGGTCGGCGACGTGGTCGTCCGGGCCGAGGGCGTCCGTACGAGCGGAACCAGCATCCCGTCGGTCACGCGGTAGCGCCCAGGGCCGTACCGGTCGCCGTCGACGACCGCCTCCCCGCCCGCTGCGACGACGATGATCGAACCGTCGGGGACGTCGTCACCAGCGGCGATGGCAACCGACGGCCCGCCCGGTGATTCCAGCGTGACGCCGTCGGCGAGCGCGAAGGTCGCATCACCGCCGCGGTCGAGGGCAGCGAAGGCGACGAACGCCGCGATGACGAACAACGTCGCGGCCGCAAGGGCCACGGCGGCGGTGAGCACACGTCGCCGGTTCGGCGCTCGCGTCGTGATCGCAGCCATCACCCGCTGCTCGATCGCCGCGATCCGGTGCTCGCTCGGTGCCGCGGGCACCACCTCGCCCATGCGTTCGAGGCGGCGCTCGACGTCGCTGCGGATCGGTCGCTCATCCACGCCGGTCTCCTTCCAGTTGCCGGCGCAACGCGCGCAGTGCGCGGTGCTGGAGGACCGCGAGGTGGTTCGGCGTGACGCGCATGGCCTCGGCTGCCTCGGCCGTCGTGAGCTCGGCGAGGAACCGCAGCGACAGCACCTCCTGGTGGCGTTCCGACAGCCGGCCCAGTGCCTCGAGCGCCTCGGAATCCTGCACATCGTCGACCACATCGGTCGTCGCCAGCGGCTCCTCGCGGGTCGCGACGAGCCGCTCGCGGCGCCGTCGCCGGTGGTCGCTCCGGTAGTGGGACGCCACCACGTTCGCGGCGATGCGGAACAGCCACGGTCGAATCGTCGACCGCTCGGGCTCGAAGCCGGGCAACGCCGTCCAGCAGCGCTCGAACGTGGCGGCGGTCAGGTCGTCGGCGAGCACGTCGTTGCCGGTCCTGCGGCGGATGAACCGGTGTACGTCGAGCACGTACCGTCGAAAGAGGACGGCGAACTCGTCGGGGTCCTCGGCGGCGCGGGCCGCGAGCGCCACGTCGTCGGTCGGGGCGCGCGCGGCCCGACGAGCTCGACTGGGGTCGGTCAGAGGGCGAGCACCTCCCGGTCGCGGGCAGCGTCGGGGCGGGGGATCCGCACGGTCTCGGGCCGGCTGCGCGCAACGATGCGATCGGTCTCGGTCGTCGCGATGACCGCGTAGGTCACCTTCGACGCTCCTGCCGGCACGGGGTCACGGTACGCGTTGGGGCCCGAGGGCCGGAACCGCTCGACCAGCTCCCGTGGGCCGCCGTCGACCGAGCGCCAGAGCGACACCACGAACGCGTCGCGGCTCTGCGGCCGACTCCATTCGCACCCGATGGCCTCGCGGGCCGGGCCGAGCCGGCACCGGAGCCGGAGGACCTCCACATCCGCGGTGACGCGGACTCGCTCGGGGCGGCTCTGGCCGACGACGCGGCCAGCCTCGCTCAGCGCCTGGACGGCGTACACGTATCGGTGGCCGGCCCGCACCTCGGCATCGAGGTAGCCGGTCTCGGTGAGATCCGCCGTACGGAACACGACCTGGCGGTGCCGATCGGTGTCGGGGTCGAGGCGGACGAGGCGGACCCAGCTCGCGGCGGGCGCCTGTGGCATCGACCACTCGCATCGAACCGCCGGCCCGGCGTCGGTGGTGCGCACCGCACATTCGAGGCGCAGCGCCTCGAGCCCGGAGCGCCGATCGCTGACGCCGTCGGACCGGCGGTCCGCGTCGCCGGCTTGCACCGACATCGGGAGCACCATCGTGAACGCCGCGGCCGAGGCCACCACGGTGAGGATCGATCGTCGCATGAGCACGTGTCCTTTCTGGTTCGCGTGCCCGTACGACGCCACCGACCCACACTCGATGACGCGTCACGCGGGAATCTCCGCAGCGACCTTGCGCCGTTCGACCCGGAGCAGGTCGCGGTGTGACGTTCAGTCGGGATGCAGCGGGGCGAAGAACCGCCGGTTCGGCTCGAGCAGGTCGAACACCGACCGATCCGTCGGCGGCAGCGCAGCATCGGAGCTGCCGAGTGCCTGCACCCGATCGCCCCACCGGTAGACCGAGCTGCCCCAGGTGACGCCGCCGCCGAACGCGGTGAACACGACGATGTCGCCGGCGTCGACCCGGCCGCCGTTCACGGCATCGGAGAGCGCCATCGGAATCGACGCCGCCGACGTGTTGCCGTGCTCTGCGATGTTGATCATCAACCGGTCGTCGCCGATCCCGAGCTTCTCGGCGGCGGACCTGATGATCCGCTCGTTGGCCTGGTGCGGCACCACGAGGGCGACGTCGTCCACCGACACGCCGGCGTCGTGCAGCGCCCGGCACACCGACGACGTCAGCCCGCGGACGGCGATCTTGAAGACGGCCTGCCCCTCGAAGTGCAGTGCCGACGACCGGGGATCGCGAGGTTCGAGCAGCGAGCGGCGCGTGCCGAGCGACTCGAACACCATCGTCGTGCCGGCTGCGCCGTCTGCGCCGAGATCGGTGCCGAGCATGCCATCGCCGCCGGTCGAGGCTTCGAGCACGACGGCGCCCGCGCCATCGCCGAAGAGCACGCACGTGCTGCGGTCGCGGTAGTCCATCACCCAGTGCAGCTGCTCGGCGCCGATGACGAGCGCCCGGGACTTCACGCCGGCAGCGATCATCGACGCCACGGTCGTCGAGGCATAGACGAACCCGGAGCAGGCGGCGTTGAGGTCGAAGGCGGCTGCGTTGACCGCGCCCATCCGGCGTTGCAGGTCGCAGGCGTTGCTCGGGCAGCTGATCTCCGGCGTCACGGTCGCCATCACCAGGAGGTCGATGTCGGTCGCCTCGAGACCGGCCGCAGCCAACGCGTGCCAGGCGGCGACCTCGGCCATGTCGGTCGTCTGCATGTGGTTGATGCCCCGCGACCGGATGCCGGTTCGCTCGACGATCCACTCGTCGGTCGTGTCGACGAGCTGTTCGAGGTCGGCGTTCGTGAGCGAGGTCGGCGGGCGACACTTGCCCCAGCCGGTGATCGTCGCGCGTCGGGCCATGCCGTCGACACTAGGGCGCGACGTCCGACCGTCGATCACGACACGACGGCGATCGCGGCGGCGACGACCAGCCCGATGCCGGTGAACACGATCGTGCCGATGCCCACGACCCGGGCGGCCAGGGGGTGGACCGGGCTCTCCTGCGCACGCAGCGGGCCATGCAGCTCTTCGTAGTGGCGACCGCTCCAGACGAGGAGCGCTGCGCCGACTGCCACCTGCGCCAGACCGAACGCGGCGAAGCCGACCGGCAGCGTCTCGGCGGCTGCCCGCGCCATCAGCACACCGGCCACGATCGATGCGATCGCGGTGCGCTCCCACGCCAACGCCGTGCGTTCGTGCTGGAGCCCCGGGTCGAACACCGAGCCCGGGCGGCCGTCGTCGGGCGTCACTCGCATCGTCTCACGAGGCGTCCACGACGAACAGCACCGCGGCCACCACGGCGACGATCGCGACGCCGATCGCCATGAACATCGGCAGGCGCGAGGGCGGGAGTGGTTCGTCCAGGCGCATCGCCCGCTCGTTGAGGGCCCATCGCCGGTACGCGGTCGCGGCGGTGAGGAAGGCGAGCGCGAGCAGCGCGACGCCGAGCGACTCGGCGCCGGTGAAGTCGTCGAGGATCGTGATCGCACCGAGGCCGCCCGCCGCCAGCGCCAGCGACGTCCGGATCCAGGCCAGGAAGGTCCGCTCGTTGGCCAGTGTGAACCGGTAGTCCGGATCGTCACCGACCGTCCTCGGGTCGCGCGGGAACCAGTGCCGTCTCACGTGAGCTCGGCGAGGGTGGTCAGGAAGCGGTCGTTCTCGGCCGATGTGCCGATCGTGACCCGGATGCCCTCGCCCGAGAACGGCCTGATGACGACGCCGCGTCGCTCCAGGCCGAGGGCGACGTCGTCGGTGCGTTCTCCCGTCGCCAGCCAGACGAAGTTGCCCTGATGGTTCGGCAGCGTCCAGCCCGACGCCGCCAGCTCGACCTCGACACGGGCGCGTTCGGCGAGGATGCCGGCGACCCCGTCGGCGATGACGTCGTCGAGCTCGAGCGCGGCGAGCGCCGCCGCCTGCGCCAGGCCGTTCACGGCGAACGGGAGCAGCGTCTTGTCGACGGTGGCGATCACGTCGGGGTGGCCGACCGCGTACCCGACCCGCAGACCTGCCAGGCCGTGGGCCTTCGAGAAGGTCCGGGTGACGATCACGTTCGGATGGTCCGGCACCAGCTCGGCCACGGGGTCACCGAAGCCGGGGTCGAGGAACTCGCGGTAGGCCTCGTCGATGCACACGACCACGTCACCGGGCAGCTGCTCGACCAAGGTGCGCAGCTCGGTGGTCGTCGAGGCCACACCGGTCGGGTTGTTCGGAGTGGCGAGGAAGAGCAGCTTCGTCCGGTCGGTCACGGCCGCGACGAGCGCGCCGACGTCGGCGCCGAGGTCGGCCGCCAGCGGGACTTGGACCGCTCGGCCCGCCATCAGCTGGGTGAAGACGGGGTACACCTCGAACGAACGCCAGGGGAAGACGACCTCGTCGCCCGGGTCGACGAAGCCGAAGAAGAGCTGCTGGAGGATGCCCGACGAGCCGCTGCCGACGGTGACCTGGGCGACGTCGACGCCGAGCTTGGCGGCGAGCGCCTCCCGCACCGGCGTCGCACGGTGGTCGGCGTACCGGTTGACGCCGCGCGCCGCGGCAGCGATGGCGTCGAGGATCGGGTCGAGCGGCGCCGCCGGGTTCTCGTTCGAGGCCAACTTGATGGCGTCGGTGATGCCGTGCTCGTCCTCGGCCTGCTTGGCGCCCTTGCCGGGCCGGTAGGAGGGCAGGTCCGCGACCACGCGTCGCGGCCGGCCGATCGTGCTGTCGTTCACGCGGTCGACGGTAGCCAACCGCCCACCCGCAGGTGACGGCCGATCGTCACAACCCTTCGAACAGCACGCCGTCGGCCTCGAGGCCGTCGAGCTCGGCGTCGGAGTAGCCGAGCTCCGCCAGGACCTCGCGGCCGTGCTCGCCATGGAGCGGTGCCGGGCGATCGATCACGGCATCCCCGCCGACGATCGGGGGCGTCACCCGGTAGCGACCGGCGTGGGGATGCTCGTCCATCGGGAGCTCGTCGACGAGGTGGTCGATCGACCCGACCGCGGTCGCCGGGATGCCCGCCTCGGTCAGCAGGGGCAGCCACTCGGCCGTGGTTCGCTGGCGCAGGATCGCCGCCACCTCGCGGTACAGCGAGTCGCCGTGCCGGATGCGGGAGTGGCGCGACTCGATCCGTGGGTCGCCCAGCAGGTCGTCGCGGCCGCCCCACCGGAAGATCGCTTCGTAGTGGTGCCGGTCGTACGGCAGCACGCCGATCAAACCGTCGGCGGTTCGTTGCGGGCGGCGTTCCGCGGTGAGGATCCGCGGGTAGCCGGGTCGGTCGAGCCGGGGCTCGGGAATCCCGCCGGCGCCGTGCTCGACGAGCAGGTACGAGCGCATCACCTCGTTCATCGCGAGCACGATCTCCTGGCCCTCGCCGGTGCGTTCCCGCTCGAACAGCGCGCCGGTGACCGCCTGGGCCATCACCAGGCCGACCGTCTTGTCGGCGATGAGCGTCGGGACGAGCACCGGCGGCAGCTCGACGCGCTCGAACAGATCGGGGATGCCCGACGCCGACTGGATCACGTCGTCGTAGGCCGGGGCGTCGGCGAGGTCGGAGTCGACGGGGTACCCCGCGGCGGCGCAGTAGATCAGGTCGCTCCGGTGGCGGCGCAGATCCTGGTAGGTGATCGAGGCTCGAGCCCGCGACGCCGGCCGCAGGTTGGTCAGGAACACGTCGGCCGTGGCGATCAACCGGCCGAGCGCGGCGCGGCCGGCCGGCAGCTTCACGTCGAGGCCCACGCTGCGCTTGTTGCGCATCAGGTTCATCGACACGCCCGACAGCTCCTCGTGGGCGCCCGGACCCATCGCCCGGTTGGTGTCGCCCCGGCGATCCTCGACCACGATCACGTCGGCTCCCTGGTCGGCCAGGATCTGCGACGCGAAGGGGCCCATCACGACCGAGGTCATGTCGATGACCCGGATGCCGTCGAGGGGTCGGTGCACCGTGGCGACGATACGGCACCGGGTGGCCGGCGGCCGACCCTCGGGAGGAGGGACGCGCGGAGCGGCTTCCGGCGGGGTACCGATCGGGGCCGCCGAGTACCGTTGGTGTCGCGACCGAGGGGGATTCACTCGTGAAGACAGCGATCACCGAGATGTTCGGCATCGACGTGCCGATCCTGGCGTTCACCCACTGCCGAGACGTCGTCGTCGCAGTGTCGAAGGCGGGCGGGCTCGGCGTGCTCGGCGCGGCCGGCCACAGCGACCGGCAACTCGAGATCGACATCGACTGGATCGAGGACGAGCTCGACGGCCTGCCGTACGGCGTCGACCTCATCGTGCCGGCCAAGTACGCAGGGTCCGATCAGGGCGGCATGCAGCTCGGCGACCTCGTCGCGATGATCCCCGACGAGCATCGGCGCTTCGTCGACGACATCCTCACCCGCTACGACGTGCCCGAGCTCCCGGACGACGACGGCGGCGGCGGCCTCGTCGGCGGCGCCGACGCAGCGGCACCGTTCTCGGCCGATCGGGCCGACCCACAGCTCGAGATCGTGCTCGCCCGGCAGGCGGCCATCGTCGTCAACGCGCTCGGCCCTCCCCCGGCGCACATGATCGAGCGGGTCAAGGAAGAAGGACGCCTGGTCGGCGCCCTCGCCGGCGCGGCGCAGCACGCCGAGCGTCACATCAACGCCGGCGTCGACGTCATCATCGCCCAGGGCTCCGAAGCGGGCGGGCACACGGGCGAGATCGGCACGATGGTGCTGATCCCCGAGATCGTCGACGCATGCGGTGACACCCCCGTGCTCGGCGCAGGCGGCATCGGCCGCGGTCGGCAGATGGCGGCGGCGATGGCGCTGGGCGCGGCAGGCGTGTGGTGCGGATCGGTGTGGCTGACCACCGAGGAGGCCGAGACGCACCCCGTCGTCAAGCAGAAGTTCCTCGAGGCCCGTTCGAGCGACACGATCCGCTCTCGCTCGCGCACGGGCAAGCACGCCCGCCAGCTGAAGACGGCGTGGACCGAGGAGTGGGAGCGCGACGACACCCCCGATCCGCTGGGGATGCCGCTCCAGCCGATCCTCGTCGACGAGGCGATCCGTCGCATCGATCGCGCGGCACACCGCGAGGGCTCGGGTGCCGAGCAGCTCGCCAACTACTACGTCGGGCAGATCGTGGGGACGATGAACGAGTCCAAGTCGGCCACCCGCGTCGTCTACGAGATGATCGAGGAGTTCATCGAATCGGTCGAACGGCTGAACGCTCAGATGCGGGGCTGAGCGGACGCCCGGGACCGACCACTAGACCTCGACCGCACGGACGACCAGGTCGAGCAACTCGTCGACCGCCCGCTCGAGGTCGAGCCCGTGATCGGTCTGCACGTCGGGCTGGTTGAAGAACTGGGCGCTGCCGGCGAGCACCCCGGCGACGACCGCCGGCGTGACCGGGCGGAACTCGCCCGCCGCGATGCCACCGCGCACGAGCTGCTCGACGACGGCCATGACGTAGCCGTAGTGGCGGTCGAACAGGCGCCGCGCGGCCGGTTCGTCCGTGAGGTCCTCGCCGAACACCTGACCGATCCGCTGCAGCTCGATCCCACCCAGGAAGTACGCGCGGATCTGGTCGGCGAAGGGCCGGTCGCCGTCGATCGACTCGAGCGCCGCACGCCCGACGCGGTGCAGGAAGCGATCGAACACGATGAGCACGAGCTCGTCCTTCGACGGTGCCAGCTCGTACAGCGTGCGGCGCGAGCAGCCGACGTGGGCCGCGAGCTCGCGGACGCTGAAGCCCGAGAAGCCCTCGCGCAGGAACAGCGACTCGAGCTGGTCGAGCACCTCGCGATGGCGTGCCCCCAGCTGCTGTTCGGCGCGCTGCGAGAGGAGCGGCCGCGGTCGCCGACTCGCCGCCACTGCCTCGGGTACCGACATGGCGGCAACGGTACCGCAGCCCGGGTTTCCGCGCGCTCGCCCCGAAGGCGACGCTCGACGGATCGAGTCGCCACGGCTCGCCCGGCGCGGCGAACAGAATCACGTGCGGACGCCGGCGCTCCCCCCCACCTGAGGCCGGTTCACGCGCGCCGGTAGATCAGGTCGATCGCACGTCGGCCCGCCGTCATGCCCTTGCGTTCGTAGCGGGTGCGGGGGCGCCAGCCGGGCCGCGGCACCACTCCCCCGTCGAGCGCCGGATGTGAGCCACAGACCCGCTCGACCTGGGCGGCGTAGTCGTCGATGTCGGTCGCGACGTGCAGCGAGCCGCCGGGACGGAGCAGCGCGACGAACGTCTCGATGTTCGACTCGGAAGCGATGCGGCGGTGTCGATGGCGAGCCTTGGGCCAGGGGTCGGGGAAGAAGACCCAGATGCCGTCCAGCGAGGCGGGCGCCAGCCGCTCGACGAAGACCAGCGCGTCGCCGTGCACCAGCCGGACGTTGGTCAGCTCCATCGCCTCGATGCGGGCGAGCGTCGAAGCGATCCCCGGTGTGTGGACGTCGGCACCGATCAGGTCCCAGTCGCGGCGTTCGCCGGCGATCGTCGTCAGCGTGTCGCCGAAGCCGATGCCGATGTCGAGCACCAGCGGCGCCGACCGCCCGAACGTGACCGTCGGGTCGAAGGGCGCCCCCGTCTCGGGAAGGCACCACGCGGGCGCCAGGCGCTCGAGCAACGCCGCGCGCGCATCGCTGAGCGGCCGCCGGCGCGGCTTGAAGGTGCGGATCGGCGGGCGGGCGCTCACGTCGACGACGGTGGCTGCGTGCTCAGGAACTTCTCCATCAGGTGGCGCCCGGCCGTGATCGGTTCGTGTCGCGGGGTCTCGCCGGCCGCGAGGCACGTCGGGAGGCACTCGATGGTGGCGTCCCAGTTGGCGTTGTGGAAGAACGCCATCGAACGGCGACTCGTGTCACCGGTCGCGTCGTCGTGGGGCACCACCACGCGGTGCAGCGTGCTGCGCCACCGGTCGTTGGTCCATCGCTCGAGCGCGTCGCCGACGTTGACGACGTACGCGCCGTCGATGGCCGGCACGTCGTGCCAGCGGCCCGCGACGTCGCGGACCTGCAGGCCGCCGGGCGCGTCGTCCTGGCGCAGCAGCGTCAGCGTCCCGTAGTCCGAATGGGCCCCGGCGCGGAGCTGGCCGGCTTCGACGGCACCGTCGACGGTTCGGATGTCCGGGTAGTGCAGCGCCCGGATGGCGGACGTGTGCCGGTCGATGAACCGGTCGAAGTGATCCGGCGGCAGACCGAGCCCGACCGCCATCAGCGACATCACGCGCTCGACGAGGTCCGCCATCGACCGGTAGTAGGCCTCGAACGTCACTGCCATGCCCGGTAGCGCGGCCGGCCAGCGGTTGGGTGAGTACACGAACGCCGCTGCCGGGTCGTCGAGTCCGGCGGGCATCGCCGTGAACGGCCCGACCGAGAACGTCTCCTTCAGATCGGGCGGCGTCTCCTCGCCA
>JAAUYD010236128.1_pt1 | contig 25561 bp, 25 predicted proteins | sample 7278101 | NCBI WGS metagenome assembly JAAUYD01 (sample SAMN14350128, study PRJNA611818) | marine sediment metagenome | isolation source: surface marine sediment (0.6m) | place: French Polynesia: Moorea | collected 2018-08
AACCGCAATTAAGACACAAAAACCGTTCTTTATTGCGGTTTTCTTTGGCAATATGCCCACAATGTGCGCATTTTTGTGAGGTTAATTTAGGGTCAACATCTAAACAAATATGGATTCCCTTCGGTCAATTTATTTATTGGTCGCCATTCATCTCCCGTTAATTTCTATGAGTTCTTTTTTTCGGAAGAAATTTAACGGGAGTCCTTTGGCAACATTAAAGATAGAAATCTTTACATATCCAATCAATTAACCTATCAATTAGAATTATTGTGGCGGCACTCTTGTAATAGTTGGCTCACCCATAGTAACAGTACCAGAGGGGCGTGCAGGTTCACAACAAGTTCCAGATCCAAAATTGTTGTTGGTGTTGCCCGCATTTGGTTCTATGGGTGCCTGAATAAGATCCAACGCAGCCAATTCCCCACGCGCTTCGCTGATCGTTTCAACACGATTTCGCCACAACACGAAATTTCCGTCAACAACCTGTTTCTTGGCTTGAATGATCTCATCAAAGTTGCTACTTCCTGACATTGAATTGTCCTCCAATAAAGTTCTGGTTTTTTAACATTACACTCCTCTCACTTCACACAGGATGTTTTATCTTTAGAAAAGCTCAGATTCACTCTTGATAATCCCATCGACCGAATCGAGAACTGCAAACTTCTGGGGGGGCAGACCCTTTATTGATAAGATCAAGGAGTCGCCAACCAGCCAATATCTCCTTTTGTGTGGATGGCTTTGCCGAAGCAGCCACCATTTGTTCATAACCTTCTCGTGTGATAGGACACTTAGGCTCTCCCAACTGTATTGCACGGAGGGGACAACTTCTGCTTTGACAGATTGGATTGTATGAACAAGTTGAACATTTACTAACGTTTTTGTCATCGAGTTTTGTCCACTGGTTCCAACGAGTCTGGTTAATTTCGATTTCCCCGGAGCGTGTCATTCGCCCGACTTTATTCAGTGGGTCGTTCAAAGCGAGGGTGCATTTGTAAATGGTTCCGTCAGCACCAACAACAATCGAAGACGGTTTGCCAGCGTAGCAGACAGCACCATGGGATAGTAAACACCCTTCCTGTTCTTGCGGAAAACCTTTCTTTTCTGCTTCTTTGATTAATTGGGCCCCTAATGTTGCAGCAGTAGCTGGGTCGCAAACGTCGAGGTTGTCATCATTGGCCCCACCCCATTTGGAAACAACATTAAACTTAAGACGAAATCTGGAGTCGCTTCCAAAGGTAGACTGCATCTGTTGAAAAAAAGGCTCCAAGGCCTGTGGAGTATGCTGATTTGAGAAGTTAATCCTAATCGTCACTGAAAAATCGTCAGAACGACGACTCATCGCTTTGAGGTTTTCAAAGATTTTCTGGTATGTTCCCTGTCCGTTTGCCAGTTTTCTAGTCTGATTGTGGAGTGTTTCTGGCCCATCTAGTGTTACCTGATACGTAGTAATTTGCCTTCTCAGTAAGGCATCAACTGTCTCTTCTTCCAACAGGTAGCCATTGGTCGTAATGAAACTATCGTACTTTATGGCGTGCTTTTCACACTCCTGAAGAAAGAAATCTGAGAGTTCATAAATTCGATTTCGAGCTAACAATGGCTCTCCACCAAACCAAGTTACACTCATTCCGCGAATTTCCTGAACTTTACGAGCTATGAAGGCCTTTAGTCCCTCAACTACCTCGCTCTGCATGAGTCCGCGTTCAAACCGCTCGTAGCAGTACGTACAGCGAAAATTACAATTCTCATGTGGCAAAATAATCAACTTAAAGTATAGTTCGCGCTCAGCTTCTAGAACTTGCTCAACAATACTCCGCTCGTCGATATCAGTTACCACAAAAAACCCAGCTTCACATAGCTCGTCTATGATGGGTTCTACTCGCTGGTTGTCATCAAAGTCTTCAGATAAACAAAATTTAACAACTTCTGCAAGTTCAGAAGGAACTTTGGCTAAAGATCCCATGAAACTATTGTGCAACAATAGTTCACCATCATTACTTGCTATCGCTCGCGTAAACCTAGATGCTCGCCACTTTTTCATCTAGAATACCTCGCTAAGACAATAATGGAAGTTTAATTATATTAAACTTCCATTATTGTAGATTATTTCAAGATTGTTCGCCAAACGAGATTAATAATTCTTAAAAAATTGTTTTAGAAATCAAACAAGTGAAAATCCTTAAATAATATCGTTATTATACTGTTTTTGTGTATATTGTGCCACAAATCAGGAATTTAGTTCGCGCTCCACCCATTTTTCTCAGCCTCGCCTTGAATAAAATAAGAAACTCTTGATCCACGACATTTTACTCGCATCACGAATAAGGAAGAGATGAAAAAAAAAAGACTAACTATTTCTTGTAATTTCTGAATGTCTACGATTATTGACAATCTTGATCAAACTTATTGACAAAGATTATTAATAAGCTTATGATGAAATCAATAAGTGTTCTCCTCTCAAGGATGGATCGGCAGGTGGAATCGTTTGGCAACACAAGAAACGGTTCCCCTATTTTTTTTCAATCAATCATTTTTTCAGAAAGAAATACCTAGTCAATCGTTCCTGAGAAACGTTAACATAAGTTAACAAGTGTTTCTCTTGAAGAAACCAGACCTGTATGATCAGGCGTTATTATCTGGTTAGATCATTAACCTTGATATATTGAAGTTAACCCTATCTTCACCTTTAGTTTAAGAAGAGGCCGACAGCGTGAACAAAAATAACAAAAAATGGCGCAATGCTGGACTATATGCACTTTTGCTGATTGTGGTATTAGCCTTAGCATCCGCCTTTCTAGATAACAATAATACTCAAAGTCGGGAAAGTTTAACCTATAGCGAGTTTATTGACCGTGTAGAGAATAAACAGGTGGAGCGAGTCACCCTAAGTTCCGATCGCACTCAAGCCAGAGTACCCAACCCCGAAGGTGGCGCACCGTTACTGGTCAATTTACCAGCCGATCCCGATTTAATCAGTATTTTGTCTGAAAACAAAGTCGATATTTCCATTCAACCCCCAAATGACGAAGGAATCTGGTTCAGAGTCGCCACCAGTTTAATCCTGCCGGTTTTATTATTAGTCGGGTTATTCTTCCTGTTGCGACGGGCGCAGAGTGGCCCCGGTTCCCAAGCCATGAACTTTGGTAAATCAAAGGCGCGGGTACAAATGGAACCCCAAACCCAAGTGACTTTTGGGGATGTCGCTGGAATTGAACAGGCCAAATTAGAACTAACGGAAGTAGTAGACTTCCTGAAAAATGCCGATCGCTTCACCGCCATTGGTGCCAAAATTCCCAAAGGAGTCTTATTAGTTGGGCCGCCTGGAACTGGTAAAACCCTTTTAGCCCGTGCTGTAGCCGGAGAAGCGGGTGTTCCCTTCTTCAGCATTTCTGGTTCAGAATTCGTCGAAATGTTCGTCGGTGTGGGTGCGTCCCGCGTTCGTGACTTGTTTGAACAGGCAAAAGCCAACGCCCCCTGTATCGTCTTTATCGATGAGATCGACGCAGTGGGTCGTCAACGGGGTGCCGGTTTAGGCGGTGGTAACGATGAACGAGAACAAACCCTCAACCAACTCTTAACCGAGATGGACGGGTTTGAAGGCAATACTGGCATCATTATCATTGCTGCTACCAACCGTCCCGATGTCTTAGACGCAGCTTTATTACGTCCCGGTCGTTTTGACCGTCAAGTGGTGGTCGATCGTCCTGACTACGCTGGCCGTCAAGAAATCCTCAAAGTTCATGCTCGTGGCAAAACCCTCTCTAAAGATGTGGATCTCGATAAAATTGCCCGTCGCACCCCTGGGTTTACCGGGGCGGATCTTTCTAACCTGTTGAACGAGGCTGCTATTTTAGCGGCCCGTCGGAATTTAACCGAAATTTCCATGGATGAGGTTAACGATGCCATCGATCGCGTTTTAGCGGGACCTGAGAAGAAAAATCGGGTCATGAGTGAGAAGCGTAAGACCTTAGTGGCCTACCATGAAGCGGGTCATGCGTTGGTAGGTGCTTTGATGCCTGACTACGACCCTGTCCAAAAAATCAGCATTATTCCCCGTGGCCGTGCCGGTGGGTTAACCTGGTTTACCCCCAGTGAGGATCGCATGGAGTCCGGGTTATATTCTCGTTCTTATCTACAAAACCAAATGGCTGTCGCTTTAGGTGGCCGGGTGGCTGAAGAAATCATCTTTGGTCAGGAAGAAGTCACCACCGGTGCCTCCAATGACTTACAACAGGTAGCCAGAGTTGCTCGTCAGATGATCACCCGCTTTGGAATGAGCGATCGTTTAGGACCGGTGGCCTTAGGACGGCAAAATGGAAATGTCTTCTTAGGTCGAGATATTGCCTCTGATCGGGACTTTTCTAACGAAACCGCTTCTGCCATTGATGAGGAGGTTCGTCAACTGGTGGATACTGCTTACAAGCGGGCTAAAGATGTCTTAGAAAGTAATCGTCACATCTTAGATACCTTAGCCGATATGTTAGTGGAAAAAGAAACCGTTGACTCTGATGAACTACAAGACATCTTAACCACAAATGAGGTTAAAATGGCTACTTTAGTCTAGGGTTTTAACTTTATCTAACTTTTTAAGCAGCACTGTGATTGGTGCTGCTTTTTTCATGAAATTGCATAACATTAAGATTAATTAAAATTCAACCAGAAAAAGGTTGCTCAAATGCCCCTCAAACCTGCTCAAAATAGGTCATCTAACCAATTATCCCTTATGTAACATTATTTAAGCAGGCACTCAATAAATGCAACAACTTTGAGACAATCAAAAACAGCTTATTAGCGTGTCATTATCACGTCTTATTTAATACATTAGGAGAATTCTATGAAACTGGCCTATTGGATGTATGCTGGCCCTGCACACATTGGCACTCTACGCATTGCTAGTTCCTTCAAAAATGTCCATGCTATTATGCACGCACCTTTGGGAGATGACTATTTTAACGTCATGCGATCGATGTTAGAAAGAGAAAGAGATTTTACTCCCGTCACTGCTAGTATTGTCGATCGCAACGTTTTGGCCAGGGGTTCCCAAGAAAAGGTCGTTAACAATATTGTGCGTAAAGATGGGGAAGAAAACCCTGATTTAATCGTCTTAACTCCCACTTGTACCTCTAGTATTTTACAGGAAGATTTAGCTAATTTTGTGGATCGCGCCCAAATGGATGCCAAAGGGGATGTTTTGTTAGCAGATGTTAACCATTATCGTTACAACGAGTTACAAGCTGCGGATAGAACCCTCCACCAAATTGTTAGGTTTTATCTAGAAAAAGCGAAGAAAAAAAATGAATTACCCACCAAGAAAACGGACAATCCTTCCGTTAATATTATTGGTATTTCTACTCTGGGATTTCATAACCAGCATGACTGTAGAGAGTTGAAACAATTAATGAAAGATTTGGGAATTGAAGTGAATGAGGTAATTCCTGATGGTGCTTCTGTTCATAATTTAAAGAACTTACCCAAAGCATGGTTTAATTTAGTTCCTTATCGAGAATTAGGGTTAGCTACTGCACAATATTTACAGGAAGAATTTAAGCTTCCTTATGTAGATATTACGCCGATGGGTGTGGTAGAAACAGCCAGATGTATTCGCAAAATTCAACAGGTAATTAATGAACAGGGTGCCAATGTTGATTATGAAGAATATATCAACGAACAAACCTTATATGTTTCTCAAGCTGCTTGGTTTTCTCGCTCCATTGACTGTCAAAATTTAACTGGTAAAAAAGCCGTTGTTTTTGGAGACAATACCCATGCTGCTGCTATGACTAAAATTTTAGCACGGGAGATGGGAATTCATGTGGTTTTAGCCGGAACCTATTGTAAATATGATGCAGACTGGTTTAAAGAACAAGTAAGCGAATATTGCGATGAAGTGTTAATTAGTGATGACAATGGAGAGATTGGAGATGCGATCGCTCGTATCGAACCTTCCGCTATTTTTGGTACACAAATGGAACGTCATGTGGGCAAAAGATTGGACATTCCTTGTGGGGTTATTGCTGCACCCATTCACATTCAAAACTTTCCCATTGGTTATAAACCTTTCTGTGGTTATGAAGGGACAAATCAGATTGCAGATTTAGTTTATAATTCCTTTACTTTGGGAATGGAAGACCATCTTTTAGAAATCTTCGGTGGTCATGATACCAAAGAAGTGATTACCAAAGGAATTTCGGCTGATTCTGATTTAAACTGGAACAAAGAAGCACAGGCAGAATTAAATAAAGTTCCTGGTTTTGTTCGGGGTAAAGTGAAGCGAAATACGGAAAAATTTGCCCGTGAACGAGGATTTTCTGAGATTACGTTAGAAGTGATGTATGCAGCAAAAGAAGCTGTAGGTGCCTAGTTAAAGTAGGGTGGGCAATGCCCACCTTTTAAAATTTGTAATGACTATAAGCTTATGAAAATGTCATCTAATTTAGTCATTGAAGATGTAATAAAACTGATTACTTTATATCCTGATAAATCAAAGGAAAACTAATGATGAACAATGTCCAATTATTTCAATGGGTAGAATTAAAATACGATGTCCCTAATAGTCTAGTTAAAAAAGGGGATAAAGGAGTCATTTTAGACTATTTAAAACCTACAAAAAAACAATCAGAACCTGGCTATAATTTAGAAGTCTTTAAAGATGGAGAAACTTTAGATGTTGTTTCCGTTCCTATTTCTTGGGTAATAGCGTTACCTGAAGTATGGGGAGGAAATAAACATGATTATCTTAACGCATCCATTGCTGTCAATAAATTGATAAAATAGGCTATAATTATGTCCAACCTTGTGAATTATGATACGTTTTTCAGCAACAATAAAAGAATAAATCACTCTATAGTCACCAACTTTCAATCTAAAAAGACCCCTTAAATTAGCACTTAAAGCTTGATGATTCATATTTTCAAAGTTATCCAACAACCAGCGAACTTTACGCAAAATACGTTCTTGAATAGCGGGAGACCGAAATATTGATACACCCAATTGAAAACTGCTATGAGGGGAACCTCTTTTGATAAAGCTTCTCAACCCGTTCCTGAACCCTTAACCATTTTGGGTGCAGGTACAGCAGTAGCTTTTGCTGCAGCATTCAAGATAAAGTTAAAGACAGTTAGTAAAAAGTAAAGGAAAATATATGGGGGACAAGGAAGAGTTAATAACTATCTTTTTTGTTTTCTGTATCCTTTGTGTTTACAACAATATTTTCGATAAAATATGCTGAAATTAGGAAAATTCTTTCATTTTAAACGATCAAATCTTTTATATTTGGTAATTTCTCTGGCTATTCTTTTATGGTGTGTGAGTGTGGGTTGGGGGTTTACCCAAGCTTTAGCAGCAAAACCTGCCCCTATTTTAGCTCAATCTCAATCCCTGCCTCCCCTTGGCCCAAATCGTTCCACCGTTGAAGCAGGAAAAGAACTCTATGTTGCTACTTGTTCTGGGTGTCACATTGCTATCCCCGCAGAAGTGTTACCCACAGAAACTTGGCAGGAACTTTTAGAGAATCCTCAGAAACATTATGGAACCTCAGTCCCGAATATGATTCGTCTGAGTCAGGTACTAATGTGGGATTATCTAAAAACCAATTCTCGTCCTATTTTGCTCAAAGATGCGCCAATTCCTTATTACATTGAACAATCTCAGTATTTTAAGATTCTTCATCCTCGTGTGGAGTTTACTGAACCTATCACACCAAAAAACTGTGTAGTGTGTCATCCAGGGGTCAAAGACTTTGATTATCGTAGCTTAACTTCAGAATGGGAAGATGCACCTTGAACAGTCATCAGTCATCAGTCATCAGTTATTGGTTATTCATTAGAGATATTGGCAAGAGAATAAGTAATCTGTTTGCTTTCACCTAATTTACCTAATGGTTTTGCGTTTTGGTTATTAAAAGTTACCAAAATTAAACCAGCGTTATCGGTTTCAAGGATAATATTTTTATCAGCTTCCCAGGTTTTTTGGGTTTCTTTATTAAGTACCCCATCAAAGCTCATTTTTCCATCAACTGTAACTTTTAGGCTTGATTTTCCTTTGCTATGAACCTTAACTATTATTGGTTTTTCGATGGGTTGGGACTGAGGAACAGAGACGGTTGCAGGAACGGGTAGTTGTTCAATAGACCCTTCTAAAGCTGCCCGTTTTAACGTATTAGAAATAGTTTGAACTGAAACAACAACAATAATAATATAGAGAAAATAAAGATGTATCGGACGAAATTGTAAAACAGGAAACAAAAAACGAAATCTTGAAGAATTATTCGATTTGGGGTGATTATCCAGAGGAAAACTTTCTGATAAACTTTTTCCATCTAACCCTAAAAAATCAGCAAATTTTTTAATAAAACTGCGAGTATAAATGGCCTCTGGTAATTCCTCTAGTTTCGCTTTTTCAATGGCTTCTAAGAAACCGACAGAAATGCGAGTTTCTCCAGATATCAACTCAAGGCTTAACCCTTGTTTTTGACGCTCATTATACAATCTTTGACCAATTTCTTCTAAGATTTCTTTTTGTAACTGTTTGGGATCAAAATAATGTTTATTTCGTTTAGTAAATTTAGATAATAACTTGAGTAATTGTTTCAGATAAATGGTTTTTTTAGGCGGTTGAGATGATTCTTGTTCACTCTTTGACTCCTCGGTGGCTTGATAGCCATTTAATATTAATTTACCCCATAATTGTTGCCATGCACTATTTTCAGTCACCACAGGAGTCTGAGCGTGAGATTCTTGGGTGTGACTGGTATCGGGATGAGGAGAATTGAGTGATGATGGTTTCCTGGACATATTTATTGAATCAGCTTCCCTTCTCTTTCAATGATAAGGTTGGCACGATGCTTGAGAAAAGCAATTTCTGAAGGGGTAAGCAAACGATAATGGCCAGTGGGTAAGCTGTTTTCATTGGCAGGAGAAATAACGAGAGCGTCAATAGCAGTACGGTGGAGTCGGAGTACATGGAAACCCAGTTGTTGAACAATACGACGAATCTGACGATTTCTGCCTTCAGTCAAAATCACTTTTAGGCGAGTGTGCTGAGGACAACGACCAATCACTTCCACCTGAGCGGGTAAAGTCTTTTTGCCCATTAGCATAACACCTTCACGCCATTGTTGTAAGGTTTCTTCTCTGGGATGTCCTTTAACCCAGACTTCGTAGGTTTTCGGTAAATGGTAACGGGGATGGGTTAATTTTAGGGTTAATTCTCCATCATTGGTTAATAATAAGGCTCCCGAAGAGTTAAAATCCAGTCGTCCTACGGGATGAATACCGGTTCTGTCAGTTAACTTTTTTGGCAATAAATCTAAGACAATCGAACGATTTTGGGGATCATCGCAGGTACACACCACCCCTACTGGTTTATTCATCAAAATATAGATTAATTCAGGCCGTTGACTGGGTTGAATGGGTTTGCCGTCTACTTCCAGGCGATCGCAGTTGGGATCAGCTTTATCTCCTAAGGTTACTATTTTCCCGTTTAATTTAACTCGTCCGACGACTATCATCTCTTCTGCGCGACGACGGGAAGCAATTCCCCATTGAGATAAAATTTTTTGCACCCGTTCAACCATCAGTTATCTACCTCACTGTTCCCAGCTTTTTCTGGGTTAATTTTCATCATTATTATAGTTTATATTTTTTAATAAATAATAGATTAATAACCATGATTCTAACTTAGGTTCAAATTTTTCTCTTAAGGCAAATGTTGCTGCAAATACTGTTTCTACTTCCTTCATTCGGATAAAGCGGTAAGCACTTAATATTATCCACGCTGAAGCGATATAAATAAGCTCAACTAATAACAGTGTTACTGATAATTGTTGAAACTCAAATTTTGTTTGAGTTATTGCCAATTGTGTCAATTTAATTAGTACAGAAAAAATGATTAAAAAGGAAATAAAAATACCATAAAACATACTAGCAAGATATCGATTCAGTGCTTCTGCTGCATAACATTCTCTTGCTAAAGTTTCATTCTCTGAGATTAAGATGACTTTACAAAAATTAACAAAAGAAGTCTTTCTCCTTTCATTATTATGATGTGATCCCCAAGTACGATTATAGAAACTTTGTGCTTCAGGATATTCTTTGGCGCACCTAGTTTTTAGCCAGTTAAGATAGGGAAAACTATCTGAGGATGAATATTTTCTTAACTTAACAAAAGGAAATTTCTTGCCACTTCCAAGATATCCTATCCGTTTTAAGCACCAACCAGATAATTTGTCCACAATACCACATTTTATTAATCGAAGTATAACACCGAATAAATAACCAAGACATATAATCAAGAGAAAAACAATAACAGATAATGAGGCTTCGCTTATTTGTGGTAATTGATCAATCTTATCGGGCATATTCCAAACAATAAGATAGATACCGATAATTAGATTAAATAATAAAAATGTTCCTGGAATTAGTATTGACAATATACTGTCAGATTTTCCAATATTTGGTATTTCCATACTTTTATTTTCCTCATTCTCTTTTTGTTCTTCTGTAATAAATCAGCCCAATCTTTGTGAACAGTCCCACATTTAGGACAACGTTGTGAAGGTTTAATTTTCCTAGTAGGAAGAATTAAAAAAGAAGATTAGGTAAGGTGGGCAATGCCCACCCTACAGGTTACTCGTTTCCTTCTATGGGTGCAAACCCTTGACGCTGAATATTTTCGCTAATATGACGAGGTTCGAGGAACTGTAATAAATAGTCCGGACCTCCTGCTTTGGAACCCACACCGGACAACTTGAAACCACCAAAGGGTTGACGAGAAACGATCGCCCCGGTAATAGTACGGTTTATGTACAAGTTACCCACTTCAAACTCTTTCTGGGCCTGTTCAATATGTTCGGGACTACGGGAATATAACCCCCCAGTTAAAGCGTAGTCGGTTCCATTGGCAACGGTTAACGCTTCATCAAAGTCCTTAACTCGCATTACAGCCACCACCGGACCAAATATTTCTTCTTGGGCGATAGTATGGTGAGGGAGTACATCCCCAAAAATGGTCGGACCCACATAAAAACCGTTGTCAGGGGCTTCCATTTGCAAGGCAAGGGTTGACTGTTGTTTTGCGGTTTCAATGTACTCTAGAATGCGTTTTTGTGCCGTTGCATCGATCACTGGACCCACTTGGGTAGAGGGTTGATCCGTTGCCCCCACATTTAGGGACTTAGTGGCTTCTACAAACCGTTCTAAGAAAGCGTCGTAAACGGTGTCTAAAACAATGATACGGGAGGCTGCGGAACATTTTTGACCGCTATATCCAAACGCTGAGAAAACAGCCCCGGCAACCGCTTGATCGAGGTCGGCACTTTCATCAACAATAATAGCGTTTTTGCCGCCCATCTCTGCAATGACTCGTTTAAGATGTTTTTGTCCAGGCCGTAAAATAGCTGCATCCGCATAGATACGACATCCCACTTCCCGTGACCCGGTAAAGGCGATCAAATGTACGTCAGGATGGTTAACCATATAAGCCCCCACTTGGGACCCTTTTCCGGGAACCAGTTGAAAGACTCCTTTAGGAATCCCTGCATCCACTAATATTTCGGCAATTTTAGCAGCAATGACGGTAGAGGTTTCGGCTGGCTTCAATAAGGTACAGTTTCCTGTGACTAACGCTGCTACTGTCATACCAGTTGCAATGGCAAAGGGAAAGTTCCAAGGGGAGATAACTAGGGCGATCCCTCTGGGTTGATAATGATAACGGTTGGTTTCTCCTGCCACATCATAGTTATAACCCTTGTCTAACCGTTCCATTTCATCGGCATAATATCGGCAAAAGTCGATCGCTTCGGATACTTCTGCGTCTGCTTGCTGCAATATTTTACCCACTTCGACACAGATCCAAGCGGATAACTCATGACGGCGTTCTTCCATTAAATCGGCAGCTTTCCGTAGTATTCTAGCTCTTTCTGTTGCTGGTGTTTTTTTCCAACCTGTAAATGCTTCTTTGGCTGCATTTAATGCTTGTTCTGCCTGTTCAATGGAAATTAAGCCAATTTGTCCAACAACTTCCGAAGATTTAGATGGGTTCACAGAATCAACAATAACGTCGGTTTGGACATATTCCCCGTTAATTAAGGGTAAATAGGTCTTACCAAGGCTATCTTTCACTTTAGCTAAAGCTTTCTGTGCTTTTTCCCGTAATACTTCCCGAGAATAATCGGTATCCGCAGCATTAACAAAGTCTTCCTTGTCTCCTTGTCTTCTTGTCTCCTTGTCTTTATCCACTTGAGGGGGTGCGATCAATTCTTCGATGGGTCTTTCCTCTAAATTTTGGCGTAAGAAAGAACTATTTGCTGTATTTTCTAATAAACGACGAATTAAATAGGCCATACCTGGTAATAAGTTACCGTAAGGCGCATAAACTCGCACACGATGCCCTGTTTTTACCAAAGCTTTGGCTAATTGATCCCCCATACCATATAATACCTGCATCTCGAAGGCGCGAGAGGGAACCTTTAACGTTTCAGCGATGGCGATCGCCCTAGCTTGCGATCGCACGTTATGGGAACCGATAGCAGCGTATACATATTGATGATTTTCCAGCAATAACTGGGTCATTTCTTCGTAATTAACATCTGTTGCTGCTTTTTGGTTATATACCGGTTGTGGCCAATGATTTTGTTCAGATTTGATGGTTTCTTGATCCCAGTACGCCCCTTTTACCAATCTTATTGTAATCGGGTTGCCTCGTTGTTTAGCCCAAGCGATCAGATTATGTAAGTCTTGTTTGGAGTCTCTTAAATAAGCTTGTAACGTAACACCAATATCGCTACGGTGGCGAAACTCTTCTTCTAACAACAGTTCTTTTAAGATAGATAGAGTCAGATCCTTGTAAACATATTGTTCCATATCGAAATGGATGGCAACCCCTAACTCCTCGGCCCGACGGAGAAGGATACGAATGCGATCGCAGACTTTTTCTTTGCTTCCTCTAGGATCAATCGGATCAAACTGAGAATAAAAAGCGGTTAATTTAACCGATACTTGAACCTTAGATAAGCTTTCATCACCTGTTGTGTCTATTTGTGCTACATTTGACCATTTTTTGGACTCTGTAGCCAATTTTTCCATTAAGTCGACATAACTATCTAAGTAAGCTTTCGCCTCAGGTTCCGTTATAACTGCTTCCCCTAATAAGTCAATGGTAAAACCCATTTTCTCTTTTCTAAGACGTTCGACAGTTTTTATGACTTGAGGGATAGTCTCCCCAGAAATATACTTAAATGCTAGAGTTTCCACCCCTTTACTGATAGTTTCGGCTGCTATCTTTGCCGGAAGTGAATTATAATCAGTAAAATTAAGAATACCTTTTAATGCGCCGGGTAATTCTACGGACTCATCCCCTAAATATTGTTGCAGGTGATGTGCTATATTTGTATTGCTCTGTAATGCAGGTAACGTATCAATAAAATGGAATAATTGAACCCGTAAACCAGGGTTACTCATGGCAAAATCCAGAAGTTTATCATCCCAACGCATTTGATCGCCAATTTTTGACCAAAGTGAGCGTTTTTCACGAGTTTGGGCGATTAACTCTTTAGCTATTTCCTGGGTTCGTTGTTCGTAGGTTTGAGCAAGTTGTACTACCAAGTTTAATACTCTCCTATAATATATATATGGTGAGGCATAGGAAATTTGTCTTATAACAGTATTGTTCTAAGAGTCTCTAATGTTGCTTGCTTATTCGATCTTACCTTAGAGGTGCCACGTACTAATAGGATTATTGATCGGTACGCTAAGCTTTGCTTAACGTACCTTTGGGAATACTCACTCAGAAATATTGAATATTCTACCTATCCAATCTGAAAAAATGTTGCTTTTTTCTCGATCTTCACTGTTTTTTCCAGTTGAATGAGTTGTTTTCTCATTTAACCGTCTAATCAAAATATCGGAATAAAACGTCAATGCTAGTATGGTGAAGATACTTATGGCCCCGTTTAAGAGCATAATTTGCAAGGTTTCTTGAGTAATAGGTTGCATCGTCAACTCCTTATACGATGAGGTTTTTCAAATCCAAATGGCAAAACAAAACCCATTAGCGATAAAATAGACATAGAACATATAATTTGAAGCGGGTTCAAGCTTCTTAGTATAGGCTTTTGGACTCGTTTTTCTTTAGTTGGGTTAGGGATGATTACTTAGAATCAAGTTGTACTACTTTTTTAGAATCAAGTTGTACTACCAAAATTTAATACTCTCCTATCATGTGTGTGTGAGACGTAGGCAATTTGTCTTATAACAGTATTGTTGTAAGAATCTCTAATATCACCTTCTTCTTTGATCTTACCCTAGAGATTACCCTGATATACGATTACTATAGGGGTCAATGACTGTTGACTCCTATAACAAGGTTTAATGATATGGCAGTACGCATTAAGCTTAGAACATTTTTCTGTTGCCTCTTGCCTCTTGCCAAAATTTATATATCCTAACGACTTTTTGTAGTGCTATAATGGTAGAAGAAGTTTGTATTTACCATAGTAGATAATAACTAAAGTAAGTTGATAAAATCCTATTTTTTTAAGAGCTTTTATGCAATCTTTTCCAGAAATATTAGGAAGTTTACTCATACAATCACTAGAAAAGTCTCAAAGTTTTCTTCTGGGATAGGTAAGTTATCTTCTTCTAAAGCAGCAATATAACCTGTAATGGCCTCTTTTATGTTAACAAGAGCTTCTTCTTTTGTCTTTCCTTGACTGACACAACCTTTAAGACTTGGACATTCAACAATCCAATAATCCTCTTAATCTTTGTATAAAATAACTTGTCTCATAGGTTAACTTATTTTTGATGTAATTTAGAGGATGTCTTAAAAAGATAATAACACAAAACCCAAAAAAATATAGGTTTAATCATGTATTTTACCCGAAATTGGTGATGCAGACTCTTATAATCTAAAATAGAAATATGAAAACGAGTATAGTTCAAAGATATGAGTAAATGGCGTGTTATTCTTGAGAAAGATGCAGAAACAGGAGATTTTGCTGTTTGGTGTCCAGAGTTACCAGGATGTACCTCTTGTGGAGAAACGGAAGAAGAAGCTTTACAAAATATAAAAGAAGCAATTGAATTGTATCTACAACCAGACGCAATTGATCTATCTTCTAATGCAATTATTAAAGAGGTAATAATTTCATGACTCGAATGCGTCGTTTAACCTCAAAAGAGGTCGTTTAAAGTTTTCATAGCAGTTAATTAGTAGGGTGGGTTAGACGGCTATAATTTAGATTATAACTAAGATATTATAATCTGTCGTAACCCACCAGTTAATTGATGATATGTGATAGACATTGGTGCATTATATTGGGTTAATACACCCTAAAATCTGTCTATACTAATAATTTAGCTGATAGCTTTTCCTGTGACAAAACCTAATAAACCGCTTACAATTGCGACAATAAGAGAAAATGCAGATTTAACATTTTCAGGGTTAGCGTCGGGGTTATTAATAATTCCCCAACAAAAGTACAAAGTAATGGTCAAAACAAACAGTGTAAAAATAAATAAGATATCGCTGCGATAGTTTTGATGAATTAAGTTGTTATCTGTTTGAGAAAGAGGAGTTTGCGATCGCTTGAAACGCTGAAAAATATTTTTCAATTTTTTCCAATTAAATGAGTTATTCATAATTCAACCTCATTAGTGTTATTTCTTTGTTACTCTTACATTTTCAGTTATTTAACTTTTATCATGGTAAAACTTGGGTTTAAAACTTATGTAAAACTTATGTAAAATACACTTATAGTCTGTAGTCAAATTGAAATTGAACAGTATAAGTAAATCATGAGAAGATCAGTTAAAGCATCTCAAATAGGACAAGAAAAAGCTAAGGAAGCTTTTAAATTATCTGGAAAAACCAAAGAATATATTACTGGTGCGTCTGGTTGTAGTCGTCCTACTCTTGATAAGTTTTTTGCTGGAAAAAATATTGATAAAAAGAAATTTATTGCTATTTGCGGAGCTTTAAAACTTGAGTGGAAAGACATTGCTGAATTAGAAACATCAGATCAAACTCAGGTACAAAAAAAAGCAATAGATGAACTCATAGAAGAAATTCGTGCATCTATTAAAAATAGTGTAGAAAAAGAATGCGGTACCATGCGAATATTAGATATGACTCGACCTATTGAGTTAAATGATATTTATACTAAAGTTAATATTTTAGAAAAAATTATTGGTCGCAGAAATCCTAATTTTTTAGATCAGCTTTTAAAAGGTCCTGATTTAGAAGATTCTAATTTAGAAGAATTTGATCGCTTTGGGTTAAATTATATTAAACAGCAAAGAGTTTTAGGATTAGATGCAGTCAATGAATATGATAAATTGATGATTTTAGGTAAACCTGGAGTGGGAAAAACAACGTTTCTTAAATATTTAGCGATACAGTGTAATGTAGGGGAATTTGCTGCAACAAAAATCCCCATTTTTATGTCTTTAAAAAGATATGCAGAAACTGAAAATAGTCCAGATTTATTAACTTATATAATTAAATGGTTTGAAGATTGTAAGATAACTAATGCTTCTGAAAAATTAGAGATAATATTAACAGCAGGAAGAGGATTAATTTTACTAGATGGTTTGGATGAAGTGCGAGAAGAAGATAGCGAAAGAGTAATCAAAAATATTGAAAATATTTATAACTATTATGATAAGAATAAATTTGCTGTTACTTGTCGCATTGCAGCACAAGAATATACTTTTACTCAGTTTACAGAAGTCGAAGTCGCAGATTTTGATGACGAACAAATTAAAAATTTTGTGACCAGTTGGTTTAAAATTAAACAGTTACCCGACTATTCCAAAAATTTTCTAGAACAGATAGAAAACAATTCTACCATCAAAGAATTAGCTAATAATCCTTTGCTATTAACTCTATTATGTTTAGAGTTTGAAGACTCAGGTGATTTTCCCTCAGATAGAGCAGAGTTATATGCTAGAGCAACCAATACTTTATTACGAAAATGGGATGATAAACGAGGGATTGTTTATCGTCAACAAGTGTATAAAGAACTGACTCCCAAACGAAAAGAAGGGTTACTGAGTCAAATTGCGTTTAAAACCTTTGATAAAAAGCAGTATTTCTTTAAACAAAGAACTATTGAAAGTTATATCGGGGAATATATTTGTAACTTACCCACTGCACCAAAAGAACAGACAAAATTAGATATTGATAATCAAGCAGTTCTTAAATCGATTGAATCACAACATGGTTTATTAGTGGAAAGAGCAAGGGGAATTTATTCTTTTTCTCACCTTACTTTTCAAGAATATTTTACTGCTCGTAAAATTGCTAATATTTCTAACCCGAATGAGTTAGAAACTGCTTTAAATGATTTAGCGAGTCATGTGACCGAAAAGCGATGGCGTGAAGTTTTTTTACTAACAGCAACTCTATTAGAACCTGCTGATAAGTTATTATTGTTGATGAAACAGAATATTGATACATTGCTCGCAAATGAAGCAAGATTACAAGAATATTTAGTTTGGGTGAGAGATAAAAGTAATTCATTGGAAGCAGATCATAAAATCGCAGTTATTAGACAATTTTACTATTCCCTCTCCCTCAACCGCGCCCTCTCCCTCAACCGCGCCCTCGAACGCGCCCTCTCCCTCAACCGCGCCCTCTTCCTCGACCGCACCCTCAACCGCGCCCTCTCCTACTCCCGCTCCCTATCCGGCTTCCGCGCCCTATCTGGCTCCTACTCCCTCGACCGTGGCCTGTCCCTCGACCGCTCCCTCGACCGCTCCATCCCCAAAGCTATACGAAACTGTCTAGATAAAAAACTAAAAGAAATATTAGAAAAATTGCGAAAACAATTACCAGATAGTAATGAAGATAAAGACAAAAAAAAGCAATGGTGGAAAAATAATGGTGAAACTTGGAGAAAAGAACTGACAGAAGCGATGATTAAATATCGAAATATTGGTCATGAATGGAACTTTAACCAGGAGCAAATTGACTTACTCAATCAATATTTAACTGCTAACCAATTATTAGTTAATTGTTTAAATAGTGAATGTTATGTTAATCGGGAAGTGAGAGAAGAAATTGAAGATAGTTTGTTCTTACCTTTTACTGATTTGAATTATGATTAAAAGTTTAAAAATATCTTAAAAGAGCAATAATTAACGATTCCAAAATTGTTGTGCTATAGCTTCAATCGTTGCCTAAAAATTTGGCAAATCGTTCTCAATAATATCCCAAATTATCTTAAGATTAACATTAAGATATTCATGAGCTAAACGATTACGCAAACCTCTAATTTCATCCCATTTCATATCCGGATAAGCTTCCGTCCATTGAGACGGTAACTTAGTCACAGATTCACTCATTATCTCAAGATTTCTAATCACAGCATCTTGGGTTTTCAAATCCTCAAAAAATACTTGCTTTCCTTCAACAGTATAATCTTTAATTCTAGCTAAACAATCTCGAATATGAATTAAATAAATATGAGAATCTTTCATAACTTAATTGCCTCCTCAAGTACCTTATCACGGATAAAATAATGTAAAGAATCATCTGTTGCTATATCAACTTTATGCTTTAATAAAGTCTCTAACTCTAAAATTAAACCCATAGGAAACCAAGAACTTGTTTTAGATAAATCATAATCAATTAAAAAATCAATATCGCTATTTTCATCATCTTCTTCCCTCGCAACCGAACCAAAAATCCGAACATTATACGCCCCATGTTTGGCTGCAATGTTGATAATTTCTTCTCGTTTTTCTAATAATAATTCTTTCAGCTTCATAACTTAACCTCTTGTCATTGATAATCTTAAAAGTTATATTTACATTAGTTTAGGGTTTTAACTTTAGCGATCGCCTCTTGAATATCAGGTAATTTTTGTCCAGATTATTGAGCCGTTTCTAACCATAACTCCCGAACAATTATTAATTCTTGTAAGGTATCTTCTAGGGTTTCTCCTTGTGCTAAGCATCCTTTTAAAGCAGGTATTTCAGCAACAAAACCGCCTTCTTCACAGGGATAAATAACCATAGGATAATTCATGTTTAATCTCCTTCAATTAATTCTATTACTCTTTTAATATACACTGATTTAACTCGATTACGATGTACTGGAATAACAAAAATAGTGTCAGCTTTCTGAAAAATATGATGATTTTCGCTAATTCTATCAAGTATAAATCCTTCCAATTCTAACAATTTACGAATATCAGTAAATGTCACATTATTGTGACTATTTTTCAGACGTTCAATTAATTTATCTCTTTTGACCATTTTAGATATTGGGATATTTTGATGATTGAATGATCAATGGTGAGTTACACTAGAATCAGTTAGAAACAGAAACACAACTAATTCACTTATAATATCAAAACCCATTACATAACCTTTTCATGCTGGTAGAGATAACTAAATTATGCAATCTTCTCGTATTACTAACTCCTTAGATACTTTTCTTCAACAACCTAATATTGAAGGGAGTCCTGCGTGGGAGTTTATCAATGGACGAGCTAAACAAAAGCCCATGCCTACTTTATTTCATTCTCGTCTCCAGCGCAACCTAGTTAACACAATCAATGATAAAAGTAAAACATACGAAGCGATTCAAGAACTGCGGTGTATTGTCCCCCCTTTTTCTCCTGTCCCTGATATAGTAGTTGTTAAATGCGATCGCTTTAGTAATGATGATGGACTATTACAAGGTTCACCAGATTGGTTAATAGAAATTCGTTCCCCCGACCAAAATATATTAGACTTACAAAAAAAGATATTACACTGTTTAATTAATGGGACTCAACTTGCTTGGTTAATTGATATTCAACGACAACAAATTTGGGTTTGGGACAGACAAGAATTACCCCTTATTTTTACTGGAGACGAAATACCTCCAACCCTTGATAATCTTTTAGACTTGACAGTAGAAAATATCATCGCTATGACTCAACAACGATAATTTACTATATGTTATTATAGATAATAAATATATAATTAGGCGCAATATGAGTACCGTCACCGACTCAGATATAAAGGAAATCAAAGATTTAATTATTGTCATCAATGACAACATTAAAACAATCGATAATCGGATTACCAGTCTTGATAATCGAATGACCAATCTCGATAATCGAGTCACAAATATTGATAATAAGATGACGAACCTTGATAATCGAATGACTAAGCTAGAAAATGAATGGCAAGACTTTCAAAAAAACCAAATTGAAATAAAAGCAAAAATGTCAATCATTGAACTTTCTACGCAAAAAATACCTGATATGGCCGAAAGAGTAGGAGAACTTAAGAACTGGAAACAAATAGGATTAGCATTATTTGGAACTTTAGTAGGAGGATTAATTACTTATTTAATTAAAACCCCTAATCTTTAAGTTTGCTCATCCTATTATGGGAAATACTATCATAGATTTTCATTCAATCTCATCCAATGTTTTCAAAGGATAATCTGTATTTAAGTAGGATACTTGATCCTCTAATGTGTCACAATAATGAAGGACAAGACTTAACCCTTTTTCCTCGGATAAATGGGCTGTCGTTGAACTAAAGGTTTGCAATATTTCCCTTTCAATACTTTGATAATGATCTAATTTTTGTCTCAGTTTGCTTAAATATTGTGTTCCGTCCCCTCCATCAGCGATCGCAAATTCTAAAATGGAATCCACATAGACTTTAACATGAGGATGTTTAACCCCTTCTGTGGCCGCAGCATACAATAAGTCTCCATTCAAATAGTCAAAACTGGGAACCCATAAGTTGTCTCCGTCTTGTTGAAAAATCTCTAATCCTTCTGCTGGCCGAACCTTTAACCCTTCCTTTCTCACCCGATGGCTAATTTTTTCAATCAAGGCAATCATCGCTAAAATCACGGAAGGTAAGTTACTATCAAGACATCTTATTTCGACAGTACCCAACCCATTGAGACGAATAGGGTTCCATGCAGACTTCAGAAAGCTTCCTCCTGCGTCAAAGAACTGTTGACGGTTAATACCCACTGTTTCCATTGCTTGTAACCAAGCGTGAAAACGGCTAAATTGACTTTCCACCAAAGTTTCGATACAATCAGCATAGGGCATCAATCCTCCTACTGGTTGCAAGTGAGTGTACACCCCTTCCCATGCAAACCTTTCACTTCCTCGATAGCGGATGGTATGGGATGCGAGGCCAATGGACTCCCCTTCGTAAAAAGGACAAGCCCGTCCTAATGCAATCAAGGCGGAATCTAGTGCGGTGGCTAAATTATAGATATTCAGGAGTTCTTCTCGGTCTTCTGATGAGGTCTCATAAGCAACCCCAATTCTTGGAGAGATAACTCCTTTGGGGACTTCTAGGTGGAGGTGGGTTCCTGTGCATTTTCCGGCGTGTAAAAACCGATCATAACCTACTGTACGGGCCTGAATATGATAGTTTGGTTTATCGCGCATCACCGGCATAATATGAAGCGGATAACTGGACAAAGGATAGAGTCGCAACCCCATTTTATGGCCTGCGGTGATGGCTAAGTGGAGATGTTCTAAATAGACCTTGCCTAATTCTTCACTAGAATAGCAGGGTGGTGTATTTATTTCTACCATGTTTTTGACAAATTCCGGCACAAAATAGCCTGTATCAAACCCTTGATCTTGTGCTAAAATTTGGCAAATCTGCAAAAATTCATCGGCGCGATCGCATAATTTTCCGCTTTCGTCCACCAAAAAAAATTCTTGTTCGAGACCAATACGTCGTTTTATTTCACTGTGTTCTTCCATCTGTTTCTGTTTAACTTTTTATCTCAAAAAGCTGTGATGCAGATAAATCCAATGAAGGAAATTGAGGAGATATAATTTTGTTATCTGCTGAAAATTCTCCTACTTCAACATAAGTTTTACCTTGCAATTCTAATATTAATATAGTTTGCGCTTCAGGGTCAATAATCCAATACTCCCGAATGCCACAATCTTCATATTGTATGCGTTTGGCAATATAGTCTCGATGACGTTGTAACTCCCCAGGACTGACAATTTCTACTACTAATAAAGGAGGCGGCATAAACAAGCGAATTGTATTACGTTTTGCTAATAAATTGATATGTTCTTCTCGAATTATGGTAAAGTCTGGATAACGGTTTCTGGGTTCACCTCTCACTTCTAATTCTAATCCTTGACCTCGAATCTGACGATAATCAAGAAATTGAGAAAACTGAATGACTAAAAATATTGCAATTTGCACATTAATTCCTGATTCTGGAGGCCTTTCAACTAACTCTCCATTAAATAATTCATACCATTTACCACTGTTGTCATCGTAAGCTAAATAGTCTTCAAAGGATTGGAATTTAGGTTTGGTGTCTAACATACGAAGAATTCCTTAACTCGAAAATTTAATAAAAATAGAAGATTTCACAAGAAGTATTGGTTCAAAATAAGCATTTTTTTAAGAGTTGATACTGCTAAACTTGATACACTGGAAGAAGAAGGTAATTATGAATAATTCATGACCAATCCTTGATAACTGTTCACTGCCAACTGTTCACTGATAGACATCCTTAAGCATCAAACATGATTTCTGATACCCTTTTATCTGTCTCCCCACAACAACAGGTTAATGGTGCAACCATTCGCCCCACTGCTGCCTCAGAAATTCATGGAATCGCTTTCTATAATGATAAATTATATGCCTTAGATAATCGCAATGGTTATCTCTTAGAAGTTGATCCCATCACCCATAATACAAAAATTCTCAATACAAATCACTGGGAAGATTTTATCGGGGCCACAGGACTAGCGATCGCTGATAATCAACTGTGGTTTACTTCCCGTTATAGTGTCTATTATTGCAACTTAGATGATCCTGATTTCAAATGTGAATTATTTACCCGACTTTCCGATCCTGCTAATAGTGTAGCAATCTGGGAATCAACGGTTTATGTTTCCTCCCAAAAATCAGGCACCATTTTAGTTTTTAATCGAGAAAATGCTACAGAAATTACCCGTTTATACGCCCCAGGAATTGGCATTGAAAATATTAGTATTAAAGGGGAAGAATTATGGGTCAGCGATACCCTAGAACAAACTGTTTATTGTTTAGATCGGGCCACAGGAAAACAACAATTTAGTTTATTAACGCCCTTTGAATGTCCCACCGGCCTAACCTTTTATCATGACCCAGAGACAGACAAAGACATCTTATATGTCTCCTATGTCAATCATGAACCCTACATTCGGGATAATCCTAACGCCGATCCTAACCATGAATTGCTTTATCGCATTGAAACCTTTATCCATCCTTTATACTTTCGCTATTATGCCGATGATCATTATGCCCTTTCCAATGGTTATCTGGTAGAAATGACCTATGTAGAAGAGTTGGCCCCCCTTGATCCCATCCAATTAAACAATTTAGAATGGCGTATTGCCCTACCGGCCGAAACCCATCGTCAAAAAGTTCGTAAAGTTGAACCCATTGGCCTACCTTTTACCGAAATCATAGAAAATGGTCAACGGGTGGCCGTGTTTAAATTTGAGACATTAAGCGAACACACCCGTTGTATTTTCGGTTGGAAAGCCTTAATTGAAGTATGGGGGATTAAATATAATTTAACGCCCCGTGACTGTGAAAACCCCCCAGAAATGCCCTCAGAATACAGCGATCGCTATTTAGTAGATAATGATAATCTAGCGATGGACACAGACATTATTCAACGGGCCGCAGTTGAAGCAGTGGGACGAGAAACCAACCTGCTCAGAAAAATCTATAGTATTCGTAATTACGTTTATGATCGCCTTTCCTACGGTATTAAACCCCATATTGATACCCCCGATATTGCCCTAAGACGGGGTGTGGGGTCCTGTGGGGAATATGTAGGAGTATTACTGGCTTTATTTCGTTTAAATGGGATTGCTTGTCGTACCGTCGGCCGTTACAAATGTCCGGCTTCTGCCCTAATCCACCATATCCCTTTAAAACCAGATTATAATCATGTTTGGTTGGAGTTTTATATTCCTGGAGTGGGTTGGTTGCCTATGGAATCTAACCCCGATGATATCTACGAAGGGGGTCCCTATCCCACACGGTTTTTTATGGGCTTAGCTTGGTATCATGCAGAGATGAGTAAAGGGGTTCCGTTTGAAAGGTTAATGATCGATGGGGTTGTCTTAAATAAGCAACAGGTTTCCATTGGTAATTTGGCTATCAACCATGTACAGTTCACTATTTTAGGGGAATGTTCTCCCTCAGATGTCTAGTTTCTACAAAAGCTTTAGTTGGTGCTATAGTTTGATTATAACAGACTCAAGGTGAAGAGGTAACAATCCTCCTCATTCTATCGTCTTGTAACGTTTTGTTCTATAAATGAGCGATTAGGGGAATGCTCTCTATGGATGTTAAAGCTGCTGTCGCCCTTGAAGCCGGAAAAAATCTGAGTATCGAAACCGTACAACTAGACGGTCCCCAAGAGGGAGAGGTTTTAGTAGAAATTCAAGCCACAGGGGTTTGTCATACCGATGCTTATACCCTCTCTGGAAAAGATCCAGAAGGGTTATTTCCAGCCATTTTAGGCCATGAAGGAGCTGGCATTGTGGTGGAGGTAGGAGAAGGGGTCAAAAGTCTTAAAAAAGGGGATCACGTCATTCCTCTCTACATTCCTGAATGTCGTCAATGTGAATATTGTTTAAGCTGGAAAACCAATCTCTGTCAAGCGGTACGCGCCACCCAAGGCCGGGGGTTAATGCCCGATGGCACCAGTCGTTTTTCTCTCGATGGCCGGAAAATTTTTCACTATATGGGAACGTCTACCTTCGCTAACTATACCGTGGTTCCTGAAATCGCCCTAGCCAAAATACGGGAAGATGCCCCCTTTGATAAGGTTTGTTACATCGGCTGTGGTGTCACCACTGGTATTGGGGCCGTGATTAATACAGCTAAGGTGGAACCTGGAGCGAAAGTGGTGGTCTTTGGCTTGGGTGGTATTGGTTTAAACGTCATTCAAGGGGCGAAAATGGTCGGGGCTGATATGATTGTGGGAGTAGATATTAACCCCGAAAAACGAGAACTCGCTGAAAAGTTTGGCATGACTCACTTTGTTAACCCCAAAGAGATAGATGGGGATGTTGTGACTTGTTTAGTTGATCTAACCAAGGGCGGGGCCGACTATAGTTTTGAATGTATTGGCAATGTTCAGGTGATGCGACAAGCCTTAGAATGCTGTCATAAAGGGTGGGGTGTGGCCACCATCATTGGGGTAGCTGGTGCAGGAGAAGAGATTAGGACGCGCCCGTTTCAGTTAGTCACCGGACGGGTTTGGAAAGGCACCGCGTTTGGTGGGGCCAGAGGTCGTACTGATGTTCCCAAAATTGTCGATTGGTATATGGAAGGGAAAATTAATATTGATGATTTAATTACCCATGTTATGCCCTTAGAAAAAATTAATGATGCCTTTGATTTAATGCACCAAGGCGAATCGATTCGCAGTGTGATTACTTTTTAGCTTCTTGCGGGCAATAATTTTGATATAATACAAATAAGCGGTATAAGAGAGAGTAGCCGTGGTGGGCGAACTCCCCGTTGTCCAAAACCTAGACACCACCAATCCT
>JAAUYD010009981.1_pt1 | contig 25554 bp, 21 predicted proteins | sample 7278101 | NCBI WGS metagenome assembly JAAUYD01 (sample SAMN14350128, study PRJNA611818) | marine sediment metagenome | isolation source: surface marine sediment (0.6m) | place: French Polynesia: Moorea | collected 2018-08
AACCCTAAAATCTCGTTGCCGTGATGACAAGATTCTCAATAATTTTGAGGAGTTTCTTAAGGGAGGCACTTTTTGGAAATTTGTCACCAAAGTTTATGATTCTGATTCCCCGTGCTACAGATCCCTGATTTTTGGAACTTGGGTAGGGGTGGGGTTACCCCGCCCCTACTAACCGCAAAAAATGCATCCTTCCTGACTCTTCCCCGGCAATAATTGTCACCCCATCCCCTGCAACCGCACAGCTTCTGATTGCAGATTCCCCAGTGAAAGTGGCGATCGCTTCCCCAGTTTGCCAATTCCAGACTTTCAAGGTGTTGTCAGAGGAAGCAGAAATGGCACAGTTACCATCTGGGGTAATGACGATGGCATTTACCCAGTCACTATGACCTCTAAGGGTACGCACTTCCTCCCATGTTTGCCAATTCCACACCTTCAAGGTCTTGTCATCGGAAGCAGAAATGACGTAGTTGCCATCTGGGGTGATGGCGATGGCATTTACCCAGTCACTATGACCTCTAAGGGTACGCAGTTCTTCCCCAGTTCGCCAATTCCAGACTTTCAAGGTCTTGTCACCGGAAGCAGAAATGGCGTAGTTGCCATCTGGGGTGATGGCGATGGCAATTACCGAGTAACTATGACCTCTAAGGGTACTCACCTCCTCCCCAGTTCGCCAATTCCACACTTTCACGGTGTTGTCAAAGGAAGCAGAAATGGCGTACTTACCATCTGGGGTGAGGGCGATCGCATTTACAGAATCACTATGACCAGTGAGGGTATGCACTTCCTCCCCAGTTTGCCAATCCCACACTTTCAAGGTCTTGTCAGAGGAAGCAGAAATGGCGTACTTGCCATCTGGGGTGATGACGATGGCATTTACCGAAGAACTATGACCAGAGAAGGTACGCACTTCCTCCCCTGTTTGCCAATTCCACACCTTCAAGGTCTTGTCCCAGGAAGCAGAAATGGCGTAGTTGCCATCTGGGGTGAGGGTTATGGCATTTACCCAGTCACTATGACCTATTAGGGTACGGACTTTCTCTCCTATTTGCCAATTCCACACCTTCAAAGTCTTGTCATGGGAAGCAGAAATGGCGTAGTTGCTATCTGGAATAACGGCGATCGCATTTACCGAGTTACTATGACCTCTAAGGGTACGCACTTCCTCCTGTGTTTGCCAGTTCCAGACTTTCACGGTATTGTCACCGGAAGCAGAAATGGCATACTTGCCATCTGGGGTAATGGCGATGGCATTTACTGAGTCACTATGACCTCTAAGAGTACGCACTTCCTCCTGTGTTTGCCAATTCCAGACTTTCAAGGTGGTGTCACGGGAACCAGAAATGGCATAGTTGCCATCTGGGGTCAGTGCGATCGCATTTACCGAGTTACTATGACCGATTAGGGTACGCATCTCCTCCCCAGTTTGCCAATTCCAGACTTTCAAGGTGTTGTCACGGGAACCAGAAATGGCGTACTTGCCATCTGGGGTGATGGCGATCGCATTTACCCAGTCACTATGACCTCTAAGGATACGCAGTTCCTTCCCTGTTCGCCAATTCCGTACTTTCAAGGTGTTGTAATGGGAAGCAGAAATGGCACAGTTGCCATATGGGGTAAGGACGATCGCAATTACATCGCTACTATGACCTCTAAGGGTACGCACTTTGTCCCCTGTTTGCCAACTCCACATCTTCAAGGTGTTGTCAAAGGAAGCAGAAATGGCGTAATTTCCATCTGGGGTGATGGCGATGTCAATTACCGAAGAACTATGACCAGTAAAGGTACGCACCTCCTCCCCAGTTTGCCAATTCCACACTTTCAAGGAGTTGTCCGAGGAAGCAGAAATGGCGTAGTTGCCATCTGGGGTGATGGTGATCGCATTTACATTGTTACTATGACCAGAAAGGGTACGGATTAAGGGTCCCCCTGGGGGTGTTAAGTTTGGTGTTTGGGGAAGCAAGCTAGGGGTTTGGGTGTGCTGTGCTTGTTGCAGCAAGTTTTGAATTTCTGACTCTTCAAAAGACAATAAACGCCCTAATAATTGTCCTGGTAATTGGGTGGGATCTTGATTTAAAATATGTGCTGACAGTCGCAGGGAGTCTTGAATCAATTGTAGGGATTTGATTTTTTCTGTTCCCTCCACCAAATCATAATCATCAATTAGTGCCTCTACTCCAAAATCAGGATGATTAATTTTGTCTGTGAGGAATTTAAAATCACTCAGCAGGCTGTAATATTTTGCTAAATTTCCAGAATTTACTAAATTATAGGGATACCTACCCAGATAAGCTTTTTGTTTGTAGGATTTTTTCCTTTTTGCGGTGTTCGCTAATTCGACCATTTTATATCATCATAAAAAAATAAGGCGTTGCTGATTTGAAGTATGAATCCGGGTGTTCCAGACGTTGCAGTGCAACGTCTGGAGGGAGGTTTTTTGAATTACACAATATCATTTTCACGCCATGGATTTAGCAACGCCAAAAATAAAATTTTTCAAGAAAATTCGTGGAGTATCTCTCCCCTGATGTTCAGTAGGTAGGCATAATTAAATGTAAGATCAGACCTCACCCCCATCCCCTCTCCTTACTATAGACACGGAGTGGCTACTTTCAGAAGCCACTTCGTGTCTACCCGTAGGGTAGGAGAGGGGTGTCCGTACCCCTTACGGGGAAGCAAGCTACGCGTAGCGTGTCCGCAGGACTTAGGACGGGGTGAGGTTATATTCAATTTGACCCACTTACTTAAGCATAGAGAAACCGGGTTTATGAACGATAAATTAGGGTTTTGATAGTCAATATTTCCAATCAACCGGGTTTCTTTGGGAAGTGCAAGATGTGTGCCATTCCACAAAATTGGATAATTGATTTTTTGCTGTTGACTAAACCCACTCTAATTCTCCCAATAATCTACAATTTGTTGATTAACCTGTTTAAATAACTTCCGGTTTGAATCTAAAACTTTTTTGTTCTTGAGGAAGTCAAGAAAACTAGCATGATAGATACTGTAACAGATATCCCCATCGATATCCTGGGTTTTTAAATACTCAACCCAATCATCTAAAACGGATTGCACATCATATTCATCTACCCCAGCAATTTCCGCAATCATTTCACAGGGAATTGAGGTTCCAATCTCCACTAAAATAAACAGGAAAATCACTTTTGATTCTTGGGGTTTTTCATCCATTCCCATCCTGACCCAATGTTGTTGATAATAGTCTTGAAGACCATCGGGTAATTGTTTTAAACTCAGGTCATCATAGAAACCACGGGCAATTCCTGGCAAAAGATAACGCAGGTACATGAAATTATTTTCACTTTTATCTGCTAACTGTTCAACAAAATCTCCCGCAGTAATATGACGTTTTTGAATCAATTTTCTCAGGTCATATTGATAGTCTGGGTCATGATTTAAAAACAAATTAATATAATCTTTGATATCATCACGATTTAACTGTTCATATTCATCCATTCGTAAATCCAATTCCTTCACTGGAACCCCTGGTGACAGAGATAAACGCTTATTTTCCAAAGTATAAGGTCTTCTGGTGAGCAAGAAATAGACTTTTTCTGGAAGCGTCATTGGTAAATATAAAAGATTTTTACCCGGTTCCTGTTCTACTTCATCCAAAGCATCAACCACAATCACCAACCGTTGATTAGGTAATAGTTGTTTGCTGACTCTTTCGAGTAAAGTTGATAAATCAACATCGGCTACATGCTGCAAATTATAATGCTTAATCAGTTGTTGACGAATGCTTTCTAAAAACTGTTCAGGTCGATTCCTTCCCTCAGACTTAATATTAAAATAGCAAGGAGTTTTATGGTCAAAAACATATTTAGCAGCAATAGTACTTTTCCCCATTCCCGCATCCCCAACCACTGTAAAGTAACCATGGGAATTCTCTTGTAGGAATTGAGCAAAAGTATCAAACACAAATTTACGACCACAAAATGAGCGAATCTTTTCTTTGATTAATGCTTTAAACTCTTCTGGATATTTATCCATATTCCAATCTGGGTAAGGTTGGAATTCTGGCGATGTAGTTAGTTTTGCTATTTCAATAAAAGCCTTGCCAAACTCTTCTAACTCTAAAGAAATGACTATTTTTTCTGCTCGAATTTCATCCCCTAAAGGATTCCAAGCCAAAAAATTTTCTACTCCCTGGAGAAACCCCAATGAATTACCAGAAGTATAGGCTTGCCAAAAAGCATTTTTAATTTCTTTTTCTTTAAAAAGTTTCCGAACCGACTCAGACTTTGATGTCCCATATTCTACTAAAGCGTAAATATAAACCACATCTACATTTTTTAGTGGTTGAGTCGGGTCAAGTTTTAAACTTTTCAAAACTTTGATAAAAGCTTCATTTCGCTGGGCTTGATTAATAGCCAGAGTAGCAGCAGGATTAGCAATCTTTTTAATCGCACTAAATACCGAGTCAACAATATCAATCATTAGCTATAAGAAAAGTACTATTTTTCAATTTTATTTTATGTTAGCTTCTACACCGTGAACTTATTCATCTCCACTACATAATTATTAATCTCTTGGACAATAGTAGGGTTGAGTTAGTCATATCTTGCACCATTCAAGGGCAAGCATCGAGAAACCGGGTTTATTGGGAATATTGACTTGTTAAAACCCCAATTTTTCCTTTATAAACCCGGTTTCACAACCCAGGTGCAAGATGTGTGGTTAACTTTCTCCTTACCAATGAATCATGGGTTCCATTGTTTTTTCAAATGAGTCCTCCACGAGAAAATCTCACAACCACGATATGAAAATAATTCTTTCCCATTCCAAACTCCAAACTCCAAACTCCAAACTCCAAACTCCAAACTCCAAACTCCAAACTCCAAACTCCTAATTCCAAACTCCAAACTCCAAACTCCAAACTCCAAACTCCTAATTCCAAACTCCTAATTCCAAACTCCTAATTCCTAACTCCTAATTCCTAACTCCTAACTCATATCTTGCACTTATACCCTAGAAGGGTAAAGCTATACAAACAAAGCCTGCCTACGCAGGCTTCAAACCTTTATTTTTCCAATTTATTGCTAAAAATATATGTTTATTGCCAGAACAATAATTCAGTATTAACACTTTGGTGCAAGATGTAAGCTAACTCCAAACTTCAAACTCCAAACTCCTACTCCTGTCCTGCTAGAAGATTACCGAATTAAGTCAGACGGATTCATAGGGGGAAGAGGGGGGAAGAGGGGGAGAAATTTTTATAGGTAATCTTAGAACACCGAAGGGAGTAACTCCCAACTCCCAACTCCCAACTCCAAACTCCAAACTCCAAACTCCAAACTATTTCCAAGACAGCATAAGTCCCAAAATATCTCTTCATCTGCCAAATAACGCCCATTAACACGCTATGATTAAGCCAGTAGGGTACCCCAACTCTACAACACTCCTCATGGCTGGAGGATTTACTAATGCAGCGCTATTTTAAATATTTGATCCTTGCAACCGTGCTGCTTTCCCTAAACGTTCTTGGTTCCTGTAGTGCGTTTAAACTTTCCACACCAGAGGTACAACCTACCCCAAACCGCAGCCAAGAAGAAGCTTTAAGACTCCAACAAAAAGGACTCCAGCAGCTAAGTCAAGGACAATTCCCACAAGCCTTAGCAGATTTGCAGCAGGTATTGAGTATCTTTAGAAAAATTAAAAATCGTCGAGGTGAAGCAGCAACCCTCAAAGATATTGGACAAGTTTACGATCGCCAACTAAATTATTCCCAAGCCTTAGAATATTATCGCCAAGCTTTAGCCATTTCCCAAAAAATTGCTGACAAGACTGGGGAAATAGAAACTCTTGCCTATATGGGTTTAGTTTATTATAAACAGGGTTCTTCTTCCCAAGCATTAGATTTATTTCGGGATGCTTTGCTGATTAGTCGAGAAACTAATGACAAGCAGGGAGAAGCTAAACTGTTGCAACAAATTGGTTCTCTGATGGAGGTAAAGAAAAAACCCGATTTGGCGATTCTTTTTTATAAACAGTCCGCTAATCTGATTGCAAATTTCCGTCAAAAATTACAAATATCCCCCAAGATAACTCAACAACAATCATACATCAAAAAGTTTGCAGCTACTTATCGCAACTTAAGTAATTTGTTATTCAAACAAAAACGCATATTAGAAGCGCAAACCGCTGTTGACTCTCTGCAAGTCCAAGAATTAGATGATTATCTACCCGGTGTACGGGGTAAAGCCAAGTTCACACAGCGGATTGATTTACTTAAACCAGAACAACAGTTAGTAAATAATTTTGATACTGATATTTCTGAAATTGTGCAACTGGGTAAAGAACTGAGCAAGTTGCAAAAAATACCCACCACCCAACGCACTCCCCAGCAGGAACAACGACGACAGGAGTTAGAAGCTATCCAAAGACAAGTATTAAAAGAATTTCTACAATTTAGTGAAAGTCCGGAAGTACTTGCTTATCTCCAAGAACTCAACCGCACTACCCGTAGTGAAAATCTTAACCCCAAGCTGCTGCGAAGATTGCAAAATAATTTAAAGCGGTTTCCAGGTAACCCGGTTTTACTTTATCCTCTAGTTCTAGAAGACCGTTTAGAATTACTACTCGTCACTGCTTATACTCCCCCTACTCACCACTCTGTATCCGTAAAACGTCAAGAATTATATAATACTATTGCACAATTACGTACTGCCCTTACTAATCCCGCTTCCGATGCTAAACAACCAGCGCAAAAACTCTACAAATGGCTGATTTCACCCATAGAACCTGTTCTTGCTGGCACAAATGCGAAAACCATTATTTATGCTCCCGATGGACAATTACGCTACATTCCCCTAGCAGCACTCCATAATGGTAAACAATGGCTGGCTCAAAAATATCGAGTCAATAATATTACAGCTTTGAGCATCACTGACTTTAACCAACAACCCCAATCTGTAAAAATTTTAGCTGGGGCTTTTAGTAAAGGTAATTACGATGTCAAAGTAGGTTCCCGTACTTTGAAGTATGGAGGACTCCCTTTTGCAGCAAAAGAAGTAGATAACGTCACAGCCACCTTTCCTGGTTCCACCAAGCTACTCAACTCGGAATTTACGGAACCAGAAACCACTAAACGCATCAGTAATTATTCTATACTTCATTTTGCTACCCATGCAGCTTTTGTTACTGGCACTCCGGAAAATTCATTTATTTTATTTGGCGATGGGAAAGCCGCTAGTTTGAATGATTTGCGACTTTGGAATCTCAGTAATACCGATTTAGTAGTCCTAAGTGCTTGCGAAACTGGATTGGGAGGACAATTGGGAAATGGCATCGAAATTTTGGGATTTGGCTATGTGATGGAAGAAGCTGGTGCAAAAGCGGCGATCGCTTCATTATGGCAAGTATCCGATGAAGGTACGCAAACTTTAATGAATGCTTTCTATGCCATCCTCAAGCAGGAAAAACTGAGTAAAGCTGAAGCCTTACAAAAAGCGCAAATGACTTTAATCCCCAATATAATTTACGAACATCCTTACTATTGGGCTGGTTTTATTTTGATTGGTAACGGTTTGTAAACAAATACCCAATTTCTATAGAAACCAGGTTGATTAGCAATAAGTTCACACATCTTGCACCTGGACTAAAAACCGAGTAAGAGTGCACACCCCTTTTCCTCTCCTTACATCTTGCACCTATTCTATAGTTTGCATCAGCAACGCCAAAATAATAAAGAGTTTTTAAGGGTGAATTGTATATTTATATTAAAGCGTAGTATTTAATTTAACTAGATTAATACCTATAAACACCGATGATTTGAGGATAGACATCCTTGGGGGTCTGATTGTATATCCCAAAGATAAAACCTGCTTTAATTGCAGTAATTTTGTTCGTGATTACAAAACAGTAAATTAAATTTCATTGTATTAAAAAAGACAAATAATCAATAATTTTTTTGATGAATTTTTTTCAAAACCTGCCAAATCGGCAAGACTTTTGTGGGGTGATGATGTTCTAATTAAGGCGTATACAGGACATGAACAATCTGCCGCAATCGGCAGTTGCAGTGACGTGTTATCTACCGAGATATAGCCTTATGTCAGACTACACAGTAACAGCTGACACCCAAAACCTAGTGTCTATGGGTGGTCAATATCTAACGAGTTTTCAGCAGAAATTGCTGCAAAAAAGTCTCAATCAGGACTTACCAGAATCTTACCGTCAGCGTATCCAAATTATGTTGTTAGCGGATGAGGGCAAATCTCAAGCGGAAATTTGTCGAATTTTGGGTTGTTGTCCCGCAACAGCAAGACATTGGATTCATATAGCTCGCAGTGGAATGGCACATCAATGGCAGGATTGTCCTATTGGTCGTCCGAAGGCAGTTAATGACCAGTATTTGCAACGTTTGCAAGAGTTAGTCAACTGTAGTCCCCGGGATTATGGCTATTCTTTTCGTCGTTGGACTGGTAATTGGTTAAGTAAGCATTTAGCTAAGGAATTGGGAATTGAGGTCAGCGGTCATCATATTAATCGCTTGCTGAAGCAAATGGGGTTATCTGTGCGTTCAAACCAGAGGTATGGCAAAACTAGCACAAATCAGCAAGTTGATGATTGCAAAATCTTGATCTCTGATCTGCAAGGGGAACATATGCTGGATTATCCCGTATTTTTGCCCATGAATTTAGCTAAATAACAGATAATTTTGGATACCCATGGTGCAACATCTATCAGAACCTTTAGTGTCTGTGCAACAGTTAAGTGATACTCTCGGGTATTCTCTTACGGAAAAGGAATATCAGCAATGTCTGCAACAAGTTAAATCTCTCCAGCCTAAGGTAGGGAAATTCTGGCAAGGAACCGGGGTGGAACCGGGGATTTATATAGTGATTGCTGGTAAGGTGAGATTGTTGGATAGCGCTGGTGATTTAATTGCTTCTTTGGAAGCAGGGTCATCTTTTGGGGAATTTACCTTGTTTCCTGAAGCTGGATTTCAAGCTTATGCCGCTAGAGCTTCCGTAAATTTACAGTTATGTTTTCTGCCTGGTGAGTTACTTTTACCACTGATGGCAAAGTATCCACAAATCCGAGAACATTTGTGGAAGGCAGCCCAAAGCCGTAATTTGCTGCTATCACCAGAAATAACAACCCAAAATAATCATCAAAACGATATTTCATCAATTAATCTTCCTACTGTTGATAATCAGGAAGAAGTTCGTCAAGAACTAAAGTCACAAAAAAAGATTAGTAAAGCTTATTTTCCTAACCCTAGCCAGCAATTCGGACATCTGTTGCAGAGGGTGACTCGACGCTATCCATATTTTGCCCAACAAAGTGGGTCAGATTGTGGTGCAGCTTGTTTGGTAATGGTGTCTCGCTATTGGGGAAAACGTTTTAGTGTCAATCGTTTGCGGGATATTGCCAATGTTGACCGCAATGGTGCTTCCTTGCGGGGATTATCAGCAGCTGCGGAGAGTATTGGTTTTAGTACTCGACCTGTAAAAGCCAGTCTTGACCAGTTAGCAAAGCAGAAATTACCAGCTATTGTCCACTGGGAGGGGAAGCATTACATCGTTGTTTATGAAATTAACCGCAAACATGTAATTGTTGCTGATCCAGCCATCGGTCAACGCACCCTTAGCCATCGGGAATTTAAACAAGACTGGACTGGGTATACATTGCTACTGCAACCTACGGCATTACTCAAGGATGCCCAAGAAGCCACAACTCCCTTTTGGCAATTCTTTGAGTTGATGAAGCCTCACTCTTTGGTGATGTTGGAGGTGTTGATTGCGTCTATTGTTATCCAGATATTTGGACTGATTACTCCTTTATTTACCCAGTTAATTTTGGATCGCGTCGTTGTGCAGAGGTCGGAACTGACTTTAACAGCGGTGGGGTTGGGATTGCTGATTTTTAGCCTGTTTCGGGTAGCAATGACGGGGTTACGGCAATATCTGCTGGACCACACGGCAAATAGACTGGATATGGCGCTAATTGTGGGGTTTATTCGCCATACTCTACGGTTACCGTTGAGTTTCTTTGAATCTCGTTATGTGGGGGATATTGTCTCTCGCGTCCAGGAAAACCGCAAAATTCAAAGGTTTCTTTCTGGTGAAGCTTTATCAATTCTGCTGGATTTACTAACAGTATTTATCTATATGGGATTGATGTTTTGGTACAGTTGGAAAATGGCGTTGTTGGCATTGGTTGTGATTCCACCTTTTGCCATATTAGCGTTAAGTGCAACACCATTTTTACAAAAGGTTTCTCGGGAAATATTTGGGGCTGTTGCCAAAGAAAGTAGTTATTTAATTGAGGCTTTAACGGGGGTGCGGACTGTTAAATCCACAGCAGTGGAACAAACGGTACGTTGGCATTGGGAAGAGTTATTACATCAAGAAATTAAAACCAATTTTTCAGCACAAATTATCGGCAATCGGCTGCAAATTTTCAGCAATACAATTCAAGCTTTAGTAAATACTGGTTTGTTGTGGTTTGGCGCACATTTAGTCATTCATAATCAGTTAACTATTGGGCAATTAGTAGCATTTAATATGCTGCTGGGAAATATTATGACACCCTTCCAAAGATTAACGGTATTGTGGAATGAATTACAGGAAGTGGTGATTGCTGTGGAACGAATTAATGATGTGTTGGATACAGAACCAGAGGAAGATTTACAAAATCAAGTTAGACAGTCGTTACCACAAATTCAAGGTCATATCCGCTTTGAGAACGTAATATTTCGCTACCATCCAGAAAGTGATATTAATATTTTAGAAAACCTCAGTTTTGAAGTGAAACCAGGGCAAATGGTAGCCTTAGTAGGACGCAGTGGTTCCGGAAAAACCACCATTTCTAAATTAGTTTTAGGGTTGTATCCTCCCACGGATGGGTCAATATCAATTGACGGACATGATATTACTAGTATTTCCCTCCGTTCCCTGCGTCAACAAGTGGGAGTAGTAGATCAAGATACATTTTTATTCGGGGGGACAATTCGAGAAAATATCAGTTTAGGGCATCCGGGTGCAACTTTAGAAGCGGTAATTAAAGCAGGAGAATTAGCGGGTGCGGATGAATTTATCAGAAAATTGCCCATGGGTTATGAAACCCAAATTGGTGAAGGTGGAGGTTTATTATCTGGGGGACAACGTCAGCGAATAGCAATTGCTAGGGCTTTATTAGGGAATCCTAAATTATTAGTTTTAGATGAAGCAACTTCCCATTTAGATACTGAATCAGAAAGGATTATTCAAAGGAATTTAAACACCATCCTCAAGGGACGAACCACCTTGGTAATTGCCCATCGTCTTTCAACTATTCGCAATGCAGATGTGATTTTAGTATTGGATCGGGGGATATTAATTGAAAGTGGGAGTCACGAAGAATTAATGGCAAAACGAGGGCATTATTTCTACCTCAATCAACAGCAATTAGATGGGGCAGCGTGAAGGAAGACAAGGAAGAGAGGGGTTATTACCTCTCCCATTTCTCAATTTTGAATTTTGAATTTTTCATTGTTTTCCCTAGTCCCGAAATTAAAATTACCTGAGGATAAATCATGCCAAATACACAGACATTAAATGGACGAGTCCCTACCCAAGTCCATGAATATACATACAAAGAAGAAAATTTAACCTTAGCAACACCAGAACAATCAATAGAACAATCAATTGATGATTGGTCTGATGTCACCAAAGATTTAATTGATAGTATGCCTCAAGTTTGGACGAGGGGAATGCTGTATTTTTTGGTGATTTTTGTCTCTATAGTTTTACCTTGGGCAATTCTATTTCAAGTAGATGAAACTGGTACAGCCAGAGGAAAATTAGAACCCAAAGGTAAAACTGTAAGGCTAGATGCTGCTGTCTCTGGAACTGTTGCCGAAATTCAAGTCAAAGAAGGTGAATATGTCGAAGCTGGGCAGAGTTTATTAGTCTTAGATTCCGATTTAGTCAAAGCAGAATTACGGCAGGTACGGGATAAATTAGAAGGACAATTAAATCGGGTTTCTCTACTCAATTCATCTAAGAATCAATTAGTTGTTTCTTTAACCACTCAACAACAACAAAATCAAGCCCAACAGTTAGAAAAACAAGCTCAAATAGACCAAGCACGGCATAATTTAAATGCAACTCAAAATACCTATAATTTACAGCAAGAAGAAAAATTATCTCAGGTCAATCAAGCACAAAAAGCCCTAGAACATAGCCTAACAGCTAGTAAATTAATCACCAGCAGTTTAGCAAGTGCTCAACGAGAAGTTGAACGTTATCGTCAGCTTTGGCAACAGGGAGCAATTCCAGAAATTAATCTTGTAGAAAAGCAAGATATCGCCAAAGAAAAGCAAAAATTATATCAACAAAGTCTGTCAGATATCCAACAAGCTAAGTTACGTTTAGCAGAACAACAAAGTAGTTACGAACGAACTATTCGTCAAGCAAACGCGGATATTGAACAAGCAAAGTTACGACTCAAAGAACAAGATAGAAGTTATCAAACTTTGACTCGTTCTGGTAAAATGGCTTTGTTGAGAGTTGAAGAACAACAACAAAATCTGGAGAGAGAAATTACTGCCTTAAAAGCAGAAATCTCCCAGACAAAAAGACAGATTGAATCCTTAGAAATTCAGCTATCACAGCGAGAATTAAAAGCACCAGTCAGCGGAACTGTATTTCAGTTACCAATACAAAAAGCTGGTTCTGTCGTCCAGCCAGGAACAATGGTTGCAGAAATTGCACCCCAAGGTTCACCATTAATAATTCGCGCACGAATGGCAACTAATGAAAGTGGTTCTTTGCAAAAAGGATTGCCCGTCAAATTAAAATTTGATGCTTATCCTTTTCAAAATTATGGAATAGTAGAAGGTAAATTAGTAGCAATTTCTCCTACTACTACAGAATTAGATACACCCAATGGTAAAGTAGCAGCCTATGACTTAGAAGTTGTTCCAGATAAGAACTGTATACCTAGTGGCAATGAATGTATTCCTTTTCGACCTGGAGATACTGCAACAGCGGAGGTAATTGTGCGACAGCGAAGAATAATTGATTTCTTAATTGACCCATTTAAACAGTTACAAAATGGTGGATTAAAACTGTAAAGTCATATCTTGCACTATTCTCATCTCAACAAGACCAAAAAAACCAGGTTTCTCAACCTAAAATTTAGGTTTTCAGCATTAGTCATTCTCAAGAAACCCGGTTTTTAGCCGAGGTGCATTCTGGCATCTAAACAAAACATATCCACAATCAAATTCCAATTTTATTACATCACAAATTAGGAGAAAAATAATGTCTCAACCAATGATGATTACCAAAGAAGATATTCTGCATCAAGTTAAATTATCTTGCAAAATCCCAGAAATTATTGAAGAAATTGTGACCCGAAAAGTGATTACAACAGCCGTTGCAGAAGCAGATATTAAGGTAGAAATTGAAGAACTACAAAAAGCAGCAGATCAAATACGCTTTATCAATCAACTTAATAGCGCTGATGATACTTGGTCTTGGTTAGAAAAACATGGTTTATCTCTAGATGATTTTGAAGAAACTGTCTACACTAATCTCATTTCTGGAAAGTTAGCTTCTCATCTTTTTGCTGATAAAGTCGAACCCTACTTTTTTGAAAATCAACTCGACTATACTGGTGCGATAATGTATGAAGTAGTCCTAGATGATGAAGATTTAGCAATAGAACTCTTCTATGCGATTCAAGAAGGGGAAATGAGTTTCTATGATGTTGCTCATAAATACATCCAAGACAAGGAATTAAGTCGTAAATGTGGCTATTTAGGGAAAGTACAACGTAAAGACTTAAAGCCAGAGATTTCTGCACCTGTTTTTGCTGCAAAACCACCACAATTACTCAAACCAATTATTACTTCTAAAGGGGTGCATTTGATTTTGGTAGAGGAGATTATTCAACCGGAATTAAATAATATGTTACGAATGCAAATTATATCTGATTTGTTTACTGGTTGGTTGAAACAGCAGGTTGATAACGTTGAAATTATGAAGAGTCTTGAATTACACAAACAAGCTGCTTAGTTTCTGATTCCAAAGTGTAAGTTTGTAATTCTCGAAATTATTGATTTCAAACCCCTCTGATAAATATTCAGAGGGATTTATTTATTCGGTCATACTTTGTTTATATAACCGTATTTTTCTAGATTACGGTGTAATTTTGTATGATTTTTATTTTGACTCTAGAGCTTGACATACTCTTTTCTTAATCCTAGAAAACCACATTTTTTCCAGCCAACATCGAAGGTACCATCTTCATCTATATCGATACCATAAATTCCGTCACGACACTTACCTCCAATACATAAATCTAGCTCATCATCATTTAAATTTCTCTGTAGTTCAGCAGAATGCAATTCTGAAATTGTTATCTTAGCCATTGTTAATTTTATCCTAAGTAAAGTTGTTTCAATTAAGATTAGACTTTGTCTTGCCTCATCCCATTAACATAATCTGCTATTCACTCTAGGATTGCAATGCTTTATCTACTATCAAATAAACAAAAATAATACAGTTATATATTTGCTTTTATCAAAGAAAAATTACTGATGATGCAAATTATTGTTTTTCTTGTTTGAAAAGCTAATAACACCTTTTTTTGAGAACATAATTCAAGCATTTATGTTTTTTAATACTTCATTGTTGTCTCCTTTATATTCAAAAGTTTGATTTTGGTAGATGAAATTATTCAACCGGAATTGAATAATATGTTACGAATGCAAATTATATCTGATTTGTTTACTGGTTGGTTGAAACAGCAGGTTGATAACGTTGAAATTGTTAAGGAAGTTGCTTTAAGCAGTCAAGGGGCTTAAATTGGAATTTGTTGATTTTCAAATCAAGTTTACAAAATACTTAAATTAATAACCCTCTGATATCCCGATTATCAGAGGGTTGATTATTTGTTTATACTTTTGAGATTAGACTTTGTATTGTCTCATTCCATCACGATAATCTGTTATCCACTAATTCTTTGATATTTATCAGAATGTCATAGATTTGGACTAGGAAGTTTGAAAAAGTTTATATTTATAAAAATCAGAAAATGACCTCTGATAAATATCGGAGGTCATTCTTTAAATCTCTACATAACCAAGAAAAATACTGGGAATTTCATTGGAATGCGAAATGTTTAATTACCCTATGAAATTTCAAAATTATTCAGCAAAAAAGTCATATACTTTGCGTGCAGCGTAACCAATACCATAACCGACATAGTAGAAAATACTCTCCCCTCCTAGAGTATTTTCTATATCAAATTTAGACAGTTCCTGCAAGTATGAAGTATCCAAATCTCTGATAACTATTTTTGCATTCATGTTAGACATTGTTCTTTAATCTCCTATTTTTTTATCAAAGTATTAAGCTGCATTCCAACCATCTCTTATTCCTTTGATTATGTCAGGAGCATAAATCAACAGATACCATGATGGATGAATACCACCTTTAGTTAAATCCATTTCAGTATCTGTTAGCTCATTCAAAAAACTTTCAGAATCTTGGAATAAATCAATACCAGACTGATTAAGTTGAGAAATTGTAATAGTAGCCATTTTTAATCTCCTTTTAAGTATGATTATTGCTGTTGAAATTTAACTTTTATTTTTTTCTCTCCTTAATAATATATTCCCTGATTTTTCAAATTTTGTCTAGAGATTTACCAATAGAGAATGAACTTTAAAAATGCTATTTTATTTAGTTCATTATCTACCTCAAAGTCCTGATGAATAATAGTTACAACAATCAAAACTTATGTTGTCCGACACTATTTTATTTGAAAACCAAAATAAAACTTTTTTTGAGAACACAATTCAATCATTTGTGTTTTTTTACTGTTCCATTGTCTCCTTTATATCCAAAAGCGAGAAAAAGCAATAAAAAATCAACCCAAGATAAAACTTGGGTTGAAATATTCTTCAAATTTGTCTAAACAGATCCCCGACTTCTTATAGACGCGTTAGCGGAACCTCCCGTAGGGTAAAAGTTGGGTAAACACCCGCAACCCTATAAGAAGGGTAAAGTCTTATATACCCAATCCAGTGCATTGTTTTGGTTCCCAAAGTTGTAGCAACTGGTGCGAGGGTAAGTATGGAATTAGACTTGAGAAGCATCCTCTAAAGTGTATTGCATCTCACTTTCACATCTTTGCAGCAATCTAAAGGTGTGTAGATATCTTCAGAGTTAGGATTAAGGTAGGGACGCTCTAGGTCAATTCCCAAATGCTCGAAGTATTGGATAATATATTTCATTCTAGCTTCTGAAGATTCATCACCATTTTTATGAGCTTCTAGTAAAGCATCTGCAACAAATTCGCAGTAGTTTCCTTCAGAATCTAGTAGATTTCTAAACTTTAGTCCCAGATGAGGTCGTTCAGCTAACCCAATACCAGGTGCAAGTACTTTAGTAAATATGGGAACCTGATCTCGAAAGTTATTTTCTTCGTAAATTTTCTGTAAGACTGGCAAAATAAATTGTTGGTATTGAGAAGAATCGTATTGTTCAGAAAGAACTTTGAGTACTCCTGAGTTATAAAATCTGTAGTTCAAAGGATTATGTAACACCTCAAAGACAAAGGGTAATTTAATTTCATTAAATTTTGTTGTTATATAGTTCATGGCAGAAACTGCCGCTTCCGGACTGAAATTAAAGTAAATAAGTATTGTATAAAGGAAAGTCTTTGCAGGTGGTAAACCTCCAAAACAATCTCCAGTTGTTCTATACCTAGATTTATGAATAAAACTGGAAGGTAAAAATATTGATATTGCATCATTGACAGTAGCTGATTGCAGAGCTAAGGGTAGATGCTCTCGCTTAATTTGTAGAATACCATTATCAAATTCTGCGATAATACTACCGTTGGTTTCCTGTCTTAAAATGTGAAAAGATGGATGATACCAACCTTGCCCTTTATTATTGTTTTCCAGTTGTTCGTAAAATTCCCAGTCTATTTCTTTAGCAGCTATATTTTGCAAAATTTGCTCATTCGTCTGAATAATAGAGCTTTCTTTTGTTACACGTGAACCTTCAAAGTAAATGCTATATATAAATTCTAATAACTTTGAATTGATATACTCATATTGGGTTTCTTGAGGCATTTTTTGCAATTGTGCCACAGTAGCTGCAGGAGTTTCTATTGGTGAAAAGTGAGAATGACTGATGCGAAATTCAGAGGAATCTATTTCAATATTGCAAACAATATCCTGTAAAGTCTGTCTTAATTCCATTACAAATAATCCTATATACTGTTGTAGCTATTCTTATTTCAGAGCAATTCTAATTTTTTAAATTGATAGGAATTTTTCTGGTCGGCAGAGTAATTGTCTGGCAATATAAAAATAAATTTCCTGGTGACTGAGAGCAGTCTCTGGCTGGAGTTTAAATTCTGCTAATAGTTGATAAATCAAACCAAGCCCAGCAAACTGAACAACCCGCTTGATAAATTCAGGATAAATGTTTAAAACATCTGGATAAATACTAATATAAGCTTTCATCATAGTTCCAATTGAAGGACGCACAATTTCTAGAGGAATTGTAGCTAGCTGTATAGATTTTTTGATTTCAATAGTATGATGTATAATCATACTATTAATCCAAAAGAGAAAATAGCCAGTAATTGCTTTTCCTAAATCGCAAGCTGGATCTCCCCAGCTACACGCTTCCCAATTAATCAACTTAATTAGAGTAATATCTGATTTTTCATTTCCCGGTAATAATTCATCTGGCTTCCAGTTTCTAGGTATGAAGATATTTTTAAATTGAATATTATTGTGTGTTAAGCAGCAGTGCTGATGATGAAGCACAAGTTCTTTAATAACTTTTGTCACACTTTCAGATTGTTGAAGAATACCAAAGAATCTCCAAGATTGAACTGGAGTCTTCTTTAAACTTTCAGGTTCTAGATATGTGAAAAGATAATCAGAAAGATAATCAGGATAAGGGAGTTGATACTGAAGTTTGTTTTGAGATAACTCAGCCATAAAAGTACAGCATTCCTGAGAATTCATCGTTTCGGAATGTAGTTTTGCTAGGGTAGTTCCAACTAACTCTGCAATGGCATTGGGGAAAGCGTTAAGATTATCGTAATAGCTTTGTAAGGTAATATAGTCATTACTTAATTTGTATATAACTATAGAATTATTTTTATCAAAATGCAGTACATCTGGAATTAAGGAGGAAGTATATCTTAAAGATTGATTTAAGTTTAGATAATTATAAATTTGCCATTCTTGATTAATTCTATTGTTGTGTTCCAGATGACTATAATGAGGTATTTGCTTTACAAATAATTTGCTATTATTTTCAGGTATTTCGATTAGCCAATTAAAATTACTGCTATACCTAAAGTTAGGTATAATATATTCTCTTTCTTCTTTTTTGCATACATTGCTATCTATTAAATAATCAAATATATTTTGATGATTTAGATTAATAATCATAGATAAATTCCTTGATTTTCTGATTAGCAAAAAGTGCTTTGCTATTAAGTTGTTATTAGATAGTTATTCCAATTCAAAATTGCAATCAGAGAGTAGGCTACTACCCACTCTCTAATTAGACGAAATTAAAATAGTTAAATAGTTTCCTAACTACATGCTTGATATTATTGTGATTGAATGTCAATAATGATCACAGTACGGCACCCATTACTCCAAGTACTCCATTCATTGCTTCCAACCGTACCACAGCCTCCACTAAATGTACTCCAATCTCCTCCTCGTAAGTTCATTTCATCGTCACCCAGATCATTCATAAAACTCTCAGAATCGAAAAACAATTCAGCACCAGTATTTTTGATGTCATCAATCTTGATATTAGCCATTGGAATTTTCCTCTTTCAATCAATTGTGTTTTTATTTTTGATCTGCAATCAATCATTTATCATTGCATCTTGATAAGATTATAGTTCAATCTATTCAGTAATGCTATAAACTAGCATTTTTTTAAAAAACATAAAAACTACAAATAAATTCTCAAAAATAGCTACATTTTAATTCAAAATTAACTTATATATAATTTCATATACATTGAGACAAATAATAAATATGGAGATATAATTAAATCTTAAATCATTACCACATCACAGAAAAACCCGGTTTTTTCAATCAACCGAGTTTTTGGGTGTGTAAATTATTTGAGTTGACTTACTTATCTAAATATCGGCTATCAGCATTGCTTAAGTTTTAATTTTTGCAGACTCACATCTTGCACCATTCTCAACAAGACTTAAAAAACCGGGTTTATTAACGAAAAGTAAGAGTTTTGAGATTAAGATATTTGCATTCTTACGCGGTTTTTAACGCAGGTGCAACATATGAGCAAATCAACTACGGTGGCTGATTTTGTTAAATGCGGTTTTAGCATCAAATAAAAGTAGATATCAACTAAAACAACGAGGAATAGTATTACTTAAATCGCCATAGTAATCCAGAATTTCGTTAGTTCTTAACACCATCGATTCCATCAAAATTCTCATATTCTTCTTCACCAACAATTGTTCTTGGGGTGACACATAAGCAATTTCTCCTAACAGCACTCCCGTAATATCTTCATGTCCTCCTTCCTCATTTATACCCGCATGTAGCAACATGGGTTTATAAAAATTAGCAGGTAAATCTTTAGCTTCACAAGCTGCTTTAAACAACTCATGAAAATTCTTATCATCTTGCTCAAACAACAACAAAGCTGCTTTAAAACTTAAAGGATGCTGTTGAGCAAAAACTCCTAAACTGGAAGTAACAGCAAACGTCATTGGTAACGGTTGCATTCTCTGCAATTGTTCCTGAGTAATTCCCACACTAGTCAAAGAATTTTCCAATAAACGGTCGTGGTACAATTCCGAAACAAAGAATTCTTGGAGAAGTTTTTGGGTTTTTTTTGATTCATAATTAGCCAAAGATGGAGCTAATAATCTGGGACAAAGATGGGTGACATGATAAGATTCCAAAGCATAGCCAATTAACTGCTCTCTGGTAATCGTCCCATCAACCATTTTTTGGAAAAATAAAGAGGGTGGAAATTGCTGTTTGAGACGCTCAAGAAATCGATATAAATCTCGGTAAAATTGGCTTCCACTCACCCCATTTTCTGTAATGTCCCTTGCAGTTTCAGTTAATAAACCACGTCTGTCAAATTCAGCAAGTAACTCTGGAATATCTTCCGCAATTCCCGGACAAGCTTGATTAATTTGCTCTAAGGACAAGCCACCAATCTGTAATAACCTTAATAATTGAACTGTTTCTTCTTGATATTCAGATTCTACAGTGATGGAACATGCTTGATTGCTATAGAGAATTTCAATCTCTGTTTCTTTGAATTGAAATAATGCCCGATCCTTAAATACTGGCTTCTGAAATAAAACCTTTGTTAATGACATAATTACTTTCTTTACCTATCTAAATAGCTAAAACTTGTCGCAGTAAATTGCTTGTGGATGAGTAATAGTTCCAAATAGCTTTATGGAAATTGCTATACATCTCGATAAATAAGTAACTTTGCTCCCGCAAACGTTGCTTTGTTTCCCCATCGATATGAGGTATTTCTTCAAAAATATAATGGGTGAAATTTTCTGCTTGAATATTTTGCAGATTTTTTAAAAGTTGTCTTATCGGGTTGACAAAGCGTGACTCTATTTCCAGTTTTTCACAACCTTGAATATAGAACTGTAAATTGTTGATTGTCTGACTGGTTAAAATTTCCAAGGTACTAAAGAAAAAGAGCGGTTCAAAGCTAGACCAAAATAGCAAGCCATTACACATTGCCATTGTTTCTGGAAGTGGCATTGTCTCTATTAAATCTTCACTGCTAATACCAAGAGAAATCAGCGATTCTAGTACAAGCTTGTCTTGCCCATATTCTTGATAGTATAGTTTATTAATTAATTTTCTAATTTTAGTAGAGTCTTGAAACCCCAGTACAGGAGAATAAAAATCATATTTACGAGCAAATAAATGATAATATTCTATTGCATATCCATAAACTATATTGATTTGCGATTCATCAATTTGTTTTAAATTTTTGAATTTAAATAAATCATTCTCTAACAATCCATTGGTTAAAGCTTCTAACTCCAATAAAATGTCTCTACCCGAGTTAACTCTGACCTGAGAAACATCATCGAGCAAATTACATTGGTCTAATTGATGTACAAAATTATGTACAATTTCTGGATTCTGAGGAGAGACTATTTGCTGAATTTCATTTATAGTCTTAGTGCCATCCATCATTTTCAGGAGATTTTTAAACATTTCTCCTGATAATCTATTAACCTCAAATACAAAATTTCGACCATCTTGAGATAAAATGAATTGGTGTGGATAGTAATTAATTTTGCATGTTAATAGCGGACGTAATTCTTGTAAATGTTGCTGTTTTTTTTCTGATTTTTGTTGTCCTTTTGCATTAAATTTAAAATTTGGTTTGATATTATCTTTTGTTTGTATCTGTTCAGAAATTAAATTTTGCATTACTGATATAGCTCCGAGTTTAGATTTGGATTAAAAATATTTGGATATAGCCTTTCTCAGTCTGGTGAAGTACAGATGAAATTACTAAAATTATTGTGGGGTAGGCATCCTTGCCTGCCCTTTTGTACTTCAGCAGATTAGGAAGCGCTATAAAAAAAATCAAGAAACTCTTTAATTACTAAATTGAAAAAATAGAACACCAATTCAGTATAATCATGATTTGTTATAAACCAACTTTAACTGCCTCTAGGAATCAAAATTGACTATTGCTAGATAATAACTAACTATCTCAGCAAACTTTAAGTTAGCTTGGCTTTGAAAAATCCAATGGAATTCCTATGCTATAGATAAAAATCAATTCAATTAAAGCAGTTTCAATTTTTTGAATCTGTGAATTAGTGTTCTATAAATGCAGTAATTTTATAACACAATAGATTAGAGAATTACAGGACTATAGATACAGATGACTGTTTTGGCAAAGGGAGGACAAGTGTCAATAACGGGTGGTGTTGGTTGAGGACAAGGGTATATGTCCGGTGGTGTTGGTTGTATGATTGAGTCATAAGCTATCATTGTTCCACCAATAGTACTCTCCAACTCATCATTGCTGACTTCGCTCAAAAAGCTTTCTACATCCTCAAACAATTCAGTTCCCGTGGGTTTGATGTCATTAACTTTTATTTTTGCCATTTTGATAAACCTCTAGTCAATTTGCTTACTGATGACATGATACTTTTTATATTTGAAAATTACTCAATTAATATCGAGATAAAAAGAACATAATAGTTACACTTTTATATTGGAAATTAACTATAAGGCATTGCTGAATAAGGGATGAATATGAGTGGTGCAGACCGGAGTGCCTGCCTCATAAATTTCCGACCCATCCCACAAAACCATCAAAATCATCCCGCATTTATGCAACGCTAATTATAAATATATAGGCTAGGGCTATTTGAAAGCCAAGGACATGATTTATTAATATTGCTTGATAAATTATCTTTCAACAGTCGAATCAAAACTAAAGCAATTATATTCAAAAACTTATAACTTATACCTTATACCTCCACTCCCAAAATACATAATTAAGGAGTGTAATTAAGGAGTGGAGATATTTCCTCATATTAGATTAGAGGATTACGTAACAGTATCGAGGACAAGTACAGGTGTAGATAGTGTAAACTGTGAGTTCTTTAATGGGTACATCAATCAATATGCTTGCATCATCGATTGCTACTAGTCCACCAACAGTCTGTTCCAGTTCATCATTATTGACTTCATTTAGAAAGCTTTCTGAATCCTCGAACAAATCAACTCCAGTGGGTTTTATATCACGAACTTTTATTTTTGCCATTTTGGTAAGCCTAAACATCAAAGGTTTGATTATTTATAGAAACCAATTTTATTTGATTCCTGATTCCATAATAGTTTTCACAATCGATTTTTAATCAACATGTACCAAAATTAGAAAAACATAATAGTTACTGTTTGATAAACAAAATTTTAACCAAATACATATTTGGATATTTTGAACCTCAAAAATATCGATAGTAAGCTAAAGCGCATTTAAATCTGAATATTTAATTTTGCTGTAATTCTTGTGGGGTAGGCATCCCTGCTTGCCCTTTAATATAAATTAAAAGCACCCTGCACCGTTGTCAAAATTAGTAATACCAAATCAAAAAATGTTTGCAACAGATCCAGTTGTAGGGGTGCGGTTTCCGCGTCCCTATCAACCATGTGCGCGTCCCTATCAACCATGTGCGCGTCCCTATCAACCATGTGTTCGATTCTTTTTTCAAATTGGTATAACTTTCAATCAACCCGTTTTTTAACCCAGGTGCATTCCACTGTGTATATGTTTGTCCCTATAAATGGAATAAAATGGAATAAAAATAAAGCGATTAAATTCAGATAATATTTGTATATATCAACAAAAAGCCTGGTTGTAGAAAAGCAACCAGACTAATATCTTGATTTGGGTTGTTGAGTGCTAAATTTTGTTAATTGATATTAAATATTTTCAGCAAGTAAGTGGTGTTTGCCAACCATTCTCACAGTGCTAGCTTGAAGACCTTTATTACCTTCTTCTACTGCGAAACGGACTTCATTACCAACTTCCAACTGATCGAAATCACCATTAAAGAGGCTATTTCTGTGGAAGTAAATTTCATCACCACTGGGAGTTAGAATAAAGCCGTAATCTTCATCTGGGAATAAGGTTATAATATGTCCAGCAGGTGGGACATCATGAGTCTTGATTTCCTGCCGCTGCCGACGACCATAATCTTGCAAAACCCGTTTTGCAGCGTCAAAAGCATCACGTATTGCTACGTATATATTCTGATGACTTTGACGTTTGGAAGATTGACGATTAATAACTAGTTCCCCATTAGGTACGGTAAGGTCAATGCTAATATGATAAAGATTACCATGACGGTGGTGCTGATGTGGAGCTTCCACAATCACACGACAACTGATAATATGGTTATAAAAACGCTCTAACTTTTCTGCGTATTGCCTAATTTTTGCTTCTACAGCTTCCGAAGGTGACATGTTACGAAAGGTAATTTGCAATGGCAGAATCATAAATCCTCCTGATAGATCAATTAACCATCCCCTACATTCACAGTAGTTTCCGGTATGGTAGATATTTAGAGATGTTTTTCTGACGTTGCATAAATCCGGGATGATTTTAATAGTTTTGTAGAATAGGCACCTTGTTGTGAAATAGGCATCTTGTTGTGAAATAGGCATCTTGCCCATTTGCCCGTTCCTTATATTTTCAAGCGAGGACAATAAAATGCCCCCTCTACTTAGATTCATCCCTTGATTCAGCAATGCCGTTTTTCCAATTCCTTAGGCATTTATAGCGCTTTTCAATTTGCTGAGTATACAACTCTATCTATATGAATCATGAATCAGTGTGCATCGGTAGTTTCTTGCTTCTTCCTATATATTCTCGTTGATCGAGAGATTTAAACAAAGAAAACTTAATAATTCGCGATATCTGCTAAATCTCAAGATAAACTTTTTTTCGTGAAATTGATTGGTTAGTTACTAATTTTGATTGGATTTTAGTTAGGTTTGTACTAGTAACTTCCGTTATATTTCAAAAGGTACTGAACTCTTACAATTTCCTCAAAATACAGGAGTGAGAACTCAGTGGTTAAGATAGCTTTTGCTTGGTGAATTTTGTTGATTATTACTTTACTATCACACTTATATCATCTCTCTAAAGGCAAAAGATAGTCAAAAAGTGCAACAAAACTCAACAAAAACAGGATTAAGTAGGTAATGGGTAATGGGTAATGGGTAATGGGTTTACCATTCACCATAGCCTGCGGCAAGACACCCATAGGGTGTCTACACCATTTACCATTTACCAGTTAAATTATTTACATTCTAAGGATTCACGAGTAGACACACCCGTTTTAGAATTTACTCCACCAGCTACAGCACAAAGTTTCTTCTGTTCCAAACGATCTATAACTGCATTAGTAAAGTCCGCACCTGTGATGTTAACATCCTCAAAGGTAGAATAAGGCATCATTGCTTCTGTAAAATTTGCATCACTTAAATCCGCACCTTTAAAGTCTACCAAATAGGCTATACCATTGCTAAAATCAGCACCATGTAAATTTGCACCCACTAAAGTAGAACCGTTAAAAACAACACCACGTAAATCAGCGTCACTAAAATTACTATTTTCTAAATTCAGCTTGGTAAACTCAGCCATAATTAAACTTTGACCAGAAAAATCCTTGTTAGAGACTTCTTTTTTGGCTGGGGTACGCTTTGCGGCTTCTGCTGACAGAGGATAGAAAAGCAGAACCATTCCTAAGACAAATGCAGCTAGTATTCGCCAATATTTAGTCATGTTAACTTAATAAATCTCAACACTTACATAATTCATTAAACCTTTTACTATGACAACTGCAAAGTCTTCATAGCAATCCTGACTCACATCCCCTCACAGGATACCAATGGCGAATAAGGGGTATCGCCCCTCACATAATGATTTTTCGCCATCCCACCAGATGTAGAGACGTAAAATTTTACGTCTCTACCAACCAATTTGTGGGTAA
>JAAUYD010026713.1_pt1 | contig 25517 bp, 19 predicted proteins | sample 7278101 | NCBI WGS metagenome assembly JAAUYD01 (sample SAMN14350128, study PRJNA611818) | marine sediment metagenome | isolation source: surface marine sediment (0.6m) | place: French Polynesia: Moorea | collected 2018-08
GCAGTTTATGGACCGCTATCAAGCCGATCCGCGCCTGCAAAACGGCAGCGGCGCGCAGGCGGGGGTCTGGCATGCCCTGGTCGTGTTTGAACGGCACGATACCGCAGAGTTTACCGAGGCGGTGGCGCGTGTTTCTCAAGCGCTGGAAATCACTCGGCTAACCATGGTCGGTACGGCGATTGAAATCTGGATGGTGGGAACGCTGGCCTTGCTCCATATCGCCAAAGGGGAAACGCCCACAGCGCTTAAATTGGCGTTGGAAACGGATGAACAGCTGACGCAAATGTCACCCGGCAAGGCGATGTATGGATACTACGACTTTCTGATAAGAGTGCTCCTGCTGCTGGGGCAGACAGATCGCGCCCAACATTGGCTGGATGTGCAAGATGCAGTGGCGTTTGAGGCGTTGCCATCTGCCGAACCCAATCCGGCGACGTTTATTAATACGGTGTTTCGGGCGCAGCTGCAGCTGCTGACAGACCCCAATGATGTTGTCCGTTTGCGCACCCTGCGCGACCGGGTGCGCGATATCGTTGATTTCCCATCAACGAGCTATGCTCAAATGATGGCCCCGGTGACGCTGGCTTTGCTGGAAGATGTGCTGGGGAATCATGAGATAGCGCTCAACACGATGGCCCGGGCGATTGACCAGGCGGCACGGCACCAGTGGGTGTCTCTTTTCTACTTTCCTGGCGATGGCGTGGCAAAGCTGGTCGGAAGAGTGGCGGCCGGCTCAACCGAACGGCCGTTTTGTGATCGCATCCTAACCGCCGTTGCCTCCCCCAGGACCAGAAGTGTGCCCCAGGCTTTAACCCTCCTGGCCGATGGTCATATTCTGGAACCGCTGAGCGACCGCGAGCTCGAAGTTTTACAGCTGGTGGCCGTCGGACACACCAACCACGAGATTGCCAACAAGCTGTATTTGGCCATCGGCACAGTCAAACGGCATCTGAGCAACATCAATGGGAAGCTGCACGCCGCCAATCGCACCCAGGCGGTGGCCCGGGCCCGTGAACTTAACCTGCTCTAAAATCCCCGTTACACCCCTAATACACCCTTCGATACATGCGGCTGTGACCGCTCAAATCATATACTGCTTCCCAGATAAATCATTTTTTTGGGAACGCAGGCCTACTGCTCATGTAAGCAACTTGCGTCCCCAAAAATTGGAGGCAAAACATGACAAAGAAAAACTATATGGGTTTGTGGACGGCCGCTGGCGTCGGTTTGGGTGCGGCATTTAGCGTTGTGATGGCTAACAATGCGGCCGCCTGGGCGCTCGGTATCGGTTTGGGCATGGCTGTTGGAGCGCTACAAACGTGGCGCACAAATCGATGATTATGATGAAAATTTACGAAATCCGGCTCAAAGGACAGATAGGCCCGCGCTGGGCACATTGGTTTGATGGCCTGAGGATCGTTCCGGACCCCGTGATGGGAGAAACCACCCTCACCGGACCGGTTGCTGACCAGGCGGCTTTACACGGCCTGCTGAACAAAATTCGCGATCTCGGCCTTGAGATCATGACCGTAACGCAGCGTATGGAAGAAAGTAAGTGAACACATTGACACATATCGACTATGCAGCCAACCCTCATGGTCTGGCGGTTGGCGGCGGGATTTACGCGGTGGTTTCAGCGGTATGGCTGGGCATCGCCCTGGCCCTCGATTTGGTCAGCGGGTTGGTATTGGCCATCACGGCCGTACCGGCGGTGGCCCTGCTGGCCAGTTCCATCTGGGTAGGGCTGCGCACTCCGGTCAGTCACGCATACGACCAGCAAGCCACCATCGGCAAATGGTTTGGCCTCATTTTTGCCGGGGAAGGCATTTTAATTGGTGTCGGCAGCGGCGTGCTGATGGCTCTAGATCAGCCGGACTTGATCTTGCCCTGGGTAGCGTTTATCGTTGGCCTGCATTTTTTCCCGCTGGGTTACCTGCTGCGCCTCAAGCTCGACTACCTGCTCGGCGCAGCCATCGTGCTGCTGTCGATAGTCGGCTCTTTTACTAATTTGCCGACGCAGCAGGTGATGTTGACCTTTGGCACAGCGCTGCTGCTTTGGCTGGCTGGTGTGGGTCGTCTAACCTTCGCCCTTAACCGGGCTGATGCAAGGTTGCATTAGCGCCGCAACCTGGGCAGCAGCCGGCCGGTACGGGCCATATACCCCTCGTAATCCCCTGGAAACGCCTCCTTGAGCATCGCCTCTTCTTTGGGAATGCGGCTGTAAATCACCCCCATAGCCACCACGGCCGGTACGATCATCAACCAGTTGGCCGACACAATGGCCACGGTGGACATGGCCATAAAAATGACGGTGTACATCGGGTGACGCACCAGCCGATAGGGTCCGTCGGTGATGAGCTGATGCTCATCCTGCAGCTGCAAATTCCGCGACCACTGCCGGCCGAGGGCGTCAAGGACCCACACCAGAAGGGGTAAGCTGGTTAACCCCAGGGCCACACCGAGCAGCCGCACGATCGGCGGCAGGGGCGCGTGCAAATAATCCATAAACGGCGGGTAAATGACGTAGAGAACGGCTGCGGTGATCATGCCAATCCCGGCGATACGCCGTATGCCCAGACGGCTGCGCCCTTCTCTCTGTTTTGACTCAGCGTCACCCTGCGTCCGCATGCTGCCCCGCCGCTGCCCGCGCCGTCGAAAGTAAACGGCAATGGCGATCAGGGCCAGATAATAACCCAGGAAAAAAAGGCGGAAGAAGAGTTCATTAACCATCGTTATCCCTATCTATTCTAAAAACTCTTTGACATAGGCGGCCGCCTCATCCGGTCCTGTTTTATAGGGATTGTGACCGTGGCCATCCATGACGATCAATTCTGCTGAGGGCAGTGCGTCAATCACGCGGCTGCTGTAATCCGCATAAGAGATGACCGTGTCCCCCGGTCCCCAAATGACCAGTACGTGTTTGTCAATTTCGGATAAATCTTCCGGCAGACGGGCATCTGGCGGGGTGGTGCTAAAAGCGATCAGGGCATCTGTGGTTCCGTCGATATCGGCCAGTCGGCGGCGACGATTTAATTCTTCCTGTGATGGGCAGTAGTTGCTCCCATCTTCACAACCCATGCGTGCCAGATTATCAGCGCGTGGCCCTCCACCCTGTGCCGACCAGGTCATCGCCCGGCCGATGCCAAAAGGGATTGAAACCAGAGACTGGAAAAAGTTGCCGCCGAGATCAAACACCTGCGGGGCGATTAAAACGATTTGATTTACTTTTTCCGGATAATCTAAAGCCATTTGAGCTGCCAGCCCTCCACCATACGAGTTTCCCAAAACATTGGCCTGGGATATCTGCAGCTCATCTAAAACGCCTGCCAAGATTTTTACCTGACCGGCATGGGTGTAACCATCGTCCGGGGTAATCACCCGCTCTGAGTGGCCAAAACCAAGGAGATCGGGCATGATGAGATAATAATCTTCAGCCAGCAGCTCAGCAAATTCACCCCAAAATAACCCTCCTTCCACCCCAAAACCGTGAATAAGAAGCAGCGGTTGGTTTTGAGGATCGCCCATGGTTTGGACATGGATGTTATATCCTTCAATCGCGTATATTTGGCCGGGTACATCTTGGGCAGCATCATAAACTTCGTTGGCTGCGAGTAAATTATTGGTCGACCAAGACCAGTAGCCGATCAAGGCCCCAAAGATCAATGTATTCGCGATGGCTGCATAGATGATGTATTGTATACAACTTCTAACTCCTTTCATGAAGCATCTCCTATTTGTGCCAAAATTTGGGTTGTTTTGATTTTTGTATCTTCTTTAAACTGAGTGATGTTTAGATGCCGTATAAAGGGAATGGCCAGCAGCAAGAGCGCAATTTCAAACCCATAAACGGTAATGTAACTTAGCAGATCCAGTCCGCTGATGGCGAGCACAAGATCGCGAATCACGCCACCCAGGAGCGTGCCGGTACCAACCCCCACCGCTTGGGCAAACCCCCAAGCCCCCAAATAAATTCCGGCTCTTTTGGGTTCGGTCATATTCATCATCAGGGTCAGATTTGTCACTGAAATCAGACCGCCGGCCATGCCGATGACCAGGACACCGCCCATAAACGGCCCTTGCAGTCCGCGGATCCCGGTCAAAATAATGAGGGCAAAGCCGATGATCCCAGTTGCCAATCCGAAATAAGAGGTGCGGCGATGGCCGATGCGATTGACCAGATAGGCCCCAACGGCCAGCATGAGGAGCTGTCCCAGTCGAAATATACCGGTCAGGCGGGTTGTTTCATCCACGGCCATATCAAAAGCGGCCGCCGCATACGGCTCCAAAACAATTTCCTGGGCCTCGATGGCCACGAAAGTCAAAACGAGATAGATGAAGAAGCGTCTGACCTGGCGATTTTTAATCAACAAGGTGCGAATCGCCTGCCAGCTTGAATCTCTGTCCAGGGTAGGTGTTGGGCGGGTTGCTTTTTTTTCCACACCGACCAGCCCGATGAAGGTCATGACGATGACCGCAATGGCAATGGCCCCAAAAACGATATTGAGCCGGCCGTTTTCCAGAGGGTTGGGTCCAACAACGGCACTCAAACCAAAAGCGGCCACGACCACCACGACCCCCAGCAAAATAAACATCAAAGCGACAATGCGCGCCCGCTGTTTTTCACTGCTTTGATCGGCCACCAGGGCAAAATACAGGGGGGTTGTCAGGTTGACTCCAAAACCCAACAGGGCAAAGACAAAGATCGCCCATAAAATCGGCAAGACCCCTCCCTGGCTGGCGGAGACGGCCGCTCCGGGCGTTAAAATAAACCCAAGCGTCATGACAACCATGCCGATGGCGATGTACCCGGTGCGATGTTTTCCGCGCAGCGGCCGGGTATCAGAGAGACGCCCAAACCAAATCCGCAGGGGACTGGTCAAAAAGCGCAGGGCGATAAGAAATGACACAAAGGCGGCCGAGATACCTAACTCGGTGATCATAATGCGATTCAACGTGGAATCCAGCGGCAAAATCACCAGCGTCACGGCGATGTTGAGCAGTGCCACCTGCAAAATCGGAAGCCACCCCATTTTTTTCTCTTCTGAATTTGTCATTTTTCTACCTATTTTTCCCAAAAGTTGGCCAATTTCTCGGCCATCAATTTCCACAGACGTTTTTTGTTACTGCTTAGTCTGCGGGCAATACCGTTACGAGCCGTTCGTTTTTGTCTTTAGAAGCCCGTATTTGCGCATATATTTGATCGGCCGGCCGACGTCCGTGTGTTCAAACGCTTCCAAATAAGAATTGGCCTTGTCAAACTCCTTGGCGCGCTTAAATTCGAAATAGAGTCTGATTTCCGGAATCGAGGCGATCAGATAAAGGGCGGTGACGGCCGCCGCATACGCCGGATACATCCAGTGATCAAAGCGCCACCACAGCCAGGGGATCAGGAGAAACAGCCAGCCGGTGTAGCCAAGCATAAAATCCTTAAAAATTCCCAAGCCGACCAGATTGCTGACGATGATTGTCACCGGTACAGACAGAGGATCGATCACGACCAGACTGCCTAAGATGGACGAGAGACCGCGGCCGCCGACAAAGCGATAATAAATGGGGAAGTTATGCCCCAGGATGGCGGCAAAGGCGGTGATTAACTGCAGCGCCGGCTGTTCCGGGTATTGCCACCAAAAATAAAGCATCGGTAAGGCGGCCTTTAACATGTCGAGGATCGCTACCGTACAGCCGGCTCGAGGGCCTTCACGCATCGATAGACTGGTGGCGCTGACCGTTTTGACCTCAAAGTCACGGGATGCCCCTTCGATTTTTATCTTGGTTGAGGTTAAATCTGCTCCAGGAGCGATTCGACGGCCGATGATGCGGGCGAACGAAATTGATCCGATGAAATACCCGACTAGGAGGGCGACTACGCCCAGACCGATATTCATTTAAAGTCTCCTTAAGCCCCATTACGATGCAGGGTGATGGTTCCAATAAAGCCATCAACCGACACAATTTCACCGTCTAGTAGTTGGTGGGTGGCACCATGCACAGAGACAACGGCCGGCAGGTTATACTCTCGAGCAACGATTGAGCTGTGGGAAAGCATGCCTCCCGATTCAGCGATTACTGCACCTGCTTTGGCAAATAGAGGGGTCCAGCTGACATCGGAGAAGGGGATCACCAATACCTCTCCGGCCATCATGGTAGAAAAGTCGCTGAGTCGGCGAATGACCCGTACTGGTCCTTGATAGTAGCCGCGAGAAGTGGGGATTCCCTGCAGGATATTTTCTTTATTGAGACGCTGGGTTTCCAGCGGAGGCTGCTCATCGCCGTAGACGAGCTCCGGGAGAATAGCCGGGGTCACCCGTTCAACCTCTGTGCGGCGCTGTTTGACCAGATCCACAGCTGGGGAGGCGTTTTCACCGGCCGCGACAAGGTCGCGGACTTCGTCGAGATAGAGAAAAAAGATATCATCCGGCTGTTGAAGCACCCCATTCCTGGAAAAAATGCGGCCGAGGGCTAAAAAGCGGCTGCGCATGAGCCCGTACCCAAAAATATAGGCGGAGCTGATTTTTTCGCGGTAAAGTTGATAGGTGCGCGCCCGTTTATATGCGCGGCGGCCTCGGCCGGATAGGGAGCTGCCATTTTTGATCGTGGGCCGGCTATTGGCTTCGGCGGCCGGTTTGAAGTGGGCGATCATTTGCAGCACGAGCCCTTTGTTTTCGCGCCACGGGGCATGGGAGAAGTCGTTGCCGCTGTCGCTGAGGTGGCCAAAGCGGGTCAAAAAATCGTCAAAGGCGTCTTTAAAAGGCTCGGGGGCCACCTCTTGCACCACCCTTTCGTCTCCACTTTCCACCGCCCTTTGGACATTTCGAGGGAGCTGCACAAAGAGTTCGTGTAGCGAACGGAGGTGGTGGTTTGGATCATAGGGGAAAAACGCCGGATCATCCCCCTTTACATCAAATTGATTGGGATCGATCCCTTCTTTTTTGAGCTGACGATTTAACATCCCCCCATAGATTTGAGCCAAAATCGGCCCCACGATATTGAGATAAGCCATATCGATCGTTTGTGCATACAATTCATCGATATCCTGCAGGAGCGCATCGGCCGCAGCCGGCAATGTCTGCTCGTCTTTTTGCCGATAATAAGCGATTAAACGGGGGAGTTCCCGTTCGATGGCGGCTGCAAAGCGCCACTTCTGCCAGGCGAAGCGCACCATACGCGGCACATGACGCAAAATTTGCATAGAGGGGCGAAATTTCGGTTTTTGCTCTCCACCCTCTAACCCCATTAATAATTCCAGCGTTTCTTCCGGCATGCCTAAGGAGGAAAAAATCTTGCCGATGGTGCTCATATTAAAATAAGCCCGGTAGTGAATCGCCTTGGTTAATTCATCTGGGGTGATGTCGTTTGACCCGATTAATTCGGTAAAGATTTTGATCCAGGCGGTATTGACCAACGGAATATTGGTTGACCAGACCAGCGGCTTGATAATCCCGGGCAGCACCTCTTTAGAAATGCGGTTTGAGTAAATGTTGAGTTTTTTTAAGGTGGTAATCGGCCGTGCCTGCACCCAATATAATTTGTGGCCGTCATACACCCACTCGAGATCGAGCGGTTCTCCATAAGCCTCGGCAAACCGGGCCGTTTGAGTGGCCACTTCCTGCACAAAAGCCACATCACTCAAATGAGAGTCCTCAGGTTGAACAATCCATTCGCCCCACTTGTAAACCCATCGCCACGGCGTGAATCCATCTCGCACCAATTTCTCACCGCTTCCTGTCACCGCCTCAATGACGATTTCATCAAGACCGGTCACCGGATTTTTGCTAAAGGCCACGCCGGAAATCTGCGGTTTGATCATCTTTTGAATTAAGACGCCCATTTTGAGATCAACCGTTTTGAGGCCGTTCTGGGACAGATAAGAGTCAACCAGTTCGCTCTCCGTCGATTGGAACACGTGAGCGATCGCGTCCAGCAAACCCTGTTTCCCAGTCGCGTTGAGCACTGAGACAAATTGACCGGCAAACGCAAAATTAGGGTCATCTTCAAGGTTGGCAGAAGAACGCACCGCATACTGTTGTGAGCTGTCGAGGTTGGCGACCCATTGAGGGTCAATTTGGCGAGTACGCTGCCACTGTTCAAAAGCGTTCCAGGGGAGAACCCAACTTTGGGGAGTTACCGCCTCCTGCTGCTGCAGCCAGGCGATTGACTGCGCTTTTTTGCCGGCAGTTGGATTTAATTCATCTGCTGCGGTAACGGGAATTAAGGTGATCATCAGCAATATTGGTGACCGGTGCAGCACACCGTCATAAAAAAAATTGGTTAAAGAATTAAGGCCTTGCCTTGAAAGATTATATCAGTGGTTTCAACTGTTTTACGCCTGGAGTTGAACGCCTAAGTTTTACATAGACAACCGCTTTGATTGTAGCGGTAAATTCAAACCTTGCAACGGTGTTTTTTTTAAGTCTCGACCCCTTACTTTAGATAGGGTGGTCAGCCAACCATGGATACCTTCTACAACCTACTTCTGCTGGCTGTAAAAAACCTTTCCTCAATCTATCCTTAGGTAAGTTACACAATATTTTTTGGATTAAGAAAGTCACAAAAAGCTTTCTGAAGAAGGTGTCCGCAGAGCGCGTAGCGCAGAACCGTAGGTTCGCAGATTTTCCCAGATTAGAGAGAGAAATCTGTGAAATTCCGTGTTAATCCGTGGCTTTTTTCAACATTTCTTTTTGTAACCTACTTAAACAGAAGCAACAGGAATAATGATGACTTCTTACCACATCCGGCCGGCTGTTACTGAAGACATACCGGCTCTAAACACACTGATCGGACAATCGGTTCGCGACCTTAACGCGGCCGACTACCATTCTCATCAAATCGAGAGCGCGCTGCAGTATGTCTACGGTGTTGACACTCAGCTAATTGAAGACGGCACCTATTTTGTCGCTGTAGCGGACGGCCGGCTTGTTGGATGTGGTGGCTGGAGCCAGCGGAAAACCCTGTTCGGGGGAGATCAGGCGAAAGAAAACTCAAATGAGGATTCCCTCCTCGATCCAAAATCCGAGGCAGCCAAAATCCGGGCATTTTTTGTTCACCCGGCCTTTGCCCGACAGGGGATTGGACGGGCACTGATGGATGCAGCTGAATTTGCAGCTGTTGAAGCCGGTTTTTCCCGTCTTGAACTCGTGGCCACCCTAACCGGCGAACCTCTCTATGCCCAAGCCGGCTTTGATGTTATCGAGCGGTTCACGGTGACCTTGCCGGACGACACGCCGTTTGATGTAGCCCGCATGGCTAAATCGATCAATTCGAAGGCCCTGTTGCTTTCAACGTTGCGGAGATAGAGCAAGAGAGATGTTTCAATCAGGATTTTTAGGCACCAACGCCGGCTTCATCACCGATTTTACGCTCGTTGTGGAAATACTCTTTTTTGTGGCCATCTGTATTGGCGTTGTGGCTCAACGGCGGGGCCAATATCGGCTACACGATTGGATTCAAACCCCGGTCGTCGTACTCAATTTTTTCCTCATCCTCTTTGTGATGGTTTCCTCCTTCCTGGGGCAGCGTGTGTTGAGCACGCTGCCCCAACGCCCCGGTGACGCTTATTACTTGGTGGTCGCCATCCATGCCGCATTGGGGCTGATTGCTGAGCTGCTGGCGATCTACTGTTTGCTGGCCGGCCATCAAATTTTGCCGCGCCGTATCGGCCGGCTGCGCTACTGGATGTGGGCCACGTTTGTTTTTTGGACGGCGGCCCTGATCACCGGAATCGCCACCTACGCCGTGTGGTATGTGCAGCCGATCCCGGCCGATACGCCGCAAACGGCGATCGTGGAAAATGCCCCCCCTTCTCAACCGTCACCCACCACAATTAATTCATTCCTGCAAAACTTCGAATTTACTCCGGCCGATCTCACGGTCGTCAGCGGCAGTGAGGTGGTCTGGATCAATCAGGATAGCGCCCCTCACAACATCACGTTTGTTGATGGATCTGCGGCCAGCGACAACTTCTTCCGAGATGAATCATTCCCTTTTACCTTTACTGAGCCGGGGATATATCAAATTTACTGCACCTTACATGGTTCGGCCGACGGCAGCGGCATGGCCACCACGGTTACCGTCCTGGAAAACAATGCGGAAAACGCGGCCGCTGCGGCCGCTCTTCCGACTCCGAATCCGGTGCCGCCGACCCCAACCCCTGCTCCGACTGTCCCGCCACCGCCCGTGGCGCCGCTTGAACAGGACGTACCCGAAGAAGTTCTCGTGGGGCTGGTGTCATTTTTTGACGGGGTGGCGCCAGGCGATTCAACGGCCGTTTTGCTGACCGGTATTGATCCGCCAGCAGGCGGGTCGATTCTTGAAGCGTGGTTGATCAACAGCCAGGGTACCCCCCCGCTGTCGCTGGGTGAGGTACGGCCGGATGAAAACGGCCGCCTTTCCCTGATTTACAGCGATCCGGACGGCCGTAACCTGCCGGGCCAGTATGACGGCTTTCAAATCACCCTCGAACCGCAGTTTGACGATGATCCAACCCCCGGACCGGTCGTTTACAGCGGCCGTCAGGCCGACCAGGCGCTAACTCACATTCGACTCATTGTCACCAGCAGCGATGACGCTCCGGCCGCTTACGGGCTGGGTGCTCGCTATCAGACTGAAGAACTGCTGCGCCACGCGGAGTTTGTGCAAACCGCATACGATCTTTTGAGTATCGCCGACGCTCGGCGTCATGCCGAGCATCTCGTCAATCTCCTGCAGGGAGCGCAGGGGGAACAGTTTGGAGATCTTGATGGTGTCCACGGGATTCAAAACCCAGGTGACGGTTTTGGCATTTTGCCATACGTGGCCGGCATGCAGGCGGCGGCCGAAGCCGCAGCGGCCGCACCGGATGCGACCAACGCCATTCAGGTTCACAGCTCCCATGTGGTGATGGCCACCGACAACGCCCTTGTCTGGGGACAGGCGGTCAATGAGGCGGCCCTGCAAATTATTGCGGCCGACGATGTGGGGGAAATCGGCCCCTATGTGGAAACAATTGTCCGCTTTGGCGATCTGCTGCTCAACGGCGCGGATGAGAATGGTGATGGGGAGATAGCCCCGATTGAAGGCGGCATTTTTACCGCCTACCAGCACACGCAGTACATGGCCGCCATCGCAGTGGCTAGAGAATAGCCCCTTGCGAGGCTAAACCAGAGACCCGCAGATAAAAATATCTGCGGCAGGAAAAAAGATTTTTACTCGAAAATATGAGGTATTTTCTGATGAATAGCAAAACAAAATTATTAATTTTATGGGCTGCCATCCTGTTGGCAGCCGCAGCGTGTTCGCCAGGCGGTGATGAGGTGCCGGTTGCAGAACCAACCTCTGCGCCGGTGGCGGCCGTCGAGCCGACCGAACCACCGGCTGTTGAACCCACACCGCTGCCAACAGAGCCACCGGCCGAACCGACTGAGGTTCCATCGCCCACCGCCGAACCAACGGATGAACCGGCAGCGGAACCGGTGGCTGAACGCCTGGGTGTTTTGCGCTTTCGCGACGGCGCGGATGTGCCTTCCGGCAGTTTCCAGCTGCTCATTGAGGGGATTGCGCCACCGGCGGCCGGTACCCACTATGAAGCGTGGCTGGTTGATGATCGTTTTAACACCCTCAATTTAGGGATCGTCGAAGTAGTTGATGGAAACGTCACCTTTGAGGGGTCGGTCGACAAAAATTTGCTGGTTACCTACAGCGGGGCTTTTATCAGCCTCGAGCCGGATGGGGTTGATGATGGGGAAATCGGACCGGTGGCGTTGGCCGGTAATATCCCGGCCGGATCGCTGCTGCATATTCGACACGTCATTATCGCTTTTGGCGGGAATCCGGATAGCAAAGCGTTCCTCGTCGGGGCGGAGGAGCAGCTCCATCACGCCATGGAACACACCGGCTTCCTGCAGGAAGAGCTGGCGGCGGACAACATTCGCGAAGCGCAGCGTCATGCGGAACACGTGATTAACATTTTGGATGGCGAAACCGGAGCGAACTTTGGCGATTTAGACGGTGATTCAGTTATTCAGAATCCCGGTGATGGGGTTGGCGTGCGCGGATACTTTGAAGGGGCCAAGCAGCATACCAACCTGGCGACCGATGCGGAAGACGTCACGGCCGAGGTTGAATTACATGCCGGACACGTTCTGATCAGCAGCGACAACGCGCTGGGCCGGATTGATGAGGCGATTGGCGAGGCGATGCGCATTATCGCTTCCGATTCGGCCGCGGAAGCGCAGCCGGCCGCCGACAAGCTGACCGCTCTTCTGGAGGCGGCGATGAACGGGGTTGATGCCAATGGGGACGGGGCCATCGCCCCTATTCCCAATGAAGGGGGATTGGTGACTGCGTATGTCCATGCGCAAAATATGGCCACGGTCGAGCTGCTGGCTACTGACGGAGCGGCCGTTGCTGCTCCGGCTCCGGCTGAGGTGGTTGAAGACGTGGCCGAAGAAGTCGTGGAAGAAGTCGCCGCTACTCCTACCGCAGCGCCGCCACCCCCTGCCCCTCCTGCACCGGTGGCGGTTGATATGGCCAATTTCGCCTTTGCCCCCAGTGATTTGACCATTCCGGTAGGCACGGAGGTCACCTGGGTCAATAAAGACAGCGGCCCGCGTCACTCGGCCACGGCCGCTGACGGTTCCTTTGATACAGGCTTATTTGATGGCGGGGATGAAGCAACGATTACCTTCGACACGCCGGGCACTTTTGTGTACTACTGCCTGCTGCATGGTTCACCAGATGGGAGCGGCATGGCGGCCACGATTACGGTCACAGAGGAATAGAGACCAGAGACGGGAGACCAGAGACAGGAGAGCCTGTCTCGGTCTCCTCTTGAAGTCGGAGAATGTCATGAAGGTAAAAGTTACACTTTTTATGCTGCTGATGGTGGTGGCTGCCGGGTGCACGGCGGCCGGAAATAGCGAGTCAAGTGCTGGTGAGTTTAGCGAACCGCTGTCCAATCAGGTTGAGGTTCACGATCACGACACCGCCGCCGAGGCAAACGGTCATCATCACGGGGGCGATCATCAACATGAGCATTTAGATGAAGCGACCAGCACGGCGGAAGTGCAGGTCGTTCTGGTTCCCTCTGAACTGGCGGTAGGGGAGAACCGCATGGCGGTCGGTCTGCTTGATGGCGATAAGCAGATGATTCACGACGCGCAGGTACATTTTCATTATTTTGACCTGGCCGATCCGGCCGCCCCGCAGCTTGAGCAGGAAGTAGATGCCCAACGGCTGCAGGCGCCGGATGGGTATACGACCATTTATGCCCATTCCCGGACATTTGATCGGGCCGGGGAATGGGGATTGGAGGTCCAGGTTCATCTAGCGGATGGGCAAACGGCCGTGGAGCGCATCGGCTTTCATGTCGCCAGTGAATCGGTCGCCATCCGGCCGGGTGATATCGCTCCCAGCTTAAAAACACCAACTCTGACCACTGTTGACGGTGAATTTGAGCGGATTACTTCTGCCTGGGAGCCCAATCCGGCTTTTTATCAGCTCAGCCTTGACGAAGCGTTAAGCAGCGGCAAGCCAACGGTGCTGCTGTTGGCCACGCCCGCTTTTTGTCAGACGCGTTTTTGCGGACCGGCCTACGAAATTTTGAGCGATTTGCAGGCCAGGAGCGGTGAGACGGCCAATTTTGTCCATGTTGAAGTGTATTCCGGTTTGCCTGATCCCACGGTGAACGATTGGGCTTTATCACCCGCCATGGATGCTTTCGGATTGTCGACAGAACCGTGGGTGTATGTGATGGGGTCGGATGGCCGGGTGCTTTACCGGGCTGAAGGGGTGTTTACACCGGACGAAATTGAGGCTTTTTTGCCATCTTAATCACCGCAGCTGGAGATGATTGGTTGGCGATCTTTTCTTACCGCAGCAGAACATCATGGAAATTCACACAAGACATTACAACGATGTGGTTATTTTATCGGTGACCGGCCGGCTGGATTCAGAAACCGCACCTCAATTACTGCAAACGATCGGGGAACAAATTACGGCCGGAGTCATCCGCCTGGTTTGTGATTTGAATAAGGTGACCCACCTGACAAATGGGGGAGCGAAGGCTCTCGTTGAAGCGGTGCGGCTGACGCAAAAGGAGGGGGGTGATTTTCGACTGGCGCATGTTCAGGTCCAGGTTAAGTATGTGCTCAATTTGACCGGGGTCGACGGCATGATCAAAATTTATTCGAATGTGGTTGGGGCCACCGCCAGCTACTTCCCGGGCCCGGTTCCGGGAGAGAGGTAGGTTCTCATGGATTTAACCGGCCGCTATCTTGGTAAATATGAGTTGTTGGAGCGGGTTGGCCGTGGGGGAATGGCGTATGTGTACAAAGCGTATCAGCCAACCGTTGATCGGCCTGTGGCGGTCAAGGTGCTGCACAGCCATTTGGCAGACGACAGTGAATTTCTCGAGCGGTTTAAGCGCGAGGCCAGGGGGTTGGGCCGGTTGCGCCACGCACACATCGTCAATGTCATCGATTTTGACGTTGACGACAGCTGGTATTACATGGTCATGGATTTTATTGAGGGAGGGACGCTGCAGGCGCTCATCGATCAACGCGGCCGCCTGCCGCTCGAACAGGCGCTGCGCATTACGGCGCAGCTGGCGGATGCCCTCGATTATGCCCATCGACGCGGCCGGATACATCGGGATGTCAAGCCGGGCAACGTCATGTTTGCCGACAGCAACCATCATCATGCGGTGGTTACAGATTTTGGTTTAACCCGTCTGCTAAACCACACAACGATGACCGTAACCGGCACGGTGGCCGGGACGCCGGCCTACATGAGCCCGGAGGCCGCTCAGGGGCAAAAAGTAGACGGCCGCAGCGATATTTACAGCCTGGGGGTGATGCTGTATGAGATGTTGACCGGTCGCCGGCCGTATCTGGGTGAGACTCCGCTGTCGCTGTTTTTTAAGATGGTTTCGGAGCCGCTGCCACCGGCCCGCTCGATAAAACCGGATTTGCCTCCCTGGGTAGATGATATTTTAGAGCGCACAATGGCCAAACTGCCGGAAGATCGCTATCAAACGGCCGGTGAACTTTATCAGGAGGTGACGGAGAAACTTAAACGTTTGCCGTTTGATCGGGAAGCAAGGACGATAACCGGCGGCCGTTGGCAGGTAGAGAGCAAAATCTTGCAGGCAACAGAAAGCGGCCAGGTGGAAGAGGGCAGGTCATCTGATCCTGCTGATGAAGATGGGACGGCGCTGATGATTTTTGATCCCCTGGAGATTTGGACGTCAAAAGAAAAAGCCCCTTCAACCTTGATTCGCGCCTTGGGGTTAGATGAACAACAGGCTGAAGATCGGGAGGAAGTGCCTTCAGCGGCCGTTCAGCCTATTTCCGGAAAATCAAAGCTGTCGACCTGGTTCGCAGGCGGGGCGTTTTTGCTTATTTTGGTGGCGATTGGCTTGTGGTGGACCTTCGGTTTGCCAGGGAGGGAAGGGGATCCGGGTGAGATTCAGGCGCGGGTAACGGAGATAGCCGAAATTGAACCGGCCGGGGTGCTCCGCTTTGCTGCCTCGGATGCCAACGGTCTGCGGCAGTACACCCTAGCCGTAAATAATGTGCTTCCTCCGCCGGTTGGGCAAGGTTACGCGCTTTGGTTTGACGTGGCTGGTCAAATTGAGCCCATCAACGTGGCAACTTTGGTGTCTCAAAACGGCCGGATCACCTATGCTGATGTGTTGGTTGAGAGCATGGCTGCCGCGGTGACCGGGGTCAGAATTAGTTTGGAAGCCGATGACTCGGCCGGCTTGACTACCGTGGTATATTTAGGGACAGTCGATTTGCAGACGGGGCTGGCTGAAATTGAAATTTTTGCCGTTGAGAATTCCCCGGAAAATAATTCGGGTTAAGTGATTTACAAAAATTAACTATCCGCAGAGCGCGCAGCGCAGAACCGTAGGTTCGCAGATTAGAGAGAGAAATCTGTGAGAATCTGTGTTAATCCGTGGCTTTTTTAACAACTCTTTTTGTAAACCACTTAATTTTCATTTATGAGTTTTCTGGGGAATTGTTGGAGAGAAAGTCAATGATGAAATCCTTGAACGAAAATGTGTCTTTAAAAGCGATTCTGGCGATTGTTCTTGTTTTCTTATTTATCTCAACCTCAATTGAAATGACCAACACCGCCGAGGGTCAAACGTGGGTGTACACGATCGGATTGGGCTTACCCTGGTATGAACACATCCAAACGCCCTCTGGCTTTACATGGCAGCTAAATTTCCTGATGCCCACGTTTATTAGCGGGATTGTGGGGTTTATTATTCTTTGGAGCGAGGCTCGTCGTTCCCTATTGAAATCCCCGGAAAATAATTCAAGTTAATCTTCATTTATGAATTTTCCGGGGAATTAGGGTTACACTCAATTAATGATAGCCGGCAGAAACACCGGGCACATCGTCGCTATTGAAAGCGGAATCTCAGTATTGCTGCCGCTGCCGGTGTTGACCAGCAAGTCAAGGTGAGCGATACCCGACTCTGCGGCGGTAACGGTCAAAGAGGTTGACCATGTCTCGCCGACCTCAAGCGTGCCTATCGCCAGCGGCAGCGATTCCTGCACGGTGTACTCAGAGGGAAACGTTAAGAATATTTCTGGCTCTTCAATATCTTCCAGGGTCACGTTGGTAATTGAAATTGGCAGCTGGAATGGCTGATTGGGAGTAATACAGGACGGCAGGGAGACATCGACCGATACGCTGGCGGCAACCTCAAATGTGGTCGCGACGACCTGATCATCGGCCGTGGCTACAAGGCGATAGGTGTAATCGCTGCGGGTGCTTTCAGAAACCCGAGTCGTAACCGGCACGATGAGTTGGCCGTTAGCGGGAATAATTTGATTGGCATTGTGCACTATCATTGACGTGTCGGCCCTAGATTTGGTGAATAAATAATCACCTTCAAGCATGACGTTGAGAGGGACATTGAGCGGCGCATCGGTCAAATTGGTTAAGGTCACGGAGATTTTGGCCGTCTCCCCAACCGCATATGACGATTGATCGGTCGTGATCGCCAAATCGACCGTGCTGGCCACGCTTCTTACGTCCGGATGGGCACCATTGGGCCAGTACGCCCTGGATAAATTGATTAAGCCGTTGGGCACAACCGTGGCCGCAAAGCTTTCTGGGCCGCCGCTCATGAGAGGGTTTCTACCGTCAAATATCGCCTGATAGTTGATCCTGTTATTATTCGTAAATTTCCACGATGCGGGGCCATACCCGATAAGATCATTATTTGGTTCATCGTATGCGGGTCCAGAATTGCCGAAGGTCATTTGCGATATGGGCGTGTTTTTATGTGAAAAGGGATCAACCGCTAGCCAGCTGCTGCCCATCCACGCTTCCACCCAGGTGTGGAATTCCCACCGTTTTGTTCCCCATGAATGGATATCGATATATATGGGAATTGAGGGAATCCCGGCCGAGCGCAAATGGGATACGAGGAAGTTGGCATGACTGGCACATTGTGCTCTTGAGCCTTGGGGCATGAGATGTTTTACATCATACTGGATAGATCCACCATCATCGACAAGATGGTTGTCGACATAGGTGCTTAACACCCCATATGCTTCTTTGGCTGAATTCAGTGCATGAACGTCTAGCTGGGCAATCATGGCGTCAAAGATAAAAGGCGAATATGGTCGCAGGGTAAATGTTTTTTGTTTTGCCCTGGTCCGCCAATTGCCATCAGGTCTCTTAAAGTCAACTGCTGCAAACCAAACCCCGTATTCATCCCGGGCGCTGGCCCCTGATGCCTTACTGTAAGCAAAGGCTTGGCGAATCAGGTCAGAGGGATGATAAACCTCATCGTCCGGATTAAATGGATTAAATATGACCGCAAATTTCTTGCTAAAATCTTTTAGCGAATCTTTTTGATCCTCACTTTCGGTCGCATCAGCGACCTTCACCAAAACCTTGTAATTGCCAATTAGAACATCATTGACCGCCGGATTGAGCAGCGTCACCCGGTAGCGGTTCCACCCCAACCATTCGATGTAGCCGTTAGCTGATTTGGTGCCCTGATTGCAGCTAGCAAAACCATCTGAATTCGCTTCGCAGGATATTGAATCAAACACCGAATTGTAATTTGCCGGAGCGAAGACCGTAACCGAGGCAAATACCGGTTCCCCCTCGAGGGTGAGGGTGATGTCAAAGGAATCCCCGCGGCGATAAACGGTGCTGGGATATTTTTTGACGTATTCTCCGTAAAGCTGTCCCTTCTCAAAGTTTATATCTTCAATGGTGATGGCGTTAACGGCCGTCGTGTCGGCCGCTGCCTGTTGATTACCGATCAGAAAGAGCGTTCCCAACGATAAAAACAGCAAAGTGATTAGAAGTCGTTTTAAATTGAACATGATTATCCTCTGTAATTTCCAAATCCTCTAAGCGAACCACATGAATCATCAGCCGCGGATTTGAGGAATTAGAAAAAATAATTTGGTCTAATCCGCGCCATTCGCGTTTAAAATTCTCTTTAAAGACCGTAGGGCAGCAGGTTGATCACAATCCAGACCGTTTTTTGTTCACTTTCTGCTCAGCGGGGAGAAGTAACTTTAGTTAGGGGTGCCAATCCGCCAAATGACATGGTTCAAATCTGACCGCCGATGGCTGACTTGTCAGGCGCGATGATTTATACTTAATCTATTCAATTTCCTGGGTTGAAAATTGGGTGACGGCCCCCAAATCAATTTGGCAAAAAGGTCAAAGGTAGTATATACCTTGAAAGCTCAAGAGTATTGAATGAGGAAACAGCAAAAGGCAAGCGGTGACGATGCCGAAATATGATCCTACCAATCTGGAAAAGGTACTGCGCCAACAGGAAAGTCTACGAGCAATAATTGAATCGATTAGCAGCGAGCTTGATCTCCGGCCGCTGCTGACGCGCATTGTGCAGCACGCCTGCGAATTGCTGGGTGCCGATCGAGGCACCATCGGTCTGGTTGATGAGCGGCAGCAGCTGGTTCGCACCGAGGCGATTTATCAAATGCCGCCGGGTGAATTGGGAGCGGAGATGCCGGCCGGTGTTGGGCTGGCCGGTCAGGTTTTGGCCCACAAGAAACCGATCATCCTTGATCGGTACGATGAGCTGGAAGCACCCCTAAAAACCGATTTAAAGTACGATGCGATAATTGGGCTGCCGATCTTCTGGCATGACCGGATGATCGGTTTTTTTGGCCTGGGAGCAGACCCACCGCGGCAGTTTAACGATCAGGATGTTGAATTGCTGTCACAATTGGCCCGGCATGCGGCCATCGCCATTGAAAACGCCCGCTTATTTGCCGCCGAAAAATTGCGCGCCGCCCGGCAAATGACCCTGACCCGCATTGGGGAGATTATCAACAGCACATTGGAGCTGGATGATCTACTACAAACGGCCGTTGACGCCATTAGCGGCCATCTTCATTATGCCAACGCCGCCTTTTTAAAGATCGATGAACAAGACCCCGATACATTTTCTTTAGGTGCACGCAGCGGTATTTATGCTCGCCATTTACCGGCTGATTTTAAATTTTCTATCCATGATGGGTTAGCCGGAGCTGCCGCCCGGACCCGGCAAACGATGCTGACCACAGACGCCAAAAGTGATCCCCGCGTGTGGCCGATACCGGAAACGGATTATGTGCGGTCGGTCATCAGCGTGCCAATTATCGCCGGCACACAGCTGTTGGGTGTTTTAAATGTCGCTTCGAGCGAACATCTCGATGAAAACGATGTGGCCTTGCTCAAGACGGCTGGGAATCAGCTGGGGATCGCCATTGAAAACGCTCGCCTGTTTACCGTTGAAAAACGGCGGGCCGCCCGGCAGGCGACGTTGGCCCGTATCGGAAAATTAATAGCCGCATCGCTGGATTTAAATGATTTGTTGCAGACGGCCGTCCTGGCTATTGCCGAGGAGCTAGCCTACAGCAATACCGCGGTTTTGCTGGTTGATTCGGAAAATCCGGAACTGTTGGTGCTTACCGCACGCAGCGGGTTTTATGCGGACAATATCAAAGGTCCTTACAGCCAGCACATCGGACAGGGCATTATTGGTGAAGCGGCCCAGCTGCGCCGGCCGGTATTTATCCCCGACGTGAAGCAGGATCCTCGCTATATTCCCATCCCCAATGCGGCCGACATCTGCTCCGAGCTGGCGCTACCCATCGTGGTTGGTCAGCGCCTGTTAGGGGTGCTAAATGTGGAAACGACGCACTCGATTGACCCCCGCGAAGCGGCCGATCTGGAAATTGTGGCCGATCAGCTGGGGGTGGCGATCACCAATGCCGATCTTTTTGAACAGATGCAGCACAATTTGGCTGAGACCCAGCTTCTGTATGAAACCAGCCGCCGCATGACCAACGCGCTGGATGTCGACAACGTGATTGAAGCGTATTTGCAGCATGTAGCGATCCGCGGCCGCTATGTTTGTACGGTTGCCCTTTATGATTTTGATGATTTTGATGAGCGGACAGCCGTCATTGTACGCGGGGTGTGGTCGCCACAGGATGGTTTGCAGCTTTTTCGAGAGCGGCTGGGATACACGCGTGATGCCATCGACCCGCTGCTCGATCAGGGTCAAACGGTGGTCATGTCAGACGTTCATTCTGACCCTCGAGCAAACCCTCAACTGCGCCTGCTGCAGGCTGAATCGGGCCGGCCGGCGCTGGCTTTTATCCCCCTGATTGTGCGCCGCAAGCGGATCGGGGTGGTCATTTTGACGTATCCGGCGGTGTATGAGTGGCGGCAAAGCGATCTGTGGCCTTATCAGGTGACGGCCGCCCAGTTGGCAACCGCCATCGACACCCGACGACAGCAGTCGCTTCTGGTTGAAACCGGCCAGGAGATGGCCGTGCTTCGCGAGCGGCAGAGATTGGCCCGCGAGCTACACGATTCGGTGACCCAGCTTATCTTTAGCATGACGCTTGTTGGGCAGTCGGTGTCTCCGGCGTGGCAGCGCGATCCGGCCGAGGGGGAACGGCGCATTAACCGCCTCCTCGAATTAAGTCAGAGCGCGCTGGCGGAAATGCGGGCGCTCCTGTTTGAACTGCGCTCCTCTGATCCGCCGCCGCTGCCCACAGAGTCGGGCGTGACCCTGCCGGGAATTACCAGGCTGCGGCGAGATGGGTTGGTGGTAGCGCTTTCGCGCCATATCGAATCGTTAAAATTGGAGCGGCCGGAAATTATGCTACATGCTGAAAATTATCAGCCGCGGCCGTTAGAAATTGAAATCGCCCTTTTTCGCATGACGCAGGAAGCGTTAAACAACGTGGTCAAACACGCGGAAGCGGCTCGTGTGGAAATCGATTTAAAAGTGGATGGCCCGGCTGTGAAGTTGGAAATTGTCGATGACGGCCTTGGTTTTGATCGCGGGATACGGTCGGGGAGCGGGCTTGGCTTGCGCACCATGCAGGAGCGTGCTGAGGCATTAAACGGCCGGATAGAAATTGTTTCCAAATTGGGGGAGGGCACAACCGTCAAGGCGGAACTGCCCCTTGAAAAAAGTGAGAACGACAGATGAGTAAACCGGTAAAAGTCATGATCGTGGATGATCATGCGATCGTGCGTGAAGGGTTGACGATGCTCTTGAGTGAAGAAGAAGATATCGAGGTCGTGGGAGAAGCCCGTCACGGCGCGGATGCGGTGGCGCGGGTGGCCAATCTGCTGCCGGACGTTATTTTGATGGATTTGGTCATGCCGGAAATGGACGGGATTGCCGCTACAACTGTCATCCGCGAAAAATATCCACAGTGCCAGGTGCTGGTTCTGACCAGCTTTGCCGAAGATCAACGCGTCCCCGATGCGATACAGGCCGGGGCGGTGGGCTATCTGCTCAAAGATGTGCTCAAGGCTGATTTGCTGCGGGCGATTCATGCGGCGACTCGTGGCGAACCGACGCTGCATCCAGAAGCCCAAAGACAGCTGATGCAGCAGATGGTGGCTCCGGCCGCGCCAAATTTAATCAAAACCCTGACCGGGCGGGAAATGGACGTGCTTCGCCTGATCGCCAATGGCCACAGCAACAAGGAAATTGCCGGGACGCTCCATTTAACAGAAGGAACGGTTAAAGGGTATGTGAGCACAATTTTGGGCAAGCTCCAGGTCGCGGATCGCACTCAGGCGGCTCTATACGCGGTCAAAAACGGAATTGAGTAATTTCCAAAATCATGATCGACGCCTTTGTCCACTCGAGTACAAGCTTTGTCGGCCGCGAAACCGATCTGGCTGAACTACAGAGAATCCTGGCTGATCCGGGGTGCCGTCTGGTCACGGTGACCGGCCCTGGTGGGGTAGGAAAAACGCGCCTGACTCTGGCCGCGATAGAGGAAATCCCGATAGAAAAGATATTTGTGCCGCTGCAGCCGGTAACTGCGGCTGATGCGGTTTTGCCGGCCGTGGCCGATGCCCTCGGTTTTATACTGGTCGGGGAAAATGCACCAGTCGATCAACTGGCGGCCTTTTTGGGCCGCAAAAATATTCTGCTGATATTAGACAATCTGGAGCACGTCATCGACTGCGCGGGAGATCTCTCGAAGCTGCTGACGGCCGCACCAGGAATCAAATTGTTGGTCACCTCGCGGGAGGTTTTGAATTTACAGGAAGAGTGGCTTTTACCGCTTTCAGGCCTTTCTTTTCCCTTGAATGACAGTGACGATGATCTGGAAACGTATGGCGCGGTCGCCCTGTTTTGTGATCGAGTCCGCCGCCAACGGCCGGATTTTATCCTGGCTGAAGAAAGGGAAGCGGTGCTCGATATCTGTCGCTTAACCGGTGGCCTTCCCCTGGCCCTGGAGCTGGCCGCTTCGTGGATCAGGACCATGGCCAGCGAAACCATTGCCGCCGAAATCAAAAAAAATCTCCATTTTCTAAACACGCGATTGCGAAACGTGCCGGAGCGTCATCGCAGCATGCGGGCGGTGTACAATCAATCATGGCAGATGTTAGCGCCTGAAGAACAAAACATGTACGCTCGCCTGTCCGCCTTTCGTGGTGGGTTTCGGCGGGAAGCTGCGGAGCAGGTAACCGGAGCTTCCCTGCAACTGTTAACCAAGCTGGTAGATAAATCACTCTTGATGTGGGAAGCCAGCGGCCGCTTTCAAATCCATGAGCTGCTGCGGCAGTTTGCCCGGGAATCATTGTCTCATTTCCCCGACCAGTTGATCGACACGTTTCACAATCATTGTGCCTATTACACGACCTTCCTAACTCAACGACAGCGGCAATTATTTGGTGGAGAACAGCTGGAATCAGCTGCGGTCATCGAGCAGGAGGTGGACAATATTCGGGCGGCCTGGACTTGGGCAATTCATCACGGCCGTTGGGAAAATTTGCGCCAGATGATCATACCCTTGAGCTACTATTTTCAGCTCCGCGGCCGTTATCTCGACGGGATACAAACCTTGGAAATCGCTCTGGCTGCTCTGCCTGAAGATGAGCCGGTTGGTCAGGAAAGCCGCGCCCTGCTGCTGGTGGCCTTGGCCTGGTACGAGCTTCGTTTTGGCCATATTAGCCGGTCCCAAGCGCTGGCCGAGGAGTGTCTTACCGTTTATCAGGAATCGGGTTTTCCGCTGCCCTTACCCAATGGCCACACCCATGACCCTGAACTGGTGCTTGGGGTAATTGCTACCATTCACGGAGATTATGCTGGTGCAGCCAGGACCATCAATCGCGCCCTGGAACGCAGTCAAAGCCCCCAAGCTTTTTACGGGAACCGGCAAACCGCCTACTATCAGTTGGCCAGCATCGCCTCAGCGGTGGGGGATTTCACCAAAGCCCACGAGTACGCTCAGGCGGCTTTTGCTGCGGCCGAAGAGGTGCAGGATCGCTGGTTTATGGCTTACTGCCATCTTGAACTGGGAAAAATCGCCCGGCAGCAAGGTGGAGCGGCCGTTGCCCGAAGGCATTTTCAGGCCAGTTTTGAGATGCGGGAAAGGTTTGGTGATGCGGAAGGGATGGCCGTTGCCCTCACCCACCTCGGAGAGATCGCTCTGCTGGAGCAGGACCCAAAAACAGCCCAGGAGCTGTTTCAGCGCGGCATCTTCCATTACGAGCAGGTTCTCGACCCGGGTGGACTGGCCACGGCATATGTGGGTGCGGCTCGGGCGGCGCTGGCGGTTCGGGATGGGCGTACGGCGCGCGATTTTTTAGCTGAAGCACTGCAGATGGCCGGGGAAATGGAGTTTGTCACCCTGGTATTGACCGTTCTGGTAGAGGTTGGGCATTTACTGAAGATGTTTGACCGTTCTGAAGCGGCCGACGTGATTTTTGCCGCTGCGTCATCTCATCCGGCCATCTCCCACGAGGCCCAAATCCGCATTCCGTCCGTCACGGCCATCCCAGAGGATTTGGAAAGCGTTGTGGCCCTGGCTAAAAACACCTTGAGCGACCTGTCTTTTGATTCAGACAGCCGTTCTTCCAGTGACGCTTCCCAACAGGCCAATCAGGCGCTGGTTGAGCCGCTTACCTCGCGGGAACTGGAAATTCTCAGGTTAATCGCGGCCGGAATGAGCAATCGCGAAATCGCCGATCATTTTGTGGTGGTTGTTGGAACGATTAAGGCTCATACCAACAACCTGTACGGCAAATTAGGGGTCCGCAGCCGTACACAGGCGGCCGCTCGTGCTCGCGAGCTGGGGTTGATTTAAACAATCTCCTCCGATTCAAGGAGGGATGGATAAATTTCCGCCGTCATACAGGCCAACAAGCGCCCCTCTCCGACGCTGGGGGGTATTTTTACTCTACTTCGCTAATTGGTAGGGCCGCAGCATGCTGCGGCCATGGGATCGCCTGCCATACCCTTCCGCTCCATGGCGAATGATTTCATTGTTAACCGCTAAATAACCTGTCGGGGAGATGGATCGGCCGCAGCATGCTGCGGCCCTACAGTGCAAGATGGATCCATTTCGTCCTGTTTGATCATACGTTTGAACCTATCCGCCCTTAACTCGGCAAGAACTTACCAATCACGCGCCTCTACCTCCTGCGCCAGCTGAGAGAGCGCCAGTTTCTCGGTTCCATCATTTTGGCGCAGCCCCAGCGTGGCCAGATAACTAACAAAACCGGCATCATCCAGCCGATAGTAGCTGGTCATGTCTTCCACGGCCGAGGAGGGCATGTCGGTCAGCCAGGTGTAGTTGAGGACCGCAATTTGTTCGGCATGGTCATCCCAGGCCATAAACATCTCGTGGACAAATTCCGCCTGCTGAGCCTCTGAGCTGTTGTTGTCGCTTCCGGACGGGTAACCTGTTTCCAATAAATAAATCGTCTGGCCGGGAAAGGCGTCACTGATGGTTTGGAAATCGTTGTGAACGGTTGAAGGGGGTCGGACGGTAAAATCGTCGTTGAGGGGATAATAGGTGACCAGGGCCACATCACCGTGTTTGGTAATCGATTGAATCGCAGAAGCAGGGGAACTTGTTAATCCGCCGTAGGTCACCTTTGTGCCTACCGGTACATCGGGCCACAGGGTGCGAGCATGGGCGGCCGTTTCCACAAAAAACGTTTCGTAGGCGGCCCACTGAGCCGAATCGTTCCACAAATAAATATCAATTTCGTTGCCA
>JAAUYD010057354.1_pt1 | contig 25510 bp, 22 predicted proteins | sample 7278101 | NCBI WGS metagenome assembly JAAUYD01 (sample SAMN14350128, study PRJNA611818) | marine sediment metagenome | isolation source: surface marine sediment (0.6m) | place: French Polynesia: Moorea | collected 2018-08
CATCCGGATTGCGTCTTTCTGCTGCACGGGTTCGGCCACCAGGCCAAGCGTGCCGAGCGCTCATATAACAAAGGTGTCAGCGATGCCGCACTGCAGGAGAACATCTATGACCAGGTCGGGGGAAGTCCCGCCTATCACGATACCTTTGTCAACGTGAAGGCGGCCTGACACGAATTCGACCACGATCCATTATGGGAACCGTAAATTTGAATCAGGACAATGAGGACTATGAGTAAATACTATCTGTTTCAAGACACGAAAAAGTGCATCGGATGCCATGGCTGTGAAGTGCAGTGCAAAGCCAACAAGAACCTGCCGGTGGGTCCCCGGCTGTGCCAGATCATTCAGGTCGGACCGAAGATGATCGGCGGGTTGCCCCGCGCGGCCTACATTTTCATGCCCTGTTTCCATTGTGAGAACCCCTGGTGCGTGGCGGCCTGCCCCACCGCTGCCATGCAGCAGCGCAGCAGTGACGGCATCGTTTTCGTCGACAGCAACCTGTGCGTGGGCTGCAAGACCTGCATCTCTTCCTGCCCCTGGGGGGCGCCTCAATGGAATCCGGAAACCGGCAAGGTGGTCAAGTGCGACTACTGCATGGATCGGGTGGATGAAGGCTTGAATCCCGCCTGCGTAACGACCTGCACCACCCATTGCCTGAAGTTCGGCAAGGTGGAAGAGATGACCCAGATCCGGCGGGAGCGCCATGCCCAGAGCATTGCTTCACTTGAGCACAGCGCTTTTTAACCAACGGCTGCCGGTCATCAGTGCATCAGGCCGTTTTCGGTCAAGGCATGCGATCCATTCCTGCAATTGCTCAAAGCGGTGCTTCCATCACGCCTTTGGCTCGAAAGTTGATGCGCAGCGGCGATCGTCGCGGTGGGACGCAACCGATCAACCAATATATTACCGATGTTCCAAGCACCCATACCCCTCCCTCCAGGTCCCTCCGGGCAGCGCCCGGGGGGACCACCCTGCTCATGGCCAGGGCCGTAAGCGCCTGCGGGTGCTGCCCCACCATGGTTGTCATGCAAACACCAGGGGATAGCGGGTGACAAGAGGTCAACCATGTCCGAAAGCCAATGTCCGGTCACCGAAAGCGTGCGCTTCATCGACGAGGTCATCACGACCGGCGGACTGCGGTCTCCCAAAAGCCGACGGATTGCCGAAGAGATCCACAGCCTGCTTGATGACGTTGCCTGGGGGCGTGCCGGAGACGAACATCTGCCTGCGGTTCAGGAACTGATACGGGATCTGCTGGATGCTTCCGACGAGCCCGAAGGCTATCGGCTGGGGCAACAGCTGCACACCACCATTCAGGAGCAGGGCGAGGTCTTCGAAAGCCATGTCAAGACCCACATCTGTCCTTCCGAAACCTGTGATTGGTTGACGCCGGCACCTTGCCAGATGGCCTGCCCGGCGGGTATCGACGTGCCCACCTACGTGCATCTGATTGGAGAGGGGCGCGACGCCGAGGCCATCGATGTGATCCGCCAGGACAACCCCTTTCCCTGGGTGTGCGGACTGGTCTGTACCCGCCCCTGCGAGTTCATGTGTGTGCGCGGGCGCATGGACACCCCGATTTCGATTAAATATCTCAAGGCCTTTGCCTCCGAACGGGCCATGTCAGACGGCACCTACCGCAATCCGGTGAAGGGCCCCGACCAGGGCAAACGCATCTGTGTGATCGGGGCCGGACCCGGTGGGTTGAGTGCCGCCTACTACCTGGCCCTGAAGGGCTATGGGGTGCATGTGATCGAGGCGCTGCCCATGGCCGGCGGGATGATCATGGTGGGCATCCCCCGCTACCGCCTGCCCCGGGAAGTCATCGATCGGGAAGTGGCCATGCTGGAGGATCTGGGGGTAACATTCGCATTCAACACCCGCTTTGGCGAAGATGTCACCTTAAGCGATCTGAAGTCCCAAGGCTACGCGGCCTTCTTTTTCGCTATTGGTGCCCATAATGCGTATCAACTTGGAATTCCCGGGGAAACCGATTTCCCGCAGACCATGGAAGCCATCGACTTGCTGCGTCGCGTAGCACTTGGTGATCGGCGGGTGCCGGGAAAACGGGTGATCGTGGTGGGCGGCGGCAATGTGGCCATCGATGCGGCCCGCACCTGCGTGCGTTTGGGCTGCAGTGAGGTTTCCATCGCCTATCGCCGCACCCGGCATGAGATGCCCGCCGACGAAGAAGAGGTGGATCAGGCCGAGGAGGAGGGGGTCCACTTCTCTTTTCTCACCATCCCCGCCAGAATCGTGGGGGCCGACAACCGCATCACCGGACTGAGCTGCGTGCGGGCCGAACTGGTCAAGCGAGAGGGCAGCCGGCGCATGTCGCCCGTACCGGTATTGGGCAGCGAGTATGTCATGGCCGCCGACGTGGTCATCAGCGCCATCGGTCAAAAAGTGGACCAGCGCTGCATGGCAGAATTGGACCGCATGGGGTGGACCCGCCGGGGAACCATCGATGTGAACATGGTCACCATGGAGACGTCTGTTGAAGGCGTTTTTGCCGCCGGTGACGCCGTTACCGGCCCGGCCACCGTGGTCGAAGCCATCGGCGGCGGCAAACGGGCGGCCGAATCCATTGATCGCTACCTGCTGGGCATTCCCCAGCCCCAGATGCCGCCCGTGCCGGTGCGCCGGCGTCGGGAGAATTGCACCGAGATACCGGCCAGCACGAAAACGGTTCTCAAGCGGCCCAGCATGGAGATGCTGAACCTGGACCGCCGGCGGACCACCTTCCAGCAGGTGGAGCTGGGCTATACGGAAAATATGGTCCGCGAAGAGGCCCGGCGCTGTCTGCGCTGTGACATCTGCCGCCGATGCGGCAACTGTGTGGACGTCTGCCGGGACAAAATGGGCATCAGCGCCCTGGAAATGGGCTATCTGGATTTTGATCGTCCCGGTCCCACGGATTTGCGGATTACCGAAGAACGCTGTATCACCTGCGGGGCCTGCGCCGCCAATTGTCCCACCGGCGCCATGCGCATCGAGGACCGTGGCGACGAACGCCTGCTGATCCTGTGCGGAACGATCCTCAATCGACAGAAACTGGTCTTCTGCGACGGCTGCGGAAAGGCCATGGGACCCCAAAAATATCTCGATTTTGTCAATCACCGGATAAAATCGATTGGAACGCCAGCAAATGACAGGCGCTTTTGTGAAGGCTGCGCCCGCCAGCGAACGGCCCGGTTCAGTGTGGACACACTGCCGGTGTGAGACTGTGTCCATCCCCAGCCGGCAGCTTTCGGCCCAGGCTGATTAACTAAAAGGAAAAATCCAATATCCAAAAAGCAAATAACAAACAAATCACAATGACCAAAAGTTCAAATTACAACCATTGTGAAACTGCATTGTTTGTGATTTGGAGATTGAATGGTGGAGTTTATTTGTGATTTGGAAGTTGTTATTTGAGATTTCCTTCGTAAGGAGGCGCCATGGTGTTCCGTAAGGGAGAAAAGGTAGAGGTCTTCCGGCGCAGCAGCGATGAAAGCTGGGAGGACTTCATGGACCGCTTTGTGGGGCTGCACGGCATCATTACCGATCCGGATACGGTCATCAACGACCCGGATGCATTGGTCGAGGTCAGCCTGGAGGGCAAGGGCACCCATCGCCTGCCCCAGGATTGTCTGAGGTCCATCGACGGTTGATGCCGGCAGGTGGTGTCCGGCTTGGCGCTGGTTGGCGCCGTAGCGACAGTCGACGCTTGCCGATCGCCAGAAGTCTCATTCGCACGATGGAAGACAAAAAGAAATATTGGTATGTAACCTGGTGGTCATGGCCAGCCGGAAAGGGTGGGGCAGGATGCGGGTTCGGGATGCGATGAAACAAAAGCGCTGTCCGGTGCACACCTTACCCGTGCACCTGACGGCAGAGGATGCCATCGTCAAGATGACCCAACAGCGGGCTTCGGCATTGATCGTCATGGATGGCGACACACCGGTGGGCATCTTTACCGAGCGCGATGTGCTGCGCTGTCATGTGGCCTGGCGGCATCGACGGTTCCGGGAGATGCCGCTGCGCGAAGCCATGACCGACAAGCTCATCGTTGCCCGGCCCGAGGATCTGGCCAGCAGCGCCATGGCCATGATGATCAAGGCCGATATCCGGCACCTGCCGGTTGTCGACAACCAGCGCATTGTCTGTATGCTTACGATTGCCGATCTGGTGAAGCACCACGTGGGCGAACTGACTGCTGAACTGCACTACCTGCAGGATTATATCACCGATCTGCAGGATGCCGTACAGGATTGAACTTATGATAACGATGACCATTGATGGTAAGTCCTATACAGCGGAGGAAGGCCAGACCGTGCTGCAGGTGGCCCGGGCGCACGCAATCGAGATCCCGACCCTCTGCTATCACCCGGCCCTGAGGCCGTCGGGGTCCTGTAAGCTGTGTGCGGTGGAGATGACCGGGCGCTCCGGAAACCGCCAGATTGCCATGCTTTCCTGCATCCTCAAGGCGTCGGCGAGACTGGATGTCAAAACCTCAGGTCCCGTCGTAGAGGCCGCCCGCACCAAAGCGTTTAAATCATTGCTGCGCATGGCTCCCCAGTCCGATCGGTTGCGTCAGATGGCCGAGGCCCACGGCGTCGATCTGGGACCACCAGCCGATGGCTGCGTGCGCTGCCGCCTGTGCGTGCGGGTGTGCAAGGAGATCGTCGGTGCCGGTGCTTTGAAAATAAAGAAGATCGACGGGGTGGGGTTCGTGGTGCCCGAACCGGACCGCTGTATCGGTTGCGGCACCTGCGCCAACATCTGTCCGACAGACGCCATCCGGGTGGATGACATCGACAATGTGCGCACCGTGACCATCCGGGATGAATTGATTGGCAAGCATCCCTTGGAACGCTGCGAAGGCTGTGGCCGCTGGTTTGCCACCACACGATTTATCGATTATATCGAGCGGCGCACCGCGCCCCATCCGCATGTCAAAGAGACCCATGTCTATTGCCCGACATGCGCCAAGCTGTTTTCTGACCGCACGCGGGCTATGGCCGAGCACTCGGTCAAGACGCGTATGCCGGGTCACTGAGTATTGATGGTTCCGTAAAAAGTCCGATATCTGCGTTACGCGTCATCCCTCGTCATTGCGGAGTATCCGCAAGTACGCCTCACTCCTCCGGATTTGCAAGCCTTCTTGTCCCGTCTGTCGTTTAGCGGGAGATCTCGGCGCTTTTTACGAAACCATCTGAAATGAGACTTTTTACCTATTTATCAATATTGCGCGCTGAACAACATCAATCGTGCAATGATGAATATCGATGCAACTCATGCATGGGTCTTCTCGATCGGGTATTTACATTACAAAAATAATTATTGTAAAAAAGTAATTAAACTGAATTGACACACACTAATATCGATTTATGGTTAGGTCATCATTCAATTATGCGGCCTAATTGGCCTGCACGACAGGAGGACGAAAATGAGCAAAACCATCGGAATCGATCTTGGAACAACCAACTCTTGTGTTGCCGTCATGGACGGGGGCGACGCCAAAGTGATCCCCAATGCCGACGGCGGGCGCACCACGCCATCCATGGTGGCCCTGTCTGACAGTGGCGAACGACTGGTCGGGCAGATTGCCAAACGACAAGCCGTCACCAACCCGGAAAACACCGTTTTCGGCGTCAAGCGGTTGATCGGCCGCAAAGCGGATACCCGTGAGGTGGCGGAAGATAAAAAAAACCTGCCCTATGCGATCACCCAAGCCAGCAACGGCGACGTGCGCATCACCCTGAAAGGGCGTCAGTACAGCCCGGCGGAGATATCATCATTTATTCTCGCCGATCTGAAAAAATCAGCCGAGGCTTTTCTGGGCGAACCGGTCAGCGATGCCGTGATCACGGTGCCGGCCTACTTCAATGACAGCCAGCGCCAGGCGACCAAGGATGCCGGCAAAATCGCCGGCCTGAATGTAAAACGCATCATCAACGAACCCACGGCGGCATCATTGGCCTACGGGTTGGACAAGAAACGGGAAGAGAAGATTGCCGTATTCGACTTGGGCGGCGGCACCTTCGACGTCTCCATCCTGGACATCGGTGACGGGGTCTTCGAAGTCAAAGCCACCAACGGGGACACCCACTTGGGTGGTGAGGACTTCGACCTGCGCCTGATCGATCATCTGGCCGACGAATTCAAGCGCGAGCAAGGTATCGATCTGCGTGGCGACAACATGGCCCTGCAGCGGCTCAAGGAGGCTGCCGAAAAGGCCAAAATGGAGCTGTCCAGCGCCATGGAGACCGACATCAACCTGCCCTTTATCACTGCGGATGCCAGTGGCCCCAAGCACCTGAACATCAAGGTCACCCGGGCCAAGCTGGAGTCCTTGGTGGCTGACCTGTTGGATCGTTTGGAAGGACCCTGCCGAACCGCGCTGAGCGATGCCGGCTACTCCGGCAGCGATATCGATGAAGTTCTTTTGGTGGGCGGAATGACCCGCATGCCGGCGGTTCAACAGCGGGTAAAGCAGATCTTCGGCAAATCCCCCAGCCAGGGCGTCAACCCCGACGAAGTGGTCGCCATGGGGGCTGCCATTCAAGGGGCCGTGCTGGAAGGGGATGTCAGCGACGTACTGCTCTTGGATGTGACCCCGCTATCTCTGGGAATCGAAACCCTGGGCGGCGTCATGACCCGCCTGATCGAGAAAAACACCACCATCCCGACACATCAGAGTCAGGTCTTTTCGACTGCCGAGGACAACCAGCCGGCGGTTACGGTGCATGTACTTCAGGGGGAGCGGGAGATGGCCGCGGATAACAAAACCCTGGGCCGTTTCGAGCTTACCGGTATTGCACCGGCGCCGCGAGGCACGCCCCAGATCGAGGTCAGCTTCGACATCGATGCCAATGGTATCGTCGACGTGTCGGCCAAGGACAAGGCCACGGGTAAAGAACAGCACATCCGCATCACCTCATCGTCCGGGCTGTCTGCCGAGGAGATCGACAGGCTGGTCAAGGACGCTGAACTGCATGCCGACGAGGACGGACGCAAAAAGGCGCTGGTCGAGGCCAAGAACAGTGGGGATGCCCTGATCTATTCGACCGAGAAAACCCTCGCCGACATGGGGGCCAATGTGGACGGCGGCCTGCGCATGGAGATCGATGATGCGGTGGCCAACCTGAAACGGGCCCTGAAAGGGGACAACACCGACGAGATCCGCCAGTTGACCGACATACTCACCCGAGCTGCGCACAAGTTAGCAGAATCCGCTTACCGTCAGCCGGGAGACGCCCAACCTGGGGCACCGGATCGTGGCCACGCGCGCGCAACCACCTCTGATGACGATGATGTGGTCGACGCCGATTTCCAGGAAGTGGCCTGACGCCAACAGCGTCTGATGAGAACGAACAGCCGGGGATCTGCCCGGCTGTTCCCTTTTTGTTTGGGTCATTGAACCTTGAGCGGCCAGGTGGTATACGAAACACCGATCCAACGTAAGGTGATGGTTCCGTAAAATTTCCGATATCTGCGTTATGCTTCATCCCTCGTCACTGCGGAGTACCAACACGTACGCCTCATTCCTCGGGACTCGCAAGCGTTCTTGTCCCGTCTGTAGTTTAGCGGGAGATCTCGGCGTTTTTTACGAAACCATCTGAAATAAGATGATTTTTGCTGGTTTATCAGTATTGAGATGGATTGACTACAGCGCGTTACCGACAAGGCCGACATGAAAAAACCCATTCTGATCGTATTGATGACCCTCTTTTTGCTGCCCCTCGCAGTTACCGGATGCGCAACTAAATCACCGAACCGCATCGTGATTCCCAAAAACGCCGCTAAGATGACGGTCGCCTTCACATGGGAGGGGGTCGAGGCCTGCTCCCACGATTCGCCGGAGATCCGGGTGGACGACATTCCTCAATATGCCATTTCACTGCGGGTACGGTTGAGAAATATCACCGTGCCGCAATGGAATCAGGGCGGCGGTGAAGTGGAAAATGATGGTTCAGGGCGCATTCCCCCTCAAGCGCTGGACATCGGCTACAATGGGCCCTGTCCACCGCTGGGAGAACGTCACAAGTACGAATTCTGGGTGATGGCCCTGGATGTTGACGGGGAGATCATCGGTTTCGGTAAAGCCAGGCAGTCGTTCCCACCCAAACAATAGCCTTCAGAAGGCGTTCACCTGTTTTGGCAGTCCGGACATACGCCGAAAAAATCGAGTCGGTGGCGGGTGATGGAAAAACCGGTTTTGCGCATCAATTCCTTGGTCAGATCCTCAACCACCGAAATTTCAGGGTCGAGGATGGTCTTGCAGGTCGTGCAGACGACATGGGGATGGTCGTAGGGCTTGTTGCCGTCGTAGCGGTTGCTGTCATCGCTGAAACCCAGTTCCAGAACCTGTTCGAGATGCTTGAGCACAGCGATGTTTTTGTAGATCGTCGCCAGGCTGGTGGTGGGAAAGTCCGGCTTGACCTGTTCATAGATGCCTTCCACGCTGGGGTGCCCATCGCTTTGTGCCAATACTTTCAGAATCGCCAGGCGCTGGGGCGTTATCCGGTATTGGTTGTCGCGCAGGGCGGCCACCATGTGTTTCAGCCTGCTGTCAGGATCGGCCATGGGTTGCCTCGGCTCAATGAAACGTTGCATTTATGGAAAAACATTATCATTTGATATCAAGGCGAACATGGCCTGTCAATGTTGGGGCAATCGGGTGCAAGCTTGGATTGACAACCTCGACAGCGGTTGCCAGCTAACCCGGCACGGCCTGCTGACTCCCGCGAAGCCGGATCTTCTGACGGCTGTCGGTGGCATCAGGCGTCCCCTTAATCCGGGGCTGGCCGGGAGCGTCATCGTGATGTCGCCGAGGCGAACGAGGGGGCCGTTTTGAATAGAGGAGCACTCATGTCCGACCCGTCCAAAAGGGGGCCTCAATCCAAGACACCTTTCAAGACCGCCCTGAAATTCTGGACCAAGCTGGGCTTCATCAGCTTTGGCGGTCCGGCCGGGCAGATTGCCATCATGCATCAGGAGGTGGTCGAACGGCGCCGCTGGGTTGGTGAGAATCAGTTCCTGCGGGCGCTCAATTTTTGCATGTTGCTGCCCGGGCCGGAAGCACAGCAGCTGGCTACCTACATCGGTTGGCGCATGCACGGCATCGTCGGCGGTATCGCCGCTGGTGCGTTGTTCGTAATCCCATCCATCTTCGTCATGCTGCTGCTCAGTTATCTGGCCGTGGCCCACATCGATATCCCCGCTGTGGCCGCGGCGTTCTATGGAATTCAGCCGGTGGTGGTGGCCGTGGTGGTCGAGGCGGTGCTGCGCATCGGCAAAAAGGCGCTCAAACACGGTGTGCTTTACGGCTTCGCTGCAGCGGCGTTCATCGCCATATTTTTCTTAAAGGTGCCTTTCCCGTATATTGTTGCCGGCGCCGCCGTCGGCGGGCTGCTCATGCAGCGGCGGCTGCCGAAGGTGTTTTGCAAGGGTACCTTCGACGAACACACACAGGAGTGCCGTGTTGACGCTGAGGACGATGCGCTGGGCGATCGTGCCGCCCCATCGCTGTCGCATGTGGCCCGGGTACTGGCAGTCTGCCTGGTGCTGTGGGGGGGTGTCGCCGGAACGGTGTGGGCCTGGCGAGGCATGGAAGATGTGTTGGGGCAGATCGCACTCTTTTTCACCAAGGCGGCCTTCGTCACCTTTGGCGGGGCCTATGCGGTTCTGGCCTACATTACCGATTTCGCCGTGGGCAGCGGTTGGCTGTCCACCGAACAGATGCTGATCGGCCTGGGCCTGGCCGAATCCACCCCCGGGCCGCTGATCATGGTTACCCAGTATGTGGGGTTCGTGGGAGCCTGGAACCTGCCCGGAGACTTGAGCCCACTGACGGCCGGCGTACTCGGCGCCCTGATCACCACCTATGTCACCTTCCTGCCCTGCTTCTTTTTCATTTTTGCCGGCGCACCTTTTATCGAGGCGATGGCCGACAACCAGCGCATCCAGGCGGCCTTGACCGGGGTCACGGCCGCCGTGGTGGGTGTCATCCTCAATCTGGCGGTCTGGTTCGGGGCCAAGGTGGTCCTTCCATCCGCCGGCATCGACGGATTCGCCCTGGCCAGCACGCTCGTATCGTTGATCGTGCTGCAGAAATTTCACTTTCCGATACAATACCTGGTGCCCATCGGCGCTGCCGCCGGCATCGCCTGGAAACTGATCGTACCGTTTGCCTGAGCAGGTGCAATATCGGTTCTCAGGTCTGTTTAGGGCCGTTTGTGGCGGTGGTGCAGGGCTGCGGCAACGCTTTCCGAAAGGTCATCCAGGTTGAAGGGCTTTTGGATGAAGCCGATGCAGCCCCGATCGAATACCTCCTGGGTCTGCCCGCTCAGGCTGTAGCCGCTGGAGAGAATCACCTTCACCTCGGGATCGATTGCCTTGAGCCGGTCGAACACTTCGCCGCCGCCCATGTCGGGCATAATCATGTCCAAAATGACGATGTCGGTGTTGGACGTGCGGTAGGCCTCGATGGCGTCGCTGCCGTCGACCGCCGTCGTTACGCTATAGCCCAGCCGGGCCAGCATCATGCGACCCACCTCGATGATCATCGGTTCGTCGTCGACCAGCAGGATCGACCCCGCCCCTTTCGCCGGATGGCGTTCGACCGGACGTTCCTCGACGATCGTTTCGTCGGATGCCGGCAGGTAGATGGTGAAGGTGGACCCGCGACCCACCTCGCTGGATGCCTCGATGGCTCCCCCATGGTTGTGGATGATACCGTAGGACGCCGCCAACCCCAAACCCGTGCCGCGACCACGCTCCTTGGTGGTGAAAAATGGATCGAAGACGCGGGGCAGAATCGACGGCCCGATGCCGGTGCCGGTGTCTGCCACCACGACCGTTACGTACTCGCCTACCGTCAGTTGCCGCGTTCGGGCATCGGCTTCCGACAGCTGTTGGTTTTCGGTCTGGATAAATAGATCACCCCCCGTGGGCATGGCCTGCCAGGCATTGACATACAGGTTCAGCAGAACCTGCTGGATCTGTACCCGGTCCACCTCCACCGGCTTCAGGCCGCTGGCGAGCTTTTTGTGGATGCGGATCTCTTTCTTGGTGCGCCCGAACAGGCTGGCACCGTCGTCGATCAGGCGATTGAGATCGGTCGGCTCGGGATTGTACTTGCCGCCCCTGGCGAAACCCAGCAACTGTCGGGTCAAGCCCGTGGCGCTTTGCACATAGGCTTCGATGCTTTTCAAGTGTTCGTAGTGGGCTGCTTCCGGCGTCAGGTCCAACAGCATCAGGGAGGTGCGACCCTGAATGCCCATGAGCAGATTGTTGAAGTCGTGAGCGATGCCACCGGCCAGCGTACCGATGGCCTCCATTTTCTGAGATTGTTCAAAGCGGGCCTGCAGTTGTCGCCTTTCACGCTCGGCACGTCTATACGCGGTGATGTCGGTGGCAATTTGCAGTTTGACCAGGCGGCCGTCGACCCAGGATACGGCCCGGTCATGGTTCATGTACCAATTGCCGGTGACCGGGTTTTTGGTCTCGCTGACCACCACGGGGCCGGGCTTGCCCTGATCGTCCAGCAGTCGGCGGTTGGTGCACCATGAACAAGGCGCAGGCTCGTTGCGAAATTCACGGTAGCAGCGTTTACCGATCAGTGACGCCCCGAAATCCTCTTTCATCTTACGGTTCATGAAGAGGATTTCGTAGGTTTCCAGATCGGCGGCGTACACGTGGGCGTCGATGCCGTCGAGCACTGTCACGAAGCGTTCATGGGCCATTTTCAAGGCCTGTTCGGAGCGTTTGCGATCGGCAATCTCCAGCTTTAGCTGGGTATTGGTTTCGACCAGGGCCTGCGTGCGTGTATCAATACGGGCTTCCAACTCCTGGTTGAGGCGGGTCAACTCGACAATCAAATGCTGATTGTCCATGCGACTGATCGTGATGTCCACGATGCGGTCCAGGATAAACAGCATCGAACTCAAGCGGTCGACGGGTTCATCATCCATGAAAACAAACGCACCGTCGCCGATCATGTGGCTGGCAAAAGGAATCACCGCCGTATACACGGGGTGGAACCCCTCGCCGTCGAAATCGGCACTCAGTTCGGACGCGTTGCGGGCCACGAAAGGTCCGCTGTGGCGTTCGTCCCGCAGGTCCACGCTTAATTGAATGGGCTGGCCGACACCTGTCTTGTCCGAGAATGCCGCGTAAACGGCCAGGGGGGAAAAGTGGCCTTGGTCGAGGCGGCCGCAGGCGGTGAAGGGAATATCTTTGACAATGGAAATGCGCTCGAGAACGTGTTCAAGAATATCCACCGGGTTGTTGTGCTGCTGGATGGTTTCGGCCACCAGGCCCAGCAGCAGAGATTCTTCGGCCCGCTCTGAGAGTTGGGCATTTTCTTCTTCCAGAACCTTGATGCTGTGCCGCAGTGTCTCTATGTTGGATTGCGCATCATTTTCCGTCACTGCGTGTTCCCTTTCCAAGCCATCTGCCACCGTCGGAAACGCCGTAAACGTCAGTCCGGCTTGTCCGGTTGGTTTTGCCAGAAGCGCACCATCTCCTCGGCCAGCCTTTTGGGTTCATCTTCCTGGATAAAATGACCACCCGTGGCTATTCTGCACAAACGGCTGTTGGGAACATCCCGATGAAGTTTTTCGGCGATCGCTCCGCTCAGATAGATATCGGCGTCTCCACGGATAATCAGTACGGGAAGGGAGAGCTGCTGCAAGTCGCCTTCGATTTCCATGAGGTGTCGGTTGTTCAGGCTGTCGGCGAAGTGAAGGAATGCTTTGCGTCCGCTCCGGGTTCTCATCGGCGCCCAGAAGAGGTCCATTAGGTCGTTGGTGAGCCTTTCCTTGTGGTGCAACCCCTGGCGGACGATCAGGCGGAAGGCGCCCATGTCCAAGGTGGCCATGGCCAACTGACGGATGACCGGGGTCCGCATGGCGACAATGGGTTGAACAGGCCAGAAATCGTGGCCCACGGTGTTGATCAGGGTCAGGTCGGCAATGGTTTTCGGATGGCGGACGGCAAATATCTGGCCGATGCCCCCGCCTACGTCGTGACCGACAAAATGAAACCGGTCCAACTGGATCGCCTCGCTGAACAGCTTGAGCAGATCGGCATGCCGCCGGATGGAATAGGAGAGATCCAAGGGCTTGTCCGAGTGACCGCAGCCGAGCAGATCCACGCAGATGACACGGTAGTGGTCCGTGAGCAGGGGGATGATGCGGCGCCAGATGAACGAGTAGGTGGCGATGCCGTGCACCAGCAGCACCGGCTCACCTTCACCGTGGCTGTGATAGGCGATCGTGTGGCCGGCCACTGGGCAGGTCAAGGGACCGTTTTCCGTCATTGCCACCTGTTGCACCCCGTATGTTTTCGCGTCCTTCTTCCAAGGCCGTCTTCGCGCTTCGATGCGCCGGCGCATCCGGACGGTTTCCTTAATCTATCGGCATTTATTCGATGGACTGAAACTCCCGCATGAACTTGCGGTCGATATAGTCTTTGATGATAAATGCCAATCGACCGCCGAATTCCAGCCACCGTTTTTTCAACACACCGCTGCCGCCACCCAGATTGAAGATCAGCAGATAGTCCCCGCCCGGATCAAAGGGCATCAGTGGGTCACCGTCCAGGCGAGCGACCAGGTTGTGATACAAAACCGGATTCTGGCGAACGGCGTATACCCCCACTTTGTCCAAGGGGTGGTCCTGAAAGTAGATGCAGTCGCCGCCGCCGAAGATGTCGGGATGCTGGGTGCTTTGCAGGAAACGGTTGACTCGCAGGCCGCCGTCCGGGCCGGTGTCGATGCCGGAGTCGGCGAAAATGGCTGAGGGCTTAACCCCCAGGGCCAGGAAAATGAAATCCGCCGACAGCCGTTCTCCGTTGTCCAGGAGAACCCCTTCGGGAGATACCGATATGACGTAGACGCCCTCACGGATGATGACCGTGCGCCGTTTCAGTCGGCCCGTGATCTTTCGTCGGACCGACGCGGGATAAGCGGACATGAATCCGCCGCCGGCACAGATGGTGATGTCCAAGGCATGACCGCCGGTCGCCTCGGCAAGGTGCCGGACATTACCGGCCACCTCGGCCGCGGACGGACCGCCACCGACGATGACCACATTGACGGCCTGCCGCCCGATGTGGTCCGCCAGCCTATTCTTGGCCTCCATGAGCCGTTCGATGGGCTTGACGCTGAATATGTTTTCGAGGTCTCCTGAGATCTCCGGTCGGGGGACATGGCTGCCCGCGTTGCAGGAAAGCACATCGTAGGCAACGGGGTCACCGTTTTCAAGGAGGACCACCTTTTTTACCGGATCGATGCCGACAGCCTTGTCCTGGACGAATCGTCCCCCCTGGTTTTCCACCACCTGCCGGGTGGCGAAGCGGATCTCTTCGGGCCGGTAGATTCCCGAAAGCATGCCCGGGCCCATGCCCGAATAGTAGTGGTGCGCCGACGGCCCGATGACCGTTACTGCATGGCCCTTTCCGATGATGGTTTCCAGGTTGGCCAACGTGACCATGTGGGCGTGCCCGCCGCCGATGAGCACGAGTCGCTTTTTCATGAAAGCCTCTTTAATTTGTCACGGTTTCGTCCATCAGTTTTCCTAATCTGGCCAGATGCGCTTTCTCCTCATCGGCAATCTGCAGCAGGGCTTTTTTTCCGGCTGCGTTGTCGGCCTTTCGCGAAGCCCGCAAGTAAAGGTCCAGGGCCTGGGCTTCGATAGACATGGCCAGTTCGATGATATCTGCCAGGGTGTCGGTGGAGGGCATCAGCAGGTTGGCATATTCTTCGGTGGTCAATCCGCCTTCCAGCACTGCCGACACCTGATGGGACTCGAAGATTTCCCGGGTGACCGTCTCGCCGGTTGCCTCGGCATATTGTTCCAATATGCGGTCCTGATGTTTCACTTCAATTTGAGACAGTTGGTGAAACAGTTGTCTCGCCGAATCACTGTCCACCTGGTTGGCCATGTCGTCATAAAATTCCCTCAGCCCGGCTTCCAGGGAGTAGGCCACGGCCAGGGCGCTTTCCACCGATGTTACGCCGTCGAACAAGGCCAGCCCTCTCTCTTCTCCGAAAAATGCGACTTCGCTGTTCCAGAGATTAAACCCGCCGGCGACGTTGATGATGTCGGTAAATCCTTGTCCTAAGAGCAGTTGAGCGGCCATGCGGCCGCGTCCGCCGGAAGCGCAGTAGACCACTATCGGTTTATCTGGGTCGATCTGCTGCATCTGCTCGGTCAGCTCTGGCAGTGGAATCGAACGGGCGCCGGGTATGTGGCCCGACGCGTATTCATTGGGCTGGCGCACGTCCAGAATCGTCACCTCGTCAGCTGATTTTTCTTTCAAATAGTCTCTGGCTTGATTGGAATCGATGGATTTCACGGGCGTCAGGAATGGTTTCCAGTTCATGGCTGACCTCCATCCATGGGTGCGGGGATCAATGGTTATGCGGAAGGCTGTTATGAGTATACACAAAATGGTTTCAGCCGACCATTGCTTTTTTGGGTGGCACACAGCTTGCTTAGGTATTATGTATTGAATGAAGCAATAGCGTCGTGTCGGGCATTCGCCTGACTGTTTCCCAACCGTTTACCTACCCGACTGGAGGCCATCATGAATCTAAGTGATTACAAGGATATCATCAAGCAGGCCATCGCCAACGAAGTGGAGGCCCGCAAGTTCTATCAGGATGCCGCCCGGACCCTCACCGATCCGCACCTCAAAACACTCTTTACCTCTTTGGCGGAAGAGGAGAAGAAGCACCGCGATATCCTTAGCAAGATCTTCACCAGCAACACCATCGACCGCTATTTTTCAGAGACGCGTGACTACAAGGTCGCGGAGACGGTCGACGAGCCCGAACTCTCCATGGATATGAAACCGGCCGATGCCTTCGCTCTGGCGATGAAGAAGGAAGAGGCTGCCATGAAGCAGTATTCGGAAATGGCCGACCTGTGCGATGATGACGACAAGCGCCAGGTATTTCTGGACCTGGCCGCCATGGAGCGGGATCACAAGCTGAAAATGGAGAGTGCGTTCATCGACATCGGCTACCCTGAGGTGTGGTAGACCATGGCCCTCTCCGTCGTCGATCTTTACCGTGATATACTGCCCAAGACCAATTGCGGTGACTGCGGTTTTGCCACCTGCCTGGCCTTTGCCGGCATGGTGGTGTCCGCCAAGCATCCCCTCACGGGCTGTCCCCATCTGAGCCCTGAGGTGGTGGCACGCTGCAATCAGGAACTGGATGCCCAGTACGCCGCCGGCAAGTGGACCAAACGGGATCTGGCCGAGGATGCACTGCAATGGGCCCGCGAGCGATCCGCGTCCATGGCGCTGGCCGATCTTCCCGATCGAATCGGCGGGCAGTTAACTGAATCTGCCGACGGGCAGACGATGCTGAGGCTGCCCTATTTCAACACCCATGTTCTCATTGACGCCGAGGAGATCACACGCGAAGATGGGGCCGAGATCACCCGCTGGGAGAAGGTGTTCCTCTATAACCACCTGGCCCAGGGCGGTCACCGCCAACCTACTGGAACGTGGAAGGGCTTCGAGGAATTCCCCAACACCGTTTCCAAGGTCAAAACCATGTCCGGGCAGGTGGCGTCTCCGCTGGAGGAGCGGTTTCACGGTCGACTGGCTGAACTCATCCAGCGTGCCGCCGGCATTGGCGGGGTCGACACCACCGGAAGGGACAACGGTGCCGATGCAGCTTTTTTTTTCCGGCCTCTGCCGCGGGTGCCGGTGATGCTGCTCTTCTGGGACGAGGATCTGGAGGACGGCTTCGGGGCCACCGCCAAGCTGCTGTTTGACGAGACGATCACCGACCACCTGGACATTGAATCCATCGTGTTTCTGAGCGAACGGCTGCGGCAGTTGCTCTGTGACACCGACGGCGCAATGCCATAAAGGAGAACCATCCATGACGCAATCCAAGTGCCCGGTCTGTGCATGCAAGACCTTTTACGTCAAGAACCCCGATGATGAGTACGACATCTACGAATTCGAGTACGACGAAGGTGAAGTCTGTTTCAAAGACGATCTGGACGATGACGAATGCCCGGCGATTCAAGACAGTACCGAAACCTACTGCAACGCGTGTGCATGGCATGACAAATTTAACGAAATTAAATAGGATGGGTCCGTAAAAAGTCCGATATCTGCGTTTCGCGTCATCCCTCGTCGCGGCGGCGTACATTCAAGTCCGCCTCATGTATAGGGCCTTGCAAGCCTTCTTGTCCCGTCTGTAGTTTAGCGGGAGATCTCGGCGCTTTTTACAGAACCATCTGGAACGAGGAAAACATGGCCATCCATGATGTAACCGTTTTTAAACCGTACGCCTTCCGGGTAGGGCAGAAGATCCATATCGATGGCGGACCCCGCAAGGGAGACTGGGAGGTGGTGGGGGTCAGCGACCGCAAAGTCAAACTGCGCTGTCCGTTCAGTCAGCGCGAATTTGACTGGAACCGCTTTTGCTACGGGGTTGAAGAAAAAAGCGGGGTTGAATGGCCCGGGAAGGAGTGACGGGCATCCATGACATAGCCCACCGGCATCTTTCTGACAACCGTCCGCACAGGCCTATCAAAACAGGTTTGGAATCGTGTAAGGTTCTCGACGGGTGATCGACCAACCGGGCAAATCAATACGCTTGCAGGCTGACAGCACCCAGGAAAAGGAGGACCGATGAAAGCGATTGTCTCAATCATTACCTTACTGGCGACGTTCGTTGCCGTAACGGTCGGCAGCGTGCATGCCACCGCGGTGGATCATGGCTTGTTGGCCGAACTGCTGGACCGGCACCTGACAGACGGCGTTGTGGACTATCGGGGATTTCAGCAGGAAGAAGCCGTTCTGGATCAGTATCTGGACCTGCTGGCCGGCATCGATCCGGCGGCGCTTTCCGAAGACGAGCAATTCGCTTTTTATGTCAATGCCTACAACGCCTGGACCATCAAACTGATCTTGTCCCGATATCCGGACATTCAATCCATAAAGGAACTGGGGTCCTTGTTCAGCTCCCCGTGGAAAAAAAAGATCGCACGCATCGATGGCCAACTGTTGAGTTTGGACCAGATCGAGCACGATATTTTGAGAAAACAGTTCAAGGATGCGCGGGTGCACTTCGCCGTCAACTGCGCTTCCAAAGGCTGCCCGCCGCTTCAGGAACAGCCCTTCACGGGAAGCCGGCTCGACAGCCAACTGGACCAGGCAGCAAGAAATTTCATCAATTCGTCCCACTTTAATCGCCTGGAGGGCGATACCCTCTACATCAGCAAAATCTTCGACTGGTTCGCGGAAGATTTCGATGATGATATCGTCGACACCATCATCAAGTTTGCCGATGCACCCTTGAGAGATCGGCTGGAGAAGAACAAAGGCCGCATCCGGGTCAAATACCTGGACTACGACTGGTCCCTCAACGGTGCCTAATCGGCGCTTTCCTGCTTCGTCACCGCTGCTCTGAAGCCCTTTGGGGCCGGCAACGATGGTATGCCAGGAGGGCGCCTGGCTTCGAGAAAAAAACCCAAGTGACAGGAGGTCGGCATGGCCAACTATGACTACGATATCGGTATCATCGGCGGCGGTGCCGCCGGCCTGACCGTGGCCTCGGGAGCTGCCCAGCTGGGTGCCAAAACCCTGCTCATCGAAAAGGAACCGGCCTTGGGCGGTGATTGCCTGCACTTCGGGTGTGTCCCCAGCAAGACGCTGATTCGCTCGGCGCATGTCTATCACGACATGAAACACGCTGAACGGTTCGGACTGCCCAAAGTGGCCCTGCCGCCGGTCGATTTTGCACGCATTGCCAAACGCATCGCCGATGTCATCGCCGTCATCCAGAAGCATGATTCGGAAGAACGTTTCTGCAAGCTGGGCGCAAAGGTTGCCTTCGGAACGGTCTTTTTCAAGGACAAGCACAGTGTCGATTTAAACGGCAAGGTGGTCACGGCCAAGACCTGGGTAATTGCCACCGGTTCTTGGGCAGCGGTGCCGCCCATACCTGGACTGAGTGACATCGACTACATCACCAACCGTGATATATTTTCGCTTTCGCGACTTCCCGGCAGCATGATTGTGTTGGGGGGCGGTCCCATCGGTATCGAGATGGCCCAGGCCTTCAACCGTTTGGGGACATCGGTAACGGTGGTGGATCGGGCGCCGCAGATTCTGGGCAAAGAAGATCCGGACATGGCCGATGCCGTGCAAGCCGTCATGGCATCCGAAGGGGTCAACTTTTACCTGGATGCTGCCATTGACAATGTTTCCCAAGCCAAAGAGAAGAAAACAGTGACCCTGGCGTTGGGGGATGGCGCGTCGGTGGCTCTGACCGCGGATACGGTACTGGTGGCCATGGGGCGTGAGGTTAATGTCAAGGATCTGTGGCTGGATGCTGCCGGCGTGGCTTTCGAGCGCACGGGTATCACGGTCGACGCGCGATTGCGAACCAGCCAGAAGCATATCTTCGCCGCCGGGGATGTCAGTGGCGGCTATCAGTTCACCCATGCAGCCGGTTACGAGGGCGGCATTGTGGTCAGCAATGCGGTGTTTCGCTTACCGCGAAAAGTGGATTACACCTGGCTGCCCTGGTGCACCTACACGGACCCCGAGCTGGCCAGCGTCGGCATGAACGAACGGGCCGCTTCGGATGCGGGAATCGATTACAGTGTATGGACCGAAGCCTTCGGCGACAACGACCGCGGTCTGGCAGAAGGGCAGACCGTAGGACGCATCAAACTGATCCTGGACAAAAAGGAAAAACCCCTGGGCGTTCAGATCCTGGGACCCCGGGCCGGGGATCTGATTGCCGAGTGGGTAGCGGCCTTGAATGGGGGCGTCAAGCTGTCGACCCTGGCCTCGGCCATCCATCCCTATCCCACCTTGGGCGAGATCAATAAACGAGTGACCGGTAGTGTCTTTTCTCCCAAGATTTTTTCCGAGAAGGTTCAAAAAGGTCTCAAGTTTTTCTTCAATCTCAAGGGGCGGGCATGCACGCCGGAGGTGTGCGAGGATGACAGCCTGGCGGCCAATGGCGGATGATGGCAAACCGGTATCGGTGATCCGGCATCCGGCCGCGGACCCGCCGGTCAAACAAACGCCCGGCCAGGAGGATGGCAGCGTGCCAGTACAAGCAGACCAACCCAGATCCAGCGGCAAACTAAAAGCCCTGGTACTGGCCCTGTTCATCGTGGGGGCCATCGTACTGATCCGTTATACGCCAGTCAAAGACCACATCACCGCCGAGGCCCTGGGCGCATTTTTAGAGGCGGCGGGGTTCTGGGCGCCCTTGATGTACATCTTAGTTTATGCGGTGGGGGTCTGCCTGTTTATTCCCGGGACGCTGCTAACCGGCCTGGGTGCCGCCATCTTCGGTCCTTACTGGGGCTTCTTGTGGGTCTGGATCGGCGCCATGATCGGTTCGGCGGGGGCCTTTATCATCGGGCGTACCCTGGGCAGGGAGTTCGCCGCCTCCCTGATCGGCGACCGGCTCAAAAAATACGATGAGGCCATTGAACGCAACGGATTCGCCACCGTCCTCTACCTGCGGCTGGTCTACTTTCCCTTTACACCCATGAACTTCGGCATGGGCCTGACCCGGGTCCGCTTCATGGATTATCTGACGGGAACCGGTTTGGGCATCATCGTCGGGACCTTCATTTTCACCTTTTTCATCGGGACCCTCAAGGATGTCTGGGCATCCGGCAACTGGGGCGATTTGATCTCTTTCAAGGTGTTTTTCTCCATCGCCCTGTTCATTTTATCCTTCTTCATTCCCTCCATCATCAAGCGCATCAAGGGGGAGCAGCACTGAACCATACGACGTGTCGACACCGCTGCGTCTGCACAACCCATGGGGCATATGACGACCGGTTGCTCGGCAACTTCCTTGCCGATCAATTTTTCATGAGACAGCCTGTCTCAGGTGGACATCCGTGCACCGGCAGTGGCCATCTCGTGCATCCGTGCGCGGGCACCCCGGTGGCGGCCGTCTGCACCGGGGCAGCGCTTCTGGGCGGGCGGATTCACCGGCCAAGCATCTTCCCCGCCTTTCCTGCTTTTTACCTTGACGGTCATGGCATGGATCTTGTTAATATGGTGTGACCGCAACGCCCTCCTGCGGAGAGAACATGGAACTGCAGATTCAATTTGACAATCATTTGGGTGAACGGTTGGCCGGCACCCTTCATCAACCGGATCGATCGCCGGTCGGTGCGGTCGTCGCCGGACACTGCTTCACCTGTTCCCGTCACACCGGTGTGCTGAGGCACATCTGCAAACAGCTGTGCGCGGCCGGTTTTATGGTCCTGCGTTTCGATTTCTCGGGCAACGGTCAGAGCCAGGGAACGTTCGAACAGGCCACCTGGTCCAAGCAGATTCTCGAAATGGAGACAGCCATTACGCTGGTGCAAGAGAAAGGGGCCGAGTGGATCGGCCTGGCCGGCCACTCCCTGGGTGCGGCCATCGCCCTGCTCGTCGCCCGGCGGCAGGCTGCCGTGTCGGCGGTCTGCCGGCTGGCCGGACGCGTCAGTAAAACCAAGCCCATGCATTTTCTCACATCGTCTCAGCAGGATGCTCTGGCCGAGACCGGCCAAGTAGCCTTCGTCAGCCGCGGGAGGCAGTTGTCGCTGAACCAGGAATTCTTCGATGACGCCGAACGGTACGACCTGCTGGCGGCGACCCGATCCCTGGAGCGTCCCATGCTCGTGGTGCATGGGGATCGGGACGAGATCATCCCGGTGTCGGAAGCCGAACTGGCCAAAGCGACCAATCCCGAGCGGGTCGAGTTGGTGGTCGTTCCCGACGGGGATCATATGCTGGCCAATGCGGACCACCAGCAGCAAGTGGCCCGGACGGTCACCGAATGGTTCCGCCGCCAGGTCGGCGTGGCCGTCACCCATGACGGCGGTCCAGCGTAGCACCAAAGGGGTTGCGTCCGGACCACAAAAACCGCCCACAGGAGACTGCCCAAGATGAATTTGTCCGAGAATCTGAGCGCTGATTTCATCGACGCCCAATACCGGAAATGGAAATCCGATCCATCATCCCTATCGGATGACTGGCAGTTCTTCTTCAAGGGTTTCGAGATGGCCGGGGCCGTCGGTCCGTCGGACGCCGATCCGCGGCAAGCCATGCGCCAGGCCCGGGTGGGGGCGTTGATCCACCGCTACCGAGACATCGGCCACCTGTTGGCCTGCATGGATCCGCTGTCCGCCTGTCCCACGGCGCATCCGCTGCTGGATCTGGAGGCCTTCGGCCTGGAGATGGCCGACATGGATCGCGCCTTTGCCGCCCCAGGGCTGATTGATCAGCCGTCGGCGCCGCTGAAGCAGATTGTCGGAACGCTCAAAGAGACCTATTGCCACAGCATCGGTGTGGAATATATGCACCTGCAGGATCCTGATGAACGCGGATGGCTGCAGGCGCGCATGGAACCGGTAAGAAACCGGGCCGAGCTGTCGGCCGCCGAGCGGGTCGACCTGCTGAGGAAGCTGACCGAGGCTTCCTTGTTCGAGATGTTTCTCAACAAGAAGTACGTGGGGGTGACCCGCTTCTCGCTGGAGGGTGGCGAGGCCCTGATCCCCTTTTTGGATGTATTGCGGCAACGGTCGGCAGCATCGGGATGCCGAGAGATCATCCTCGGCATGGCCCATCGCGGGCGGCTCAACGTGTTGAGAAACATATTGGAGAAGCCAGCCGAAGAGATCTTCTCCGAATTCGAAAGCTGCTACGACCCCCAGGATCTGGTGGGGTCCGGAGACGTCAAATATCATATCGGTTATCTCACCGATCAACAGCTGGACGACAATATCGCGCTATCCATGTATCTTGTCAGCAATCCCAGCCATCTGGAGGCCGTGAACCCCGTGGTGGAAGGCATTGCCAGAGCCCGTCAGGACGCACTGGGTGGTGACGCTGACAAAGTCGTGCTTCCTGTGCTGCTGCACGGGGATGCGGCCTTCGCCGGACAGGGCGTGGTGGCCGAAACCCTGAACATGTCTCAGTTGAAGGGATATCGCACCGGTGGCACCGTGCACGTCGTCATCAACAACCAGATCGGTTACACCACCCTTCCGGAAGACGCCCGTTCGACGCGTTATTCCACCGACGTGGCCAAAATGCTCATGGTCCCCATCTTCCATGTTCACGGCGAAGACCCCGAGGCCGTGGTTCAGGTGGCCCGGTTGGCCGCTGACTACCGCTACCGTTTCGGCAAGGATGTGGTCGTCGATCTGATTTGCTATCGCCGCTACGGTCACAACGAAGGCGATGAGCCCTACTTTACTCAACCGACCATGTACCAACGCATCCGCCAGCGCCCGCCCCTGAACCGGACCTACGGCGATGGTCTGGTGGCCGAAGGCGTGATTTCCAAAAAGGATGTGGCGGCCATGGAGCAGGCGGTCAACGACGGTTTGGAACAGGCTTACGATGAGATCCACGGATCGACCTGCCTCTTTCCCGAGCCACGCTTTTTCCCCGAATGGGAGGCAATCAGCGGAACCTTCAGCCACGATCCGGTGAAAACCGCCGTCGACAAGCGTCGGCTGGTCGAACTGGCGCAACAATTGGCTGAATTGCCCGATGGATTTACCGTGCACCCCAGGCTCAAGGGGGTCTTGGGCAAGCGGCTCGATGCAGCAACCAGCGGCGACGGCATCGACTGGGCCGGCGCCGAGGCCCTGGCGTTCGCCAGCTTGCTTGTCGAGGGGCACACCGTTCGGCTCAGCGGCCAGGATGTGGGCCGGGGAACCTTTAGTCAGCGCCACAGCGTACTGTGGGATTACCAGTCGGGCCAGTCGTACGTGCCCTTGAACCACCTCGATGCACAGCAGGCGCCCTACGAAGCCTATAACAGCCTGCTGGCCGAAGCCGGTGTGCTCGGTTTCGAATACGGCTATGCGGTGACCCGGCCGCAGGTACTGACCCTTTGGGAAGCTCAGTTCGGTGATTTCGTCAACAACGCCCAATGCGTCATCGATTTGTTTATCGCCAGCGGCCAAGCCAAGTGGCAGCAATTGTGCGGGTTGACCCTGCTGCTGCCCCACGGCTGGGAAGGATTGGGGCCGGAACACTCCAGCGCCCGACTGGAGCGTTTTCTGCAGCTTTGTGCCGGTGGCAACCTGCAGGTGGCCAACCTCACTACCCCGGCGCAGTACTTTCATATGCTGCGGCGTCAGATCAAGGCACCGTACCGCAAGCCGCTGATTCTAATGACCCCCAAGAGTCTGCTGCGCCATCCCATGGCGATCTCCTCGCTCGAAGACCTTGCCAACGGGCAGTTTGCTGCCGTGTTGGACAATGCCGACAATCGCCCCTCGGCCCAGAAAATCATTTTTTGCAGCGGTAAGATTTACTACCAGTTGATCACCCGGCGGCAGCAGATCAACGAGGCCACGATCGCCATCATCCGCCTGGAGCAGCTATACCCCTTTCCTGAAAAAGCGCTCGAGAAAATTGTCGCGCGCTACCCCAAGGCCACGTCATGGGTCTGGGTGCAGGAGGAGCCCCAAAACATGGGTGCCTGGCAGTTTGTGAAACCGCGGCTGACAGCGCTGCTGAAGAGAGACCTCGACTACGTCGGGCGCAAGGCCGCCGCCAGCCCGGCCACGGGATTTCCCAAAATCTACAAAATGGAGCAGGACGGTATTGTCGACAGTGCCATCGGACCCCACAGCCAGGCAGGGGGCATGGCGGGGTGAGGGGTGTCGGAAGATGGAAGGCAGAGGTCGGAGGTCGGAATACAGAGGTCGGAGGTCGGAATACAGAGGTCAGACGTAGGACGTCCGATGTCAGACATCGGTCATCCGACTTCAGGCCTCGGCGTGTATAACCCAAACAGCTACTTTCAAGGAGCCCGCATGTCCCTCGAAATCAAGATTCCCAGTGTTGGCGAGTCGGTACAGGAAGCGGTCCTGGCCGAATGGTTCAAGCAGGACGGCGATATCGTGCGCAAGGACGAGCCCCTGTTCGTCATCGAGACGGACAAGGTCACCCTGGAGGTGGTCGCCGAGGCCGACGGTGTACTGCGAATCACCGTTCAGGCCGGCGAGACGGTAGCCATTGGCGCGGTGGTGGGCAGCATCGAGCCGGCCGATGAATCGGCCCAAAAGGCTCCCCAGGTGGCATCCAAGGAAGACGCCGAAACACCGCCCAAGGAAGAAAAACCGGCTGTGGACGAACCCGCCGAGCGCAAGGCGCAACCTTCCGCACCAGCTGCCCCCGCCGAAAAGAAAGTGGCCGCAGTTGCCGACGAGATCCCCCTGGCGCCCTCCGTGCGCCGTCTGATTGCCGAAAAGAACTTGGATGCCGCCAAAATCACCGGTACCGGCCCGGGCGGCCGCATCAACAAGGGCGACGTGTTGCTCTACCTGGAAAGTGCTCCTGCCGGCATCCCCGAACCGGTCGAGGCCGAAGCGGTCTGCCTGGAGCCGGGCACGGCGGCGCCGACCGAGCAGCGCAAACCCATGTCCCCCATCCGCAAGCGCATTGCCGAACGGCTGCTGGAGTCCAAACAGAATACGGCCATGCTGACCACCTTCAACGA
>JAAUYD010158859.1_pt1 | contig 25504 bp, 24 predicted proteins | sample 7278101 | NCBI WGS metagenome assembly JAAUYD01 (sample SAMN14350128, study PRJNA611818) | marine sediment metagenome | isolation source: surface marine sediment (0.6m) | place: French Polynesia: Moorea | collected 2018-08
CTTTTGAAAATGCTCAACCGGATCGCCTCCAAAACTGTCATCGTTTTTCTTGACAGCTGCTACAGTGCCGCCACCATCAATCGCGGCTGGCACACCCGCAGCCTGACCGAAAAAGACCCTTTCGGGCATTTAAGTGAGAGGGCCGCGTGGTGATCACCTCCTCCAACGGCAAACAGCTGTCATTGGAAATTGAGGCCTGCGGCCACGGCGTTTTCACCTACTATCTCATCCAGGGCCTGATCGGGAAGGCTTATCAGGACCGGGATGGCAATATCATCCTCGATTAGATCTGGGATTACCTCAAGCGCAATGAAAAAATAAGGCCAGGCAATACGGGGTTCATCAAACGCCCATTATCGATGGCCGGCATAGCTTGGGAATCCTGCTATCGAAATATCCGCAACAATGAGCCGTCGAATTGCGTTATCTGGAGCCATTTCTTCCATCCGATTCTCTATCAAGTGAAATCCGTTTTCCAATACGGTAAATGCCATTGAGGACGGCGGTCACCCGCCGCGATGCCGGTTCCGATATGGCCAAATCGACACAGCGGGTTGATTGCGCCCCAACTAAACCGACCGCCAATGACAATCGGCAAACGATGATCGTATTCGTGTCGAACGCTCTCAAACCGTTTGAAGATAATGTAAATCCGGGGAATCTATCCGCCTTAAACTGTAAAAGATGAACGGTGGGTGAACTTGGAGCACAGGGGAGGGCGTCCTGGTTTTTATCATGGCTACAGACGAATGCGTTGCGCATTACCCGGGCTGACCTGAGCAAGTGGCTGCCTGTGAGAGCCATATGCCAACCAAAACGATCTCAACAACGCCTTATTCAAGTCTTTTTATTGGCACTGTCATCGAGCGCCTATTTGATGTATATTTAAGATCTGTAATTTAGAATTTGGTCCAGGCTTACTATCGGCACCAACGCATCGTTGCGAAGACCCGGCGGTCGGACCTGCTGCGGACAGATACACGCCATGACACCTTTGGCCACTTCCACATGTGACCTCCAAGGCCAACAAATCGCCTACCATCGCCAAGGCGAGGGGGAAGTTGTCCTTCTGGTTCACGGCATCACGACCTACTCCTTTATCTGGCGCAAGATCGTTCCGCGCTTGTCAGCCAACTACGATGTGATCGCTGTAGACTTGCTTGGGTGCGGAGCCTCCAGCAAGCAGCTCGATTACCCCTACTCAATAAAAAATCATGCCCATCTTCTAAAGCAGTTCCTGGATAGCCTGGGCATCGCCAAAATCCATTTTGTCGGTCATGACGTCGGGGGCGGCATCGGACAGGTTTTTGCCGTCAGCTACCCCAAGGCGCTCCACGATCTGGTACTTGTCAATAGCGTGGCCTATGATTTCTGGCCGGTCCAACCCATCGTTGCAATGCGCACACCAATCATCCGGCAGTTGGCCATGGCAACTCTTGATATGGGGGCCCTGCGCATGATCATCCGACGCGGCCTGTACAACAAGGAAAACCTTACGCCGGAGTTGCTGGATTATTTCTGGGCACCCATGTCCTCCCCCAAAGGCCGCAAAGCCTTTCTGCATTTCGCCGCCAGTCTGGACAACCAGCAGCTTCTCGAAATTACGGATGCCCTGCACCGGCTGGAGGTGCCGGTCCTGATTGTAAGAGGCGATGCGGATCCCTATCTCAGCCGATCCATCGCCGAAAAACTGGCCGAAAATATCCCCGGCAGCAAACTTGTCATTATCCCGACAGGCAGCCACTTTATTCAGGAAGACGAACCCGCGTTGCTGGCTCGCGAATTCACGCAATTTTTTTCAGGCCGTCGCGATGTCTGACAATCGTTCCAAACAGATAACCTTGCTGGCGCACAAGATCCGTGTGCTCGAGGAAGAAAATATCCAGCTGGCCGAGCGGGCCGAGGACTCACTGCTGATCAGCCTGATAACGGCGAACATCCAGAATCTGTCAGAGAGAACCCAAACCTTTGAGCGCTGCCTCGAACAGATCGCCATTCTAAAGGCAATCCCCTTCGTCACCTGCGGTGCGATCGTCGGCAACCAGTTGAAACCCATTGCAAGCTATTGCGCCTTTTCCGATCAAGCGGATGTCGGCTACCCTATCGCTCTCGGGCCAGAAACCCTCATGGAGCTTGCTTTGGGACCGGTAATCGTCAGCGCAGAAGACGGCCTTAGCTGCCATTTCGAAAATTTTGTCTTCCGCCCCCTAACGATCGCCCTAATCCCGTTCGAAACCCAGGAGATCACATCGGGGGTCTTCGTATTCATGGACGACACCCCAGAAGAAAATCGCCTGGCACCGATGCTGATGCTGCTGACTCAGGTGGTCGACATGGCCGCGACGCGCTATGACAACCTCTTTTTGATCGAAGCCTTGACCCGGGCCAATAAAGACCTGGAAGCACGTGTCCTTCACCGCACGCGCGACCTGACGGCCGCCAACGAAAAACTGGAACGGGAAATGGCCGAGCGGGTAGCTTCCGAAAAAGCGCTAAAGGCGTCTCACCAGACGCTTCTGACCGTTCTCAATAGTATCGACGCCAGTATCAATGTCGTGGATCTGGAGACCTACCGCATTCTGTTCATGAACAAGCACATGATCGATGTTTTCGGACAGGAATTTTCCGGCCGATTGTGTTTCGAAGCTTTTCGAAAAGTCTCGGCGCCCTGTAAAGCCTGTAAAAATGCACAGCTACTGGATCACGCCGGCCACCCCCGGGACGTGGTCATTTGGCAAGACAAGAATCCCATTACAGGCGGGTGGTATGTCAACTACGATCGGGCCATCAAATGGACCGACGGCCGCATGGTGCGACTGCAGATCGCCACGGACATAACCCAGCTCAAAGCCATGGAATCCCAGCTGCAGCAGGCGCAGAAGATGGAAGCCATCGGAACGCTGGCCGGCGGAATTGCCCACGACTTTAACAATTTGTTGATGGCGATCCTGGGGCATGTGTCGCTGGTGTCGGCTGAAATCGAACCGATGCATCCCAGCCGGGAGCACATCACGGTCGTGGAAGAGCATATTCGCAGTGCAATGGGTCTCACCAAACAGCTTCTTGGATTCGCCCGCGGCGGTAAATATGAGGTCAAGCCCGTCGATATCAATTCGCTTCTGGTCGACAGCGCAACCCTGTTCGGTCGCACCCACAAGGAATTGCGCATCCAGACGAATGTCGGCGAGGCCCCCCTTGTCGTCGATGCTGATCGTCGACAGATCGAACAGGTTTTTCTGAATCTCTTCATCAATGCCTGGCAGGCCATGCCGGAGGGCGGCGCGCTGTATCTGCGCACCGTGCGCGTGTCGCTCGACCGTGAACGCTGTGAGGCCTATCAAATCCAACCGGGGGAATTTACCCACATCGCGATCACCGATACCGGCACGGGCATGGACGAGGATATATGCCCGCGTATTTTCGATCCTTTTTTCACCACCAAGGATAAGGGGCGCGGCACCGGGTTGGGGCTGGCCTCGGCCTATGGCATCGTTAAAAATCACGGGGGCACCATCACCGTGGACAGCGAACTCGGCCACGGCACCACGTTCAATATCTTCCTGCCGCTCTCAGACAAAAAAGCCTATCGCGAGCCTCCCTTGGAGGACAAGTTGCTCAAGGGGGCGGAAACGATCCTGCTGGTGGACGACGAAGATATGATCCTCAATGTTGGACAGGCCATCCTGAAAAAACTGGGCTACAAGGTTGTTGCGGCCAAGGGCGGCGAGCAGGCCCTGGAGGTGGTCCGGAAGGCGGCCAACGATATCGATCTGGTCATTCTCGATCTTATCATGCCCGGTATGGATGGTGGCACAACGTTCGATTGCCTGCGCAGTCTCAGGAAGGATTTACCGGTATTGCTTTCCAGCGGGTATGCCATCGACGGCCAGGCCAATGATATCATCCAGCGGGGCTGCAACGGCTTTATTCAGAAACCGTTCAATATGACTGAACTGTCGATCCAGGTGCGCAAGATACTGGACGCAAGCGCCGCTGTCGAGGAATAACGACCATCCGCCGGCAGGTCGTCTGCGATCCGATCGTTTGAAATCCTTCTCTTCCCCGTCGCACCTGCGTCTTGCGACGCGCACACCCCAGTCGTGCGTCTACTTCTGGTAGCAATACGTAAAACATATTAATTCTGTCTGTCGTGCCCCCAAGACGATGTCGCCCCGCCCATCGGAAAGTGATAGGTGTTTTCCCTCGTGGGTAATTGGGAGGGATACCATACGGTCGGCATCCACCATCAAATCAGGGCATCGGTGAGATGTTTCGGATTTGTCTGGAACTCAAATAGCCCGGTCAACGCGGGCTAAAAGCCGGTCAATCCGTGCCAGGGCCGCTCGGCAGACCACGCCGTATCCCACGGCCCAGAAGGGAACGCTGAAAGCCAGTTCACACTGCCGACGGCCCAGCGACTTTAACCAATGGCCGGTGGCGGCCACGCCGCCCACCCGCCAGTCCCAAAAGCGCTCGGGCTCGAAACGCTCCACCGCGAATGGCAGCCAGAGGCCGATTGGCGTGAGCACCCGTCCGGTCGATCCTGCCCGGATATAACGCTCGGCGCAGTCGACGGCACGGACAGTCGGTCCCCATTGAGGCCAGGCGTGGGTATCGGTGATCAGGCGCCAGACATCAGCGGTCGGCGCATCGAGGATTCGGCTGAAATGCTTCGGAAGCATGGTATCGGGGGAGGGAAGCTTGGCTCGGGGGCCGGTCGATATGACGCCGGCCCCGGCATATCCACCGCGTTTGCCGACGGTTAGTGCTGCGTGCCCTTGTATTTGACGTAGAGCTCGCGCACACGGCGTTTGAGCGTCTTGATTCGCTTGGAATCCTCGTCCGAGGACCAACGCGGCTCGCTGATGTTGAAAAGTGCATCGTTGATTTCGTCGATGACATGCTCGGTGGCTTCGCACCACTCGGCGGTACAGCGATCGCTCATATCGGCCGCCTCTTCGATGTCGGCTTCGAGATCGCGAATCGAGGTTTCCAGGGCGGACATATACTGCCCCCAAGCTTCCAGGGCGTCTTTACGAAACTGCTCATGGATATTGTTCATGGTTGACTCTCCTGATATCTACGGCCGCTAACGGCCGATTTCGGTTTTTTTTCGAAGGCATCACCCTATGACGGGTTGCTTTCTGAATATGGGATACTAAGCATCGGCTTTGGGGATTCAAGCGTTCTTCCGGGTAGACGGTGGACTTCGCTTGCAATCATGACGTCGACCCTTAATTTTCAATCGTTGGAATTCAGTGTCACCTGGTTTTACCCTCAACCGCTGGAGGTTCTCCATGATCTTCAAAGCTTACGCGGCTGAAACCGTCGGTGCACCGCTGGAACCCGCTGTTCGAAACCTTCTCCATGTCCCAGGCCAACAACACCATGGAGCGGCTGCACTCGGGTAAGCCGCATAACCGGATCGTTCTCGAAAATGATTTTTAGTGGAATTGGAGTCAGATCATGTGGCTACTCATCGCTGGGCTGACCGTCTTCTTCGCTGTTCACCTGCTGCCGACGTCCGATCGATGGCGGACACGGCTGGTCGCCTGGAAGGGCGAAGATATGTACAAACTGGGATTCAGCCTGGTGGCGGCCGCCGGCCTCGTTCTGGCGGGGTATGGGAAATCCGTGGCACCGCGGGTCATGGTCTACGATTCGCCGGCTTGGACCGCCCATCTGAGCTGGTTGCTGATGTGGCTGGCCGTGACCATCTTCCCCGCGGCCTACCTGCCCACCAATCTGAAACGTTTCATGCGGCATCCGTTTCTGTGGGGCGTAACCCTGTGGGCGGTTGCCCACCTGCTGACCAACGGCGATCTGGCATCCATCCTGCTCTTCGGATCCTTTGCCATCTATGCCGTATACGATATGCAATCGGCCAATCGTCGCGGGGCTGAAGTATCTCGCACCCGCTTTCCCATCTGGCGCGACGGCGTGCTGGTGGCGGTCGGAACGGCCGCCTATCTTCTTCTCGTCCGTTTGCACCCCTACCTGTTCGGCGTGGCCGTCAATCCGGTCTGACCCCCTTGTGGCGCATCGTCGCCTTCGGGTGTCGCGCTTTGCGGCCACCGCGCCACCCCGCTGGGCGATTGACGGAATGCGCCAGCGTTCCACCATCAAGGGCGCAATGGCTCAAAAACGCGTTCAGTAAGGCGCTCTGGTGCCTTTTGCGATGAACCAGGAAGTAGTAATCGCGACGCAGGTCAAGATATGGTGTGGGCAAGACCCGCAAACGACCGGCTTCGACCTCGCGTTTCACCGCCATGCGCGAAAGGCAGCTCAGGGCGCTGCCGTATTCCACCGCCCGCTTGATGGACTCGAGGTTATCGAACTCCATGGTCGTTCGCAGCGGCAGGGTTCCGGACGGCAGTGCTTTCAGAAATAATTCCAGGGTCCCGGAGCCCTCCTCCCTTAAAATCCATTGCGCCGCGGACAGATCAGCCGGCGTGACGCGTGATCGCCGGGCCAGGGGATGCGATGCCGCGGCGAAGATACACAGTTCATCGGTAAGCCAGGGCCGGTGTTCCACGTCCGGTCGGCGGCATTCCCCAGCGATTACCCCGATATCAATCGCGAAATCCTCGACCTGCGAAATAATGCCGATCTTGTTGCGGCAGGCGACCTCGACCTTCACATGGGGGTAAGCCGCCACAAACCCGCTGAGGGTGTCCGGCATGACGTAATTCGCCAGCGTCAGACTTGCGCCCAGACGTAGCGTGCCGCCGACCTGCGACTTGCCGGCACCGAACATCTGGCCGAGATCACGGGCATTGACCAGGAGCAGGCGAGCCATCGGCAGGAGGGTCCGTCCCCTCTCGTTCAGCACCATCCGCTTTTTCCAGCGATCAAACAGGGCCGTGCCGAGATGTTTTTCCAGCTCGGCGATCGCGGAACTGACGGCCGGCTGCGACAACCCCATGGCGCGCGCTGCCGCCAGAGCACTGCCGTGCGTGACCACCGCAACGAAAACCTGCAACTGTTTGAGGGTAAAATCCACAAGCTGCCCCCGGCATATATCGATTTTCTTTATAAACTTTATAAAATTAAATCAGTTAAACATATATGAAGCTAACGTTAAGCTTATGTTGGCACAACACGCACCCGACATCCTCCGAGACCAACAGGCGGTAAGCCACCCGGATCGGAATGGTATGGATTCCGCTATTACCCCCCAAGCCCCCAAGGAGGATTCCATGAATGGCCTGCAAAAAGGATTGATCGTGATTTTATCCCTGGCAATGGCGGTAATGCTCGCGCCAACCGCGAGCACTGCGTCGTCATCCACCCTGCGAATGGCGGTCACGGATATCGAAGGCCTGGAAATGCTGCAACGCGAATTCGGGGCCTTCAGGGATGTGCTGGCCGATAAACTGGGAATGGAGGTTGCGTTTTTTCCGGTCCCCAACCGGACGGCCGCCGTCGAGGCGGTCAAATCCAAGAACGTCGATTTCGTGCTCACCGGTCCGGCCGAGTATGTCGTCTTCAAACAGCTTTCCAACGCCGAGCCGGTGATCGGCTTTTCCCGCCCGGATTATTACTGCTCCCTGGTCGTCCTCGCGGATAGCGGCATCAGCACGGTCGCCGATCTGAAGGGACAAAAAATCGCCATCGGCGGGGTGGGCTCGACGTCCAAGCATCTGGCCCCGCTGCAGATCCTGGCCGACAACGGGCTGACACCCCTCAACGCTGTTGAGATCGTACACACCCGCGTCGATCTGGGGTGGTTGGCGCTCAAGCGGGGCGACGTGGCGGCCTGGGGCATGACCACCGACAAATTCTTAAAGCTCCGGGGCAAGGACAAGGAGCTGGCGCCGGGCGCCTTCAAGGTCATCGCCCGTGGCCCGGACCTTCCCAATGACGTCCTGCTGGTCGCACCGCATGTCGATGCCGCCACGGTGTCCAAGGTCAAAAAAGTTTTCACGCAGTATTCCGATGAACTCGTGAAGGCCATTCTGACAGGGGAAGACAACAAGAAATACAAAGGAATGAAGTTCATCCCCACGGTCAAGGACACGGATTACAATTACGTGCGTGCCATGTATCGCACCATTGGCTATCCCAAGTTTGCCGCCTTCGTGGAGTAATAGCGATGATGCTGGTGAATCCCCAGGACGGGCAGCCCTCAACCAGGGTTCAATCGGACATTCGCTTGAGGGTCGCCCGGCTCTGCAAGTCCTACCCCGGGCGGGGCGAAGTCCTCCGGAACGTGTCATTTCAGGTCAAGCGCGGTACCGCGGTGGCGCTGATCGGAGGCAACGGCAGCGGCAAGTCGACGCTGCTGCGCTGTTGCCTGCGGCTGATCGAGCCCGATCGGGGCGAGGTTGTCTTTCTGCACCAGCGGCTCGGGGAATTGAGCGATGCTCAATTGCGGCGGCTCCGCGCCCAGGTCGGTCTGGTCTTTCAGCGCCATAATCTGGTGCCCCGTCTGTCGGTCCTCTCCAATGTCGTTCACGGCGCCATGGGCCGGGTGGGCGGCCTGCGCACCTGGCGGCACTGCCTGGCGCCCAAAAACCTGCGGACGGAGGCCATGGAATGTCTGGAGAAGGTCGGTCTGGCCCATTTGGCGCAGAGCCGGGCCGACCAGCTATCAGGAGGAGAATCGCAGCGGATTGCCATTGCCCGCGCCCTGATGCAGCGCCCCGCGTTCATGATGGCCGATGAACCCGTGGCCAGCCTCGATCCCAAGGTGGGCCGCGAAGTGATGGAGCTTTTCATCGATCTGATTCAAAGCGCCAACATCACTCTGCTTTACGTCTCCCATGACCTGGACCATGCCCTGCGGTATTCAGATCAACTTCTGGCCCTGTGTCGGGGACGGCTGGTGATGAACGATCGATCGGCCCAATTCACCAAGAGCGATCTGGATGTCATCTACCACTGAAGAGCAGACGCCCTGGCGGTCCTCTCTGCCCCGGCGTTTCGAGCGCCCGCCGGCGTGGAAGTTCATGCTCTATCTTCTGGCGCTGGCCTTCTTCCTGTGGTCTCTGAAGGGCGGCGGTTTCTCTGCTTCCGATCTGATTCGCGGCATTCCCAATATGCTGCGCCTGATCCGGGAGATGACCCCGCCCGATCTTACCCGTCTGGCGAGCATCTCCCGAGCCATTCTCGAAACCTTCCAGATGGGGCTGGTGGGAGCGGTCATCGGCATCGGTATCAGCTTCGGCCTCGCGGTCCTGGCTTCGCGGCGCAATACCCCGCATCCTTGCGTCTACTACGCGACACGCTTTGTGATTGCCTTCTGTCGTTCCGTTCCGGATCTGGTCTGGGCCGTCATCTTCGTGGCTTCGGTGGGTCTCGGTGTATTTGCCGGCACACTGACCATCATTGTGGACACGATCGGCTTTTGCGGCCGCTTTTTTGCCGAAGCCATGGAAGAGGTGGACCAGGGCCCCGAGGAGGCCCTCACCACCATCGGTGCCAATCGCGTGGATATCGTCCTGGCCGCGATCGTACCGGCCGCCATGCCCTCCTTTGTGAATTCATCCCTGTTCGCCCTGGAAAAAGCCGTGCGATCCTCGGTGGTCCTGGGGCTTGTGGGTGCCGGCGGTATCGGTATCGAACTCAAGGTGGCCATGGACATGTTTCAATACCAGGAGGCGGCCACCATCATTCTCAGCATCTTCCTGCTGGTCATCGCCGTGGAGCAATTCAGCACCTATGCCGGTCGCAAATCCATGTAGCTTTGAAGATCTAAAGGAGCCACCATGACCGTAAAGAAGGACCCCCAAGGGATCGCCGTCTTCATGATCGACGGATTTGATATCGATTACTACCACGCAACCGACATGCCGGTAATGAAACAGATGGCGCGCGATGGTTTTTTCAAAACCGGCAGTTGCATCTTCCCTTCCCTGACCAATGCCAACAACATCTCCATCGCCTGCGGCTGCTGGCCTGAAGCGCATGGTGTCACCACAAACGCTTACTACGATCAGGCCACCGGCCGGGCCATGTTTCTGGAGGATGCCGCCTTTCTGACCACGCCGACGATCTTTGCACGGGCGGCTCGCGCCGGTATGGCCTCGGCCCTTCTGACATGCAAATCGAAAACCACAAAAATCATGGGCGGTGAAGCCACACTGGCAATCGCGGCGGAAGCGCCGCCGGAGGACATCCGTCGCCGCTACGGCGCCCCACCGCCGATGTATTCCGCGGAGGTCAATTACTGGCTGTTCGATATCGCCCTTGATCTCGTCCGGACCCGTCCGGACCTGAAACTCATCTATGTCCACACCACCGACTACCCCATGCATATGTGGCCGCCCGAGGCACCGCCATCCCGCGAACACATGCAGACCATCGATGCCTACCTCGGCCGGTTCCACGAGGCGGCTCCGAATTTCACCATTGCGCTGACGGCCGACCATGGGATGAACGCCAAACAGCGCTGCTGGGACCTCGCCAAGGCCTGCCGCAACCGGGGAGTCCACCTCGAGTTCGCCGTATCGCCCGTCGCCGATCGGCTGGTAAAGCATCATGGTGGCTTTGGCGGCGTATCCTATGTCTATCTTCAAAACCCCCGCGATCGTGCGCGAGCCGTCGAAACCATCAGCGCCCTGGAGGGCGTCGACACCGTCCTGGACGGTGCGGCGGCCGCCACCTGTTTCAGCCTGATGCCTTCACGGATCGGCGATCTGGTGGTGCTGCCGGACCGTTACACGGTTTTCGGCGACCTTCCCGAGGAAAGCTCCACGCTGCCCCCGGATTATCGCAGTCACGGATCGCTATACGAAATGGCCATTCCCTTGCTGCTGTTCAATCGGCAGGGCGACATGCCCCGCTTTCGGGACATCAACTACAATCTGGATTTGACGCGATTCTTGTGCGCCGGTTTGCCCGCCTGACCGGTGGGGAGGGAAGACCGGCCGCTTTAACCTCAAGATCGGGAGAAGTCATGATCGGTGAGAAACAGCGTGTGATTATTGCCATGATGGACGGCCTGGATATGTCCTACCTCGAACAGACCAAGATGCCGACTTTCGAGCGCATGGCACGCGAGGGCTTTTTCAAAGTCGTATCGGGCGTGTTTCCCAGCGTCACGAATGTCAACAATGTCTCGATCGCCTGCGGGGCCTGGCCCAGGGAACACGGCATCAGTGCCAATTCCTACTTTGACGAGGCCGCGGGGAAACCCGCCTATATGAACGCGGCCGAGATGATTACCTGCCCCACCATCTTCGAGCGCGCCGGTGCGCAGGGGATCAAATCGGCCCTGCTCACCTCCAAACGCAAAACGCTGGAACTGTTTCACAGGGACGTTGAAATCGGCATCGCGGCCGAATCCCCGACCGAAGAGGACGTCGCCCGATACGGGCCGCCCGCGGATATCTACTCCCGCGAAATCAACTACTGGCTTTGGCAGGCGGCCGGATCGATTCTGCGCGAACGACCGGACATCGGACTGCTCTACGTGCATATCACCGACTACCCCATGCATGCCTGGGGGCCGCATGAAGCGGCCTCACGGGAGCACCTCGAGACACTGGATGATCTGATCGGCCAGACCCTGGAATGGGCCCCGGATGCCGCCTTCTTCGCCACGGCCGACCATGGCATGAACTACAAGACACAATGCTGGGATTTGAAGCGGGTGCTTGAACGAGAGGGGCTGCCGCCCCGATTCGTCCTTTCGCCTGAACGGGACTACTATATCGTGCACCATCGCAATTTCACCGGCTGCGCCTGGATCTGGCTGCAGCATCCGGACGACGTCACCGCCGCCATTGACATCCTTGAGGGCCTGCCCGGTGTCGAGGAAATCATGACCCGCGATACGGCCGCGACCCGCTTCAACCTCAAACCAAACCATATCGGCGATCTGATCGTTACCGGCGATCGGGAGACAATGTTCGGCGAAATGGACACGGCGCACGAGTTGCTGCCGACGACCTACCGCGCCCATGGCTCACTGCACGAAATGCGTCTGCCGCTGATCATTTGGAATCAAAAGGGGATTATTCCGCCTGAGGACGAATTCAGATACAACCTTGACCTAACGCGCTATCTGTTTCGTTAGACTGTGAGGCCTTTTATCCTCGGGGCTGATCGCCGGCTGAAGGCTTGATCGGCCGGCAACATGACCACCCCGGGTACGGATCACCAATTCTTAAGGCCGGCCTGTTGACCACCATAGGGCGTGCGTTGATACCCGGGGCGGAACCGGGATTCAAACGGACGGACTTTCGTAATGCGCACCGACGCCATAGGCTGTCGGCGTGCGATCTTCAAGCGGCCGACAGTGCACGACCTTCCCGATGACCATGGTGTTGAGATGGTGACTGGCATTGTGCGTTTGGGCACAGACGGCATCGGCCTCACGACGATCCGCAGGCGAACTTGTTGCGGGTGCGCGCAGGCCGCAGCGCCAGGGTTGGATCGCCACTAAGGCCCCGACGGACAACGCCTTCTCGGTGACAAAATAAATGCCGTATTCACTGGTATTTTCCACGAAACCGAGATAGCGCGGGGTTTGATTCAAAAAGCCGAAACTGATAATGGCTTTTTCGTCTGTGCGCACGTGTTTTCTTCTATGATCCGATCCCGCCATTCCACAAAATCCCTTCATTTAATAGTACTGCCTAACCACACCCATAATGGGGTCAACAACCGCAACTGTCATAATTGGATCGGAAACGGATCTGTCAATCGGGCGGGGGCAGGATCCCGCACTTTGCGCCTTACTTGTCGGCCGCCAAGTGTTTGAACAGCGGCTGAGGCGTCGGCAGCCCGTCCGCAATGACCCGCGGATAACCGACCCCTTGCCGGCGGCAAATGCGGTTTGCTTTCAGCGCCAGGGGGATTAGATTCCTTCATGACTTGTTTATTGCCCCGCACGACGCCAGCATGAAAACCGCCAACGCGGCTCGACCCGTTTTGCCAGCGCATCTCCAGGAGCGCCTCAGCATCCTGCAGGATCGTCCCGTCGACGGCAGCCGTCCCTACGTCCTATACTGGATGCACCATGCGATGCGCGACCATGAGAACCCGGCCCTGGACGCCGCTGTTCTTATCGCCAATTTGATCGAGCGTCCCGTTCTGGTCTATCAGGGGCTGGGCGGCAATCACCCCTACAATGCCGACCGTCACCATGTCTTCATCATGCAGGGGGCGCGGGATGTCCAGATCGGCCTCGAGGCCCGCGGCATCGCTTACCGCTTTCATCTGGCCGAGGACCCCGCGCGGCCGGGGCCGCTGACCGAACTGGCCCGCAACGCCGCCCTCGTCATCACCGAAACTTTTCCGGCGCCGCCTTTTCCCCGCTGGACAGAGGTTCTGGCCGGACGTATCGACGCTCCGCTGTGGACCCTGGACTGCAGCTGCGTCGTTCCCATGCCAGGCGTCAAGCGCCGCTTCGAGCGCGCTTTCAAGTTCCGCAAACACACCTGGGCGGCGTTCGAGGCGCGCCTGACACAGTCATGGGAGGCGCCGTCGCCATCGGTGCCCATGTTTGCCGGCACCCTGCCGTTTGAAGGGGTAGACCTGCGAACGGCGGACATTCACGCCCTTTGCGCCCGCTGCCGGATCGATCACAGCATCGGGCCGGTTCATCACACACCGGGAGGATCCCGGGCCGGCTACGCGCGCTGGGAGGCCTTCAAACGTCACGGTCTCGGCGCCTACGCCCGTTTGCGCAACGATGCGGCGATCAAGCCACCCCGGGGCGTCAGCCGGCTGTCACCCTACCTCCACTACGGCATGGTATCGCCCCTGAGAATCGCCCGCGAGGCGGCGGCCCTGAATTCGAAAGGCGCCGCCAAATTCCTGGACGAACTGCTGATCTGGCGCGAGCTGGCCCACAATTTCTGTTTTCACACACCCGATCCCGAATCCCTGGATAGCCTGCCGGACTGGGCCCGGGAGACCCTCGCCCGCCATGCGGACGATCCTCGCCCGACGCTCTACGGCCGGGAGCGGCTCGAGCGGGCCCGCACGGGGGAGACTCTCTGGGACGCGGCCCAGCGCTCGCTCCTGCGTCACGGCGAATTGCACAACAACCTGCGTATGACCTGGGGCAAAGCCCTGCTGTCCTGGACACCCTCGCCGGCCCGGGCGCTCAAGCGCCTGATCGATCTCAACCATCGCTTCGCCCTGGACGGCAGCGACCCCAATTCCTACGGGGGGATCCTCTGGTGCCTGGGATTGTTCGACCGCCCCTTTCATCCGGAACAGCCCGTCATCGGCGCGCTGCGGGCACGTCCGCTGGCAGGGCATGCCCGGCGTCTCGATCTGGCGCGCTACCGGCAGAAAGTCGATCCCCCCGCCAGCGGCGCCGTGCTGAATATCGCCGTCGTCGGCGCCGGCCTGGCCGGCCTGCGGGCCGCGGGCGTCCTGGCCGATCACGGCCACCGGGTGTCGGTCTTCGAAAAAGAGAAGACGCCCGGCGGCCGCCTGGGCGGTCTTGACTGGAAGGGCAGGATTGCGGATGCCGGGGCACAGTATTTCACCGCCCGGGATCCGCGCTTCCAGCGACATGTGGTCGCCTGGACGGCTGAAGGGCTCGTGACGCCCTGGAACGCGGCCCTGGCGGCTGTGAACCACCCCGGAGAACTGCGCTCCCAAAAAACCGATCTGGTGCGCCACGTGGCCGTGCCGGACATGGGCCAGCTGGCGCACCACATGGCAGGCGGGCTGGATATACATTACGGCGCTGCAATTAAAGGGCTGGTGCCGGAAGACAATAGCGGGCGCATGGCCTTGGCGGGCAGCGGATCCCATGAGCGCTACGATGCGGTTGTCCTGGCGCTGCCGCCCCGGCAGGCGGAAGCGCTGCTGCCGGAGACGTCTCCACTCGCGGCCATGGTGCGCCCCGTGCGCATGCGGCCCTGCCGTGCCCTCATGGCCGTTTTCGACCGTCCCCTGGACCTGCCGTTTGACGGCATCTTTTTCAACGCGGGATGCTTATCGTGGGCCGCCCGCAACGCCAGCAAGCCGGGTCGGGCCGACGCGGAAATCTGGATGCTGCACGCCGCCCGCGGCTGGCCCGCGGACGATGAAGCGCTGGACGCGCAAGCGGCCGATCAGGCGATGATGGCCGATTTTTTCCGCTTCACGGGACAGCCGGCATCGTCGCCGCTGCACACGGCGAGCCGCGAATGGACGGCGGCCGCAGCCGAGCAGGCCCTTAAAGAAGGGTGTCTTTGGGATGACACCGCCCGGATCGGCATCTGCGGCGACTGGTGCGCCGGATCGCGCATCGAGGGCGCCTTCCTGAGCGGCAGTGCCATGGCCGGCCGCCTGCTGGCCGCCGCCCCGCGTATTGTGCCACACGAGGCGGCGGCGCGATGAAAACGTTGCCCGAAAAATTCTGCGCGGTCTGCGGCCGCCGCATGATCTGGCGCCGTCGCTGGCGCGCAAACTGGGAGAATGTGCGCTACTGCTCCAGGGCCTGCCGTCTGAGCGGCATCGGACCGATCGACCGCCGGCTGGAGGCCGTGATGTATGAATTGCTCCAGGCGCGCGGCGCCCAGAAATCCATCTGTCCCAGCGAGCCTGCGCGCGTGGTGGCCCACAACGAGGCCCAAAAGGACTGGCGGGCGCTCATGCCGGCGGCCCGTAAAGCCGCTCGCCGGCTGGTGGTCCAGGGCCGGGCCGAAATGCTTCAGAAGGGCCGCCCGGTGGATGCCTCAACCGCCCGGGGGCCGATTCGCATTCGACTGCGGCCTCGTCCCGAATAAAGCCCCCTAATTTTCCTGCTCGTCCGTCAGGGCGTGCGCCACCAGGCGCTCCATGGGGATACGCCCCAGCACGTCGGCGTGGGTGGCACTGAGCACGACCGGCGGCGCCACGCCGTGCTCGGCCGCTTCGGCCCAGCGGTCGGCGCACAGGCACCAGCGATCGCCGGGTTTGAGCCCCGGAAACCCGAAATGGGGCTGAGGCGTGCTCAGGTCGTTGCCGCGGCCGCGGGTGAAATTCAGGAAGTCGGCGGTCACCTCGGCACAGACGCCGTGGCGGCCGAAATCACCGTTCGGCATACGACAGGCGCCGTCGCGGCTGAACCCGGTGAGAGGGGACAGGCTGCAGGTTACAAGGGGCTGGCCCAGAATATTGGTTTCACGATCGCGTTGGTCCATGATGCGCTCCGTTCGTGCAGGTCAAAATTTTCGGACGACAATCCTCATGCTGAATTATCATCGGCAACATAATTCCGGGCGCCGGGAATGCAACGCGCGGCCGATAATCCCGTGGCATTTGCCACCCCGATGTGGTAGTCTGCCGGTCGGATCAAAACGAGGCGCCCGCAATGCCGCAGCCCCGGCTGCCCCTGCCCCGCACGCCTCGTCTCCCAAGCGAAGGTTGCATCCGCGCTTAGCGCCATCGCACAAGACCCCAACCATCAAAGGAGCCGTCATGGACATTATCACCGCCCTGGTCGACCACCACCAGACGCTAAGACAACTGTATGCCGCATCCGAGAACGATCCGGCGCAATTCGACGCGTTCTCGCGGCATCTGGTCGTCCACCACACCATGGAAGAAAAATACTTCTACGATCTGCTGGAGATGAAAGCCGACGCCCGACACGACGCCCTCGAGGCCGTGAACGAGCACCACATCATCGAACTGATCATCAAAGACGCCGAAGGATTCCCGCGGGAGCACGACAACTTTCCCATCAAAATCGAAGGTCTCGGGGAATACACCACCCATCACCTGGACGAGGAGGAGGCCGATATCTTCCCCCTGGCCCGTACCCTCTTTGCGGCCGAAGATTTGAACGCCCTGGGAGAACTTTTTCTTGAGGCCAAGGATAAACTGCTTAATATCGAAGTGCCGGAGGTACCCAAGCTGCTGCTGAGCCAAGCGGCCAGTGACCGGCCGACGGTATCCAGTTCACGGGGACTGGGCATCGGCAGCCTCAAATAACGCCCCTTTCGAGGGGCCTCAACCCAAGTTCAGGAGGTGGACATCCATGGACATCCTCAAAAGAGAATTGGCGCCCATCCCGGCCGAGGCCTGGGCCGAGATCGACGCCCAGGCCACCCGCAGCCTTAAAGCCATCCTTTCGGCCCGCAAAGTCATCGACCTCGCCGGTCCCATGGGGCCTGATTTTCCAGGCGTACCCGAAGGCCGCCTCGATTTTCCGGACCAGCAGCCCGGAGATGGGCTGAACTACGGGATTCACAAGGTCCACCACCTGGTGGAAACCCGCATTCCCTTCAGCCTCGACATCAACGAAATGGACAATGCCGTGCGGGGCGCCAAGGACCTCGATCTGGGCAACCTCGAGGAAGCCGCCCAGAAAATCGCCCTGTTCGAGGAAAGCGTGGTCTATCACGGGCTGCCCGACGCCAATATTCATGGGCTCAAGCAGTGCCACGGCGAGGAGTGCCTGAGCATCGGTGCGACTCCCGAGCAGTTGCTCGAGGGCATTGCCGGGGGGCTGACCGCCTTTGCCGGCCGCTCGGTCGAGGGGCCGTTCGCTTTCGTCGTGGGGCCCAAACTCTGGAGCCTCATGTCGGCGCATTTCCAGGGCTACCCCGTGAAGATGCAGGCCGAGAACATCCTGGGCGGTCAGGTTCACTTGAGCCCCTATCTGAGCGGCGATTTTGCCAACGAGGCGTACATGCTCTCCCAGCGCGGGGGGGACTTCGAAATCATCCTGGGCAACGATCTGGCCATCGGCTACGAACGCCACGACACCGACACGGTCACGCTCTACTTCACATCGTCCTTCACCTTCCGCATTCTGGACGCCGCCGGGGTGATTCACTTCACGGCCCAGTAAGGTTCACCGGACCAGATCTCGCTCCCAGCCTTCAGCTGTCAGGCCGCCTGTGCCTGGCGGCGGGGGAGGGGTGCGACCCAGGACAAGTACCCGTCCGGCCGCAGCAGCACGGCCGGCGGCGGGACCAAACCGTCGCTGGCCGCCCGCACGAAGTCCGCGTGCGATTCCCGCGCCCCGGATTCGCCGATGCGGACGACTGCGAAAGGGGCAAATCGCGGATCGATCGAAGCGGCCCAGTCCCGCGTTGCAAATGCATCCCGGCCGAAGAGCAGCAAGGTATGAACCGGCACGGCATGCCCGCGGGCGCCTCGAGTGCACAGATCGAGAGAAGACAGAATGCTGTGGCTGCCGCCACCCGATGGCCGCAGCCAGAAATGAGGCAGGCGGGCGCCCGTTTCAAATGCGGCCCGGGACGCCGGCGCGGACGACGGATGCCCGGCGGCGGGTTCCACCGCCAGCCATCCGCGGTGATAGACGACGCCCAGGTCCTGACGCGGAAAACGCATGGGCAGCATCTTTCCCGGCGTCTTCATCAGGTCGTTGAGCCGCCGACGGCGGAATCGCCCGATGGGGTTGCTGCCATCAAAAAGCCATATCTGGCTTAGACCAAGCCAAATACCCGCCCGAAACAACTTCCGGCGCCAGGCCATGGGTAAAGGCAGGCCTTCGAGGGTCTTCTGCATCCAGCGGGCGGCGCGCCAGTCCAGCCCGATGACGGCGGCCGCGCGCAACGTCGATTCATAATTCACCCGGCTGAGCGCGATCGCTTCCTCGGCCACCGGACGGCGCTCGGCATCATAGGTCGCCAGAAGGGCTTGCGCATCCCCACCGGCATCGTCCGTTTCCGTCTGCAGCGCCCGGGCCAGCTTCCAGGCCAGATTGTGGACCTCGGCAATCCCCGTGTTCATTCCAAACCCGCCGGCCGGCAGGATCTGATGGGCGGCGTCGCCGACGAGAAAGCAGCGCCCGTCGCGGGACTGAAAATGCCCGGCCACCCAGGCCTCGAGACGCCAGGTGCGTATGCTGCGGATATCGGCGCCCGTGGGCAGTCCCACAATCTTATCGATCATCCGGGCGCAGGTCCGACGGTCAAAATCCTCTGGGTCTTCGAAGGGCGGATAATACGGCCGCTGGAGCACGAATTCGCCCCGCGCCAGGGAATGGTTGACGAACACGCCGACCCCGTGGGGGGAATAGACGAAGTAGAGCATCGCCGCGGGGCGATGTCGCAGCCGCTCGGCCAGGGCCGGGCTAATAAAATGGATATTGAGCAGATGCTGCAGGGTGGGCGTTCGCTGGACGCGGGCGATGCCGAGGCGATCGCGACTGCCGCTGCGGGCGCCATCGGCACAGACCACATAGCGGCAGCGCATCCGGTGTGCGCGTCCGCCGGCCGTTGGGCGCAGGCCAACCTCGACGCCATAACGGTCTTCATTCAGATCCGCACGCCATCCCGTCAGCAGGGTGGCCCGGCGGCTCCGGTCGACGGCTGCCCGGAGCAGGCCCTGGAGCAAGGGCTGGGAGAGATTGCACTCCCAGCTGGGGCTGATCCGATGATCGGGGCCTGAAGGAAAATGGTCGACCAGGCCCAATACGGGGTCCGGCGACGCCCCGCGAAACGAGGGGGCGGGTCGCTCTCCGGCAAGAGCGGTGGCGTAAACGTGGTGGCGCCATTCATCGAGCGGCGCGGCGGCTTCGCGTATGGTCGCTTCCAGACCGAGTTCACGAAAAATCTCCATCGAGCGGGTATTGATGAAATGGGCCTGGGGGTGCTCGTTGGGCTGATCCTGCGCCTCGACAACGACGTGCGCGATGCGAAATCGATCCAGCAGCTGCGAGGCCGTCAGCCCCACAGGTCCGCCGCCGATGATGACCACATCGGTCTCGTCCGGCAGGCAGGGACTCATGGTGCGGGTTCCAGGGCCGAAGAACCGGCGGCGGCTTGCCTGCGGGTTGATGCCGCCGGGAGCCGGACGCCTGGATCGGTATAGGCTGCCAGGGAAACAACGACAATATGGGGATACGTCATGCTGGCAATACCGATAAAGATGACCTGCATCAGGCGAGAGCTATCGAAGGATATCCCCCCGAGCAGGCCGTAGGCGCCGGCTCCCAGCAGCAAGGTGGCCAGGGTGACGGGCAGCGACAGGCGGAACATGCGCGCCCAGAGCCGGGGCGCCGGCAGGCGGTCGGCGCGGTCGGCCACGCCCAGCATGTGGCGGAGCGAATGCAGAAAGTTGAAATGCAGCGTAAAGGCCAGCAACGCCGGCAACCAGATGAATATGAGGACCATGATGGCCAGCTCGATAGCGCGGATGAGGTCGACGGTTCTCCGCTGTCTGGTAAACGATACCACACTGGCGGCGATGCCCAGCAACGCGGCGACGCCGCAGAGCGGCGCAAGCACCGCCATGACATCAAGCAGAACGGCGACACTGGTTTCGGGCGCCAGATATCCTAAGAGCCGCTGTACGGCCGTACGATCGAAAACCGCCGGGAAACAAAGGATGATGCCGCCGCGGGCCACCCATTCGCTGATGCGCAGCATCATTGGCGTGTGCGGGTCCGCCAAGGCGTCACCGGCGCTGAAATGATAGTAGGTCAGGGCGATGAAAACCGCGAGGCTGACCATCGGATGGAACAGCCAGGCAGCAATCACCACCGCCATCACCAGGAGGTAGAGGCTCACGAAACCCGGCCCCCATATGCGACCGAAACGGGGCCGCAGCAGCCTGCGCGCCAGGGCATAGTCCAGCGCCCCGTGAGGAATGCCCAAAAAGGGCAGAAGCAAAAGTAGAAACGCAAGGTGTCGATCGGTCCCCCCCGGCCCGAGAAGGGTTACGCCGGCCAAGGTGGTCAGGGCAACCCCGGAAAACACAACGGTCGGTGCCAACTGGACGCGGGGTGATCCGACGGCTGGCGCCAGGCCCGTCATATCCCCTCCAGGATAACATCGCCGGCCTGACGCAGGAAAGGCAATTTGGGCATGGCCTTGACAACAGCGCTCACGTCGATCGGGGTTGCCCGATCGGACAGAAAACGCACCAAACGTTCGGCCGGCACCCGCTGGAAGAGATTGAAGAAGATTTTGGGCGCAGCCGTGGGGCAAGCTTCAAGGTAAGCCAGAAAGACGCGATCCATGAACGTCGCGCGCCGCGAACGCGGTCGGGGCAACCGGGTGCCAAGCCCGCGCACAGCGGCCGCGGCCAGGATCTGACTCCATTGTTGGATGGCCAGAAACCCGTAGCCGGTGCTGCCCTTGACCATGCCGGCTCCCGTTCCGAGGGGGACCACGCGCCCGAGGCGACGCGGCGGGGCAAGGTTCGTCGTCATGGGAATGACGCCCTGCTCCTGAAAACGAACCTCATAATCGACGATCCCGTAACGCGCGTTCAGATAGCACCGGATCAGGTCGGTATAAGCCTCGGCGGCCAGGGGCGTATGGGAGAACACCGTGGGCTCGATCAGGGCCTCGGTCTCCGAGAACGGGAGCACGTAGACAAAACTAATCCCGTTTTTTTGGGTGACATCGAAATCCATGAGGGTCACGGTTCCGGGATCGAAAACCGGGGCTGCGGCCCGAATCCGCTGACCGGCGTAATGCTGCAAAAGAATCCCCTTGCCCTGCCAGCGCTTGGCATCGTTGCGGCCGTCAAAGGCGATGCGCGCTTGGAGACTACCCTTGGACGTTTTCACCTCGGCGACGCCCCGACGCGCGGTGATCGAATCAGCCGCCGTCCCGAGCAGCAGATCGAACGCGGCGTTTTTTTCAAGCTGGTCGAAGGCGGAAGCATAAAAGGCATCGGCCGGTACATAATGGTAGGCAAAGCGTGACGAGGCCTGAACGACCTCGCGGCCCTCAAAACGTACCTTCCAGCGTTGCCAGCTATGCGCGACCGCCGGAACGAAAGGGTGGGTGATCGTATTCCAGAAGCACCAGATACGATCCATGCCGTAAGACGGACGCGGATCGATCAGGGCGATGCGCTGGCCGCGGCCGACCATACGGCCCAGCCGGACCGCCAGAGAGAGCCCGGCGCAGCCCGCTCCCACGATGGCGTAACCGTAATCGCTGTTCATGACGGCTCCGCGTTCACACCGGGCCGCCCCGCCAGGGCGCGGTGCAGACGGGCGGCATGTAATGGGCGGCGGCCCACGTTCCAGAATTTGGGATTGATCAACAACCCTCTCCAGGCCTGCAGCGTCAAACGCAATTTTGCATTCCGATCGACAACGGCCCGCTGCCCCCAGGCCACCTCACCCGAGCGCAGTCGGTCTCCGATGGCCTCGTACAAACGGGCGGCGGTCATCACCGCCAGGCGCGCACGCCAGGGTATGAAGCGCATGCCGCGATCGGCGCTGCGGTAGTATGCTTCGGCCGTGCCGAGAAGCCGCTCGCGGGCGTCGCGCACAAGTCTTCGGATAATAGGGGCGCCGGTGCGGATGCGGGCGGGCGAGAGATCTCCTCCCAGCCAATCAGCAGGTAGATAGCGGCGCTCACGCCAGGCATCTTCGACGACATCACGAGCGATGTTGGTGAGTTGCATGGCGATACCCAGGTCAATGGCAAACGGGTGAGCCGAGCGTTCGCGGACCCCCATGACCGCACACATCATCAAACCGACCGTGGAAGCCACACCGTAAGCGTAGCGCAGAAGCTCATCCTCGGAAGCCAGACGCACCTCACCGGTGTCGGTGCGCACCGCATCGATCAGCATGTCTGGAAGGCGCAAATCGATATGGCGGCGCCGGGCCAGATCGATCAGGGCGCTGACTTCGGGTTGCGGGCTTTCTCCACGGCCCAAATCCTCACGGATGCGCGTCAGACGGTGGCGGGCCACTGAAACTTCATGCTGATCGGCAATATCGTCCACCAGGCGGCAGAAATGGTAGAGCGCGGCCACATCGTCGGCGGTATCCCGGTCGAAGAGCCGCGCGGCCCAGCTGAAGCTCTTGCTCTTGCGCGCCAACACGCGGCGCGCGGCGTGGCGGCTTCGACGGTCGGGAGCGTCCAAGACACCGTTTATGCGCAAATGGGCGCCTTTCATTTCAAGCCGCCATAACGTGGGGATGATCGGCCGTGACGACATTTTGCAGGACCTTGGCCGAACAGAGCACTCCGGGCACGCCGGCCCCCGGATGCGTACCGGCGCCGGCGAAGTAAAGGCCGTCCACGCCTGGCACTTTGTTATGGAAGCGGAACCAGGCGGACTGGCTGAAAATCGGGGCGACGGAGAAACCGCTGCCCCATAAAGAGAGATAATCGTTTTTGAAGTCCAGCGGCGTCATATAGAAGGAGTGGACCAGGTGCCGCTTCAAACCGGGCATGAGATGCGCTTCCAGGGTGGACAGGATGCGATCGCGGTAATCATCGCCGCTTTCCCGCCAGTCCGTGCTCCCCTGGAGATTGGGCACGGGCGACAACACGTAGAAGCCGTCGCAACCCGGCGGTGCCATGGACGGATCCGTGGCCGTGGGCCGGTGGAGATAAAGACTGAAATCTTCGGCCAGACGCCGGTGATGAAAGATATCGTTGAGGAGCCCTTTGAATCGCGGCCCCATCCAGATGGTATGATGGGCGATATCTTCATAACGACGGTCGGTGCCAAAATAGAGAACAAAAAGGCCCATTGAATAGGTCATTCGCCGGATACGCCGCGCCTGCCATCCACCGTCGAAATCCGACGGCATCATGTGCGTGTAGACGTAGGGCGGGTCGGCATTCATGACCACCAGGTCGGCCGGGCGGTGTGTGCCGTCGTCCAATTGCACGCCGCTGACGCGGCCGTTCTGCATGGTTATCTGCGCCACGGTGGTGCCCAACTGCTGCTCGATGCCATGGCGTGCCATCAGCGCTCCCAGGGCGTCGACCATGGCGCCCATCCCCCCCATACAATAGTGGATGCCCCAGCGGCGCTCGAGATAGTGAATCAGGCTGTAGATCGAGGTCGTATCGGTGGGGCTGCCGCCCACCAGCAGGGGCTGGACACTGAAGATCTTACGCAGGTAGGGATCGCGGATGTAGCGCGACACCAGTCCGTAGACCGTGCGATAGCTCTGCAGACGGATGAGCCGCGGCACCTGGGACAGCATTTCGCCCAATCGGTGGAAGGGGCGATCGGAGAGTTCACTGAAGCCAACGTCGAAAATACGGCGCGACATTTCCAGCAGACGAAGATAACCCTGCTTGTCAGCGGGGTTGAAGCGTTCGATCTCTTTCAAAGTGTCCGCTACTGTACCGCCGTAGTCAAAGGACTTGCGATCCGAAAAAACGATGCGGTACCAGGGGTCCAGCGGTTTCAGTTCGACGTGGTCCTCTAGCTTCTCACCAAAGAGGTCGAAGAGCTCTTCGAATAAAAAAGGAACTGTTATCACGGTGGGCCCGGCATCATAGACAAAGCCGTCACGCTCGAAGACCTGGGCCCGACCGCCGAGACGGTTCAAGCGATCGATGAGTGTCACTTCATAGCCCAAGGATCGCAGTCGCAGGGCCGAGGCTATACCGCCGAAGCCTGCGCCAACGACGAGCGCCGTTTGACTATCCGGTGCGGGCGAAAGCGCACGAACAGGCGGCGTGGACAGATTGAATGCACTTGGCATGGTTAACTATTCCCTCTTTGTCATCACGGGGCCGACGGCTGCCCGCGGCCCCGATGGTTGGCCAGCTTGTTAATTAAGCCACGGCGAATCCCTTCTTCTCGCTCAGCATGGTAGCGGTGGCCGAAAGCATGACACCGTAGACGATCTTGGATGCGATGTCCGCGATCGTGTAGATGACCTGCTGACTGACGATGGTCAGCTCGTAGGATGCACCGAACTGCATGAGCACCGGCGCGGCGTAAGCCACGGGATAAAGCCACCAGGAGATATAGAACAGCGGCAGTATGGCCCCGAAAAGCGCACGCGGAGTTCCTTCCATGATGGATTGCCCCTGACGGATCACCTTGGTGATCAAAACGAGAACGTGAATGAAAAATGCCGTCGAGGCGAGCCCCCAGAAAGCCCACAGAAATAGATTGGCATTGAGCCGCCCCGGCTCATAGAACTGTCCGATATAACCCAGAATGATCATCAGACTGCCGGACAGTGAAAAGCGTGCCATATATTTGAAGCGATCGGAACCGGTGATTTCGGCGACGAACAGAATTTGGATCAGCAGCATGGGCACGTCGATCAGCCAGTTAAGGTAGCGATAGCCGTTGGTGAATAGATCGGCGCCTTCCTTGAGTCCATAGACGGCGCCGTTAAAAGCATAGGCATTGGACCAACTTTGCTTTTGGATAAAGAGCAGCAGAAAGGCCGACACCATGACAACGACCGAGATGACCGAAGACATGCGGTATTTGGGCAGACTGTTGTTCTTGGTGAGCACAAAATATAAGAGCGCGGCGGCCATGGAAGCGTAGCCGAGCGTTAGTATATGATTGACAATCTCGAATCCTTCGACCGAGATGTTGAAGAGTTGCGTATTCATTTGATCCTCCTGTTGTATTTATTCGATCCCGGGCCGGCCCGCGTCTGTTGTCAATCAGCAGCGATTGCAAACCTGCCGGTCGGAATCGTTGTTCCCTTTCAATGCTTGATTGGTCGGCGAACCGGGGACGGTGTCCCGGTCACAGCGGATGGTTCCGCCGCCTCCGTCTTTCTGGAAATGGTCGTGGCGAGCAATATTTGTTTGCCATGGTCGAGAACGCCGCCCAGAAGCTCCGGCAGAGCGTTGATGTGCCGGGAGGCCCTGTTCACCGCCGCTTCGAATTCCGTCCAGCAGGCGGC
>JAAUYD010140113.1_pt1 | contig 25485 bp, 24 predicted proteins | sample 7278101 | NCBI WGS metagenome assembly JAAUYD01 (sample SAMN14350128, study PRJNA611818) | marine sediment metagenome | isolation source: surface marine sediment (0.6m) | place: French Polynesia: Moorea | collected 2018-08
TCTTAACGAGTGAGGTACATCTAATATTTAATCCCTAACTCCTGACTCGGAGACTCCTGACTCCTAAAACTAGAAAACTTTGTACCTCACAAGTATGGGAACTGCTATATAAAGTGTACCTAATATTTAACTTCTGAACTCCCGAACTCCTAACTCCTAAAACTAGAAAACTTTGTACCTCACAAGTATGGAAACTGCTATATATGGTTTCATCCTAATTTCATATTTATTTGTCATGGTAGTAAAAAACAATCTAGTTTCCAAACTCTTTTATTATCAGAATGACAGAAACACATCAACCAACTGATAGGGTTTTCAAAGAGGTTGCGTCTATTCGAGGGTTTTCTGAACCACTATGGCCCTTAGAACCGTTATCCCCAAGTGGGATGCTAACCATAGGAACAACCGTTGTCATAGGGGTTGTGATCATCCGTAATACCCCCTTAAAACGTTTATTTCCAGGAAAAATATTGGGGAGTCTGGTGAGTCAGAAAACCCTGGGAGTAGGGGTTTTTATCATGCTAACAGGGGGTATTCTTCTGGTTACGAATCAACTAAAACCAGCATCCTCCACGATGGATCACAATGGTCATGGTAATATGTCCCATGATGAGATGATGGTAGTGGACGGTTCTTTTAACCCGACTCCTGTGACCGTAGAAGTGGTTAAACCTCAATTATTACAAGATAAAGTACAGTACACTGGAACCATTGAACCCTATCAGGTGGTCACAGTTTATCCGAGAGTTGCTGGACAATTGACCAATTATTCTGTTTATCCTGGCGATCGCATCATAGCAGGCCAAACCTTGGCTCAAATAAGTGCAAGTGAACTATTTACAGAGGTAGCCGAAGCGCAAGCAGAAACGGATACGATGAGAACAGCATTGGAAGTGAGCAAAATTGAGATATTAGAACATAAAAATAGCATAAAACAGATAGAAGCAGATTTAGGCTATTTAAACAAGAAATTAGACCGTTTTGCTATGTTAGTGTCTGAAGGAGCGATCGCTCAAGATGATTATGATGTAGTAGAAAGCGAAGTGCAATCAAAACAGGCAATGTTATCGGAAGCTAAGGTTAAAATAGCCCGTTTAGAAGCAAAAGTAATCAATGATCAGGCTAAAGTACAACAAGCTAAAGCTAAGGTAGCGACAGCTTCCGTTATGTCCAGTTATACCCAAATAGAAGCCCCTATTACTGGTATTGTTCAAGAAAGAATAGTCGACCCAGGGATGGTGGTACAACCAGGGATGGGTATCTTGAAAATTGGGGATTATAGTCGTATTCGCTTGCAAGCAAATGTAGCACAACATGATGCGACAAAAATTCGTATAGGAACCCCAATTATTGCTAAAATTCCTGGCACAAGCTTTATAATCAATGGTCAAGTGAGCAGTATTTTTCCCCAAAGCAACAGTCAAACCCGTACTGTTACCGTCGAAGCAGTGGTTAATAACCCTGGAGGTGAGTTGCGATCGGGCCAGTTTGTGGAAATGGAGTTGATCACCCAACGTCAACCCAATGCGTTAACCGTTCCCTCCTCTGCTGTGGTGACGTATGAGGATAACCCTGCGGTATGGGTGGTGAATGGAGACACAGCCACTCGAAAATTAGTTACATTAGGGATGATAAGTGGGGATAATATTCAGATTCTGCGAGGACTACAACCAGGGGATGCAGTCATTACCACAGGACACCATAAATTAATAGAAAATGCTGTGGTCACGGTGATTAATCAAGGGAATAAGGCTTTAATTTCAACTAATCTTAAAAAGAATCAAAATAACGTTAGTATTAATTTAGTCAGTTCTTCCGAAGTTAAGATCGGCGATACTGAATTTGTTTTTGAAGTTATTGATAGTAAAACTCAGGAATCTTTAAAGGTTAATGAGTTAGAAATCAAAGCAACAATGCCAATGAAAAACATGGCACCGATGACAGCAAAAGTTGAGGTTAAACCGAATTCAAAACCAGGTCAATATAAAGCAGAAACATTTTTAGGAATGAAAGGAGAATGGAAAATTTCTGTTGAGGTTAAAGATAAAGCTTATCAACAGAAAAAAGAATTTGATGTTTTAGTGAAATAGGTTGATATTTTGTTATCAAAAACTTATCGATCATTAAAAAAAGATAAAACTATTGAATTCTTATTCTACTTGTGTTAGAAATATGAACGATACAAATTAATTGTCTGTTGTATTCAATAAAAGGAAGAAAATCATGAAAAAAATAATCACTTTAATTGTACCTATTAGCTTATTAATGGTTGCTTGTGGTTCCCCTTCTACTGATACTCAAACCCAGTTAGAAACTGCCCCCGAAACTGAAACAATGGCAACAGAAGAAAACACCGTCATAGTTGCTTTAGTTAGTCCAGAAGAAGACATTTCTATGGGAGATTCAGAATTAATTTTAGAAGTTCAAGACAACACTTCCGGCGAAGTTGTAGCAGTAGAAAACATCGAAGTTAGTTCAACAATGCCAATGGAAGGAGAAGAACCCATGATTTCCAAAGTAGAAATTGAACCAACAGAAACCCCTGGACAATTTAAAGTTAAAACCAACTTTGGTATGGCTGGAACTTGGAACTTAGCAGCAACGGTTAAAGATGAAAAATATCAAGGAGAAAATGAAATTATTGTAGAAGTTAAATAACAGTAGGGTGGGCAAATTTAGAATTTAGGTGAATTAATTTAGAATGTTGATATTTTGCCCACCTAATCATAATGAAATTTACAGCTAACAATAATGATATCTGTCTCTGTTACTTTATAAACTAGACGGTGTTCATCATTAATACGTCTTGACCAATATCCCTTAAGAGAATGTTTTAAAGGTTCAGGTTTTCCTAGTCCAGAAAACGGATGACGTAAAGTATCGTCAATTAATTGAACAATTTTTTTATACAGTTTTTTATTCTCCGTTGCCCATTCATTAAACTGCTTAAAAGCTTTCGGATCAAATACTATATTTCTCATGCCATTTTTCAGGGTTAATAGTAATTAGTTCCTCCTGTTTTTCCACTCTATCTATTGCTTCTAATAACTCTCGTTTATTAGCTTCTGTAGAGAGTAAATACTCTGTTGTATCAGTTTCAGAAGAAGTAACTAAAATAATAACCTCTACTTCTGTTCCTTCTTGAAGTTGAACAGATTGAAGTTCAATCTTGCCATCTTTATTAACAATTCCTTTTTGCTTGATTGCTTTAATCACTTTCCAAACGCCTTAACTACACTCAATACTATTAGTTTAGCGTATTTGATAATTTTCTGGTGGGCAAAGAAGATGGTAGGGTGGGCAAAGCCAGAATTTAGGTGAATTAATCTAGAATATAAATATCTTGCCCACCTAATAATAACTCAATAATAATGGTGGGCAATGATTGTAAGTTCATGTTAAATAAAATAAATTACCCCATTTGCCCACCCTACTCGCCGACTTGATTAACAATTTTAGAAAAATCCTGTATTTCTGGCAACTTACCTTGACAATAACATCCCCATTCCAGAGAATATAACCCTTGCTTTACCCATTTATGAAAACTGGAATATTCCCAATTATGGGGACAAGAAACGAATCCATGTTTAACAGGATTATAATGAATATACTCTAAATGTTTTTCTAAATCTTTTTCATCTCTAATTGTATGTTCCCAAAAACGTCTTTGCCATACATTACTTTCTCTATGTTTGCGTCGTGAATCAGAAAGATTATCTATTGATTTCAAACGTCTACCAATGGAACGAGTAAATAAAACTTTTATTCGTGAAATCCGTTGAGAATAGTTACTATCATTTTTAGGTAATGACCAAATAAAATGTAAATGATCGGGTAAAACAACAGCCCCTAAAATATCAAAAGGTTTTTCTTTTTTAACTTGAGAAACAGCAAGACGTAATTTAGCAATATAGTCAGAATTCTTAAATAAAGAGACTCGTTGATAAGTAACAATTGTTAAAAATACTGTACTGCCTTTAAGATATAAACGACGATAATTTGACATCTTCAATCAATTTAATTAAAGTGAAGACAATTTTAGGGTAGCCAAACTTCTCAAGTCAAGGTCATTTATAAAATTATCTTACCCGTAGGGTGGGCAAAGCTAACTTATAAATGAATCAATTAAAATGTAGATATCTTGCCCACCATCAATAAGCGATCGCATTTACTTGCATTAAAATAACCTTCTTTTCCGTAGAGTGGGCAAAGCTAACTGATAAATGAATCAATTAAAATGTAGATATCATTGCCCACCATCAATAAGCGATCGCATTTTTTCCCCCGACAATTTCATAATAATCGTTTACTTTATTAATGGTTTATTAGTGGGTAATCATCTTGACTTATGTATTAACACGAAAAATCATGGTATTTTCCTACCCTACGATTTCATCCTTATTTCATAATTATCGTTTATCTTGTTAATGGTTTATTGGTGGGCAATCATTTTAACTTACTAATTAATATAAAAAGTTATAGTATTTGCTCACCCTAGGTCTTGTAATAGTATTGATGAAAACTTTTCTTACTCGGTGGTCTATTCGTAACCCTGTTGTTACTATTGCGCTATATATTGGGGTGATCATTTTATCTATCCTTACCCTTATTATTATCCCTGTGCGGATGATGCCTTATGTACAGAGTCCCCTGGTGGCGATCATAACGATGGCCGCGGGACAAACCCCCACAGAAGTCGAAACCCACATCAGTAAACCCATTGAACAACGGTTGACGGTACTAGATGGGGTTAGGTTTGTGCGATCGAGTTCTCAACAGGATATGTCCTTAGTTACTATTCAGTTTGCTTGGGGTGGGGATATTGATACCGCAGTACAAGAAGTGCAAAGCGTCATGAAAGCAGCAGAAGGTGATTTGCCTTTAGATGGCATAAATACCCGTTCTTACTGGGTTTTGCCTATTGATCCCCTAAATCGCCCCGTTTTGACCTTAGCTTTAAAAGGGGAAGGGTGGGACTCGGTACAGTTGCGGGAGTTTGCTGATAATACCTTAGTCGATCGCCTGACACAAGTGACGGATGTGCAAGCAGTGTCTATTTTTGGGGGATATCGACGACAGTTACAGGTTATTGTTGATCGCCAGAAGTTAGGGGCCTATGGGTTATCTATTTTAGATGTTCGAGATGCCATCGATAAAAACAACGTTAGCGAGGGTGCAGGGGTCTTAACGAGGGGGGATACGGAAATCTTAGTTAGGGCAGATGATCGGGCGTTAAATGCCCAAATGGTGGGGGATTATCCTCTCTATGAGATGGGGGGAAAAATCGTTTATATTCGGGATGTGGCAGAGGTCAAAGATACTTATGAAGAGAAACGCAGTGGTTATCGTTACAATGGTCAGTCCGCATTAGCGGTTAATATTATTCAAAAACCTGATTCTAGTTCTCCGAAAGTGATAGAAAGGGTACGCAAAGAATTAGCAAAAATTGAGTCACAATATCCAGGTATTGAATTTCAAGAGGCGTATGATAATTCGTTTTTAGTGGAGTTGATCAAAGATAGCACTACCGGGGAACTGTTAATTAGTGTTTTGTTGGCAGGGATTGTTATTTTAGTCTTTTTAGAGGATTTTCGGGCGACAGCTATTGTTATGATTTCTATCCCGATGTCTTTAGCTTTATCCATGCTTCCTTTTATCCCTATTGCTATGTCATTAAATTCCTCTACATTGGTAGGCATGATGATGGCTATAGGAAAATTAGTGGATGATTCCATTATTGTTATTGATTCTATAGATCGTCATTTAAAATTAGGAAAAAGCCCCAGAAAAGCAGCCATTGAAGGGACAGAAGAGGTGTTTTTAGCCAGTGCAGCAGCCAGTTGTACTATGATCGCTGCTTTATTACCGACGGTTTTAGCAGGTGGTTTGACTGGGTTAATGTTTGTAGGTTTAGTTTATCCGATGGTGTTTGCTTTTATTTCATCGTTGTTAGTTTCTATTACATTAATTCCTCTTTTAGCTGCCTTTTTCTTAAAACCTCTCGGTAAAAATAAAAATAAAAAAAGAACATGGTTACAATGGTTACTCAGTCCTTTTTATTATGGCTTTATTGCTTTAGAAAGAGGTTACGGTTGGTTACTCAATATTAGTTTGAAAAATAGAGAAATAACTTTAGCTATAGCAGGAGCATTTATTGTTTTAGCCTTTGCTTTATATCCATTTATTCCTCAAGAAATGATGCCATTAGGAGATTCAGGACAGTTTATGACAACCATAGAACTTGAACCTGGGGTATCCTTTCAAAGAACCGATGAAACAGCCAAACAATTTGAAAATATTATCTTAGAACAACCAGAAATTGAAAAAGTTTCCTCAGAAATAGGCTTTGAATTTACCCGCAATAGCACTTATTTTAGTGCTTATAGTATGGGTGGGGTCAACTCTGCATCTATGATAGTCACCCTCAAACCTCTGGGGGAACGTCAACGGGATATTTGGCAAGTCATGGATGCAATAGAAACCCAAGCTAACGCAACTATACCAGGGTTACGACGCATTGCCATGAAAGAGATGGGGGTAGATGTGATGGCTACCTCAGCCGCCCCCATACAAATTGCTGTTTATGGAGAATATTTAGACATTTTACATGGTTTAGCTCAACAAGTGCTAAATATTGCTAAAAATAATCCCGATATCGTCATGGCACACACCAGTTCTAGTTTAAACCAACCAGAATATCAATTAAAAATTGATCGCCGTCGGGCCCAGGAGTTGGGGTTAAGTTTAGCAATGGTGACAGAACAAGCTAAATATGCGTTAAATGGAGGTTATACCCGTACTTTCTATAATCGCCCTAATTTACGGCAAAATACAATCTTAGTACGCTATAATGAGCAAAGTAGGGGCAATTTTCAAGATTTAGCCTCAACTTACCTTACTACCCCCAACGGGGAACAAATACCCTTGTCAATGGTCGCAAGATTAGAACCTTCTCAGGGACCGACATTAGTTGAGAGGGTTAATGGTCGTCGGGTAGTCTATGTCAATGGCTTCTATCGTAAGCGTAATCCTGCTTCGATGAATTTGTCAATGGCGGTGGCGATGGAAGCAGCAGAAGAGATTACTTTTCCCCCTGGTTATGGGTTAGACTCCATGGGGGATATGACAGATATGATGATTGAATTTGACCGTTTACTCAAAGGTTTGGTGGTTTCATTAATTTTAATTTACCTTATTTTAGTAATTCAATTTGGATCATTTATTCAACCTTTGGTTATGATGTTATCTATTCCTTTGGAATTAGTTGGGGTGTTTGGGGCGTTATTATTAGCAAAACAAACCTTATCTACTGTATCTATTTTAGGAATTATTATCTTATCAGGAATTGCTGTATCTTCTGCAATTTTATTATTAGAATTAATCTTAACCAAGCGACAAGAAGATGTTCCCAGAATACAAGCGATTCGAGAGTCAGGGCCAGTGAGACTAAAAGCCATTTTTATGACTACTTTAACAACAATGATTGTAGTAGTAAGACTTGCATTTTATCCTGAGACGGGAATGGATGCTTATTCCCCCATTGCTACGGTTATTTTAGGAGGGTTAACGGTGTCAACTTTGTTGACTTTAATTGTTATTCCTGTCGTTTATACTTTTGTAGATGACTTTATCATGACAGTGAAAAAATTAACAACAAAGATGAATAAAATTAGAGCATCATCTTAACAAAGTAAGGTGGGCAAAATTACATAATTTAGTTTTTGTTTGCCATTAATAAACTTTGCCCACCATTGTAACTATTATTTTTATCATCCTATTTTAATTTTTTTAGCTTAAAATAGCCATGTTTTCATCATTCCCTACAGTGTGCTTAAAATAAACCAATATAATACCAAATCCGATTCTCAAACTCATCTTATCTTCTAGAAGAGGCAGGAGGCAGAGGGCAGGAGGCAGGAGGGTTTTAAAGCTTTAAGCTATAAATTTTAAAAAGGGATATCTCAAGCGGATTTGGTATAAGTTAAACAAGGGCTACCCCCCCAAAATATAATTTTTTCTTATCTATTATGGACTTATTATAGATTGATTGTCAGAAATTATTTTAAGTAACAAATTCTCTTATATAAATTTTATTATCTTTATTATTTTTCAAATAAAATTCAAGATAAAAGCTAATAAACTTGACCACGAGATGCTATTAATAGGATAGTAATAAGTCTTTGAGAATCATTAATCTTATTTATATACATCTCCACGAGAACCAATACTTGTAATAACATAGACTTGATTTTCTTGATCTTCTCTAAATAATATTCGATACTTACCAACTCGTAAGCGAAATTCAGAACGACCTTTTAAGCTTTTAATATCGAGACTTGAAGCATCAGAAATTAAACTATCCAAAGCATTAAAAATTCTGATTTTATCATTCGTTTGCATTTTTCGTAAATAACGTTCTGCTTGTCTTAAAAGAATATAATCAGGCAAAATCTTCTCCTAATAATTGACGCTTTAATTCTTGAGAACTGATACCCTTATCTTTTCCTGAAATGTAATCTTCCCAAGCAGATTCACTTTGTTTTAGTTCTTCACTGGAAATGTATTCATCATCATCTACTTCTTCTCTTAAATCGTTTTTAAAACCAACAATCTTTAATAATTTTTCAGTCGCTTCATTATCTTCTCTTTCTACTAAATAAGCCAAAAAATCAGCAGCCACGACAAGCTTTTCGTCTGATAGTTGCTCAATATAAGATTGAATTTGCTGGCGAACCTTTAGATTACTCATAAACAAACTATGCTATGTATTAATAATATAATATCACATATTTGTGCGAATCATTCTTGATATTGTAAGTTAGGAAAAAATCTAACATAACAGTGCGATCACTTCCTAAACTATTAACGATAAACGATAGGTTAGGGAAACAGCAACCAGAAAGTTTGTTACAATACATTTGCCCATGCAACAACTAAATAATTTCTAAATTTCCCATCATCCCTAAATCTTCATGATCTAAAATATGACAATGATAGACAGTTTTTCCTTTATAATCTTTAAAAGGAATGCGAATTTTTACCGTTTCTCCCCGACGAACTAAAACAGTATCTCGCCAAGCTAAATAGGGTTCGTTTTTTCCATTACGACTAATCACCTGAAATGAGTTTACATGGAGATGAAAAGGATGATCCATCACTCCTGTATTAATCAATTCCCAATCTTCAACAGTATTCAGTTTAACCTGGGTATCAATACGTTCATGTTGGTAAGGTTGGTTATTAATTAAAAACGCCATTCCTACTCCTGGTGACATCCCGTGATTTAGGGTAAAACGACGTATTTGTTGAGGTAATGGTAAGCTAGAAATTGATGTTAATTGACTGGGTAAAGCTACATTTTCACTAACGCCATCATATTGAATGGTTGCTAAAACAGTGGCATTATTAGAGGTTTGTCTTCTATTCATCATACCTCCCATTCTTCCCCCCATCATACCGCCTCCCATCATACCCATTCCTCCTCTATCATAAGGAAGATTAATCAAACGGTAGTTTTTAGGAGTTTGATTACCTTTAACTAATAATTCTACTCTTTGACCAGGTGTGAGTAAAATTTTTGTCATTTCCAGTGGATTTTGAATTGCCCCACCATCGGTAGCTATGAGATAAAAAGGATGATTTTCTAAAGAAAGATTGTAAAAACGTGAAGTAGAAGCATTCAGAATTCTTAGTCGTAATAAACTATTTTGCTTAAGGGTGTAAGTTGGATTAATTTGACCATTAATTGTAATTAAATTTCCCTCTCTTCCTGACATAAGATCCATGTGATTTGATGATAATAGTTGTCCTTGATCATCAAGAGCAAAATCTTGTAAAACTAAAAATTCTTCTTGAGCAATTTTAATTTCTGGAACTTCATCTAATTCTCCCCTAACAATAAATAATCCGGCTAAACCACCTGATAGTTGATCTGCCACATACCCATGTACATGAGGATGATACCAAAAGGTTCCTGCTTTTTGAGTTTTAGGAATTTTAAACTCGTAAGTAAAGCTTTCTTCTGGATTAATTTTTAAGAAAACATTATCCTCTTTACCCGTAGGTGAAATGTGTAACCCATGATAGTGTAAATTGGTTGGTTGCTGTAACTTATTGGTTAACTTAATTTTGATAAGATCCCCTGGTTTAGCTTCTAAGCGAGGGGCTGGAATTTGTCCGTTATAAGTTAATAAATAAGCTTGATTACCTGATAGATTAACTGGCGTGTAATTGGCTTCTAAATGAACGTCTAGTAAACCATCCTTACTTTGATAAATCTTAGTTAAATTAGGGACTTGTTTTGTATTTTTAACCTCAGACTTACTTTGTTTTAACCAAAGATTCGCTCCGATCGCTATACTTCCACCAGTTACAGCTAAAGCAATAAATTGACGGCGATTAAAGTTAACCATAATCCTTAATAATTTTCGTAGTGTTTAAACACTTCTACATCTTCACTATTATTAAAAGCAAGAACATCAAAAGGTTGTTTTCTGTCCCCTGCTTCCATTCCTGGGGTTCCCAATGGCATTCTGGGAACAGCTAACCCTTGAAAATCAGGTTTTTGTGTTAGAAACCGTTTAATATCATCAGCAGGAATATGGCCTTCCATCACATAACCATCGATAATGGCTGTATGACAAGAAGCTAAATTTTGAGGTAAATTATGTTGTTGTTTAATGGCTTCTATATCATCAGTTTTAATATCAGTAATTTGGAAACCATGCTTTTTCATATGTTCAATCCATATCCCACAACAACCACAAGAAGGACTACGATAAACAGTTATATTTTTATTACCTGAATAGGATTCTGTTGGGTTATTCCAAACACTTGCTAAAACGGTATTATTATTTGTATTGGAGACGGATTCAGCATTATTTTGATTGGTTAAATAAATACCTCCCGCAACAGTAACAATAGCAACGCCAGCAATAATAGTCAATAAAGAAGGTTTTAACATCAGTGGTATCTCCAGGGAATTTCTTTGAATGGTTCTTCTACATTTGTTAAGATAACAAGTAAAAATGAAATAAAGATGAAATCCTATATTTTTAGGATCAATTATCTTCAGTAGGTAGAGACGTTACAGAAAACATCTTTACAAGAATAATAATTTTTGTGACGATTAAGAAGCAACAGAATGAGGCTGCTTACTATTATGAGATTTTGGGATATTTGTGTCATGAACTTCTAATACGCCTCTAAACATATTCATGCCACAATGAAAAGTATATACTCCTGATTTATTAGGAATAAATTCCACTGAACGAACTTGATTAATCGGTAATTCAAGGGATTGATGAAAATCAGGTAAAATAACTTTTTCTAAACAACTATTAGAGTCTTTTCGTAAGAACTTAAGGCGGACAGGTTGACCTTGATTTACTTTAACTCTATCAGGTGTATAACCGCCATCAACCACAATTGTTACTTCTTGAATCCCTTTATTAGTGGTTGCTTGTTTAGATTTTGTTTGACTGAGTAAAAACCACCAAACTTCAGCCCCAATTAACCCCAAACCGCCTAAAGTGACTAATATTTTCAACGATAATGGCTGTTCAATTCGAGAAAATTGATTACTGGTTTCTGTTGGTGACATTTTAGCCTGAGAAACCGAAGTTGTACTCGTTATCAAACTGAGACTTAGTATCACTGTAAATACTGCTCTTTTATTGTTCACTTGATTCTCCTTGTAGCTGATAAATCCTAATATGAAATTGCTAAGTTTTTACTACAGATGATTGATGGGCAGGGAAACTATGAGAAATACTAAACTTCTAAACTCCTGTACTCCTACACTTCTAAACTCCTAGATAGAATGCTATTTTGATCAATCATCGAGTCACTGTCGGGTTAAAATTACGTAATCTTAAGGCATTTGTTACCACAGAAACTGAACTAAATGCCATTGCTGCACCGGCAATCATCGGATTCAATAACCAACCGAACAAGGGGTATAAAATACCGGCCGCAATGGGAATACCAAGGGTATTATAAATATAGGCAAAAAATAGATTTTGGCGAATATTTTTCATGGTGGCATGACTCAGTTGAATGGCGGTGACAATGCCTCGTAAATCACCGGAAATTAAGGTTAAATCACTCGCAGCCATAGCTACATCGGTTCCTGTTCCGATCGCAATTCCTACATCTGCTTGGGCTAAAGCGGGGGCATCATTGATACCATCTCCCACCATTGCAACGATTTTATGTTTCTGTTTTCGGCTTAATCTTTCTTGTTGAATTTGTTGAATGGTACTGGCTTTTTGATCGGGACGAACTTGGGCAAAAACTCGTTTAATTCCCACTTCACTCGCGATCACTTCGGCAGTTTTTTGGTTATCTCCTGTTAACATAACCACTTCTAAACCCATTCTTTGTAACGCTTTGACTGCTTCAACTGAAGATGGTTTTATCGCGTCAGCAATACCCATTAAACCTTCAATTTTTCCCTCTACAGCGATTAAAGCAGTGGTCTTGGCTTCCTGTTCCCATTGTTGGCGAGTTTCGTCTAAAGATTGGGTATTAATGTTTAACGCATCCATCCATCTTTGTGTACCAATTTGTATCAATTTTCCTGATACGTTTCCTTGAACACCCATCCCTGCTACGGCTTCAAAATTACTGACTTCTGGTAAGGGCATTTTCACTCCTTGAGATTGGGCATAATTTACCACTGCTTCAGCTAGAGGATGTTCGGAATTTTTTTCCAAAGCAGCAGCCATTTTTAAGAGTTCTATTTCGTTATTGTTAGCAACTCCTTTAACCGTAATATAGTTAGTAACGCTAGGTTTTCCTTGGGTAATGGTTCCTGTTTTATCGCAGACAATTGTATTCAGTTTATAGGCTAATTCTAAGCTATCTGCACCTTTAATTAAGACTCCATTTTCTGCCCCTTTTCCTGTGCCTACCATGATAGATGTAGGCGTTGCTAAACCCAAAGCACAAGGACAAGCAATAATTAAAACTCCTACGGTTGTAATCATGGCTAGGGTGACATTGCCCATTGCATTAAACCAAATAATAAATGTCAGAATAGCAACGGCAATGACTGCTGGTACAAACCATCCCGTTACTTGATCTGCTAATTGTTGAATGGGAGCTTTGCTACCTTGAGCATCTTGAACTAATTTAACAATTTGTGCCAAAACCGTATCTTTACCAACTTTTGTTGCTTTAAATTTAAAACTTCCTGTCTTATTGATGGTTGCTCCAATGACTTCATCTCCTGCTTTTTTCTTAACAGGAATAGGCTCCCCTGTTACCATTGACTCATCAATTGAAGATTCTCCTTCAATTACTTCTCCATCTACGGTAATTTTTTCTCCTGGACGAACCACAATGATATCTTTTACCATTACTTGATCGATAGGAATATCTATTTCTTGCTGATCCCGAATCACTCTCGCGGTTTTTGCTTGTAATCCCATCAACTTTCTAATAGCTTCAGAGGTTTTTCCTTTGGCTCGATTTTCCAATAATCTTCCCAATAAAACCAGGGTAATAACCACCGAAGCGGTTTCATAATAAACCACTGCGGAAATCCCTTGAGATTCTAAAAATTGGGGAAATAAAGTAGCAAATAGAGAGTATAAATAAGCAACCCCAGTCCCTAATGCAACTAAAGTATCCATGTTAGAAGAATGATGTTTAAAAGCTTTCCAAGCCCCTCTAAAAAAATCAGTTCCTACCCAAAACATAACAGGAGTAACTAAGATGAATTGTCCCCAACTACTTTGGAGAAAACCAGGAATCCAATTCATTTCTAATCCTGTCATCATGGGTAACATACCCATAATTAACAAGACACTAATAATAGAACCAACAATAACTTTATTGGTTAATTCTTTTTGTTCTGCTTCTCTTTTTGCTTTTTCCTCATCGCCTTTATACCCATTTTCTTCTTGAGAAAAAGCTTTGTACCCTATATCTTCTACTACTTCTTGAATTAAAGATGGATTAGTGAGAGTAGGATCGTAGGTTACAGTAGCTTGAGAGATGGCAAAATTAACATTACTTTCTTTTATCCCTTCCGCTTTTTGTAACGCTTTTTCAATAGCAGATGCACAACTAGCGCAACTCATTCCTTCTAATTTTAAGTGGCAAGTTTCCATAATAATGAACCTCAAAAATAGTTAGTTTTTCTCAGAATGTACAGACACGCTAGAAATTAAAGGACAAACCTCATCGGAGGTGGGTTGTGAGGGAGGATTCTTACGCCAACTCTCCCGATATTCTTCTAATTCGCCTTTAAACAAGGTCATTTGCTTTATTTTTATCTCTAAATCTTCTATTTTCTGGTCAAGTAAATCTTGTACCAACTGACAAGGGATTTCACCTCGATCTCTTACATCTAAAATGCGCTTAATTTCTTCTAGGGAAAAACCCAGGGCCTGGGCTTTTTTGATAAAGGCAACTTGTTGACTAGCATCTAGACTATAGTAACGATAGCCATTGTCCGCAATTTTGACGGGATGCAAAACCCCCAAATCGCTGTAATATCGTAAATTACCCACAGAAAGTCCTGTTTGTTTCGCTAATTCTCCTATTTTTAGTAAAGTGTCTTGATTCATTGGTGTTTGTATCCTTGGTGTTATTTCATAGTCTAGAGTCTCTAGTAAACTGTAGAGTCAAGACTTTAAGTTGACTCATTTTTTATTTCCGTGGGTAACGAAGGATGCGATCGCTTATTGGTTTTCCTCGAATTCGGGGATCATCTGATACCAATTCTCAATACGAGACTTTTATAGTCTTCACATTACTATTATTGCTCTTAAAAATGAAATGAGGATGAAATATAATAATTCTTTTTTTTGTTACTATTATTAACAATGATATAGCATTTCCTGGACTCATGAGGTACACCTAATATTCAACTCCTGAACTCCCGAACTCCTAACTCCTAAAACGAGAAGAGTTTGTACCTCATAAGTATGGGAACTGCTATATTAATGGGCAAACTAGCAGTATGCAAAACCATCCAGAAAAGTTATGCGTATCTTATTAGTTGAAGACGAAACAGATTTAGGCAATGCTATTAAACGGGCATTAATTCAACACAATTATATTGTAGATTGGGTGCAGGATGGAGAAGAAGCGAATGATTTAATAGAAATGGGCTTAAATCTGTATACTATTGGTATTTTTGATTGGTTATTACCCAAAATTTCGGGTATTGATCTAATTAAAAGAATTAGACACCAAAATAGTTCTTTACCCATTCTAATATTAACAGCAAAGGATCGAGAAGAAGATAAGGTAGTTGGTTTAGATTCAGGGGCGGATGATTATTTAGTTAAACCTTTTGGTATGGCAGAATTATTAGCAAGATTACGAGCTTTACAACGTCGTGTTCCTATTATCAATCCACAGAAATTAACTGTAGGCAATATCAGTTTAGACTATAGCACTTATACAATTTTTTTTAACCAAAAAACAGGTAAGGCTCAACCTATCTCTTTGACGAATAAGGAATTTCAATTGTTAGAATACTTTATGAAACACCCCAATCAAATTGTTACCCGCGATCAGCTACTTACACAACTTTGGGAATGGGGAAATGAACCCATGAGTAATGTAGTTGCTGCACAAATTCGCTTGTTAAGGCGTAAACTAGAACCATTGGGAATAGAAAATTGTATTGAAACTGTTTATGGATTAGGTTATCGTTTTACTACTAATGCTTAATAATTTATTTATGGTATTTAATTCTGATGATTCAAAGTTATTTAAACAAACTAGATGGCGTTTAGCTAGTTGGTATATTAGTGGTATTAGTCTTATTTTAGCAATGATTGGTTTTGGAGTATATGAAGCTATTATCCATGGTCATCGTATCACAGTAGAAAAAGAATTAAATACCGTTGCGGGAACTCTCCATGATAACTTTACGATTATTCTTAATAAGCCAGGAAAATTCAACGATGATGTTTATGAATTCTTTCCTAATTTATGTCTTGTTGATGCTTCTTGTCCTTCTTTAGATAAGATTTCTAACTATCGTCTTGGAACTATTGACAAAGGACAATATTACTTACAAATTTTTGACCTTTCTCATAATTTAGTTGCCTTAAGTAGAAACTATCCAGACGGCTTATCTCTTCAAAAACAGTCTAAAGAACACATTATACTTAAAGACAATCAAGGTGTACGCTATTTACAAAAATCTCATTTATTACATACCAACACAGGAGAAAACTGGGGATATTTGCAAGTTTCTAGAAGTCTCGAAGATTTTGATAATTATCTGAAAATGGTAGCTTTAATTTTATTATTGGGACTTCCTTTGGTAATTATTTTAATTGGAGTTTCGGCTTGGATTTTAACAGGAATAGCCATGAAACCCATCAATAAATCTTATCAGCAAATTCAACAATTTACTGCTGATGCAGCCCATGAGTTAAGGACTCCTTTAGCTGCCATTTTAGCTACAATAGAATCAACGTTAATGATGTCAGGTTTAACAGCAAAGGAATCAAGAAACACCTTAGAAATAGTTGCCAGACAAACCCAAAGATTATCTAGCTTAGTATCAGATTTATTAATGTTATCTCGTTTGGATTGGCAGTTAAATATTACTACAAATAATTCTTTGAAACAGGAAAACATTTGTCTTAATGATCTCATTAGTGATCTATTAGAAGAGATAGGGTATTTAGCTGTTGCATCAAAAATAACGTTAACCTCACAAATTAATGTTAAATATCCTTTCCAAATTAAAGGGAATACTGAGCAAATTTATCGTTTATTATTTAATTTAGCGGTTAATGGGATTCAATATACTCCTGCGGGGGGTCAAGTCAAAATTAGTTTACAACAACAGAACAAATTAGCTGTTATTAAAGTTCAAGACAGTGGAATCGGAATTGATAATAAAGAATTACCCTATATTTTTGAAAGATTTTATCGCATTGATAAAGCCCGTTCTAGGGAAAAAGGAGGTTCAGGGTTGGGTTTATCTATTGCTAAAGCTATTGTTACTGCTCATCATGGTACAATCCAAGCCAAAAGTATAGTAGGTGAAGGAACTCTTTTTATAGTTCAGTTGCCAATTCTAGGTCAATTTTAAACCACATATTTTTCGGAAAACTTAAGCTAAAAAAAGCACCATATTATTTCTAAAAATATGGTGCGTTCTTTCTTACTTATCTTGAATTTTTAGCGCAATAACCTAACGATCAACATAAGCAAAACTTTGTTGTAACACAGGTTGAATTGTGACTTGATTATCTTCAGATACATCAATGATTACTTTGTCACCATTCTCAATATTACCAGCCAAAATTGACTCAGCTAAACTATCTTCTAACCGTCTCATAATAGCACGGCGTAGGGGTCTTGCACCGTAACTAGGATCATACCCTTCATTGACTACTAATGCCTTAAATTGATCGCTAACCGTCAAGGTAATTTGACGTTGTTCATACAATTGTTGAGCCACTTCTGCTAATAAGATATTAGCAATTTCTGTCACTTCAGATTTAGTGAGTTGACGGAAGACAATGATCTCATCTAAACGATTCAAAAATTCAGGGCGAAAATATTGTTTTAATTCATCATTCACTGCTTCTTGAATGCGCTTATACTGAAGATTATCATTATTGCTGTTGCTTTCAAAACCGAAGTTATAACCTCCTTTTTCAATCACTTTTGACCCGATATTGGAGGTCATGATAATTAAAGTGTTTCTAAAGTCAACAGTGCGTCCTTTACTATCTGTTAAGCGTCCATCTTCTAACAATTGTAATAGCAAATTAAAGACATCAGGATGAGCTTTTTCGATCTCATCAAAAAGAACTACACTATAAGGTTTACGGCGAACTGATTCGGTTAGTTGTCCTCCCTCTTCATAGCCAATAAAACCTGGGGCGGTTCCAATTAATTTAGACACCGTATGGCGTTCCATATATTCTGACATATCTAAACGAATCATGGCATCTTTTGAACCGAATAAAAATTGAGCTAAAGCTTTGGTTAACTCGGTTTTACCCACACCAGTTGGTCCAGCAAAAATGAAACTAGCAATAGGACGCTTCGGATTTTGTAAACCAATTCGTGAGCGACGAATAGCTCGAGATACCGCTTGTACAGCTACTTCTTGACCGATAATCCGTTCATGTAAATTATCTTCTAAATACATCAAAGATTCTGACTCGGTTTCTGTCAGTTTATTAATGGGAATACCAGTCCAAGCAGTCACAATTTGTGCAATATCTTCTTCATCCACCACAGGAACCAATGAGTCAGGATTAATGACAGGGGCTTCATTTTCTGTTTCAAAAGAAGGCTGCATTTTTGCCTGTAACGAGTGACGTAAATGAATGCGAGATCCAGCTTCATCAATGAGATCGATCGCCTTATCTGGCAAGAAGCGATCGCTAATATATCTCTCTCCTAAATAAGCAGCAGCTTCGATAGCTTTTTGAGAGAATTTTACTTGATGATGGGCTTCATATTCTTTCCGTAACCCCTGTAAAATTTCGATGGTTTGTTCTACAGAAGGTTCTCCTACCATCACCGGTTGAAATCGTCTTTCTAAGGCTGCATCTTTCTCAATATACTGATGATATTCGTCCAGGGTTGTTGTTCCCAGACACTGTAATTCACCCCTAGCTAAAGCAGGTTTTAAAAGGTTAGAAGCGTCCATTGCCCCACCCATGGTTCCTGCACCTACTAAGGTGTGGATTTCATCAATAACCAGGATAATATTGCCCGATTCTTTGACCTGTTTAACAATGGATTTCAGTCTTTCTTCAAATTCTCCCCGAAAGCGAGTTCCAGCCACTAATAAACCCATATCTAGGGCAATTACCTGCATATTCTGTAAAATTTCAGGGATCTCACCTTCTACAATCCGTTGGGCCAATCCTTCTGCGATCGCCGTCTTACCCACCCCAGGTTCCCCCACCAAAACAGGATTATTCTTACTGCGACGACCCAAAATTTGGATCACTCTTTCGATTTCTCGCGTTCGTCCCACTACAGGGTCTAATTGCCCTTCTCTAGCTTTTTGGGTCAAATTTGTCCCAAACTCTTCTAAGGTAGGCTTAGGCTGGGAAAAACTATCGGATGGAGAGGCTTTTTGTCCTGCGGTCACAGGGATAGGTTCTTCTTCCCCTAACTTTTTCACTAATGTGGTGCGTAATTCCTTAATATCAATCCCCTGAGACACCAACACCTTAACTGCTACGGTGTTAGGATCGGATAACATTACCATCAATATGTATTCTGGAGTAACGTAACTGTTATCTTTACGGGCTATCTCGAAGGATTTTTCTAGAATTTGCTTAACGGTAGGCGTAAAAGGTAAATTACTGGCACTAAACCCTGCACCCTTGCCCCTAAATCGTTCGATGGCTTGTCTTGTGTTGGTTAGGTTTAGTCCCATCCCTTGTAAAACCCTAGCAGCCAAAGCTTCTCCTTGACCAAGTAACCCTAATAACAGGTGTTCTGTTCCCACTAGGTTTTGTCCCATGCCTTGCGCCTCTTCTTGGGCAAGCATAATGGTTTTAATGGCTTTATCGGTAAAATTCTCAAACATAAGTCTCTGGGTTACGGCTTGTTACATTTCTTCATACTATATTTCATACTGTATCGTTTTTTGGCAACGAAGACAGTGAGGATAGCCGTAATAGCGGTTTTCAATTGGGTGTATCAAGATTTTAGTTAGTTAAGTGTGGGAGGTGTGGGAGGTGTGGGGGGAATTTTTATTTTCCTGGTTAGTCTATTGATATGAAAACAGCTATAATCAATTGTTAGGGGATGATAAACTTGTTAGTTTATTGTCTTATTTTTGGTTAATTTAACACAGTTGTAATAGATTTATTGTATGGTATAGGGTGATTACATAGCTAGGAATACGCAACGGTTTAGGGAAGATAAAATACTTAATTTAAAATTACTAAAAAATCAGTGATCATGATCACGACTATTCAAGATCATCATCACTACTTTTCAGGTATTAATCAGTTACAGTAATTACAATAGATTCTCAAAACGATTACCAATCAAAGCTGTTAGGTTGGAGTTGAGAGATTTTCTACTTATAGAACTTTTTCATATCTAGTGATTAATATCCATACCGATAGATGAATTTGGGGGATAAAACCAAGCAACAAGGAGAACAACTATGATTACAGTTACCCACTTACAACAAGATTTTGAGAATTTAGCTAGAGAAGAGAGCCTATTTGAAGATTATTTCAAATACTTTAAAAATAAACCTGACACTTATTTAGATAAACTAGAAGAATTACTCTTACAAGATTCAAACAACTTGATAAAAATTTGTCGCAATATTCCTGAGAATATTAGTTATTTTTTAAACCGAGTTTGTTGTTATTTTATTAATAATTTAGGACTAGATAGACGATTTAGAAATGATTTATATAGCTCTTTAAGTCGGTTAATCAACATTTTAGAAAATGCAGCAGAAAAACCGACTATTTATCCTTCATTAGAACCATTTTTTAGTCAGAAAAAACAAATAGAAGGGGATCCCGAAACCCCAACAGCATTTGAACGATTAAAAATAACGGTCGATAAATATAAAAAGTTAGAAGCAGAAGATGATGAACCAGCTTGGAAACGAAAACAACGATTAGGTAAACGTTTAATTCGTTATCCTCATCTCTATAGTTTTTATTTAGGTGCATCAGAAAATACCAGTTTTGGACAAACAACCCAAGTGAGACAAGATCAGTATGTAAATAACTATTCTGTTAATTTGCATCGTTATCTTCGTCAAGAAACGATGAAAGATAATAATAAAGATTTAGCTAGTGCATTTTCCGCTAGAACTGTAGGAAAAGATTGGGAAAACCCGACTCAACTTCCTAAAGAATCTTTGTATTACTCTATTGGCTACTATAAAGCAACTGAAAAGAAATTTAAAGAGCGATCTCTAATGGTTTCTAGTTATTATGAGAGAGCTTCTCTCTTAGAATGTAAAATGATGCTTTATAAAGTCATTACTACTTTATTTCCTCCTGAATATCAACAAGCTTTTGTTACTAAAAAACTATTAGCCAGTTTAGGAGGAGAAGAATCCAGTTATAATAATACGAAAGCAGATTTAGCCTTAATTAAAATTGCCATTGATTACTGTTTTAAATTATTGATTATTGATGATGAAAAAAATCACTTTTTCTTCATTGATATGTTGAGTAATATGGGAACACAAAAAACCTTAAATGTTCTTCTACAACTTATTCATTGTTATCCCATCGATCCCAATACTCATGATAAGCGAGATAAAAAACAAAGAATGCTCTTAGCTTTAGAAAAACGATTGGCAGTTTTATTTAAAAATTATGAAGATTTTGATGAAAGCGAGATGAAATGGTTAATTAATTTTCTGGAACATTTTCATGTGGCAACTGCATTACAATTTGATGGCCTAGACTTATCAGGAATCAAAATTCCTAAAGATGTTATCAGGGCAAAAACAGCATAGTATCATCTATTCATTACTGGGTTCGTTAGTAATCGTGTCTTCTACTGATGACTTTCTCTGTTGAGTAGAAGGAGATGAGTTAAAATTATTGATTTGAGCCAGTTGACGTTTAACCGATGACTTTTCTGGTGAAAGATTAATTTGAATCGTAGGGCCAGAACTGGCTAAACGGATGACCATACCATCTATGACCGGTGTTTGATTAATTAATTGTCGATCCACATAAGTGCCATTGGTTCCCAAATTAACGACTTGCCATTGGTTTTCTTCGTAGCGAATTTCTAGATGATGGCGCGAAACTACGGCACTGTAAAGAACGACCTCATTATCTGTAGAACGACCAATACGAATGGTCGCTGTTGTCTCAAATGTCCAACTTTGGATAGGTGTGGTTTTAGTCGGATGAAGTAAAGTTAGGGTAATCACCGAAATTCTAGCTGATAGAGGATGTTTCGCAACTGAATGTTAATTGAATGCCTCAACAAAAAGGACTATACAGTATTGAAACCTATTCCTATAATAATCGTTGTTAAGACCCTACAATAAATTCTTAGGAAAAAATAAACCATAATCAGTGATCAGTGATCTGCGATCACTGATCAGTTGAATCTGAGAATTCATCAATTAATGATTAACTCTAACTGTTTCCTATTCGCTGTCAAGATATCATTATAAAAGACCAGCATTCGATAATCCTAAAATGATTCCTGCCCCTAAAATATGACCAAAACTGGCGGTTGCTAATAATTCTGGTAGTCCAAATTTTTTCTTTGAGGCTAACTGAGGTAAAGGAAGTTCAGGGCCTTGGCCTGTTTTTTGAATCGCAAAATAACCTAAAATAAAGCTAAATAGATTAGCTGTGATCATAATCACTCCTATGGATAAATTCCATGAGCTTGTGACCGCGTAGTTTGCCTCAGCCAGTATCATGATATGAGAAAGCATAGGTTGAACTCCTGTTTGAATCGATCAATATAAACAAAAGGCATTATAAAGATCTCTTTGGGCAAAATTTCACTTTGTTTGAATACTTAACAATTATGGGGAGTTAAGCACAATGCGGGTTAAAATTTGTGGGATTACTCAACCCCAACAAGGACAAGTCATCGCTAACTTAGGAGCAACAACTTTAGGATTTATCTGTGTTGAGCGATCGCCTCGTTACGTTAATGCTCAACATATTCAGCAAATTATTTCAGTTCTTCCCAAAAGGGTTGATTCTATAGGGGTTTTCGCCAATCCTAGTTTAACGGAGATTGAAGAGGTTTTAGCCGTTGCTCAATTAACGGGAATACAACTTCATGGGGATGAAACCCCCCAATTTTGTGGGCAAGTTAAACAATTATGGCCTGATTTGGAAGTTATTAAGGCGTTTAGAATCAAAACAACCGAGTCTCTCTCAGACATCCCTGAATATACAGAGGTGATTGATACGTTACTCTTAGATGCTTATCACCCTCAACAGTTAGGTGGAACAGGAAAAACCTTAAATTGGGACAGTTTAGAGACTTTTAAGCCTGATCGGCCTTGGTTTTTAGCGGGGGGATTAAACCCTGATAACATTTTACAGGCTCTTAATGGTTTAGCTCCAGATGGCATTGATTTATCCAGTGGAGTCGAGCGATCGCCTGGGGATAAAGATATTAATAAAGTAACTCAATTATTTACACAATTAAGTCAGATATAGCAGTTCTCATACTTGTGAGGTACAAATTCTTCTAGTTTTAGGAGTTCAGGAGGGCAGGAGTTTAGAAGTTGAATATTAACTGTACCTCATGAGTCCAAGAAATGCTATACCTTCAAATAAGCAGCCTTAATTTTTCTACTTTGTTACAAAAAGCCTCAAATAATGAATAATTGCTAAGTTGGGATTAACAATCCTCCCTTGAATATTTTAAAATTTAATTAAGAAAGGAATAAAATTATTATGAATGGACTACTTGCTGATGCCAGTACAAGACTTGAAAAAGCCTTAAAATATACATCAATTTCTGATGATGCCAGCGAACGGTTAAAACATCCTAAAACCAGTTTAAGTGTTTCTATTCCTGTTAGGATGGATGATGGTTCCTTACGGATTTTTCAAGGGTACCGAGTGCGTTACGATGATACCAGAGGACCAGGAAAAGGTGGAGTTCGCTATCATCCCAATGTAACTATGGATGAAGTGCAATCTTTAGCTTTTTGGATGACGTTTAAATGTGCTTTATTAAACTTACCGTTTGGTGGTGCAAAAGGCGGAATAACCCTCAATCCAAAAGAACTGTCAAAACAAGAATTAGAACGGTTAAGTCGCGGTTATATTGAAGCGATCGCCGACTTTATTGGCCCTGATATTGATATCCTTGCACCTGATGTTTATACCAATCAAATGATAATGGGTTGGATGATGGATCAATATAGTATTATTCGGCGCAAAATTAGTCCTGGTGTAGTTACAGGAAAACCGCAAACTATGGGAGGTAGTCAAGGAAGAGATACGGCAACCGGAACCGGTGCTTATTATATTATTCAAACCATTCTTCCTAAGTTTGAACTAATACCAGAAAAGACAACAGTTGCGGTGCAAGGGTTTGGAAAAGCTGGCGCAGTCGTAGCAGAATTATTAGCAAAAGTCGGGTATAAAGTGGTAGCAGTTAGTGATTCTAAAGGGGGAATTTATGCTGAAAAAGGATTAGATATTCTCAGTATTCGTAACTATAAAAAAGAACATCAAGGAATTGCTGCTATTTATTGTCAAGATACGGTTTGTAATATTGGTGATCATGAAAGTATTACTAATGAACAGTTATTAGCATTAAATGTTGATGTTTTAATTCCGGCTGCCTTAGAAAATCAAATAACTGTAGAAAATGCCAAGAATATTAGAGCAAAATTTATTTTTGAAGTTGCCAATGGTCCAACAACCTCTGGGGCCGATTCTATTTTAGAGAATAAAGGAATCTATGTTTTTCCTGATATTTTGGTTAATGCTGGAGGGGTAACCGTTAGTTATTTTGAATGGGTACAAAATCGTAGTGGTTTGTATTGGACAAGAACAGAAGTAAATGAACGAATGAAAGATAAAATGATGACTGAAGCTGAAGCAGTTTGGTCGATTGCACAACGAGATGGAGTTTCCATGCGAACGGCAGCTTATATCCATGCTTTAAATCGTTTAGGGGACGCATTAGATGCAAAAGGAACCAGAGATTATTATCTAAATGGTTCCCATTAACTTCTTGAGATAAACTTATCTTAACTCATATCTTGCACCTCCGATAAAATTAGCTATTTTGTAAGTGTTCAGCTATCAGCCGTCAGCCATCAGCTTAAAACTAACCCCCAACCAACAGTTTAAAGGGGGTTTTTACTCTTTCACTATAGCTAGTTTTCTCGCTTTATTATTAAATCATCCTATCCGCTTCCTAGAAAATAAGTTAGAATTAAGTAAAATTTATGCTATTCTCTTAGTATTTTTAACCTTCACTTTGATCTTTTCTGTAAGGGGAAATGATTGACAAAACCCTTTACCGTAATTTTAATAGTTATCTTCTCAATCAAGTGGTCTTGGCCAGCGTGTTAACTATTATTATGATTCCTACATTATATCTTTTAAAAGCCCCCTTTGCTTTATTATTTGGGTTAACCATTGGAGCATTTGGGTTAGTTCCATTTGGAGCAATTTTAAGTATTTTAGCTGTTAGTATTATTTTATTTTGAGATAATATTTGGATCGGGTTAAGAGTATTATTGGTTTTGATCATAATTGATCAGATGCTTGAAAATATTTTGCCTCCTCGTTTATTAGGTAAACTAACAGGACTTAATCCCATTATTATTCTATTTTCTGTTATGGTAGGAGCAACTTTAGGGGATTTTGTTGGATTAATTACAGCAGTTCCCATTGCTGCTACCACAAAAAGTTTATTGAATTATTGGACATTAAAGAACATCACGCTTCGCGAGGGTAGGATGGGAGTTGGTGGATAAGACCCCGCCGTTAACGGCGGGGTTTATTATCTTCTAATTTTTACCGAGAGCCCACA
>JAAUYD010104621.1_pt1 | contig 25478 bp, 16 predicted proteins | sample 7278101 | NCBI WGS metagenome assembly JAAUYD01 (sample SAMN14350128, study PRJNA611818) | marine sediment metagenome | isolation source: surface marine sediment (0.6m) | place: French Polynesia: Moorea | collected 2018-08
CCGTGACGACGCCGATCCCCGATGCTTCGGCGCCGACACGGTGGGCTGGGCGGGCAGCACCTTCAGGTAGTCCCAGGTGCCCTCCACCTCGACGCCGGCCGCGTAGGAGGATCCGATCAGACCGACCATCACGGGCGTGCCGGGCGTCTGGATCGCAGACAGGACGGCCCCGCCCGCCACGATCGTTCCGAGACTCACCAGGGAGCTGCCGTCGAAGCCGTAGAGGGCCTCGACCAGACCGCTGTCCGCGTCCACCCGCAGCTCGAACTCGACGCTGCCCGTCGGGCGGTTGGGAACGGCGATGGGATCGAAGAGGGAGGTCTGCGGCGTGTCACCGAGCTCCTGGAACGCCTCGACGCCGTCCCCGCTGATGAGGAGCTCGATGTAGTTGCTCTGGGTGCCGTCGCCCAGGAAGATGCCGAGCTCGGCATCGCCGCCGGTCGGGTAGAGCTGGAAGCCGGCGCCCAGGTTCAGCAGCCGACCCTGCACGGTGAACGCACCCGTTCCCGGCACGTCGACGCCGTACTGGAAGCCCTTCTCCTGATCGTTGAAGAGACCGTAGGCGGTCCCATCCGTCATCTGCATGGTCATGGCGCCCACGGCGCCACCGAGCACGTCGTTGGGGTTGGGCCCGGCGTCGGGCTGGTCGATCCAGTCGAGCCAGTTGGGATTCGCGGCGCCGTTGTTCATCAGGCCCGTGAAGCCGAGACCCAGGTACCCCTGCAGGACCGGGTTGTCGGAGAAGAGCTCGTTGTCCACGGGAAGCGGGAACGCATCCGTGCCGCCCACCGCGGGGTTGCCGAGCTGCATCACGTCGACGGAGTCGTCGATCCCGTCGCCGTCGTCGTCGGGGTCGTTCAGGTCCGAGACCAGGGGAGCGCCGGCCACCTTGTCGAAGTCGTTGGGCTGGGAGCCGCCGTTGCACAGATCCGTGCCGTTCTGGTCCTCGTCCTCGTTCGTGTACCCGTCGAGGTCGTTGTCCGCGTTCGGGTCGTAGCCGGGCTCGCCGGGCAGGGGGCAGCTTCCCAGATCCTGCGGCTCCAGCACCACGATGTTGCTGCTGAAGGTGCCGACCCAGATCGTCCCGGGGAAGGGATCCGCATCTCCGTTGGCCGTCACGCCCAGCGGGTTGCCGCCCAGGTTCGAGTTCCAGTCCTCGGTCAGCGTGTCGAGGCTGCCGTCGGGGTTCAGCTGGACGCGGTGGAGCGTGCCGCCGCTCTTGCCCGCGATCAGGTCGCCCTGCATGGCGCCGCCGAAGTTCGACGCGGTGTACTCGTCGATGCCGTTGGTGTTGTTGGCCCAGATCGTGATGATGTCGTCGACGGGACCGTCGGGGTTCGACCCACCGGGGTTGCGGAAGTCGCCTTCCACCGGGTTGGCGAGCCCGATGGGCACCGGCGGCCAGTCCGCCGGCAGGGCCTTCGAGGCGTCTGCGGCCTCGCCGCTGCCGTTGGGATCGAAGTTCTGGGTGCGGAACCAGTCGTCCTCGAAGCCGTTGCCGTTGGTGTCACCGACGTCCGAGGAGTGGGTGCCCCGGGTGAAGAGGCCGGCGCCCGCTGGATTCGCGCGGATCGGCGTCGGATGACCGCCGTAGAAGCTGCCCCACGCGTAGGTGGAGATGTCGTTGGTGAGGAGGTGCAGGTGGTCCTTGTTGTTGACCTTCGCCTCGCCGTCCACGGGATCCGGGCCGGTGCTGCCGGGCTCTCCCACGCGGAAGTTGTTGGTGGTGGTGCCGCCGGGGCCCTCGTTCTCGGGGAATCCGCCCCAGCCGCCGTTGGCGCCGTTCTCCGTGAGGTAGACGGCGCCGCTCTCGGTGACCACGAGGTCGTAGGTGTTGCGGTAGCCGGGCGAGAAGATCTGGACCGGGCCACCGGGCACGATCTTGGCCTGGTTCAGGCCGTCGTTGCCGCCCCAGGGGTCGTTCACGTCCACGCCGTCGTAGCCGGCTGCGTTCGGGTCTCCGATGCCGTTCGCGTTCGCACGCGTCGGGTCGTCGACCGTGGGCAGGTCGTAGACGTAGTCGCGCGCGCCGTCGTTCAGGACCGGAAGCAGCTCTAGCGCCGTCAGATCGACCGAGAGGACGGCGGCGGAGAGCGCGTACTCGGTGTGCCAGGCGAAGTTCGTGGAGGGCGAGCCGGCGTTGGTGTGACCGCCGGAGCACACGATCAGGTAGTCCGTCCCATTGACGGTCACGAACTCGAGACCGTTCGTGGCGTGGTTCTCCTCCGAGCGGGGCAGACCCCGAACGAGGTCGACGGCGTCCCAGGTCGTGCCGTTCCACGTGAGCCGCGTGATCACGCCCGAGTTGGTGTCGAGATCCTTGTCTCCGCTCGGGCCACCGACCCGCGCGTCGCTCGAGGTCGCGTAGATGACCGGATTGAGCGCGGTTCCCACGACCGTGATGCCGGTCGCCTCGCGCTTGTCGTCGGCATTGGGCGTCCCGTCGTCGTCGTGGTTCGGGATGTTCTTGACGAGGAGGATCTCCTCCGAGGCCGTCACCACGTAGTCGTCCGGACCGTTCCGCTGGATGGTGAGGACGTCGATCGTGCCGTTGAGCTGCAGCACGTAGAGCCGGCCGTCGGGGCCGAACTCGAGCGAGGTGCTCTGGGCGACGCTGCCGTTGCCGTTGAAGTCGAGGTTGCTCAGCCCGAAGCTCTGGGCCCAGGCGGAGCCGGCGCCGAGACAGACGAGGAGCGCCGCGACGAAGGCAAGCCACGCTCCCGACGAGGGTGCTACGGAGCGAGCCTCGCGGCTTCCAACGAAGGGGCTTCGGGTGACGACCGGAGGGGTGAGATCAGGCAAGGGGGGGAAACTCCGCAAGTAGAACGTGAGTGCGAGATGCCTGGATGGAAATGGGTACCACGCCGCTTCGCGTCATGGAAGTCCGCCACGCGACGCAACGCGCAAGAACCACGGGATCCTATGGTTTGTGTTGCCACGAGAAGGCGTTGGGTGTCGGAGCCTTTTGCACTTCGTCGCCACTCCCCGAGGGATCGCTGACTTGATCCCCTGGGGGCGCGCCGCGTCAATCCCAGCCGGGGGGCATGGGGCGCCCGAGCCAGTCGAACAGCGCCCGGTTCGCCTCGCGGTAGTGGGCGGCGAGGGCCTCCCGATCCCGATCCGTGGGCACGTAGGGCGTGGCTTTGGGGCCGGGGATGAATCGATCGATCCGGCTGATGAGGCGGCCGAGACGGGGCACCCGGGCCGCAAGCGCCACGCCGGCGCGGGAGTTGCGGTTCACGTGGACCCGCTCCGCCGCAGCGGTGAACTCGTAGGCCGGGTCGACCCCGAGGAACCGGCAGGTCTCCGCCAGGGTCTCCTGGGGACGGGTGTCGATGTCCCCTTCGTTCAGGACGACGTGGATCCGCTCGCGGCCGAACCGGGCGACGTACGCCAGCAGCTGCTCCAGATACCGCCCCCGCTCGAGGATCGCGAACCGCTCGTCGATCCTCTCGAAGTCCCCGGTGCCGATCCAGTCGTCGTCGCCCGGGTGGCGGCTCTCTCCGTAGCGGATGTGATGGTTGATCTGGGAGACGGCGCGTCGGGCGGGATTGCGCAGGACCGCGATGCAGCGCACACCCGGAAGGCACGCATCGATGTCCTCGAGAAGCCCCTTGCCGAGCAGGTAGCCCGCCGTCTTCTCGCCCACGGCGTGAGCCGAGCCCGCCTGCTCGAAGCGGGCCTCGTACCAGTCGAGGCCGCGGGCGCGAATCGTCGGGTCGTTGAAGAAGTGCAGCTCCTCGGGCGCCACGTAGACGTCGGGATGCTGATCCAGCTTCGCAGAGAGCCACGAGGTTCCGGCCTTCATCGCGCCGACGATCAGGAAGTTGGGGAGGGTCATCGTCTCTCGGGTCCCTGGGTGGTGCGCTCCGACTGACGCGTCCAGTACACGAGCGCGGTCCACATGGCGACCATCCGGCCGGTCTCGCCGAGGGCCGTGGCCACGACTGCGCCCCGCCAGCCCCACTCCGGGATGAGCACGATGTAGAGGCCGATGGTGAGGATCGCGCAAACGACCTGGATGATCGTCCTCTCGCTGGTCCGCCCCAGCCCGATCAGCGCGTTGGCGGAATAGCCTCCGGTCGATGCCACGATGGCCACGGGCGCGAGCCAACGAAGCGCCGTGACGGCCTCCGCGAAGCGGTCGCCGACCAGGAGCGTCAGCAGGGGAGCCAGCAGGTACAGCAGGGCTCCGGACGCGACCCCATAGATGGCGCCCAGCAGGGTCAGCTGGGCCGCGGTGCGCATGCGTTCCCGCGCGGAGGCGCCGGAAGTGACGATCCCCACGTGGGTGGCGGCCACCAGCGAGACCATCGGGGCCCGGGAGAGCGAGAAGATCCGGTAGGCGGCGCCGTAGAAGCCGGCCTCGGTCGTCAAGCCGTTCCCGGCCAGCACGGTCCGGTCGCTCTGCGCCTGGGCACCCGTCGCCACCACGCCCACGCCGTAGACGAACATGGACCGGACGTGGCCCCAGGCCGGAGCGAGCGAACCGATCGAGACGCCCTGCCCGGCCAGGTAGAGGAGGGCGATCGCCCACCAGACCAGCACCACTCCGGCGTACCCGATGGCGTAGTTCACCAGCGTGATGCCGTACAGCCACAGCCCGACGAGCAGGAGACCCCGGGTGATGGACATCCCGATCCGGAGCTTCGACGCGAGGGCGAAGCCGTAGGTCGCGTGCACGGTGGCGTGCGCGGCGGCGAAGCCTGCGTTGAAGACGATCTCCGCCAGGATGATCGAGGCAGCCGCGATCAGGGGCATGTCGGGAACCAGTCGGCCGGCTGCGAAGAGCAGCACCGGAAGGAGGGCCACGCCCACCAGGGCCGCGATCGAGGTGGCGGAGCCGAGCACCCGGCCGGGCTTCTCTTCGAGCCGGCTGATGTGCTCGATGATCGTCATCGGGAGCCCCGACTGGCTCAGGCTGCCGAGTGGGCCGACCAGCCCGAAGAGGCCGACGAGCAGACCGTACTGCTCGGGCCCGATCGTTCCCGCCAGCAGATAGAGCGAGAGGACGCCGACGGCGACGCGGAACGCCTGGTCGATCGTTCCCCAGGCGGTGCCTCGCAACGGAATCGCGCGGAGCCCTCGCCGGACGCGCCTCAGGGGCAAGACGGGAACCGAGGGGTGAGCGACGGACGGGGGGAGCGCCCGATCGGGCTCAACGCCGCGCCCCTTCGGCGGTGCCCCGGCGCATCGATCGCCCCGCCCTGGCGCGCCGCGGCGGGGCCGGACTCGAGGGGCGCCGCGGGATGGCCAGGCTCGCGGCCACCAGCATCAACCAGGGGAAGGAGTTGGGCCGCATGAGGAGCACTTCGAAGAGGTTGTAGATCACGAAGAGGCTGCACATGCACAGCGGCCAGATGGCCGTGCGACCGCCATGGGCGAGCCCACCCAGGCCGCGCCAGAGGATCGACAGGACCAGCATCAGCAGGAGGCCGAAGCCCACGATGCCGAGCTCCACGAGCTGCTGGATGAAGCCGTTGTGCGCGTTGCTGAACCAGAAGCCCGTGCGCTCGACCAGCGCCATCTGCCAGTTGGAGGCGATCGAGTGACCGAGCAGTGGCCGTTGCAGGAAGACCGAGAGCGACTCGCGCCAGATGTCGGTGCGCCCCGACAAGGTGGACGAGCGCCCGAGCAGCTCGAGAGGCCAGTCTGCGGCCCCGGAGACCACCGTGAGGGTTCCGAGCACGACGAAGGCCAGGGGCACGAGCACCAGGACCGGCCGACGCATTCGGCGCGCGATGGGGAGCAGGAGGACCATCGCAGTCAGGACGAGCCCGGCGCCGAGACCCGTCCGCGAGAGGGAGATGTGGATCAGGAAGACCGACAACGCGATGCCGCCGACGGCGGCGATGCGCGGCAGCCCCCGGGCACCGAGCTGCATGGCGAAGACGGGGAGCGCCACGGCTCCGAGCCAGCCGATGGCGTTCTTGTGGCCGAGGAAGCCGCTGTAGGCGCGCTGTCCCTGGTAGTCCATGAAGGCGACGCTCTCCGGCGCGATGAAGAGGTACACCGTGTTGGCCACCAGAAGCGTGCCCAGCAGCCAGAGCAGCAGCCGCACCTGACCCGCGAGCGGGAAGCGCATGGCGAGGTACAGGCCGAAGAGGGTGGTCTGGGCCATGACCACGCTCTGCTTGAGAGCCCATGCGGGATTCTGGGACCACGCGGAGGAGAGGCAGGTGAGGGCCACCAGCGCCCAGATCCACGGATCCCGGCGCGCCACCTGCAGCGCCCGCGGTGCATCGAGCAGCACCAGGCCCATGACTCCCAGGTAGAACGCGTGCTTGGCCATCCGATGGATGGGCGGCGGGAGCGCGATGGACAGGATCCCCCAACACAGCAGCAGGCCGAAGACCGCGACGGCGAGGGGCACGACACCACCCGCGAGGGCGGGGGAACCGACGCTGCGTCTCGGCCGAGTGGCCCGTGTACGGCCAGGCGGAGCCCCGCGCAGGGCGACGCGCGGCGAGTCGGTGGTCAAGCTCGCTCCTCGGGAAGCGCGCCGGCCGCATGGGCGGGAGACGAACCCGAGCACGGGCGAAGGTCGCGACGTGATCGCTGGCTCATCGGAGTGCTCTCTCCTATCGGCACGAATCGGGGTCCCTCGCCTCGATCGCCCCGGGCGAGACCGGACCCGTCGAGGAGCCTACAGGCCCCGTCCCGCATCCGAGCACTCGCCGGGCCGATCGCTGGCCAGGAAAGGTGGGTTGCCCTGGCGGGGCGGGAGGTGGCGACGCGGGGGTTCCCCCGGAGGGATTCAGCCCGAAGCGCTCTCATCCGTGCCCTTCCCGGGAGGCTGGAACGTGCGCTCGAGGCATGACCCGAAGTCGTGGGGCGGACTCCACCCGAGGCCACGCAGGCGGGCGTTGGGAAAGCGGAGCGAGCGGAAGCGAGCCCGGTATCGCTGGGGCAAGAGGATTCCCGGAAGCCGATAGCGCGGGCCGAGCAGGAGCCGGGCGACGCCCGAGGCCAGGTAGGCGAGCAGGAGGCCCGCGTGATACGGGAAGGGCAGCCAGCCGGCGAGGCCGCTGCGGCGAGCGAACTCGGAGCCGTAGCGCCAGGCGCGTGTCTCGTCCGAGTCGAAGACGTTGAAGGTTCCCCCCGCCGCGGCCTCCGAGCCGAGGGCCTCGGCGACCGCGTCGGCACAGTTGTCCACGTGGGTGAGGGGCAGGCGCCGGAAGGGCCCGTTCACCAGCACCAGGGGACCCGCCTGGATCCCCACGCCGTCGATCCACTCGCGGGTGCTTCCCCAGATGAAGCCGGGCCGCAGCACCACGAGATCGAGGGACTCCTTCTCGGCGTACTCCCGGCACAGCCGCTCCTGCCACAGCTTCGCCACCGCGTAGCCGTCCCGCTCGTAGGGGGCCTGCTCGAGCACCGAGTCCTCGTCGAGGCGGCCACGCGGTGCCCGCCAGTCGTAGACGCTGAGACTGCTGAGCAGCAGCAGGCGTCTCACGCCCGACCCGGGCAACGCCGAGAGCAGCCGCTCGGTCCCCAGCACGGTCCCCTGGAACTGGGCCATCGGGTCGCCCAGGACCTGGGCCGCGACGTGCGCGACGGCGTCGACGCCCTCGAGCGCCGGGGCGAGATCCGCCCCACCGCGCAGATCGCCACGCGCCACCTCGACCTTCGAGACCCACTCCAGCCGGTCGAGCCGGGCCGAGGGCCGCACCAGGACGCGAACGGTATGTCCCCGATCGAGCAGGGCGGACACCACGGCCTTGCCGAGGAAGCCGGTGGCTCCGGTGACCAGGACCCTCATGACGGCAGCTCGGCGAGCAGGTCGCGCACCAGCCGGTTCACGCCGTCGATGTCGTCCAGCGAGATCGGCGGATCGCCACCCCGGCGCAGGGCCTCCTGGGTCCTGCGCACCAGCTCCCAGACCCCGGCCGTGGCGCCCGGCTTGCCCGAGAGCTTGGTGACGAGCGAGCCCAGGCTCCCGCGGGCCTCGCTGAATGCGGCCGAGAGCCCGTTCCAGAGCGGCGTCAGGGGGCTCGGCCCGGGCCAGACGCGATCCAGGCGCAGGGTGTTCTCGAAGAGGTTCATGTGCGCGCGCATGCGGGTGCCGTGGACGGTGACGAAGAAGCCGTCCGGGCGGCTGGCCGCGGTGAACATCAGGTCCGCCGTCGCCTTCTCGGCGACCACGTGGGCGTGCAGCGCGTCGAAGCGGGAGAGGGAGCCCTCGTCGCGGCGCTCGAAGCGGGCCGTGACCGATCGATGGTCTCCGATGAAGACCCTCGCGAGATAGGCCAGATGGGTCAGGAAGTCGGAGAGGGCCCCACCGGGGAGGGCGAGTGCCGGGTGGGGAAGATTCGGATCGGAGAAGCCACTTCCCTCACCGTGGATGTCCAGGCAGATCATCACCTCGACGTGCACCACGTCGCCGAAGGTCCCCTCCTCGACGAGCGAGAGCACGCGGCTCATCGGCGGGCTGAACTGGTAGGAGTAGTCCTCGAGGAGCCAGCGCTGCTTCTCGGTGGCGAGCTCGCGCAGCGCGACCCAGTCGGCGTACTCCATCGCGATGGGCTTCTCCACGAGCACGTGCGCTCCGGACTCGAGTGCGGCCCGCGCGAGGGCTGGATGGCTGGGCGCCGGCGTCGTCACGTGCACCACGTCGGGCCGCTCGAACCGGAGCATCTCGTCGCTGTCCACGTAGGTGGCGCGGAGTCCGAATCGATCGGCTGCATGGGCGGCGGCGACCGGCGACCGGTCACAGACCACCACGTCGACGTCGCCGAGTGCCGTGAGCGCACCGAAATGCTCGAGCGCGATGCGTCCGGCCCCTACGACTGCGACCTTCACCTTGCCTCCAGAATCGCCCGCCTTGTCTTAGGGGCTGGGCATGTCTTCTGCCACCTGCGCGCAGTCGAGCCCAGCGGACTCACTCGGGCTCGGCGTCTCGCTGGCTCGCCGACGCCGATTCCCGCTCCGTGCGGACCCAACGACGCTCGGGGTCGACCAGGAAGCGGAAGTAGAGCGGCAGCTTCCACAGCAGGTACAGCGGCACGAGGGCCAGTGTCCTGAAGGGAACCGTGTCCCGGCCGAACGCCCACCAGGAGGAGAGCGTGGTGGCCCCGACGGCGCCCAGTCCAGCGAACGCAAGGCCGGCCGGAAGCGGAGAGAGGCCGAGGGCCACCCCCCCGAGCGATAGCGCGCCGAGACCGAGCAGAAGCGACACCAGCAGCGCGAGAGGCGGAGTCACCAGGTCGAGTCCCAGGCCGACGAGATCGGCTCGAAGGCCGACCAGGCCGCGCGCGATCAGAAGAGGGCCGCGGCGAAGCAGGGTGTCGAGCTGGCCATGCTCCCAGCGCGTTCGCTGGGAGCTCGCCGCACCGAGCCGCTCGGGGAGCACGCTACGTACCTCGACGCCGGGCTCGAAGACGGGCGCGTGTCCCGCCTCGGCCATCGCGATGCCCAGCACCAGATCCTCGACGAGATGACCGCGCAGGTGCGGTGCATTGCGGATCTGGTCCCAGGGAAACGCCATTCCGCTCCCGGTCAGCTGCGTGGGCAGACCCAGCGCGCGGAGACCCAGAGGGCGGACCCGGTTCCGGACCAGCAAGGCGAAGGCCGAGATCGAGCTGAGCGGCCCTGCGTCTGCCGGGCTCTCGATCAGGTACTCGGCCTGAACCGGCCGCTGCAACGAGGCCGCGCGCCGAGCCAGGACGGTCAGGCCTTCGCCGCCTACCCGGCAATCCGCATCGAGTACGATGACGACGTCGGGCGGGCGCGCATCCAGGTGGTCGAGACCGTGAACGAGGGCGAAGCCCTTGCCACGATGATCCGCGTCGTCTCGCTCGGTCACCTCGACCCCGAGCGAGCGGGCGATCGACGCGGTGTCGTCGGTGCAGTTGTCAGCCACCACCAGGAGCCGATCCCCGGGGCCGAGCTGTGGCTTCAGCTGGCTCAAGGTGGCGGCGATGGATCCCGACTCGTCGTGGGCGGGCACCAGCACCGCAAAGCTCGGGCGCTCGGCGGACTCCTCTCGGGTCGCGCCCCGATTCGCGCGCCCCCACAATGCCGCCAGGTTCTCCACCGAGTAGACGAGTGCGGGCAGGACGAGGGCGAGTGCCATCAGGGTTGCCACGCTGTTCAGGATTTCCAAGAACCCAACCTCGGTTGCCGACACGGAAACGATGGCCTCTAGCCTGCTGGCCACCAGGCGGCCATCGACGTGCGGGCCAGCTCACGGTCGACCAGGTTTCGATGCGCCGTCCCGAGCCTCTCTCGCCAGCGACGGGACACGTCGACGGGAGAGCCGGCCAGATCGCCCCAGACGTTCTCGCCGCTGAGCTGCTCGATTCGCGCGCGCTGTTCGTCGTCGAAGGGCAGGCCCACGTGGGCGTACACCGCCGCGGCCGCGGCCAGCGGTCGGGCGGCCATCTCCTCGTAGAGCACCCGCATGTACCTCGGCATCGCCCCCGCGATCTCGGCGATCGCCTGGTTGTTCGCCGACCAGAACCTCATCACCACCGCGACGAGCTCCTCGCCGACGCCCTCGAGGACGTCCTCCGCGTAGACCCCTGCGCGGCGGCCCTCCTCCAGGAGCCGCCGGTACCTCGCCTTCTCCTCGGCGAGCTCGGCCTCGGAGAGTGCACCGAAGAAGCGCCGAAGGGCGGAGTCCAGGAACCCGCCCGGGTGACGAACGAGGTGGATGACTCGAAGCTCCGGATCGAGCGCGAGCACGGCCTTCACGTGGGCCGCATGGAAGTCGTTGAGCTTCATGATGCAAGGCGCCTCCCGGAGACGCCGCGGAGAGACGAGGAGGCGGGACGGAGCCCGCTCGGCGCGATACAGCGGGCCGAGCAATCGGCGCTTCAGCCGGTTCAGTCCCGGGCGCCGGTGCATGGCGGCGAGACCCAGCCGATTCGCCAGGCTTCGATAGTAGGCCTTGTCGACCGCCGGAGGATGGTCCCGCTCGCCGACCGTGGTGCGCGTCCAGCGGACGAAGCGGGCCCACGCGGGCCCGAGCTCGGGGTCGACGTCGTTCGCGGAGGGTCGCGGCAATCCGTGGATGGGCGAGCCGGGGATGTCCTCGGGCTCGCTTCGGCAGTGTGTCAGCGCCGAAGCATCGAGGATGCCGAGGAGCCAGTTCGACCCCGAGCGGCCATTCCCCACCATCGCCGTCACCGGGGCGATGCCTTGCAGCGACGGGCTCACGTGGCCTCGCCGGCCTCGAGCGGGGCTCGCTGGCACTCCGGAACCGGTGAGTAGAGCAGGCGGGCGGGCTCCCGGATTCCGCGCTCGACGATCGTCGCGCGATCGTTCGTGGGTACCCAGTCGAGATCGTCGCGGGCGCTCGTCGTGTCGAAGCCGGCATGCTGCTCGCGACAGCGCCAATCCTGCAACGACGGCACGCGCGTGCGATCCGGGTGCCCGGCCAGCAGCTTGATCAGCCACTTGGTCAGGTCGCCGGCGAAGTTGGCCGCGGCCCGCGAGTGCCCCACGACGATCTTGATCCCGAGCGCCCTCTCCAGCTCCTCGACGTACTGCCGGGCCGACACGCAGGGCCCGGCCGACAGGTTGTAAGCCTTGCCTTCGATGCCTTCCGCATCCATGCAACGGACGAGTGCCTTCACGACGTCGTCGACCAGCACGATCGGAAGCGGGTGATCGCCTCGACCCCAGAGCCGGCAGCGCCCGAGGTTCGACCAGCTCGCCACCCCCACGTGCTCCACGGGACCACCGGCTCCGAGCACGATTCCCGGCCGGACGATCACCAGCGGGAGACCTTCCTGCTCGTGCAGCGCCAGCAGGCGTTTCTCCGTCTCGGCCTTGCTCCGGGCGTAGTTGTTCCGGCGCTCGATGCCCGGGTCGAGGCCGTCGGACTCCTTGAGTCGGCCCCTTCGCGCCAGGTCGAGCGAGTCGATCGTGCCCGTGTAGACGAAGCGGCGGACGCCATGGCGCCTGCACTGCGCCGCGAAGGCGACGGTCGGCTCCGAGTCGGCCCGGAGGTAGCCCTCGAAGCTGTTCGCGTGGGCGACTGCCAGGTGGAAGACGACGTCGATCCCCTCGAGAGCCGCTTCCATGAAGGTCTGATCCCGGAAGTCTCCGGCCATCACCTCGAAGCCCGCTTCGCCTTCCAGCGCCACCAGCGAAGACGCGTTCCGCACGATCGCTCGCACGGCGTGGCCCTGCTCGAGCAGCGCGCGGAGCAGCGAGGTCCCGATGAATCCGGAAGCCCCGACGATCAGGACCTTCGGCGCTTCCGAAGCCGCCTTCGGCTCCCGCCGCGCCTTCGGTCGCGGTCGCATCGGCGCTTCGGCCTGCCGGGGCACCTTCTCGGCGATGCTCTCGGCGACCTGCGCGACGCGGCAGGCGAACTCGATGCTCGATTCGGATCGCGGCGCCTGGCCGCGAAGCTCGTCGTAGGAGTTGGCGATCCCCAGCACCATGCTGGTCTCGTAAGGGCCTCCGATCGCCGACTTGATGAACTTGGAGCCTGCGTAGTGGCCGTAGGTGAGGAGCGCCTGCCGAGCGCGCTCGGCTCCGGCACGGGCGTTGACCGCGAGCCGCTCCTGATCGTCTGCGCTCCCGGTCGACCTCTCGAGTACGAAGACGTCGTTCTCGATGTCGGCTCGGGCGACCCCGAACCATCCCTCGACCTCGACGAAGTGCTGCGGATAGCCGTAGTCGAAGGCCTTCTCGATCTGGAAGGGGATGGAGCCCGAAGCTCCGCTCACGCTCCACTGGCGATGGAAGGTCGCGCCGTTGGGGAGCGTCTTGGGAGACCGGACGTCGACGGAGGCGATCTCGGCGTCGTCGACGATCGAGAGCAGCTCCGACAGGCAGTGGGACCCGATCTCGAAGAGGACGTTCGTCGGGCTTCGGAGCATCCACAGACCCCAGGGCCCGTTGTCGACCTGGCCCAGGGGCTTCTTCCAGACGACCCGGATCGACTTCAGCGGCCCGAGCTCCTGGTGCGCCAGCGAGTGCTTCAGCCGGTTGAAGGGCCGGGAGAACACGAAGTTGTGGTTGACGGCGAGTGACACGCCCTTGTCGGCGGCCAGGTCGCGCATGGCCAGGGCTTCGGCCGAGCTGGTCGCAACGGGCTTCTCGAGCAGGACGTGGCAGCCCGCGGCGATCCCGGCGGCGGCGAGCGCCGAGTGGGAGTCGGGCTGGGTCAGGACGTGGAGCACGTCCGGCTTCACCTCGGAGAGCATCCGCTCCAGATCGGTGTAGGGGGCGACGCCCTCTTCGCCGGAGGCGATGCGGCTCGCCGCGTGTTCGTTCAGGTCGCATACGGCCACGAGCCGCGCGCCCGGCACGTGGCGGAGGGCGGCGACGTGGAAGCTCGAGATGTATCCGGCTCCGACCAGAGCCACTTTCTGAAGGGGCTGCATCGGCTCCTCTACTTGTACTCGATGAGCTCGTGATGGCGGGCCCGCAGTCGGCCTCTCCAATACATGAGCGCGCCGAGGAACTCCGGGATCTTGCCCGTGAAGGTGAGAAGACCGTACGCGAGCGCGAGCTCGAAGGAGCGCCCCGAACGCCAGGTCCGGATCACGGTTCGGACGAGGACGGCCACGAACGCCGCCGCGGGCGCCAGCGCCCACGGGCTCTGAAGTGCGATCAGCAGCAGGAAGCTGAGGGGAACCAACCCGCCCCAGACCACGGCGCGTAGCAGCTCGCGCCGGAAGTAGTGCTCGGGCCCGCCGCCATGCAGATGGTGGACCTGCGCGAAGCCGTGCCCGCCCCGGATCGCCCGTCGATACCACTGGGAGAGTCGCTTGAGATTGGCGTCGTGCTCGCTCATGTCGTGGTCGATGCGAAGGACCTTGTAGCCTGCCCCTCGAACTCGCAGGCACAGGTCGTCGTCCTCTGCGGCCATGATCCAGGGGCGAAAGCCGCCGACTTCCTGGATCGCCTTCACCTTGACGCACATGTCGCCCAACACCGCTCGGGCCTCGCCGACGGGCGTGTCCCACTCGATGTCGATCAGCGCGTTGTAGATCGAGGCATCGGGAAACCGCTCCCTGCGCCGTCCACTCACGACCCCGATCCGATCCTCGTGCCGAAAGGCGGCGATCGCCGCCTCCAGCCAGCCCGGCGCCAGGGAGCAGTCGCCGTCGAGGAACTGGACGAACTCGAGATCGGGATTCTCTTCGAGAAGAGCAGCGAGTCCCTCGTTGCGGGCGCGGGCCGCCGTCAGTCCGCCGCTCTCGTCGATCTCGACCACGCGAATCCCGAGGGAGGCCGCAAAGGCGACGCTGTCGTCCGAGGAGCGTGAGTCGACGTAGACGACGGGGCATCCCCGGGCATGCCGCTGGATGGATCTCAGACAGGCCTCGAGGCGCTCGCCCTCGTTTCGCCCGATGGCGACGAATCCGAGCGTCTTCGCGACGACACCGTTCGGGGCCGGGGCCCTCCCGTCGCGAGACTCCTCGCCAGGGAGCGTCTCTTCGCATGTCGCTGCCGTGCTCATTCGAAGCGTTCCGTACGGATGGGCCCAAGGTCGATAGCGCATCACCAGAAGGGGGTCGCACCGGGCAGCGGGTGGGTGACCTGTGTGGGCCGATTCGCTCCCGAGTTGCGGACTGGTGATGGAGAGCTGCGCATCGCGGGGCGCAAAACCCCTGCTGAAAGCAGCACAGAGCGACACACGGCATGGACTGGCGGCCACAGAGACCAGTGCCCACCATCTCGGCTTTGCGGCCCCGTCGCGAGCCGGTCGAGCCATGACAGCCATCGCATGAGAATCCTCTTCGCCTTGCCCGGGCTACACAGGGTGCATCGCGGCGCGGAGGTCGCCTTCGAGTCGATCGCGCAGGCCATGAGCCTGGGCGGACAGGACGAAATCGTGCTCGCGGGGTCCGGCCACGCGCGTGAAGACCGAGCCTACGGGTTCTGGCACGTCCCCTGTGTGCCGCGCGAACGCTTCGAACGCCTGCCCAAGCTCCCCTTCCTGCGACACGAGTACATGTACGAGGAGCTGACCTTCGCGTCCGGCCTGGCCTTCAAGCGCCTCGGAGACTTCGATCTCACGGTGACCTGCAGCTACCCCTACGTGAACTGGGCGCTCAGGCGTCCGCTCGGGCGGAAGCGGATCCCCCACGTCTTCGTCACCCAGAACGGGGACTGGCCCGCGACCTCCGACGACGCCGAGTACCGCTTCTTCTCCTGCGACGGCCTGGTGTGCACGAACCCGGAGTACTTCGAACGCAACCGGAGCCGCTGGCGGAGCACGCTCATCCCCAACGGAGTCGACCCCGACCGCTTCTCCCCGGGGCCCGGGAGGAGGGAGGCCCTCGGTCTCCCGGAGGATCGGCCGGTGATCCTGATGGTCAGCGCCCTGGCAGAGTCGAAGCGCGTCCTCGAGTCGATCCGCGCCGTCTCCCTGGTCGAGGACGCCTTCCTCGTCGTGGCCGGAGACGGGCCCTTGCGCTCTCAGGTGGACCAGCTGGCGTCCGAGCTGCTGCCGGGCCGGTTCATGCGGGGCTCCTTTGCCCACCAGGACATGCCCGACCTGTACCGGTCTGCCGACGTGTTCCTGCATTCGACGCCCAACGAGGCCTTCGGAAACGTCTATGTCGAGGCGTTGGCGTCGGGGCTGCCGGTCGTGGCCAACGACGAGGCCCATACGCACTGGATCCTCGGAGACTGGGGCGACTGGGTCGACGTGACCTCTCCGGAGTCCGTGGCGGGGGGCATCCGGGCCGCCCTCTCCCGGGGAGATCGGAAGACCCAGGAGCGGGCGGGCTTCGCGGCCGAGCGTTATGCGTGGACGCGGCTGGCCACCCGGTACCGCGCCTTCTTCGATGAGGTGCTGGACGGGACGGATCTTCCCTAGATCGCCAGACCTCCGTATTTGCTGCCCTGGGCTCCTCAGGAGGGCCCAGGGGCTGTTCGAAACCGTTTCGACGTCACCCCGGGGCCCCCGAGGCCGACACACCCCTCAGGGACGACGGGGCCCGAAGCCCCGAGAGATCCCGAGAACGATCCCAGGAGAAACGAGACGATGGCGGAGCCGAAGAGAGTCATGCTGGTCGGCAACGGTCGATCGGGCACGAACTGGCTCAACGACATCCTCGATGCCAGCCCCGTGACCCATTGCCGGATGTCGCCCTGGCTGGTGCCCGACAGCGCGTTCCACGACCTCCCCAAGGGCCCCGCGGTGGCGGCGCACGCGGGCATGGCCGAGGACTGGGCCCGCTTCGTCGACTGGTCGCAGCGCCGTTTCAGCAAGAGGGATCACCGGCTCACCGCGCCGAAGACCTGGCTGCATGGGCCCGTGGCCCGCTCCGGCCTCGCCGCCCACGCCTTCCGGCCCAAGGCCCGACGGCTGCTGCGCCCGATCGCACCGAACCTCACCCGGTCCGAGTGGCGTCTGCCCGCGTGGCTGGGATCCGAGGAGCGGCTCCTCCAGTCGGTCCTCGTGCTCAAGATGGACGACCCGTGGGTCTCCTGGCTCGCTGCCTGGGTCGCCGAGAACGATCCGGCGACCCGGCTCGTCCACCTCGTGCGTCACCCCGGCGGATTCCTCAACTCGGCCGTCAGCCGTTGGTTCTCGACCCTCGATCCCGAGACCAGCGCCCGCGAAGATGCGATGTACAAGGGCGCGCTCGCCATGGCCGTCGAGGACGAGCCCGCCTGGGCCGACGTCTTCGGAAGCGTCGAAGAACAGGCGCCCCTGGAATCGGTGATGTGGTTCTGGCGGATGAGCAACGAGCGTCTCGCAGAGCTCACCGGATCCTCGGATCGACACCAGAGTGTCCGCTACGAGGACCTCACCGCTGATCCCGTGGGCAGAGCACGGGCCTTGTACGAGTCGCTCGAACTCGAGTGGGACGCAGGGACGCGGGATCGGGTGGAGAGGATCAGCGCCGACAACCATTGGGGAGACCTGGGGGGCTCGCCCTCGCAGGTTGCGGAGGCATGGCGGTCGAAGCTCGACCCCGAGCACCTCGCCCTCGTCGAGCGGGTGCTGCGCGGCAGCACCCTGTCCAGCTTCTGGGCATGAGGGTCTCGGCATGAGGGCCTCGACATGCCCGGCACCGGCGCAGCCGCCATGAAGGCTGCCTGGGTGATGACCCACTACCCCCGGAACTCGCAGACCTTCAATCATCGGGAGATCGTCTCCCTGATGGCCGAGGGTCTCGAGATCCAGCCGATCGCGCTCAACCTGCCCGACCCGGTCGACGTGGCGCTCCCCGAGCGGCGCCGAGCCTCCGAGCGCACCTTCTATCTGAAGCGGCCGCCTCTCGGACGCGCGCTTCGGGCCCTCGCCAGCTTCGTCTTCGGGCACCCGGGCGCGGCGCTCGGCTCCCTCGGCGACGCCCTGGCGACGACCGGCCGGGACCCCTCGGTGATCGCCAAGCGGCTGCTGCATTGGCTGGGAGCGGTGCTCGTGGTGGACCATTGCCGGCGCCACGACATCCGACACATCCATGCGCCCTTCGGCGGGACGTCTTCGACCCTCGGCCTGCTCGCCGCCGGCATCGGGTGTCGCCTGGACGGAGCCGGGAGCTTCACCTGGAGCTGCACGATCCACGGCCCGGACATCGAGAACGACCCGCCCTGGCTGCTCCGGCGCAAGGTGGCGAGCGCCGGGGCGATGATCTGCGTCTCGGACCACACCCGCTCCCAGGTCCTTCGGGTGAGCGATCCGGCGGACTGGGGCAAGGTCGTCGTGGTCCGTTGTGGCATCGAGCTCGAGCGCTTCCCGCGGAGGCCCGCCCCCGAAGGGAAGGGCCCCTTCCGGATCCTGTGCGTCGGGAGGCTCGCCCCGGAGAAAGGTCAGCTGGTGCTGCTCGAGGCGCTACAGCGCCTCGAGCACATGGGCATCGACGCCAGCCTGACGCTCGCGGGTGGAGGTCCGCTCGAGGCCGACATCCGCGCGTTCGTCGAGTCCAATGGGCTCGAAGCGCGCGTCGACGTCGCGGGCGAGGTCCCGGCGGACCGCATTCCCGAGCTGCTGCGCGCGGCCGATGCGTTCTGCCTGCCGTCGTTTGCCGAAGGCATGCCGATCTCGATCGTCGAGGCCATGGCGATCGGCGTCCCGGTGGTCTCGACCCAGATCTGCGGGATCCCGGAGATGGTCGTCGACGGCGTCACCGGGGTGTGCGTCCCGGCCGGACGGGCCGACCTTCTCGCCGAAGGCCTCGCCAAGCTCGCGGCCAATCCCGAGCATGCGCACGATCTCGCGACGGCCGCGCGAGTCCGTGTCGAGAAGCTGTACGACGTGCGGCACACCACACGCGAGCTCATCGCGCGAATCGGGCACGCGAGCGCCGCGCGAGGCTGAGCCCGATCGGCCCTAGGCCGGCCGGAACCGGCACGCCAGCGCGGCCGCGAATCCGCGCCATCCGTGTGGACGGCTGCCTGACGCGGGGCGTTGTGGTCCGCCGGCGAGCGGCCGCAAGAAAGTGCGACACCTGTGCATCGGGTCGGGCAACCCACCTAATGAGTCACGGCGGTCGTCGTGGCACCACCGTCGCGAGCAGGGAAATTATCTTTGGAATTGCGGGCACTTACGATCCCCCGGAGGTGTGGCGTTCGAGTCACGCTCATTCGACGGCGGATTTTGAGTTCCATGACGTGCCGCGGCGTGTAAAACTCTGTCTCTCCCGGATCAACGCTCAATCGCTCAGGCCCTAGGCCAAACGCTGCAATCGACGCTGGAGAACCCCCCCCTTGCTCAAGGCGCACGCTCGCTTCATCGATTCGTTCCTGCACTGCGTAGATGCCGGGATCGCAGTCGCCATCTACCTCCTTCTCGTCCCCTCGACCGAGCTGCTCGGTGCCGCTGGAGACGACGTCGGCATCCGGGTCGTGACCCTCGGGATCGCCTCGGCCCTCGCCTGGCCGGTCCTGCTCGACATGAGTGGGCTCTACGAGAGCTTCCGACTGCGGGGCATCGTCAGCATCGCCCGCCGCTTCGCGGTGGCCGGCATCGTGGCGGCGATCGTGCTGTGGGCGGGCAAGTGGCTGCTCTCGGCGCGCCTGCCTCTCGAGTTCCCCGTCGTGTGCGCGGCGGTCCAGACCGCGGCGCTGCTCGGCTTCCGGGTCAGCGCGATGATCAGTCTGCGCTGGGTCCGTCGCTCCGGGATGAACGTCCGGAACGTGTTGATCCTCGGTTCCGGTCCGCGGGCCTTCCAGGTCGCGGACCTGATCGACCAGAACAAGGGCTGGGGCCTTCGCGTGATCGGCTTCGCCGACGTGACGGACACTCCCGCCGCACCCGAGCTGCACGGCGTGCCGATCCACAAGTTCGTCGACCTCCCCTCGCTGCTGAACCAGTCGGTCATCGACGAGGCGATCGTCGCCGTTCCCCGCTCGGTCCTCTCGGAGGCGGCGCCTGCGGTCGCCACCTGCGCGGAGGCCGGCGTGCCCGTCAGCGTCTTGGCGGATCTCTTCGGGGGAGGCCTGCCCCAGCCGCGGCCGGCCCGTCTCGCCTCGCGACCCACGCTCAGCTTCTCCACGGTCTCCCACGGCCGCTTCCAGCTCGGCTTCAAGCGGCTGTTCGACATCGCGGTGAGCTCGACCCTGCTCGTGCTGCTCGCGCCACTCTTCGGCGCCCTCGCCCTCGGGGTCCGGCGCTCGTCGCCGGGCCCGGTCCTCTTCCGGCAGACTCGGGTCGGCCTCTACGGCCGGCGCTTCGGCGTGCTCAAGTTCCGCACGATGTACGAAGACGCCGAGGAGCGCCTCGCAGACCTCCAGGACTTGAACGAGATGGACGGACCCGTCTTCAAGATGAAGGACGATCCCCGGATCACCCCCATCGGAAAGCGACTCCGCAAGTGGAGCCTCGACGAGCTCCCCCAGCTCTGGAACGTGCTCCGCGGCGAGATGAGCCTGGTGGGCCCCCGACCGCCGCTGCCGAGCGAGGTGGCGCAGTACAGCACGATGGAGCGCCGGCGGCTCTCGATGCGTCCCGGGATCACCTGCATCTGGCAGGTGTCGGGGCGCAACGACATCCGCTTCGCCGACTGGGTGAAGCTCGATCTGCAGTACATCGACCGCTGGTCCCTGGCCCTCGACATGCAGATCCTCGGCAGGACGATCCCGGCCGTTCTGGGCGGAACGGGCCGCTAGCCTCTTCGCGACCGATCCGGTCGAGGGGGCATGCGATTCGGGCGCTCCGTGCGAGGGACGGCGAGACGGCGATCATCGGACTTGAGGGGGGAACGATGATGGGGTGGAACTCCATTGGCGGGGCGTCGCATGGCGGCACGAGGCGCAGTCGCCACGCGTCCCGTCGCGGGCTGCTCGGACTCGGGGCCGGCCTCGTCGCCGCCTGGCTTTGCGCCGCCTCCGCCGCCGCCCAGTCGGCGGAGATCCTCTTCGTCCGCGGTGCCGAGCGAAGCGGCAACCTGGGGGGCGGATCCGACAACATCCTCACCCGCCAGCTGGCCGACATCGAGAGCACCTCCACCACCGGCTGGAACGAGCTGCGCGAGACCCTGGAGACGGAGGGGTTCTCGGTCAGCCAGATCATCGAGCCTCTCGAGACCGGGGCTCCGCCCACCGGCCCGACGGAGGGCGCGCCGATCGCGTTCCAGAGCATGGACCTGAGCGTCTACGACGTGCTCGTCTTCGGCTCGAACAACGCGGTCTACGACGACGCGGCCATCGACGCGGTCGAGGCCTTCATCCGCGGAGGCGGTGGGGCGATCTTCATCTCCGATGCGGGGTTCGGAAGCGACTGGGCAGACGCTGCGAACTCGGATCAGCAGTTTCTCGACCGCTTCGGCCTGATCATGCACCAGGACCGGGGCATCTATTCGATCGAGCGAGCCCTCGGGGACTTCCTGATCCCCGACCACCCGGTCCTCGCCGGGGTCGACGCCTTCGACGGCGAGGGGGTCTCTCCCGTCGAGGTCGGAGAGCCGACCGCGGGGGTCGAGGTCACCGTGCTGGCGCTCGCGAAGAACACCACGCGCCTCAACGAGCCTCCCTTCGACAGCGACAACAAGGGTCCGAGCCGGCCTTCGGGCCCCGACGACGCGGCGCTGCTGCTCGCATCGGCCGACGCGGGTTGCATCGTCGGGTTCTACGACCGGAACACCTTCTTCAATACGGGCGGCCTCGGCACCGACCTCACCAACTTCGACAACCGGCAGCTCGCGATCAACGTATTCAAGGCCGCAGCCGGTCTGCTCCCCTGCGACGACGACGCGCCGGACGCGGACGACGACGGGGTCCCGGACGAATCGGACAACTGCACGGACGTCCCGAATCCGAGCCAGGCTGACTTCGACGCCGGCACGGACGACGACAGCTCCCTGGCGGGCATCCAGCACTACGGCGATGCCTGCGACGTCGACCTGGACGACGACGGGATCGTCGGCCCGTCGGACTTCTTCTCCGTCTTCCGTCCCTGCCTGGGAGCCGACCTCGGCAGCATACCCAGCTGCGTCGAGGCGGACCTGGACGGCGACGGGATCGTCGCTCCGGCCGACTTCTTCGGCGCTTTCCGGCCGGCACTCGGCAGCACGCCGGGGCCGGGAGTGACCGAGCCCTAGCAGGCCGGGGAGGCGTGCCTCCTAGCGCCGGTGCTCCTCGACCAGCTGAAGCAGGTATCGCCCGTAGTCGTTGCGGTCGAGACGCGCGGCTCGCTCCGCGAGCTCGTCGGCGCTGAGCCAGCCCTGGCGGAAGGCGATCTCTTCCGGGCAGGCCACCTTGAGGCCCTGGCGCTCCTGGACCGCCTCGATGTAGCTGCTGGCCTGCTGGAGCGACTCGTGCGTCCCCGTGTCGAGCCAGGCCATGCCGCGGCCCAGGAGCTCCACGTGCAGCTCCCCCTCACGCAGGTACGCCAGGTTGAGATCGGTGATCTCGAGCTCGCCGCGGGCCGAGGGACGCAGGCTCTCGGCCAGCTCGGATGCTCGGTCGTCGTAGAAGTAGAGGCCGGTCACCACGTAGTTGGAGCGAGGTTCTTCGGGCTTCTCGACGAGGTCGACCACCCGGCCCTCGGAGTCGAACTCGACCACCGCGTAGCGCTCGGGGTCGCGGACCCAGTAGCCGAACACGGTCGCGCCCCGGGTGGTCTGCCCGCCGCTTCTCAGGAACTCCGCCAGGCCCTGCCCGTGGAAAATGTTGTCCCCGAGAGCGAGCGCCACCGGCCCATCGCCGATGAACTCCCGGCCGATCAGCAGCGCCTGGGGGATGCCGTCGGGGCTCGCCTGGACGGCGTACTGGATCGACACTCCGAACTGCGAGCCGTCGCCCAGCAAGCGCTCGAACGCACCCCGATCTTGCGGAGTCGTGATCAGGAGCAGCTCCCGAATCCTGGCCAGCATCAGGGTGCTGATCGGGTAGTAGATCATCGGCTTGTCGAAGACGGGGAGGAGCTGCTTGCTGACGCCTAGCGTGATCGGGTGGAGCCGCGTCCCCGAGCCCCCGGCGAGGATGATGCCCTTCACGGATCGACCGCGAGGCCCAGCCGCTCGCGATCGTAGCCGCGAGCCTGCGCCTGCCGGCACCAGTCTCCGTTCGCGAGATACCAGGCGACGGTCTTCCCCAATCCCTCGGCGAGCGAGTGACGCGGACGCCATCCGAGCTCCCGCTGGATGCGGCTCGAGTCGATGGCGTAGCGGCGATCGTGCCCGGGCCGGTCCTCCACGTGGGCCTTGAGCGAGACGTAGGGAGGTCGATCCGGATCGACCGGGCGGATCGCCTGCAGCTGCTCGCAGAGCCGATCGACCAGCTCGAGGTTGGTGCACTCCTCGTTTCCGCCGATGTTGTAGGACTCGCCGGGCGTTCCCCTCTGGAGCACGGTCAGCAGGCCGGCGCAGTGGTCCTCGACGTAGAGCCAGTCCCGCACCTGCCTCCCGTCTCCATAGATCGGGAGCTCCCGTCCCTCGAGGGCGTTCAGGATCGTGAGCGGGACGAGCTTCTCCGGGAACTGGCGCGGGCCGTAGTTGTTGGAGCAGTTCGTCAGCAGGGTCGGAAGCCCGTAGGTGCGGTGATAGGCGCGGACGAAGTGGTCGGCGCCGGCCTTGGATGCCGAGTAGGGCGAGCTGGGCGCATAGGGCGTCGACTCGTCGAAGGCCCCTTCGCCGCCGAGCGAACCGAACACCTCGTCGGTCGAGACGTGGAGGAAGCGGAACTCCGATGCCTCCGCTTCCGAGCCACCGGCGACGAGCGCACGAGCGGCCTCGAGCAGGACGAAGCAACCCACGACGTTCGTCTGGACGAACGCAGCCGGGCCGTCGATGGAACGGTCGACGTGGGTCTCGGCGGCGAGGTTGACGATCGCTCGAGGACGGAGGTCGGCGAGCAGCTTCGCGAGCGTCTCCGCGTCGGCGATGTCCGCGCGGACCAGACGGAAACGGTCGGGATCGAGGCCGACCAGGTTCGCTTCGGTCCCCGCGTAGGTGAGCTTGTCGACCACGACGACGCGCGAGGGCGTCTCCCGCAGCAGGGTCCGCACGAAGTTGCTGCCGATGAACCCGGCTCCGCCGGTGACCAGCAGCGTGTCGGAGCGTTCGAAGGGTCGGCCCATGGCGTGTGTCGAACCCTACCCCATCCCCGCGGGCGCTTCATGGACGCGTCGGCGACGACCCTCAGGGCGCGGCGGTGAAGAGGACGTCGCGCGAGTGCCAGCCGTCCGCCAGCTCGAACCACAGACGCACGTGGAGGGTGCGACCATCGGTGGGCAGTCCGTCGACCCGCAGCGAGCGCACCCCGGCTCCCAGCCGACCGCTCGAGACCAGGTCGTAGGCCCCGGGGCTGGTTCCCACGTTGAGCCACCAGTCCTGGACTCCGTCGATCGGCCTCGACCACCGGAAGGTCACGGCGGAGCCCGGCAGGGTGGCTCCCGGCGCCGGCGAGGTGAGCTTCGGCGCCAGCGTGGTGTAGGTGTAGTCGCGACTGCGCCACGTGCTCCCGATGCGATACCAGAGACGCGCGTGGATCGTGCCGCCCGTGGTGGGGAGGTCCGAGACACGGATCTCCGTGAAGGTTCCGAGGTTGCCGCTGCTGAGCACGTCGTAGCTGCCCGGACTGGTCCCGAGGTTCAGCCACCAGTCGCTGACCTGGCCGGTAGGATCCTTCCAGGAGAAGGTCGCGGCCGCCCCGAGCTCGGTGCCGGGTGCCGGAGCCACGATGGTCGGCGCCAGGTCGGTGGCCTGGAAGGTGTAGTCGCGCGACTGCCAGTCGGCGCCGGCGGCACGCGACCACAGGCGGGCGTGAAGAGTCTCGCCGGCCGTCGGCAGCGAATCCACACTGATGGTCGTCTGCCCGCCCAGGTTGCCGCTGTTGAGCACGTCGTAGCCGCCCAGCGTGGTGCCCAGGTTCAACCACCAATCGGTCACCAGCCCGCCCGGATCCGTCCAGGAGAAGGTCTGACTCGCGCCGAGCCGGCTTCCCGGGAAGGGGAAGATCAAGGGCGTCCCGACATCGGCCGCGGTGAAGGTGTAGTCGATGGACTCCCAATCGCCCGAGCCGGCGCGGAACCACAGCCGGGCGTAGAGAGGCTGTCCGGTCGTGGGGAGTCCGCTCACCACCAAGCTGTTCACCGCGCCGAGGCGGCCGCTGTTCCAGAGGTCGTAGCCGCCTTGCGAGGTTCCGAGATTGAGCCACCAGTCCGTGGTCTTCCCGCTCGGATCGGCCCACTGGAACGTCACCGAGGAGTCGCCCAGCGCCGAGCCGGGCTTGGGCAGGACCAGTCCGGGGCCGCCGTCCGGCGTCGAGGTCGAGTTGGTTCGCGGAACCACCTGGAGCTCGTCCCAGTACTTCTTGCCCGGCCCCGCGCTCGTCACTCCGATGGTGCCGGAACGCAGCGCGCTCGCCGACGAGTCGATGCACACCGCCTGATAGCCGCTCGGCTCCGACCGACCCGCGCGCCAGACCCGGGCGCGGACCCGCACGCCGCTCTTCACGATGTCGAGACTCATGCGGAAGCGGTACCAGCGGTCGGCGCGAGGCGTGACGCCCGTCCGGGGATCGTTGCAGGAGACGCCCGGCCCCATGTCGATCTCCAGGGAGCCGGAAGCGGCGCGGCGCAAGCCATAGTACGCGGCGGAGTCGTCGAACTGGCTCAGCGCCGTGACGCCGACGACGCCATCCGGGTCGTCGATGGCGAAGGCGCCAGTGAATACGTAGTCGGACCAGCCCGCGCTGCCGTCGGCCAGGTAGTGCGAGTGCACGCCGCTCTTCTCCGAGTCCGTGACGAGCACCCGGTTGCCCGAGTGCTCCTCGACACCGAAGAGCGCGTCGTTCCGGGCGAGTCTGTTGCCGGACCGGGTGTCGACCCAACCGGACACGCTCGAGCCCAGGGGCTTCGACTCGAAGTCCTCCGCCAGGGCCGCGCGGGGCCGCGGGAAGCCCGAGTCATCGGGAAGAGCACGGAAGTCCTCCGGCTCGCCGCCCCCGGAACCGCCGCTGCCCGAGCCCGAGCCGCCATTGCCCGAGCCACCACTGCCGGACCCCGAACCTCCGTTGCCCGAGCCACCACTGCCGGACCCCGAACCTCCGCTGCCCGAGCCACCACTGCCGGACCCCGAACCTCCGTTGCCCGAGCCACCACTGCCGGACCC
>JAAUYD010226996.1_pt1 | contig 25447 bp, 25 predicted proteins | sample 7278101 | NCBI WGS metagenome assembly JAAUYD01 (sample SAMN14350128, study PRJNA611818) | marine sediment metagenome | isolation source: surface marine sediment (0.6m) | place: French Polynesia: Moorea | collected 2018-08
CAATATCAAAGAGCCTGAAAGCCACGAATGCCAAGGCCCAGCCGGTCAGCGTCGCGGGCGCCACCAGAAGTGTGATGTACATGCCGGCGATCTCGTCCCAGACGATGCCGCCGTGGTCGTGAACGCCGATGCGGCGCGCACTTTCGCCGCACAGCCAGATGCCGGACAAAATGAGGGCAACAGCGACGCCCAATTGAACATAAAGTCCCAGATCGAGCGTCAGCCAGAACAGCAGGATGCCAGGCAACGAGCCGAACGTGCCCGGCGCAAAAGGTGCGAGACCGGTTCCAAACCCGAACGCCAGAAAGTGGACCGGGTCGGTCAGTACGGTACGCGTGAGATTATCGGGACCTTTGCTCATGAGAAGTGACGGTAGCCACTCGCGTCGACTTCGACAATCTCGTCATTCCTTCGGCAGACAATGCGATCGCCCTCAGTGACGACGCCGATGGCCGTGATGCCATCCAGGTCCGCGACGGCATCTGCCGGAGCCGTGAAACACAGCTCGTAGTCGTCCCCCCCGGTCAGTGCCAGTTGCTCGGCGCTGCCCCGATCGTAGCGGGCCAGCAGAGCGGCAGATAGCGGCAGCTTGCTCATGTCGATCTCTGCACCGACGCCGCTCGCGGCCGCAAGTTTGCCAAGGTCGGCAACGAGACCGTCAGAGATATCGATCACCGCGTGCGCCCGGCCGCGCAACTCCCTGCCCTGTTCGATGCGCGCCTCCGGCCGCAGGAATCGTTGCACAAGCCCGACATCGGTGACACCGGATTGCAGCAAACTGAGCCCGGCCGCGGCATCACCAACGGTCCCGGTGACATACACGGTATCGCCGACCTGTGCGCCGCTGCGCAGCAATGCCTCGCCCTGCTCAACTTCACCAGTCAGGTGGACGGTGGCGACCACCGAGTCGCCTTGCGTGGTATCACCGCCGACGAGGGCAACATTGTGAGCGCCAGCCGCCGCATAGAGGCCGTCCGCAAAGCCCTCGACCCACTGCTCGTCCTTGTCCCAGAGTGTCAATGCGAGCGTCATCCAGCGCGGCATCGCGCCCATGGCTGCGATGTCGGAAAGGTTGACCGCGACAACCCGGTAGCCGATATCGGCTGCGCTGATGTTGGCGGGAAAGTGCACGCCTTCGACCAGCGTGTCGATCACATGGACCTGGTCTGTCCCGGGTGTTGGCCTGAGTAGCGCCCCGTCGTCACCAACACCGACAACGACATCGCCAGCATTTGCGTCGCGCGAGAAGAAGCGCCGGATCAGTTCAAACTCATCCACTAGCGTTCGCTTGCACCTCGATCTGGCGCAACGACTGTGCCGCCACGTCGAGACAGGCATTGATGTACTTGTGACCGTCTAGCGCTCCAAAGCGCCGCGCGAGATTCACACCTTCGTTGATAACAACCTTGTAAGGGATGTCGATGCGGTGCTCGAGCTCGTGGACGCCGATGAGCAGAATGCTGAGCTCGATCGGGTCGAGCTGGTCAAGCGGCCGATCGATCAGGTCATCAATCTTGCTCTCCAGCCCGGACTGGCCGTTGCTGATCGCGGGAAACAGCTCGTCGAAGAATTCCTGGTCAATGCGCTCATACGACGGATCATCGCGGAACTGGGCCACGAGTTCCGTGGTCGAGTGGCCCGCGATCTGCTTCTGGTAGAGCGCCTGCACCATGAGCTCGCGGGCGCGTGTGCGAGCACCAGCGCCGGACGTCGTCGACTTGCCCATCAGTCGATGCGACGGAGCAGATTGACCATCTCGATCACGGCGAGTGTTGCTTCCTCGCCCTTGTTGCCGGCCTTGGTGCCAGCACGTTCAATCGCCTGTTCGATCGTGTCGACGGTCAGCACGCCGTTGCCAATTGGCACACCGTACTTGAGCTGCGTAACGCTGATCGCCTTGACGCACTCGCCGGCTACGTAGTCAAAGTGCGGCGTACCGCCACGGATAACAGCGCCTAGCGCAATGATGCCGTCGAAGCGTCGCGACGCCGCAACCTTGTCGATGGCAACACCCATTTCGAACGAGCCGGGTACCCGGAAGATTTCTATGTTGCCGTCATCCGCGCCGTGCTGGCTGAGCGCGTGCAGCGCTCCCTTGATGAGCGATTCGACGATGAAATCGTTGAAGCGCGTCGCAACGATGGCGAAGCGGCCGTCGCGTATGACGACGTCGCCTTCTGTGGTTTTGATTTTGGTCATGGCCTGTCGCTTCGATCAGACGTATTCGGTGATTTCGAGGTCAAAACCCGAGATCGCGTACATTTGCTTAGGCGCCGATAATACACGGATTTTGCTGAGTCCGAGGTCGCGCAGAATCTGCGCCCCGACGCCATAAGTGCGCAGCACGGAGTCGCCGGAACGCCGGCTTTCGAGTTCGTCGCGATGCTCGTCGAGACCCTCCACGGAATCCATGAATTCGCGCGATGTCTCCTGGTCGCGCAGCAGCACGATGACTCCGGTTTCTTCCTTGCCGATGCGCTCGATGGCGCTGTGCAGCGGCCAGCCCAGCGATTTGCTCTGGACACCGATCACGTCGCCGAGCGTGTCCTGCAAGTGGACGCGGACGAGCGGCGCATCGACCGACGCCAGGTCGCCTTTCACCAGCGCCACGTGGACCGAGCGATTGATATGATCGTCGTAGCAGTACATGACGAATTTGCCAAACTCGGTCTCGATCGGCTTCTCCGCGATGCGCTCGACGTTGCGCTCCTTCTCGAGCCGGTAGCGAATCAGGTCGGCGATCGTACCGATGCGAATGCCGCGTTCACGCGCGAACTTCTCGAGGTCGGGACGACGCGCCATCGTACCGTCTGCATTGAGTATTTCGACAATGGCAGCCGACGGTTCCAGGCCTGCGAGGCGCGCGAGATCGCATCCCGCCTCCGTATGCCCGGCGCGCGTCAGGACGCCACCGGACTGTGCCATGACCGGAAATATATGGCCCGGTTGGCTCAGGTGTTCGGGTTTGGCATCCGGCGCAACAGCCGCCTGGATCGTCTTGGCACGATCATGCGCCGAAATACCCGTCGTAATGCCTTCGGCGGCCTCAATCGAGATCGTGAAATTGGTGGCGTGATGCTGATCCGTGTCGCTGACCATCAACGGCAGACGCAATTGCTTGCACCGCTCACGCTCCATGGTCAGGCAAATCAGGCCACGGCCATGCGTGGCCATGTAGTTAATGTCCTCGGGCCGCACCTTCGCTGCCGCCATGATCAGGTCGCCTTCGTTCTCGCGATTTTCGTCGTCGACCATGATGACCATCTTGCCGCTACGAATGTCGTCGACGATGTCCTCGATCGAACTGAACGGCGTATTGGCCGCGCTTGGATGAGTTGTTGTGTTATCTGGCATAGCCATGTGTCTTCAGGAAATCGATCGAGATACCGTCGTAGTCTTTCGACAGCAGGCGCTCGATGTAGCGTGCCAGCAGGTCGACCTCGATATTGACGACGCTGCCAGGCGCATACTCGCCAAAGAGCGTTACCTCTGCAGTGTGCGGGATGATATTCATATCGAATGTGTTTCCCGATACCTCGTTAACGGTAAGGCTGACGCCGTCCACGGAAACAGAGCCTTTCTTCGCGACATAACGTGCGTAGGCTTCAGGGATCTCGATGACAAAGCGAATCGATCGAGCATCGGCCGTTCGCGAAACCACGGTACCCGTGCAGTCGACGTGACCGCTGACAAGGTGTCCGCCCAGCCGATCGCCGAGGCTCAGCGACGGCTCGAGATTGACCGACGAACCCACATCGAGCTTGCCGAGACCCGTCACGTCGAGCGTCTCGACGGAAACATCGGTATCGAATCCGTCCTCGTGCAATGCAACCGCAGTGAGGCAGACACCGTTGACCGCGATACTCTCGCCGATCTCGTAATCTGCCCAGGGCAGCCCGTCTGAGCGGACGCTCAGCCGCACGTCGCCGCCGCGCTTCTGCATGGCGCTGATCGTGCCTTTCGCCTTGATGATGCCGGTAAACATTCAGCTCTTAATCCGTGCCGTTATTCTTGTATCGTTCGCAATGCGGCGGACGTCGACGATGTCCAGCTCGCGGCGGTCCGCGAGCGCGGTCCAGGATGGGGTCCGGAACATGCCGCGCGTACCCGACCCCATTATGTGGGGTGACTGGTAAATCACAAGCTCATCGACGCAGTCTTTTTCCAGCAGGTAGCCGGCGATACCAGGGCCTGCCTCGACAAGCACGTCGTTGACGCCGCGTTCCGCCAGCTCAGCCAGCACCTCGCGCGCATCGACCTGGTCATCATCTGCGTTGAATTCCCGAACTTCGGTGCCTGCTTCGCGCAGCGCTGTCCCGTCCTGGCCAGGCCCGCAACACACCAACGTCTCGCCCGGCAGCGTCAGCATGCGGGCATCCGGTGGCATTCGCAGCTTGCTGTCGAGAATGACGCGCAGCGGTTGCCGGCCGTGCGTATCGACGTCCGGCGAGCGAACGTTAAGCGAGGGATCGTCCGCGAGAACTGTGCCGATGCCCGTCATGATCGCGCCAGAGCGGGCACGCAATCGCTGCACATCGTTGCGCGCCTCGGGACCAGTAATCCACTGGCTCTCGCCACTCTCCATCGCAATCGCGCCGTCGATGCTCGCGGCGATCTTCAGACTGACAAATGGTCGCCCTGCGGTGACCCGGCAAACGAAGCCGCGGTTCAGCTCAGCCGCCGTCGCCTCCATGAGTCCGACCGCTGTCGCAATGCCTGCGTCCTCGAGGCGCGCGAGTCCACGACCAGCCACTTCCTCGAACGGGTCTTGCATCGCTGCAACGACAGTCGCCACGCCTGCCTCGACAAGCGCGTCCGCGCAGGGTGGTGTCTTGCCATGATGCGCACAGGGTTCGAGCGTGACGTAGGCCGTTGCCCCGCTCGCCCGGTCGCCGGCTGCACGCAGCGCATTGATCTCCGCGTGCGCATTGCCAGCTGCTTCATGCCAGCCCTCGCCGACAACCTCATCATCGCGGGCAATCACGCATCCGACCATCGGGTTCGGATGTGCGGTATAGCGGCCACGCGCTGCGAGCTGCAGCGCGCGCGCCATGTGCGCACTGTCCACCGGTGTGAACATCGTCAGGAGCTCTTCTTGCCGAGCAGCTCAGGCAACAGCGACATCTGCTCACGACTCGCGGCCGTTTCCGAGATTTTCTGCAGCCGCTTAATCTCGTCTTCGAATTCGGTGATGTCCTGGAAGCGGCGATAGACCGAGGCAAAACGGACATAGGCGACTTCATCGAGTGCTCGCAGTTCTTCCATGACCAGTTCGCCGACAAGTCGCGAAGGTACTTCGCGCTCGCCCATGGTCCGGAGTTTGTGGATCAGGTGGCCAATGGCCTGCTCGAGCTCGTCCGATGGCACCGGGCGCTTTTCGAGCGCGCGCACCATGCTGCTGCGCAGCTTGTTCTCATCGAAGGGCTGGCGGCTGCTGTCGTTCTTGATGAGCCGCGGCATAACGAGCTCGGCGGTCTCGAAGGTCGTGAACCGCTCGTTGCAGTGGAGGCACTGCCGGCGCCTGCGAATCTGCCGACCCTCGCCGGCAAGGCGCGAATCTATGACCTTTGTTTCGTCATGGCCGCAAAACGGACAGTGCATGCAGTCTCACGATCAGCCGTACACCGGGAACCGGCCGCAGAGCTCCAGTACCTCGTTACGGACACGCTCGATCGTCTCCTCGTTTTCCAAGTCGTCAAGTATATCCGCTATCCAGCCCGTGAGCTGGCGGGTTTCCTCGACGCCGAAGCCGCGGGTCGTAATTGCCGGCGTGCCCAGGCGCAGGCCCGAGGTCACGAACGGCGACTGCGGGTCATTCGGCACGGAGTTCTTGTTGACCGTGATATTGGCGCGCCCGAGCGCCGCATCGGCGTCCTTGCCCGTGATGCCCTGGTCGATAAGGCTGACAAGCATCAGGTGATTCTCGGTGCCGCCCGATACCACCGAATAACCACGTTCCATGAGCACGGCGGCCATTGCTTTGGCGTTCTCGATGACGCGCGCCTGGTAGTCCCTGAAGCTGGGCTCGAGCGCCTCCTTGAACGCGACTGCTTTGGCCGCGATCACGTGCATGAGCGGCCCGCCCTGCGTACCCGGGAACACGAGGGAGTTGAATTTCTTTGTCAGCTCCGGGTTCTCACGCGCAACGATGATGCCGCCGCGCGGCCCGCGCAGAGTCTTGTGGGTCGTTGATGTGCAGACATCAGCGTACGGCACTGGATTGGGATACAGGCCCGCTGCGATAAGGCCCGATACGTGCGCCATGTCCACGAACAGGTAGGCACCGACGCTGTCCGCGATCTGGCGGAAGCGCGCCCAGTCGGCAATCTGCGAGTAAGCCGAAAAACCGCCGATGACCATCTTTGGCTTGTGCTCGTAGGCCAGCTCCTGGATGGCCTCGTAGTCGATGAGGCCGGTCTCGTGGTCGATACCGTAGGGAATGACGTTGAACAGCTTGCCGGAGAAGTTTACCGGCGAGCCGTGGGTTAGGTGGCCACCCTCGTTGAGGTTCATGCCCATGATCGTATCGCCGGGCTTCAACAGGGCGAGGTACACGGCGGCGTTCGCCTGCGAACCCGAGTGCGGTTGCACATTGGCGTAGTCCGCGCCGAACAGCTCTTTGCAACGCTCGATCGCCAGCGTCTCCACGTCGTCGACGTGTTCGCAGCCGCCATAGTAGCGCTTGCCCGGATAGCCCTCGGCGTACTTGTTCGTCAGCTTCGAACCCTGCGCCTTCATGACGAGCGGGCTCGTGTAGTTTTCAGAGGCAATCAGCTCAATGTGATCTTCCTGGCGCTGGTGCTCCAGCTCGATGGCTTTGGCGACTTCAGGATCGAAGGACGAGATCGTCTGCGAGGGGTCGAACATGCGGGAATTACTCCGGGAAACAGGGGGGTGTTGGGATAGCGAGATGGTACAGGTTTGCCCTCGTGGATGGCACCGTTAAGTTGTAACGAAGGACTGCACGACACGCGTCCATGCGCGCGCCAGGTTGCGGCGGTTGTAGCCACCCCCGCCGGTGCCGATGATGCGCCCGTCGCAGTGCTTCTCGGCCAGACGGCAAAGGCTGGCGGCGGCCTCGGCGTGCGCCTCCTCGGTCCAGCATAAGTGCGTGATCGGGTCACCCTCGAGACTGTCGGCGCCACACTGCATGATGATGAATTCGGGTTGCTGGTCGTCGATGTAGGCCTCGACCTGTTGCCAGGCTTCACGGAACTCGGCGTCGTCGGCGCCCGGGGCTACCGGGATGTTGAGCTTGGTGCCTTTCGCCCTGCCGGTGCCGGTCTCCCAGGCATGGCCCGTGCCGGGATACAGGTAGCGCCCATCCTCGTGGATGTCGGCAAAAATCAGGTCGGGGTCGTCCTCGAAGCCATAGAAAACGCCGTCGCCATGGTGGGCATCGATATCGACGTAGGCAATGCGCTTCAGGCCGAAGGCATTGCGCAGGTACTCGGCGGCGATACCGCAGTCGTTGAATACGCAGAAACCGGCAGCGCGATTGCGTGCTGCGTGGTGCAGGCCGGCGATCGGTATGAAAGCACGCTTGTAGTTGTCGTGCATTACCTCGTCGACCGCGCAAAGCACGGCGCCGACAACCGCCGATGCGGCGTCGTAGATACCCTTTACGGCGGGTGTGTCGCCCTCGTCGAGCCAGCCCTTGCCATCGGCCGACATGCGCGAAACCTTGTCGATGTAATCCGCGGTGTGAAAGAGCGCCAGCTCGTCGACGAGCGCCGGGCGCGGGTGGCCGAAGTCTATCGCGTCGCCGAGACCGGCCTGGTCGAGCTCGGCATGAAAGACGTCGTGCCGGTCGGTGCCGAACGGGTGCGGATCGCCAAAGCCGTAGGCTGCAATCTCTTTCCCCCGGTAGACCAGCACTTTGTCGCTCATTCAAGGCGCGCCGTGTGTTTTATTGAGCGGCAGCATACCCGATAATGCGCGCTTCTCAATACGCAGTGACACCATGGCCCAGTACATTTATACGATGAACCGCGTCGCGAAGGTCGTGCCGCCAAAGCGCTACCTGATTCGCGATATCTCCCTGTCCTTCTTCCCCGGCGCCAAGATCGGCGTCCTCGGCCTGAACGGCTCGGGCAAGTCGACCTTGATGCGCATCATGGCCGGCCTCGATACCGAAATCGACGGCGAGGCGCGCCCGCAGCCCGGGATCAAGATCGGCTACCTGCCGCAGGAGCCCGAGCTCGACCCGGACAAGGATGTGCGCGGCAATGTCGAGGAAGGCCTCGGTGAAACGATCGAACTGCTGCACCGCTTCAACGAAATCAGCGAAAAGTTCGCCGAGCCCATGGACGACGACGAGATGAATGCGCTGCTCGAGGAACAGGGCAATCTGCAAAACGCCATCGACGCCGCCGGCGGCTGGGAAGTCGACCGCAAGCTCGAAGTGGCCGCGGACGCACTGCGCCTGCCCTCCTGGGACGCCGATGTCACGAAGCTGTCCGGGGGTGAACGTCGTCGCGTGGCGCTATGCCGCCTGCTTCTGTCGCAGCCGGACATGCTGTTGCTTGACGAGCCCACCAACCACCTCGACGCCGAGTCGGTTGCATGGCTGGAGCGGTTTCTCGACGAGTATCCGAGCACCGTCATCGCAGTCACGCATGATCGCTACTTCCTCGACAACGTCGCGGGCTGGATTCTCGAACTCGACCGCGGCCACGGCATACCCTGGGAGGGCAACTACTCGTCGTGGCTCGAGCAGAAGGAAGCGCGCCTCAAGGTCGAGGAAGCCAGTGAGAAAGCGCGCAAGCGGGCCATGGAGCACGAGCTCGAGTGGGTGCGCAGCAATCCGAAAGGACGCCAGGCGAAATCCAAGGCGCGCCTCAAGCAGTTCGAGGAGCTGTCGTCGGCCTCATACCAGAAACGTAACGAGACCAACGAAATCTACATTCCGCCCGGACCACGGCTCGGCGATGTTGTGATCGAGGTCGAGAAGCTCAAGAAAGGGTTTGGCGACAAACTGCTCATCGACGGGCTGAGTTTTCAGCTTCCGCCTGGCGGTATCGTTGGTGTTATCGGCGCGAACGGCGCGGGCAAGACGACGTTCTTCCGCATGATCACGGGTGAGGAGCAACCCGATGAAGGGACTCTGCGAATCGGCGACACTGTGAGCGTCGCCGCAGTTGACCAGTCGCGCGACGCGCTCGACGACAGCAAGACCGTCTGGGAAGAGATCTCCGACGGTCTCGATATGATCAAAGTCGGCAACTACGAGACCTCGTCACGCGCGTACGTCGGTCGCTTCAATTTCCGCGGCCAGGATCAGCAAAAAAAGATCGGCCTGTTGTCGGGTGGCGAACGCAACCGCGTGCATCTCGCGAAGACGCTCAGGGCCGGCGGCAACCTGTTGTTGCTCGATGAACCGACCAACGATCTCGATGTCGAAACCTTACGTGCGCTCGAGGAAGCACTGCTCGAATTCCCGGGCTCGGCGATTGTGATCTCGCATGACCGCTGGTTCCTCGATCGCATCGCGACGCACATCCTCGCGTTCGAAGGCAACTCCGAGGTTGTCTGGTTTGCGGGCAACTATGCCGACTACGAAGCGGATCGGCGGCGACGACTCGGCACGGACGCGGACAATCCACACCGCATCAAATACAAGCGGCTCGACGCGTAACGCCTCATCGTTGTCGTGGAAAGGTGACAATAATCATTTCAGTATTATGTCAACGCGCCGTGGCGTAAGATGAATAAGGGTGCATACTCGATTTGCTGATCTACAAAAACAAAACTGAGCGATATGGCAATCGTAATTGATAGAGATCAGGGGATAAAAAGCGAGCTCGAGGACAATATTGGTCTCGAGTGCCCCTACTGCGGCGTGTATGCCCACATGCAACCGCAATCCGTCCCTGATGCATCCTCGCTACTGCGCGACAAGCCCAAGCACGTCGGCCTCGTGTACAAGTGCGACTCGTGCAATGCACCCGTATTCCTGCGCTTCGCGGTCCGCGAATACAAGGACAACAAGGTCGAGCTGTATCGCAACTTCGTGGAGCTGGAGCGGCCGAAGGAACGCTTTGCGTTCTCGTACCTGCCGAAGCACACCGAAGTCCTGTTCCGCGAAGCACTGAGCTGCTATTCCAGCAACAACTTCAATGCGTTCGCGTCAATGTGTCGGCGCGCCTCGGTCAGCGCCTACCGGGCACTTGGCGAAGGCGGCAAACTGCGTGCTTTCGAGGAAGTCATGGTGGCCCAGGACATCGCCGGCATCGACGATGAGTCTTTCGCACCGATCAAGGTAGTGCTGTTCGGGTCCGGTCCGCACGAGGAACTGCCGCTGCTGAACCGCGCGCAGGCGGGCATTCTGCTCGAGGTGCTGAAAGACATGTTCTACCAGTGCTTCGTGCGCCACGGAAAACTGACGCGTGCCCTGAAGGTTCGGCGGTTCTTCGTATCAGAGGCGAATAACGACGAAGCCGCGTCGGCCTAGTCGGCCTGGAACGCTATCGAGTCAATACTCTCCAGCGGGTGAACCTCCACGCGCTCGGTCAGGTGGTCGTACAGGAACACCCATTGCCCCGTCGTGCCGAGCAGCATGCGCGACGTGGCTGAATCCCCATCGGCATAGGTCACGTCGACGAACTTGCCCTCGCCCGCGCGCGTGATATCGGCTTTGTGGTGCGCCCATCCGTAAATGGCATAAAGTACCAGGAGCATCGCGGCGTAGTTATTGAAATGTCGGTACTTCGGCGATCCGTACCAGCGAAACCACTTCGACGGCCCTTTGCGTTCGACGCGGCGACTGGAGATGTTATCGAGCGATATGAAACCAACGATGACAAAGACGCACGCCCACGTGATCGGTTCTTTCAGAGACGCAACCAGGAAGTCGCTGATCTGCGCATAGTTGAAGACGTTGAGACCAAACTGGCGCAGGTACGACCAGGCATAGAACATGCCGATGACCGATGCCGCGACGTAGAACGCCGACACCAGCAGCGCCGGGTGCTCGCGGAAGATTCTGGTTATGTCTGAATTCGGGTCGCTGCTCATTGACGGCAAATACTACCCGATCGCGACGCGGGCGTTACGGAACATGCGCATCCACGGCCCGTCCTCGCCCCATTCGTCCGGGTGCCAGGAGTTGTGGCGCGTCAGTGCAACGCGTTCAGGGTGCGGCATCATGATCGTGATGCGACCATCGTCGTTGGCCAGTCCGCAGATGCCGTCCGTCGAGCCGTTCGGGTTCGCCGGATAGGCGTCGGCGACTTCACCGTAGTTGTCGACGTAGCGCATCGCGACCGTGTAAGACGCCGAGTAGCGTGCCGTATCGTCGGCAAACTCCGCCCTGCCCTCGCCGTGCGAGGTCGCGATCGGTAGCCGCGAGCCGGCCATGCCGTCGAGGAACAGCGACGGACTCTCGAGAATCTCAACCAGGTTCAGGCGCGCCTCGAACTGCTCGGAGCGATTGCGCAAAAAGCGTGGCCAGTGTGCTGCACCGGGAATAAGCTCCTTGAGCTGCGACAGCATCTGGCAACCGTTGCAGACTCCCAGCGCGAACGTGTCATTGCGCTCGAAGAACGACTGGAACTGGTCGCGCGTGCGGGTGTGAAACAGCACCGACTTCGCCCAGCCGCCACCGGCACCAAGCACATCGCCGAACGAAAAGCCGCCGCAGGCGACTACGCCCTGGTAGTTGTCGAGCGCGTCGCGCCCTTCGAGCAAATCGCTCATGTGCACATCGACCGCCGCGAAACCGGCCTTCATGAACGCGGCAGCCATTTCGTTCTGGCTGTTCACTCCCTGCTCGCGCAGAATCGCCACGCGCGGCCTAGCCGCGCCGCGGAATGGCCGCGCGATGTCGTCCTGGGGATCAAACGACAGTGTGACATTGAGTCCCGGATCCCTGTCATCGAGGATCCGGTCATATTCTTCCTTTGCCGTTGTCGGGTTGTCGCGCAAGGCCTGGATGCGGTAGCTCATCCCGGACCATTCGCGTTGCATAGTGACGCGATCCAGATCGAGGACCGTGTCGTCGTCGCTCTTGACGACGAGTCGCGCATCATCGGTCACTAGCCCGATCGCTTCGGCTTTGACGCCATTGCGATCGAGGACCATTTGCACCTGGGGCAGCTTGCTCTTGGCCACCTGCACGACTGCACCGACCTCCTCGGCAAAAAGGCGCTTCAGCAGCTCCACGCGTGATCCGCTCAGCGTCAGCGTCGCGCCGAGTCGGCTTGCAAAGATCATTTCCGCGACCGTGGCCAGCAGGCCACCGTCGCTGCGGTCGTGATACGCGAGCAGCATGTCGCGCTCATTGAGTTCCTGCACGGCTTCGAACAGGCCCCTGAGTGCGGCACGGTCATCGAGATCCGGCGTTTGCCCGCCCGTGCGCCGGTACGCCTGCGCGAGACAGGAAGTACCGAGACGATTCTTGCCGCCGCCTAGGTCGAACAGCAGCAGGTAGCTCGGCTCGATAATGTGGCGCAGCTGCGGCGTGAGTTGTCTCGTTACATCGGATACCGGCGCGAAAGCCGAGACGATCAGCGATACCGGCGCAACCACGTTGTGCTCGCCGGCATCATCGTCCCATCGCGTGCGCATCGACATCGAGTCCTTACCCACGGGGATGGCCACACCGATTTCGCGGCACAGTTCGTCGCCGACCGCTTTGACGGTATCGAAGAGATTCGCGTCCTCGCCGGGGTGTCCTGCGGCGGCCATCCAGTTGGCCGACAGGCGGACCTTGCTCAAGGTCTCGATGGGCGCGGCCGCGATATTGGTAATCGCTTCGGCAACGGCCATGCGGCCCGATGCCGGAGCATTCGTCGTGGCCAGCGGCGTGCGCTCGCCCATCGACATCGCCTCGCCCGTGGTGCTGTGGAAGCCGGAAGACGTGATAGCAACGTCGCTGACCGGGACCTGCCAGGGCCCGATGAGCTGGTCGCGAGCGCTCAGCCCGCCCACCGTGCGATCACCGATGTGAATCAGGAACGACTTGTCCGCAACCGCCGGGAACCGCAGTACGCGAAGTGCAGCCTCCTCGAGTTCTATGCCATCGAGATCGAGTGACGAATCGGGCAGCGGTGCGTGTGTAACGTCACGTTCCATTTTGGGCGGATTGCCGAGCAGCATCTGCATCGGCATGTCGACAATGTAGTTGGCAAAGGTACGATCGCTAACCCTGAGGTTTCCGTCGTCAGTCAGCGTGCCAACGATCGACATCGGGCAACGTTCGCGCTCGCAGAGCGCCGTGAATTCATCGATCCTGTCCGCGCCGATAATCAGTACGTAGCGCTCCTGCGCCTCGTTGCACCAGATGCCCATCGGGGACATCCCGGGCTCGGCGTTGTCCACCTCGCGCAGCTCAATTTCCGCGCCATGCTGCGAGTGATCGACCGCTTCGGGCACGGCATTCGACAGACCGCCCGCACCAACGTCGTGGATGAGCAGGATCGGGTTGTCACTGCCCATCTGCCAGCAGCGGTCGATGACCTCCTGGGCGCGCCGTTCGATCTCGGGGTTGCCACGTTGCACCGAAGCAAAGTCGAGCTCGGCGCTCGACGTGCCGCTCGCCAGCGATGACGCGGCGCCACCGCCAAGCCCGATGAGCATTGCCGGGCCACCAAGCACGACGACCCTGGCGCCGACAGGTACGTCGATCTTGTTCGCGTGTTCCTCGCGCACATTGCCGAGACCGCCCGCAATCATGATCGGCTTGTGGTAGCCACGAATCTCAGTGTCCGGCAGGCCGGGCAATCGCGCCTCGTAGGTGCGGAAGTACCCGGCCAGGTTGGGCCGTCCGAATTCATTGTTGAACGCTGCGCCGCCAATCGGCCCCTCGATCATGATGTCGAGCGGCGTCGCCTGGTGCTCGGGGATCGGGAAGTCGATCTCCCAGGGCTGCTGGTAGTCCGGGATGCGCAGGTGCGAAACCGTAAACCCGGTCAGTCCTGCTTTAGGCTTGGCACCGAGGCCTGTCGCGCCCTCGTCGCGGATCTCGCCACCCGAGCCCGTCGCGGCGCCCGGGAACGGAGAAATCGCGGTCGGATGGTTATGGGTTTCGACCTTGATCAGAACGTGAATCGGCTCGTCGACGAACTCGTACTCACGATCCGCCGTGCGTGGCATCAGCCGCGATCCGGACCAGCCTTCGAACACGGCGGCGTTATCGCTGTAAGCGGAGATCACGCCGTCCGGCGTCTTCTCGGTCGTCGACTTGATCATGCCGAACAGCCGTTTCTCCTGCGGCTCGCCGTCGATCGTCCAGCTGGCATTGAAAATCTTGTGCCGGCAGTGCTCCGAGTTGGCCTGCGCGAACATCATCAGCTCGGCGTCCGTCGGGTCGCGATCAAGATCCTCATAGCAGCTGACGAGATAATCGATCTCCTGCCCAGACAGGGCGAGGCCCAGATCGGTATTCGCGGCCACAAGCGCGTCGCGTCCCGATTCACGCAGCGGGATCATGCCCACCGGTGCCGGCTCGTGCGTCTCGAACAGCGTTTCGACGCCAGCGGCGTCGGCGAAAACGGCTTCGGTCATGCGATCGAACAGCAGATGACCGAGTGCCATGACCTCGTCGTCGCTGACCTTCGACGAGAACTTCAGCCCGTAGCAGACACCGCGTTCGATACGCTCAACGACGTCAAGGTCACAGGCTCTCGCAATGTCGGTCGCTTTCGACGACCAGGGCGAGATCGTGCCGGGTCGCGGTAATACGTACAGCGTCCGTGCACCACGCGTGAGCTTGCCAGGCTTGTCGCCGGAGAGCAGCAGCGCATCGAGTCTCGACCGGTCTTCCTTGGTTAGCGAATCGTAGGTCGCGATGAAATAGGCGTAGCGGGCTTCGACGGATTGGATACGGTCGTCGGCACGCCTCAGGGAGCGGGTCAGTTTGGCCAGGCGAAAGTCCGAGAGGGCCGCCTGTCCTGGCAGTTCGAGCATCGGGGTCGAGGACCTTGTCAGGGGTGAGTGCTATCGAGTCGCGATAATACCGTCGTTACGTGCTGTTGTCGCCGGGCGTATAGACGGGCAATGGGAACTGCGCGACATTGCCGCCTTCGAGCTTCGAAATCTTGGCTGTTCCCTGGCGGTCGACTTCGTCGATGCGAATGATCGAGTGCATCGGCAGGTAAGTGCGCCGGACGTTCTCGAATTCTGCCTTGATCTTCTCTTCGGACGGGTCCACCACGACCGTCGTGCGCTCGCCGAAAACAAGCTCTTCGACCTCGATGAAACCAAACATCTCGCCATGACCGACCGAGCGGGCGTAGATCTCGTAGACCTGCCCCTGGCTCATGAAAATGACTTTGAAAAGTGGCTGCTTGCTCATCAGAGGCGTCGAAGTTTACCCAAATACCGCAGCAATGGCTCGAAATACTATGAATCAATACCTTAGAGCCGTTTTTGACCCTTGATTATGTGAACTGCGTAGCAGTCCAAGTTCTTGATTCAGCGCACAATTGGCCGAACCATGAGGGAGCAGCCATGCCGCTAGTCATCAAGATCGTATCCGAGCACCGCGACCTGGTCGGTGACGACTTTGAGCGCGAGTACCACGAAGACGGTGGCTCCATCGGTCGCTCCTTGCAGAACGACTGGATTCTCCCTGACCCCGATCGCTATATCTCGGGTCGTCATGCCACGATCGACTACAAGGGCGGCATGTACTACCTGCTCGATACCAGCAGCAACGGCGTCTACATGAACGGTGAGGTCGAGCCGATCGGCAAAGGCAATCCGCGCCGCTTGTTCGACGGCGATCGCATGCGTATGGGCGACTTCGAATTTGAGGTTTCGATCGACAAGGGTGAGAGCCTCGTTATGCCCCTCGAACCGGATACCCCGTCGGTCGCACCGGACAACATCGAACAGTTCGTCGACGAAGACCTCATTGAGACCGGCATGCAGCTGCTCGACGAGGATGAGATCACGGGCGACGATGAATTTCAGAACGCGCTGTTCGGCGAAGAGGCAAAGCCGAAGAAGAAAGAGTCAAAACCTGAAGTGACGGACGAACCGGCCAACGACGATATCGCCGGCCACAAGGTCAAGGGCTTTGACGTGACGGCCGAGGACCTGTTCGACTCGTTCCTCGACGGACTCGGTATCAGCCGCGTCGAGCTGCACCCGACTGTGAATCGTCCTGACATGATGATGACGGCCGGTATCGTGCTGCGCGAGTTCGTTGAGGGCACGGTCAAGCTGCTGTCGAGCCGCGCCAACCTGAAGAACGCGTTCCGCCTCGAGCAAACCACGGTGCTGCCGCGTCACAACAACCCGATGAAGTTCTCGGACAACACGAACGACCTCGTGAAACAGCTGCTAATCGGTGAAGAAGGCGAATACCTCGGTGCTCGCGATGCCGTGCGCGAGACAACGCGCGACCTCGTGAACCACCAGAACGCATTCCTCGACGCGATGAACAGCGCGTTCATCGAGTTTGCAGAACGTTTCGATCCTGACGAGATGCAGGAAGGCTTCGACCGCGTTTCCGGGAGTTCCTTCCTCAAGTTCCTGCAGAAGTCCAAATACTGGGACATGTACCGCGACCTCTATCCGATCATCACGGAGAAAGGCGGCGGCCGCTTCCCGCAGATGTTCGCTGAGGAGTTTGTCCGGGCCTACGAACGGCAGGTCGCCGACTACCAGCGACGTGACCGTGAGGACACGCCGCCGGAATCAGGCGATTCGCATGAGGCCGTCGAGGAAGATCTCCTCGCAACCCAGAAACTCGATAATCCGATGCAGATCGCTGAGTCGGCCGTGGCCGATCAGCCTTTCGACGATGACAGCATCATCGAAGAGGTGCCCTCGTTCGATGCCGACGAGCTCGACCGAAGCTTTATCGACGAGCTCGATAACAGCCTCTCGCAGGAGATCGACCGCGACCAGCTCAAGGCCTGATCGCTACGATCGATTCTGACGATTCTCGATCAGATCATCGACGACCGACGGATCGGCCAGCGTCGACGTATCGCCCAGCTCACCGAAATCATCCGCAGCAACCTTGCGCAGGATACGGCGCATGATCTTGCCGGAGCGCGTCTTCGGCAGGCCCGGGGCCCACTGCAACAGGTCCGGCTTGGCGATGGGACCGATCTCCTTGCGTACCCACTGCTGCAATTCGCCGCGCAGCTCCTCGCTGGACTCGATGCCTTCCATCAGCGTGACGTAGGCATAGATGCCCTGGCCCTTGATCTCGTGCGGGTAGCCCACGACAGCGGCCTCAGCAACCTTGTCGTGCGATACCAGCGCGCTTTCAACCTCAGCGGTACCCATGCGATGGCCGGAGACGTTGATGACGTCGTCAGTACGACCGGTGATCCAGTAGTACCCGTCTTCGTCGCGGCGCGCGCCGTCGCCCGTCGTGTAGTAACCGTCATAGGTTGAGAAGTACGTGTCGATGAAGCGCTGGTGATCGCCGTAGACCGTACGCATCTGGCCGGGCCAGCTGTCTGCGATGACCAGGTTGCCGGAGACTGCCCCCTCAAGCGTTTTGCCTTCGGCGTCGAGCAGTTCCGGCATAACGCCGAAGAACGGCTTCGTCGCAGAACCCGGCTTCAACGCAATCGCGCCGGGCAGCGGCGTAATCAGGATGCCGCCTGTCTCAGTCTGCCACCACGTGTCGACGATCGGGCAGCGGCTGTCGCCAACCACGTCGTAGTACCACTGCCAGGCTTCGGGGTTGATCGGTTCGCCAACCGAACCCAGCAGGCGCAGGTCCTTGCGTGAAGTCTTCTTCACGGGGTCGTCGCCTTCGCGCATCAGCGCGCGGATCGCGGTCGGCGCCGTGTAGCAGATATTGACATTGTGTTTGTCGCAGACTTCCCAGAATCGTGACGACGTCGGGTAATTCGGCACGCCTTCGAACATCAGCGTGACCGCGCCGTTCGCGAGCGGGCCGTACACGATGTAGCTGTGGCCTGTTACCCAGCCGACGTCTGCCGTGCACCAGTAGATGTCGCCCGGGTGATAGTCGAACACATACTCGTGCGTCATCGCGGCGAACACCATGTAGCCGCCTGTCGTGTGCAGCACGCCTTTCGGTTTGCCCGTCGATCCTGACGTGTACAGGATGAACAGCGGGTCTTCAGCGTTCATTTCCTCGCACGGGCACTCCGCATCGACTTCTGCCTCGACTTCGTGCAGCCATGCATCGCGACCCTCGACCCAGCCGACGTCGTTGCCGGTATTCTTGACGACGAGGACTTTCTCGAGCGTCGTGACCTCCGGGTTTGCGGCCGCGGCATCGACGTTTGCCTTGAGCGGCACGATTCTGCCACCGCGCATGCCCTCGTCAGCTGTGATGACGATGTTCGATTCGCAGTCGACGATACGGCCGGCGAGTGCATCGGGCGAGAAGCCGCCAAACACAACCGAGTGCACGGCACCGATGCGGGCACAGGCCAGCATCGAGATCGCCGCTTCGGGAATCATCGGCATGTAAAGCGTGATGCGATCGCCCTTCTTCGCGCCAAGCGCTTTCAAGGCATTGGCGAATTTGCTGACGCGTTCATGCAGCTCGCGATACGTGATCTTGAGATCGCGGGACGGGTCGTCGCCTTCCCAGATGATCGCAACATCGTCGCCTTTCGTTTCAAGGTGGCGGTCAACACAGTTGTAGCAGGCATTCAGCGTGCCGTCTTCGTACCAGCGAATGTGCAAATCGTCTTTCGCGAAGGATACGTCCTTGACCTTGGTAAACGGCTTCATCCAGTCGATGCGTTTAGCCTGCTCGGCCCAGAAGCCCTCATTGTCTTCGACAGACTGGGCATACATTTCCTCGTAACGCGCCTCATCGATCAGAGCGCGTTCCTTCGTTGCCTCGGGAACCGGGTAGATTTGCGTATCCATTGTTTATCGCCTTTTTAGGTGTGTTACGTGCGTTTCGCCCGCAGTAATCGCTGCGCCTGAACCAGGTGCGGTCGGTCGATCATTTTACCATCGAGGGCAACCGTTCCAGCTCCAGGACTCTCATCAAAAAGTCTAATGATGCGCTCCGCACGTTGCAGTTCTTCGGCTGTCGGTTCGAACGCAGCGTTGATCGTCTCAACCTGGTTCGGGTGGATCGCCAGCATGCCCGTAAAGCCGTCACGGCGCGCTTTCGTGGCGTAATGTAGCAATCCGTCGGCGTCACGGAAGTCCGTAAAGACCGTATCTATAGCCGCAACTTCCGCAGCGGCCGCGGCGAACAGGCACAGGGAGCGCGCCAGCTCAAACTGGGGCAGCCAGTTGCCGTCCGGGCCGCGGTTGGCGCTGGCTCCGACAGCCTCGGAGAGGTCCTCAGCACCCCACGACAGTCCGTAAAGCCGCTCCGTTGCGCCCTGGTACTCGTGCAGCTTGAACAGCGCTTCGGGGCGCTCGGTGCACAGGGCCATGATCTGTGTCGATCCTGCCTCCAGCCCGTGCCGGGCTTCGAGGTCGTCGAGCCGAGCCGCGAGGGTCACGGCATCTTCGGCACTGCGCGGCTTGGGCAGGACAATGCCGGCCGGCCCTCCGGGCATGACAGCCTCGAGATCGGGAATGGCGTCCGGCGAATCCAGCGGGTTGATGCGCACCCAGACGTTGCTATTGCTCTGCAGGTAGCTGACCGTGAGCTCGCGCGCCCTCGGTCGCGCCTCCGGGACAATAGCGTCCTCGAGATCGAGAATCAGGGCATCGGCACCCACGCCGACAGCCTTTTCCATCTTGCGTTCCGAGTCAGCAGGAACGAACAGGAAGCTGCGCATCAGGCGGGCCGCCGCAGCATCAGCGCCGTGCGCTTGCACTCGCCGACCAGCACTTCGTCCTGGTTGTAAGCACGATGGGCGAACACGACGATGCCATTGTCGGGACGAGACTTGCTGTCGCGCAGCTCGAGGACCTCGGTCTCGACGCGGATCGTATCGCCGCAGAACAGCGGCGCCGGGAAGCGCACCTCGTCCCACCCGAGATTGGCAACCGTAGTGCCGTGCGTCGTGTCGTTGACCGAAATGCCAACCATGAAGCCCAGTGTCAGGCAGCTGTTCACAAGCGGCTTGCCGAACGGCGTGTTCTTCATGTACTCGGCATCGAGGTGCAGCGACGCCGGGTTGTGCGTCATCGTCGTAATGAGCACATTGTCGGTTTCAGTGATGGTGCGGCGGATCGAGTGATCGAAGGTCTGGCCGACCTCGAATTCTTCGTAGTAGAAACCAGGCATTTGCTGCTCTTTAATTTGGCTCGTAAGAGCGATAATTGTGCCAGCGTCGTGCACATCATTACAGTGGCATGCATAATGACTCGTCCAATAAAAACAAGGGGATGGACGTGACGGAATCGGCCGCCAACTCGCAGCACACCCTGTACATCGTCGTCATCAGTTGCATCGCCACGATCGGCGGCTTCCTGTTCGGTTTCGACAGTGGCGTCATCAACGGCACCGTCGACGGACTCCAGACCGCGTTCGACTCCGACAGTGTCGGTACCGGCTTCAACGTCGCGTCGATGCTGCTCGGCTGCGCGGCGGGCGCATTTTTCGCAGGACGCCTCGCCGATCGCTTCGGTCGCCGCACGATCATGCGCGTCGCGGCCGTGTTCTTCATTGTCAGCGCCTGGGGATCGGGCATCGCGACGGTATCGGCCGAATTCGTCGTCTACCGCTTCCTCGGCGGCCTTGCCGTTGGAGCGGCCAGCATTCTTGCCCCAGCCTACATCAGCGAGGTGACACCCGCACACTACCGCGGCACCCTGGCGACGGTGCAGCAGGTCGCGATCATCTTCGGCCTGTTCATGGCATTCATCAGCAACTACCTGATCGCCAGCACGGCCGGCTCATCGATGAACGAACTCTGGTGGGGTTTCGAGGCCTGGCGCTGGATGTTCTGGGTCGAAATCCTGCCTGCAACGTTTTTCCTCGTCGCCCTGCTCTTCATTCCCGAAAGTCCGCGTTTCCTTGTGCTGCACCGCCAGCGCGACAAGGCCGTTGATGTACTGACGAAACTCAGCGGGCGTGAAGCGGCCCTGAAGAAAGCGGACGAAATCGACGCTTCGCTTGCAGAAGACCATCACAATCCGCGGCTTGCCGACCTGCTCGATCCGGCGACGGGTCGCATTCGCAAGCTCGTCTGGGTCGGCATCGGACTTGCGACATTCCAGCAGCTCGTCGGCATCAATGTCGTCTTCTACTACGGCGCAGTGTTGTGGCAGTCGGTTGGCTTTGCCGAGAGCGACGCGCTCCTGATCAACATCGTGAGCGCCGGCCTGAGCATCGCGGCCGTTACGGTTTCGCTGCTGCTCATCGATCGCATCGGCCGCAAGCCGATCCTGTTCATCGGCTCGATCGGCATGGCAATCACGCTCGCGATCGTGACCTACGCGTTCACGAACGCGTCAACCGCGGCGGATGGCAGCCTGACGCTCGAGGGCATTTACGGTCCAATGGCCCTCGTCGCCGCGAACGTCTACGTCATGTTCTTCAACTTCTCCTGGGGCCCGGTCATGTGGGTCATGCTTGGCGAGATGTTCCCGAACCAGATTCGGGGAACTGGTCTCGCCGTTTCGGGTCTCGCTCAGTGGGGATCGAATTTCGGCATCACGATGACCTTCCCGATCATGCTCGCCGGTATCGGCCTGGCCGGGGCATACGGCTTCTACACCGTATGTGCCGTGTTCTCGATCTTCTTCGTGGCCAGGATGGTCCACGAAACCAGGGGCGTTGAACTCGAAGACATGGCGGGATGAGGAGAACCCAATGAAGATTTCACGACGCGACTTCAGCAAGGCAGGGCTAAGTGCCCTGTCGCTGGCAGCCATCGGCGCCCCCGCCATGGCAGGCCCTGAACACCTGTTACGCAAGCCCATCCCGTCGTCGGGCGAGACCGTACCCGTCATAGGCCTGGGCACGAACCGCTACGGTGTTGGTGACGACGCGGCGAAGCGCGCCGTGCTCAAAGAATCACTTGCCCGCTTCCACGCGCTCGGCGGCACCGTCATCGATACGGCGCCGATGTATCGCTCATCCGAGGTAGTACTCGGCGACCTGATTGCCGACCTCGGCATTCGTGACGACCTGTTCATCGCAACGAAGGTGGACGAGGACGCTGGCGGTGACGCCACGCATGCGCAAATCAAGGAATCGATGCGTCGCCTCAAGACTGACACGCTCGACCTGCTGCAGGTGCACAACCTGATCGCCTGGCAGGACGCGCTGCCGGTTCTGCGCGAATGGAAACAGGAAGGCAAGGTCCGCTATATCGGCATCACGACCTCACGGGCGCGGCAGTACGAAGAGTTCGAAAAAATCATGCGCCAGGAAGAACTCGATTTCATCCAGATCAACTACTCGCTCGAACAGCGTGAGGCGGCCAGGCGGATCCTGCCGCTCGCTGTGGATCGCGGCATGGCCGTCATGATCAACCGCGCATTCGGCGGTGGCCGTATCTTCCAGAAAGTCGGCGATCAGCCGCTACCTGAGTGGGCAAAGGACTTCGGCTGCAACAGCTGGGCGCAGTTCCTGCTCAACTACGCGTTGGGCCACCCCGCAGCAACGCTGAGCATCCCGGGCATGACCAAGGTTCATCACGTCGACGACAATTTCGGTGCCGCTCATGGCAACCTGCCAGACGCGGCGCAACGCAAACGCCAGGAGGCGCTCTTCGACGCGTTGTGAGCGTCAGGTTTTCGCGCGCGCGATCGCCTGGTTGATCATTTCCTTGGCGTCCTCGACGCCGTGCCAGTCGCCGATCTTGACCCATTTGCCGGGTTCGAGATCCTTGTAGTGCTCGAAGAAGTGTTCGATCTGGTGCAGCGTGATGTCGGGCAGGTCCGAATGCGTCAGAACATGATCGTAGCGCTGCGTTAACGAGTGCGACGGTACGGCAATGACCTTTTCGTCCTGACCGGCCTGATCCTCCATGATCAGCACCCCGACCGGGCGCGCATTGATTACGCAACCCGGGACGAGCTCACGTGTGTTGATGACGAGCACGTCGATCGGGTCGCCGTCTTCGGACAACGTGTGCGGCACGAAGCCGTAGTTGCCTGGATAAGACATCGGCGTATACAGGAAGCGATCGACAACCAGCGTGCCCGCATCCTTGTCCAGCTCGTACTTGATCGGCTGCCCACCAAGCGGGACCTCGATGATGACATTCACGTCGTCGGGGGGGTTATTGCCGATGGCAATGGCGTCGATGCGCATGGGTATCCTCTCAGAACAGCCCGTGAAGAACAGGGGCTATTCTAAGCGATGAGCGTGATGATGGCGTCACGCCTGACCTAGATATTTAGTATGACGGCAGCCGCCAACAGCAGAATTACGACAAGACCCTGCAGCGCGACCCGTTCCCACATGAACTTCTCGGCGTGCTCCCTATCGTAGTCGCCGCCCTTGGCCATGGAGCGCAGCCCCAGCATCATAACGACAATCGTCGCGATGAGTGCACCGATGATCAGCATGCTGACGATTGACATGCGGTCCTCCTTTCGCAATCCGCGCGAATTCCTCGTATCCACGCTACGCTGATCGGCACGCGGCGCAATCCAGACAAATACGGACCCGCGTAGCGGCTAGTCGACCGTAATCGGCATAACTACGGATTCCGGAGGCCTCCGCGACTCCGTAGCCTCGGGAAAGGAGGATCAGCGCCATGAACGAAAAGCACCCGAAAATGCCCGAGCGCGTGGCGTCGATCGTCTCTCGCGGTTTTGTCACGTGGGCGAGCGACGATATCGACAGCGCCCTGCGCGCCAAGTTCGATGAGGCCCGCATTCCCGTCGTCGGCGTTCGCAACGTCAGAATCTGGGGGCTGCAGGTCGACGACGAACGCGAACTGCCCGGACTCGAACGGACGCAGATCCCCGACGAGGAAATCTGGGAGGTCAACCTCGAAGCCAAGGACGGGTCACACTACGAATTCGATTCGCGCAAGCTCAAACCTGCGGATTAGACGAGTGGTCTAATCCGACGCTGGGGTGAACTTCAGGTAGGCCGCGATTGCCTGCCAGTCCTCCTCAGGCAGCTTGGCCATGTTTTCCTGTACTGCGACCATCGCGCCGCCAACGGAATCGAACTCGGGTGTGAAGCCACTCTGCAGGTAGTAGGCGATGTCGTTTGCCGACCAGTCGCCGATGCTCTCGCTCCCCGGCGTGATGTCCGGCACTTTGCCACCGCCTTCAGGACTTGGCGCCCCTGCCAGCCAACGCGAGTGGTCCATACCGCCGAGCAGGTTGCGCGGTGTATGACATTCGCCGCAGTGCCCTGCTCCCTCTACCAACGCCTGACCGCGCTGCACGAGTACGTCCGCGTCACTCGTGTCGATGACGGGGTCCGCATCGAGGTAGAGCCGCTTCCACAAGCCGATGCCGCGCCGCACACTCCAGGGGAAGGCAAGTTCGTGGTCCTCGACCCGACCTTCCATCGCGGGCAGCGTATCGAGGTAGGCCTTGAGATCGATCAGGTCCGCAACAGGCATGCGCGCGTACGACGCGTATGGGAATGAGGGGTAGTAATGCCGCCCGTCCGGCGCGATACCACGCTGCATCGCATTGACGAACTGCAGCGTCGTCCAGCCGCCGATGCCATCGTCCGGGTGAGGCGAGATATTCGGGATTCGAAACAGGCCAAACGGCGTGTCCAGTTCCTCGCCGCCGCCCAGCCGAAACTTGAAGAGCCCGCGAGCACGCTTACCCTCTAGCGGACTCGCATGACACGAGGCACAGCCGCCGGCCCAGAAGACGCGTTCGCCGGCTTCCAAATCCGGCACATGGTCGGGAATGACAGAGTCATCCAGGGGCTGTGGCGCAGTCAGCCACCACGCCACAGCGACAAGGACAATCGGTAATGCGACGAGAGCTCGACGCATTGGTCAGACTACTCGTCTTCGATGCGATACGAGTCGTGGCAGTTCTTGCAGGTGCCGAACACAGGTCCGATCGACACCTTGGCGTCTTCGAGCGTTTGGGGATTAGCCGCAATCGCCGCGGCCGTTGCGTCCTGCCATTCCTTCAACGCAGCGTTGAAGCCTTCGCGGTCTTCCCAGATCGCTGGCGCCGCTTCGCCGCCCTCACTGCCTTCGGGGAACAGATCGCCGAATTTGCTGCCAACGTCCTGCCAAACTTCAAGCGCCTGCATCGCCGCGACCGCATCGTATTCCTTCTTACCCTGCGCCATGGGTCCGAGAACCTGGGCCGCTTCCTTCACAGTCTCCATGAGCTCATGGCGCTCGTCCTGCGGGCTCATCGCATCGACCGCTGCTTCGGCCGCTGCTTCGGCTTCAGCCTGCGGCTCTTCAGGGGCTTCCTGCTTGCTGCATGCGCCCAAAAAGGCGGACATCGCAAATACGGTCAGGACCAGGGACAGTGACTTATTCTTCGGTGACATAGTGCCTCTCACAAACAGTGCGTAAATTCGGTCTGCGGACTATATCGCGGAATACTTACGGCGTCGCGTCTCAGGACGTCTCGAGGTACAGGTCCCACATGTAGTCGCTCTGCGTATGACAGATTGTCAGGAACTCTCGAA
>JAAUYD010017565.1_pt1 | contig 25439 bp, 27 predicted proteins | sample 7278101 | NCBI WGS metagenome assembly JAAUYD01 (sample SAMN14350128, study PRJNA611818) | marine sediment metagenome | isolation source: surface marine sediment (0.6m) | place: French Polynesia: Moorea | collected 2018-08
CCGTGAACGACAACAGCTGGGCACCGTCGACGGCCCTATTTCTCCCTCAAATAAATGCTCCGGACTTACCATAACCCGGAGCCAACTTTGGCCTAGTATAGCGAAGCAACCGGACTAAAACGTGATTGGGGTCACGGAAAACTTAAGCTCACTCAGTGATTTGCTGAGCAAGTCGGCAATCGACGCCGGGCGCGATCCCGGCGCTGTCCGACTGCTGGCGGTCAGCAAAAAACAACCACTTACGAAGATTCGCGAAGCGGCTGCCGCCGGGCAGCGCGATTTTGGCGAAAACATCGTGCAGGAGGGGGTCGAGAAGATCAGGGAATCGGCCGATCTCGACCTTACCTGGCACTTCATCGGCCACCTGCAGAGCAATAAAACACGCGCGGTCGCGGAAAACTTTGACTGGGTGCACACAATCGACAAGCTGAAGACGGCGAGGCGTCTTTCCGACCAGCGACCGGACGGCCTGCCGCCGCTCAACGTATGCATACAGGTCAACGTCGACGACGAGCCGTCGAAATCGGGAGTTGCACCTGGCGAGGCCGTCGGCCTGGCCGCCGCCTGTGCCAGGCTGCCGAACCTGAGGTTGCGCGGCCTGATGTGCCTGCCTGCGATTCGCGAAGGCCTGGAGGCGCAGCGCAAGCCATTCGCGGCGCTGCGCATTCTTGCCGGGGACCTGCGGGACCACAATATCGATACGGATACCCTGTCGATGGGAATGACGGCAGACTACCGGGCGGCAATATTCGAAGGCGCGACGATCGTGAGGATCGGCACCGCGCTTTTTGGCGAGAGACCCGACTGACGGGCAATAAGGCAAGCTATGGATTACGGAAAAGTCGCCTACGTTGGCGGCGGCAATATGGCGAGAGCCCTGGCAGGCGGAATGCTTGCGGCAGGGTACGAGGCGACACACCTGTGGATCGCCGAACCACTCGACGGACAGCGCGAGAACCTGGCCAAAGAGCTGCCGGGCGCAACGATCGTCGAGCGCAATGAAGACGCCGTGCGCGATGCGGAGTGCATCGTGCTCGCCGTCAAACCACAGATCCTCAGCGACGTCTGCAAACCGCTGTCGGCGCTCGTCCAGCGGACACGCCCGCTTGTCATCTCGATTGCTGCCGGCGTACGAGCCGGCGACATCGAGTCCTGGCTTGGCGGCAATCTGCCCGTCGTGCGCGTCATGCCCAATCAGCCGGCGCTGCTACGTCTCGGGATCTCGGGGCTATACGCCAATGAGCATACGAACGAACACCAGTTGCGAGCCGCCACCAACATCATCTCGACGACGGGGCCGGTCGTTGAGGTCGACAGTGAGGACAACATCGATACCGTCACGGCGGTGTCGGGTACGGGTCCAGCCTACTTTTACCTGCTGACGGACATGTTGGTTAAGGCCGCGGTCGAACTCGGGCTCGACTATGACGACGCGTTGCAACTGGTTCTCGAAACGGCACGGGGTGCCGGTGAGATGATCGAGCAGTCCGGAGAGACGATGGACTCGCTGATCGCGCGCGTGCGCTCGCCGGGCGGAACCACCGCAGCAGCGTTCGACTATCTCGACGGCACCGACTTCCGTGCTATCTTCAGCGGCGCCGTTGTCGCGGCCCGCGACCGAGCGGTCGATCTTGCCGACGCGGCCCACGAATCGGGAAAGGACGCATAGATGCCTTCAAGCTTCATCACGGCCGTTGTATTCATCGTCAATACACTGACGCAACTGTACCTGTTCGTGCTTTTGCTGCGCCTGCTTCTGCCTTACCTCGGCGCCGACTTTCGCAATCCGATCGCGCAGGCCATTCTCAAACTGACCTCGCCTCTTGTCGTTCCGCTGCGGCGGATCATCCCGCCGATAGGACGCATCGATACAGCAACCATCGTCGTTGCGTTCGCGATCCAGTACTTGTTAATCGTCGTGCTACTTCTGATCGTGGGTAGCAGCGCGACGATAGCGGCGATTGCCGTGACGTCGATCGTCAATCTTGTGTTGCTGACCGTTCGCCTTTTTGTATTCGCGATATTCATCCGCGTGATTCTGAGCTGGATTGCGCCACAGGGTTACAATCCGGCGCTCGCGATTATCTACACGCTGACGGATCGCGTACTGCGTCCTTTCCAGCGCATTATCCCACCGATGGGTGGCCTCGACCTGTCGCCGCTCTTTGCGATCATCCTGCTGATTGCCCTGACCATTGTGATCGCCGGTCTCAAGCCCATCGGTTTATGACCGACGACACACGGAGAAGCTAAGCTACTGAATGTGCGCGGGAATTCCTTCTCCTGCTCCGAATGGTTTATAGTGAGGAAAACGAGAGGGGTGGTTACATGGCATTGGCAAGATTTCTGATGACTTTTGCGCTGGCGACCGTGCTCGCGGCATGCGGCGGGCCGGGCGACGATGCCACGGTTCCCGAGGCGCAGCCGGCCGGAGCAACGTCCGCGGACATCGGCGACTACGTCGTGCATTTCAGCGCACAGTCGACGGACCAGTTGCCGCCCGACATCGCTCGCGCCTATGACATTGTCCGCAGCAAGAATCGTGCAATGCTCAATGTCTCTATCATTCGCGAATCCGACAATACGTCCGTTTCCGGCGAGGTAACGGTAAAGACCGTGAACCTGACCGGGCAACTCAAAAACGTAACGATGCGCAAAATCGAAGAACCGGGTGAGGTGACCGCGATCTACTACATTGGCGAAACGCCGGTCGCGAATCGTGAGACACTCATCTTCGATATCTCGGTGCAACCGGAGGGTGCGACAACTACGTCGGAAGTCCGGTTCAAACGTCAGTTTTATACCGACAGCTGACACATCCGTCTGGAATTCGAATCTCGAAACGGGCACGTCGTTGCCCGTTTTTTCGTGCGCCGTAAATACCGCAAAAATACCCTGAAAAAAAGGCCAATTTCCGCTTACGCAGTGGGAGAAAAAGTGGTATCGTCCCTGCGCTTTCACAGCGGGCACGAGCCCGTTTCGTCATTTTTCAGGAGTTAGTTTTTCATGGCAGCGAACACCAAGAAGCCACCTACCAAGTCCGAAATCTATGCGAAGATCGTCGATGACACCGGTCTTACGCGCAAGGACGTTGCAGCCGTTTTCGATTCGTTGAACGGTCAGATCAAAAAGAACCTGGGCGGCCGTGGCGCCCCGGGCATGTTCTCCATTCCGGGTCTGCTCAAGATGCGCGTCGTGAAAAAGCCGGCACGCAAGGCGCGCAAAGGTGTTCCCAATCCCTTCAGGCCGGGCGAGCTGATGGACGTTGCCGCCAAGCCGGCCAGCAAGGTCGTCAAGGTTACGGCGCTGAAAGGCCTCAAAGACATGGTGTAAGCGAAACTCGCATACCCTTTAAGAAGCCGGGCTCTTGCCCGGCTTCTTGCGTTAAGCGTCCTCGATAAACCCCATGATTGCCTCGCGCAGTTCGGTCAGACGGCCGTGAAAGAAATGTTCGCCGCCTGGTATCACGAGCAATTCCGGGCCCGGCTCGAGGCTGTCAAACCACGCCACCGTCTCGTCGATGTCGACGAGTTCATCTTGATCTCCCTGGATGACCATCCATGGACATTGCGGTTGGGATTCAAGGCTGGCAGCAAAACGACTGATCGCGGGCGCAACACTGATCAGGCCGTCAACGTGTTCGGCCACCGCCGCTTTGACCGCGATCGCGGCGCCGAATGAAAACCCCGCCAGCCAGATCGGCAGGTCCGGGTGGCGATCGCTGAGCCAGTGCAGCGCCGCCAACGCATCGTCCAGTTCACCGACGCCGTTGTCGAACGTACCCTCACTGTTCTCGGTGCCTCGGAAATTGAATCGCAATACCTCGAAGCCCGAGCGGACGAATGCGCGCGCCAGGGTATGAGCTACCTTGTTGTGCATCGTGCCACCATGTTGCGGGTGCGGGTGACACACGACAGCACAACCCTCAATCGCCCCCTGCGCCGGACGGTCTAGCGCCGCTTCGAGACGACCGATCGGTCCGTCGATAAAGAGTTTTTCCTGCACCGGGTATTTCGCCATGCTTGGTCCGGGCTGGTCAGCCTGATGATTATTACTGTAAAATTATGACCTTATGTGACGCTTGGAACAATGCATGCCCGAACTGACCGCGACCCATATCGCCCTGCTTGTCATCGCGACGGTCATTGGCGCGGTCGTTGGCTCGTTGATTCGGGGCAAGCGAGCGGCACAGGAAAAGACGGCAATCGGCACAAGCTGGCATGAGCGGATAGAGGCGCAACGCAAGGAGCATGATCGCCTGACCGAACAGAACAAGGGCCTGATGGAACAGGTCAGCCAATTCCAGGCATCCACCACGGATGCAAAGAACCGGGCCAGGGAGCTGTCGTCGGCGGTACAGGAAGCGTTCTCCCGCCGCGACGAATTGCAACGCGAAATCAAGGATATCCGGAGCAACCTCGAAACCGTGCTGACCGAGCGGGACCAGTTGCAGTCCGACATTGCGGCCAAGGACGCGGACGCCGACTTCCTGCAACAGAAGGACGAGCGCATCGCGCAACTCTCTAAAGAGCTCGACAACTGGCAGAATCGCGTGCCACCCCTGATAGAGAGTTTTCGGGGGCGCAACGCGGATGCCGATCGCCTTGAAGCCGAACTTGCACAGGCCCGGGAACGCATTCGTGAGCTCGAAGAAACGCGCTACGACCTCGAGCGGGAGCACACTCGCATCGAGCCGGTTACCGACCCGGAGGAATTGACGGACGGTCTCGAGGCTTCGAATGACCCTGTCGACGACTTTGTCGATGAGCCGGCAGCGGGCGATTTGGTCGCCGACGAAAGTCCGGTCGCGGAGGCGGTTTCGGGGGAGCCTGTCGAAATCGGGCACAACGGACGTGACGACCTGAAGCAGATCAAGGGTGTCGGCCCGGCGATCGAGAAGACGCTCAACGAGATGGGAATCTTCAGTTTCCAGCAGATCGCCGAAATGAGCGAATACGATATTGACCGCGTCGCTCAACGCCTGAAGGGATTTCGCAGCCGCATCTATCGCGAAGACTGGATCGGCCAGGCCCGCGAGTTGCGCGACCGGGTCGTTCGCGCCTGAGCCTTGGCGTTGCCGATGCGTACGGCGGTCCCGGCCGCATTGCTCCTGATCGGCATCGCCTGGTCATTGCCGATGCAGCCCGGGCATGACGGCAGGGAAACCGTCGCGACACGCTATCCGGCAACCGTCCTGCCCGCCTTCTCCATCTCGTTCACGCGAGGCATATTGGCACTGTCGGGCCACACGGTTTCCACCGCACATGAGCAACGGCTGCGCGAGGCCGCAGCCCGGCATTTCCCGGAATCGGAACTCGAAGCTGCGTTTCGACCGCTCGGCGTGGCGCCGGACTGGTGGGGTGTTGCGACGACGGTATTGCTTGAAGCCGTTGCCGACATCGACGCGCCCCGTGTGTCGATGACGGACGATACGGTCAACATCCGGGGCATCGTCTCGAACCGGACATTGTCGGAACAGCGACTGCTCGCGGTCGCGGCTGCCCTGCCCGACTCGGTGGAATTCGACCTGCGTCTAACCGAGATCGATCCCGCCCTGTCGCCGACCGCGCTGTGCCAACGGCAACTCGGCAGCTTGCGTTTCGCGCCGGTCTATTTCGACGAATCGGGGACACGCATGCGCACGTCGGCAATCCCGGTGCTCGAGCAGGTCGCAGCTTTCGCCGACGCGTGTCGGGACACCCGCGTCTCGATCACGGGACATACGGACTCGAGCGGTGATGAGAATTACAACCGGGCCCTTAGTCTCGCACGCGCACGCGTCGTCGCCGACTGGCTGCAGGAGAGCGGGATCGAGGGAGATCGCCTTGAGGTTGCGGGTGTCGGATCGTCAGTGCCGGTCGCCGACAACGCGACGCGCTTTGGCCGCGGTCTTAACCGGCGAATCGATATCAGGTTTTCGGCGAATCCATCCGAGTGACTATTCCGGCGCCGCCAGGTTAACGAGTTCGATCTCGAAGAGCAGCGTCGCGTTCGGCGGCACCGGCGGTTTACCGCGGGCACCGTAACCGAGCTCCGGCGCGATCCTGAGCCGGCGTTTCTCGCCGAGCATCATGCACGTCACGCCGCGATCCCAGCCCTCGATCACCTGGCCGGAATCGATCTGAAACTGGAAGGGATCGATGCCGCCCGATGTCCAGATTTCCTGCCCTTTGCCGTCGTCGGCGTTTTCGTCATACAGCCACAGCGTCGTGTGCACATCCGCGTAGTCCTTGCTGACGGCAACGCGGCCGTAGCCCTTCTTCAGTATCTTTGCGGCCAGCCCGTCCTGAATCTGTACGTTCCCATTCTCGTCCGCCTGTGCGCAGACGGGTGCGCTTGCCCGGTCTTCACCCTGCGGCGCGTCAGACCCGCCGCAGCCGGCGGCAAGCAATCCGATACTCAGGATTGCGATCAGCGTGCGTGTCATGGCTTGTCCTCGAAATCCAGTGACGCCGAATTGATGCAGTATCGCAGACCCGTTGGCTGCGGACCATCTTCGAAGACGTGGCCGAGGTGTGCACCGCAATTGGCGCAGACAACCTCTTCGCGAACCATGCCATGGGATTCATCGCGCTTCGTGCGGACAGCCTCGCCTGCTAACGGCAGCCAGAAGCTGGGCCAACCGGAACCCGAGTCGTACTTGTTCTCGGAACTGAAGAGCTCCGCGTCGCAGCAAATGCAGCGATACGTACCGTCTGCTTTGTGATCGACGTACTTGCCCGTGAACGGGCGTTCCGTGGCTGAACACTGCGTCACCCGGTACTGCTCATCGCTGAGCTTGTCGCGCAGGGTTTTGTCGTCAGGCTTGTTCATTGGCACTCCCTAGATCGAGCAGCAACCTGTTCATACGGTGTACGTAAGCAGCGGGGTTGTCCAGCTGCGAACCCTCCGCGAGCAGGGCATGGTCCAATACGATGTTCGACAATTCGTCGAAGCGTTGCTCGTCAGTCTCGCCCGACAATCGGGCGACTAGCGGATGATCCACATTGATCTCGAGGATCGGCTTGGACTCGGGCACGTCCTGGCCACTGGCTTCGAGCATGCGACGAACCTGCGGGTTCAGATCGTGCTCTCCCGAGACAACGCACGCCGGCGAATCGACGAGACGGCGACTCACGTTCACGGCCTCCACGCGCTCGCGCAGCACGCCCTTGATCTTCTTCAAAAGCGGTTTGTGCTCGTCGTTCATCGCATCCTGGCTGACCGCACCGTCACCATCCGGCAGGTCGAGCGCAGCACGGCCGATGTCCACCAATTGTTTGCCGTCGAACTCGGCAAGACCGTCGACGAGCCAGGGATCGATCCGGTCCGTCAGCAACAGCACCTCGAGGTCGCGTTTTCGCAGCTGCTCGAGATGCGGACTGGCAATCGCCGTCGCGAAGCTGTCGGCCACGATGTAGTAGATCTTGTCCTGACCTTCCTGCATGCGCCCGACGTAGTCGTCGAGCGACTGGTCCTGCGCATCGACACCCGTGTGTGTCGATGCGAACCGCAATAGCCCGGCGAGTTTGTCGCGATTGGCGAAGTCTTCGACTACACCCTCCTTGAGCACCTGCCCGAACTCGTTCCAGAAGGTGCCGTAGTCGTCGCCGTTCGCAAGCTTGCCGAGCATGTCGAGTACACGCTTGGTCAGCGCGCTACGCATTGCCGTAAGGTCGGGATTTTGCTGCAACATCTCACGTGAGACGTTGAGCGGCAGGTCGGACGAATCGACCACGCCCTTGACGAAGCGCAAATAGAGCGGCAGGAACTGCTCTGCGTCATCCATGATGAAGACACGCTGCACGTAAAGTTTGAGCCCGCGTGGCGCTTCACGATTCCACAGATCGAACGGTGCCGCCGCCGGGATGTAGAGCAGACTCGTATACTCACGCTTGCCCTCCACGCGGTTGTGACTCCACGTCAGCGGATCCGCGAAGTCGTGGGTCAGGTATTTGTAGAACTCCTTGTACTCGTCCTCGTTGACGTCGCTGCGCGACCGCGTCCAAAGGGCGGTTGCCGAGTTGACGATCTTGTCTTCTTCTTCGCCCTCGGTATGCAGCGTCACCGGGAAGCCGATATGGTCCGAATACTTTCGAATCAGGGCTTCCACGCGGAACGGCTCGGAGAACTCGCCCTCGTCTTCACGCAGGTGCAGGGTGACGCGCGTGCCGCGATCGGCACGATCGATCGCCTCGACCGTAAACTCGCCCTGGCCGTCTGACTCCCAGCGAACACCCTGGTCCGTGCCGGCACGAAGTGTTTCGACCGTGACCTTGTCAGCGACGATAAACGCCGAATAGAAACCGACGCCGAACTGACCGATGAGTTGCGCGTCGTGCTGCTGGTCGCCGGTCATCTGCGCGAGGAACTCGGCAGTACCGGAACGGGCGATCGTGCCCAGATTATCGATCAACTCGTCGCGCGACATGCCGATCCCGTTGTCGACGACGGAGAGCTGACGCTTGTCCTTGTCCAGCTCGATACGGATTGCGAGCTCGTCTTCCCCGAGTAACGCAGGATCGGCAAGCGCCTCGAAGCGCAGCTTGTCGGCTGCATCGGAGGCATTCGAAATCAGCTCTCGCAGGAAGATTTCCTTATTGCTGTAGAGGGAGTGGATCATCAGCTTCAACAGCTGACGCACCTCGGTCTGAAATCCGAGTGTTTCTTTGTTGTCGGCCACGCCGAATATCTCCTGACCAAAGTCAGACACGATAGGGTCTGGGCGTGTGATTTCAAGCCCGGGCAGCCGTTGCCTGGGCGGTCAGACTCCGGTTGCCGGCGTCAACGAGCCATCCAGCGCCGTGACGGAGCGATAGAGCAGAATGACAAACAATACCGTGCCCGTTGCCAACGCGATTGGCGGGTGCACAAGGGCGAGAGCAACGCCGCCGGCCGCGCCGGCCAGCAGCACCGTCAGTGTGAACAGGCCGAGGACGGCTCGGCGCAGTTTCTCCCACACCAGTCCGACGACTCCGTAGAGGTCGTCGAGGTCATCGAGATATTGCAGAAAGCGTTCCATCTGCAGGCTATCTCACAATCGTCAGCAGCGGTCCGGCGCCTTCGTGGTCACCGCTTGCGGTGTCCGCCTCGTGCAGCGCTGCATTGTTCGATTCCTTGGCATGGGCAATCGCGCGGTGAAAGAGCTCCCAGCGCTGGCGTGCCGACTCGTTCTTCAGTGTGTCGACTGGAAAATCCGTTTTCTTCACGTCGTTTGACATACTTGGAAAGTGTTACAGGTTTACCTTGATTTCGACTATAGGACCGCGGCCGAAGCGAGGCTGTGAACCGCCTCACAGCTTCTTTCACGAAACCGCAAAGCGCGCCGGCAATGCCCGGAAACAAGACGTAGTTCCGTCTTCGGGGGAGACACGTTTCACAGTCGTTGTCTTGCCGATCGCCAGGCGCCTCCGAACGAAAAACGCCGGCGTGTGCCGGCGCATTCAATTCGTATCGGACCACTTCAGTCCTTGTCGTCCTCAGTCCTTGTCGTCGAGTGCTTCTTTGGCCCAGTTGCGGCGCACCTGATCGGTCCAGTCCCGATAGCCCTTCCACGAATACAGCGACGGGTCGATACCCGATCGCCGGCCTCGCGGCGCTGGTGCTTTGGAAATCCAGCGGCGGTACTGCTGCCAGCCATCGGCGTCGTTGGCCGCGGGCTGATCGTTTGCAACGGTCCCGTCGTCTTTCTTGGCGTCCTGCTCGGCGTCCGTACCGAAGCGTTCCGCCCATCTCATCTGCTTGCTGTCAGGCATGCGTTTGCTCGGTCAATCCTTTGCGCAAAGGTTAAGTCGCAAACGCGCCGATTCACAGGAACTGCATCACAGTGCAGAACCGCTATTTCGTCACTAAAAACAGGTGTTTAAGCGTTGGTTTTACTTAATCACGTAGCACGGGTCGTAGTCGCCGCGCGAGATTTTCATGCGATGTTGCGCCACAAAGTCCCCGAGCAGGCTGTCGAGAAGATCCATGATTCGACGCGAGCCGCGCAGCTCGAAGGGTCCCTCTCGCTCGATCGTGGCGGCCGTATCCTCTCGCACGTTGCCCGAAACAATTCCCGAAAAGACGCGTCGCAGATTGGCGGCGAGTTCATGCGTTGGCAGATCCTCGGCAATGTCGAGGTTGCGCATGGCGTCGTGCGTCGCGACGAACGGACGCTGGAAATCGTCGTCGATTTTCAGGCGCCAGTTGAAAAAATAGGCATCGCCGTGTTCCTTGCGAAAGTCGAGTACCTTATCGAGACTCCCGTTCATCAATTGCGACACTTTGCGAGGATCGTCAATGATGATTTCGTAGCGGCTACGGGCGGTTTCGCCGAGCGTTGCGCCGACAAATTCGTCGATCTTCCGGAAATACGGCTCCGCCGATGCCGGCCCGGTCATGATCAACGGGAAGGGCATATCCCGGTTGTCGGGGTGCATCAGCACACCCAGCAGATACAGTATCTCTTCGGCCGTCCCCACGCCGCCCGGAAATACGATAATGCCGTGACCGACACGGACGAAGGCCTCGAGGCGCTTTTCCATGTCGGGCATGATCACGAGTGAGTTCACGATCGGGTTCGGCGACTCGGCCGCGATAATACCCGGCTCGGTGATTCCAACATACCGGCCCGCGGTGATGCGTTGCTTGGCATGCCCGATCGTCGCGCCCTTCATCGGCCCTTTCATCGCACCCGGCCCGCATCCCGTGCAGACATTGAGTCCGCGGAGACCGAGTTCGTAGCCCACCTGCTTGGAGTAATCGTATTCCTCGCGGCTGATCGCGTGGCCACCCCAACAGACAACAAGGTTGACCCGCGCCGGAAGAGTCAGGAGCTGCGCATTCCGCACGATGTGAAAGACGGCGTTGGTGATGCCGTCGGATGTGTCGAGTTCGAAACGTCCACTGTCGACGATCTCGTTGCGGGTGAATACGATGTCGCGCAGCACGGCGGATAACAGCTCTCGCGTGCCGCGAATCATCTTGCCGTCGACGAACGCCTCGGCCGGCGCGTCGCGCAGCGTCACCTTGAGGCCGCGATCCTGGCGGAGGAAGCCGACCTCGAAACTGCGGTAGGTATTCAGCAGTATACGCGCGTCATCCGTGTGACTGTCCGAGTTGAGCACGGCGAGCATGCAGCGCCGCAGTAACGGGTACAGCCCGCCCGTGCCGCTCGATTGCAGCTGGTCGACCTCGAACTTGGAGAGTATCTCGAGGCCGCCCTCCGGCCAGACCTCGGCATCGACGAACGGGTCGGTCATCAGGGACGAATTTCGATCGGCGTGTTCTCGCCCGTCATGAGCCAGATATCGATCATGTCGGAATTGGACACGGCGATACAGCCATTGGTCCAGTCCTGGGTTTGGTAATAGGTCTCCGAATACCGCGGCACGTTGGGCTGGCCGTGAATCATGATGGCGCCGCCCGGTGGTACGCCGAGCTCACGCGCTTCGCGCCGGTCCTCGGCGTTCGGATAGGAGATGTGTATCGACAGGAAGAACTCGCTGTTCGGATTGCGGCGGTCGAGAATGTAACTGCCTTCGGGCGTCTTGAAGTCGCCCTCCTGTTTCTTGTCGCCGACCGGCCGGATACCGAGCGCGATGCGAAAAGTCCGGAACGCCGCGCCGTCCTGCATGAGATGCAATTCGCGGGTGCTCTTCTCAATGACGACGAGGTCGGCCAAGGGAAACTCGCCGGCACTGAGCAGGCCGGGCATTACAATCGCGAGCATCGCGATGAGCGGTCGATTCATGTCGGCAAGCCTAGCAAACCTCGGCGGGCCGGAAAAAGAGCTGCATCACACGTTCCGGCCGACGATCCAGCCGATTGCAAAACCGATTCCGCCGGCGACCAGTGTATACGCGGGCAGATATCGGAAGACACGGTCTGGGAATTCCGCATCGCTGAACATGCCGTTCAGGTTGACCGCGTACGCGTAGTGCAAATAGGCGGCGAGCCCGAGCGCCGGAATAGCGAATCCCAGCGTACCGAGCGGCATGCGCATACCGGCCCCGGACCAACGACCGCGGCCTCTTCTAAGCGTCAGGTACGAAAGCAGGACCAGCGTGGCGAGCGGCAGAAGATTGCGCAGGACCCAGGGGCCGCCCGCCTGCACGTCAGCGAACCAGAAGCCCGCCGCGACGTTCAGCAATACTATCGGAAGCAACCTGGCGACCAGATACTTGGTGTCTTCCTGCATCAGCCGTCGCCGACGTCGACGAGCACCGGGATTTGCAGCTTTGTGCCGGGACGAACGTTGTGCACGTCGACGCCCGGATTGTACTGGCGGAACAGCCAGAACGGGACCTGGTAGCGCCGCAGCGCGATGATCCATATCGATTCACCGCGACGTATCGTATGTTCCGTCACTCCCGAAATCATGTGACGACGGAAAAACGCATCCTGCTGTGCCCGGTGATACGCGATGCGGCGCTCCTCGAACGCCTTTGCATCGACCGTGCCGAGATCGAGTCGGATGCGCTGGCCGACCCCAACGGGCGTGCGAAATGCCAGCCCGTTCAGATCGCGCAGCCGCTGAGTCTTGATCTCCAGCCAGTCACCGAAATGCCCCAGCGTCTCGAGCGGCTGCACCTCGATCGTGCCGTCCTCGGCCACGCTATAGTCGCTGGGATCGGACAACAGGTTTGTCTGAAGCGTGCCAAGCATCGTCGACGCAAGATCGGTGACCATCGCACCGGGCGTCATCTCTTCGACCGAAGCCGGCGCCTCCGGCAGCACAACGCTCGCGACGGCCGCGGGTTCCGCGGCAGCGACCGGGGGTGGCGGCACGGTGGCCGCCGCCGGTCCTGCGGCAGGCAGACGCAGGCGTTGCCCGGCACGTATGCGATGGCTGCTGCTGAGCTGGTTCAGTGCGACCAGTGTCGACACCCGCGTTTCGTAGACCTCCGCAATCTGCGACAGCGTGTCGCCGCGCGCAACCGTGTGGAACAGGTCCGGGAGCTGTTTGATAAAGGTGGCCTCATCCGGCAGGGCCGCGACAATGTTCGCCAGCGGATCCGGCGTTGCGGCAACAGGCAATCGCAGCTCGTAGCCTTTCGGCAGATACTTGCTGCCCTCCCAGATCGTTGCCTGCAGTCCAGGGTTGTACCGTGCAATCCGGCGTTCGCTCATTCCGACGGCGTCGCCAAGTCCGGATGCCGAGACATAGGCAGGAAGCTTCACCGTCGCATAGTCGACGGGTGACTCCGGGGCCACACCTGGGAAATACTTGTCGACGTTCTGGTCAACCTCCATAGCGGCAAGGAACGCAACGTAGAAGTTGCGCGAAGCGAATCCGAAGGTTCGACCGTTGTACTTGCGCAAGATATCGACGTAGGCCGTGTCGCCGAAACGGCGCTGGGCGCGCCGCACGCCGGCCAGCCCATGATTGTAGGCCGTGATCGCCATAGGCCAGTTGCCCGCGATCGAATAATTGTAGGCCAGTAACTGGCCCGCCGCGCGCGTCGCGATGAACGGGTCGTTACGCTCGTCCACGACGTGATCAACGCGCATGAAACGCCTTCCTGTGCTGCGCGTGAATTGCCAGATGCCCGACGCGCCGACGTGCGAGCGCGCGTTCGGATTGTAGGAGGACTCGACGTGCGGCAGTGCCGCAAGCTCGATCGGCACGCCGAGTCCCGTAAATTGTTCGTTGATATAACCACGCCATCGCCCGGCACGGCGCAGACCGGCCTCGAAACGATCACTGAGGCCATGTTGCCAGCGAATTCGTTTGACGGCGGCTCGCAGCTCCCGGTTGGTGACGTCGTCTGGCCAGAGCGCCAGGATCCGGGCCTCCGCAGGCGTCAGGTTGTCGCGTTTCCCGCCGGCGAGCGTGCCGAGGATCGCTTGCAGTTCCTTGCGTCGCGCGTTTACGCGGCGATTGCGCTCACGCCGCGACAGGTCGGCCGGCATGTCGAGCCGGTCGTAAACGATCCCGAGATTGCGGTTGTCGTGAAGCACGCCCTCGTCGGAGGAGTAACGCGTGAAAATCGACACCCAAAAGTCGACATCCGACTGCAGTTCGGGCGGTTTGGGAAAGATTTCGCTCGCTTGCAGGGTCCCTGTAAGAAGGAACCCGAGAAGAATCCAGAAGCAACGCATCCTTGTCTTTTGGCCGAGTTCAGGTTTCAATCGCAAATTATTGATTAGTTCACGGAAAAAACCGGCAAATTGCCGTAGATTAGGGGTTCATGCACACAGCCTGCCGACAGTCTGACCTAACTCGGAGCATTCTCCAAGTGCTCGCGCTCGCGTGGCTTCTCGCCGCCGCGGGCAGCGTATTGGCCGGTGAAACGCCAGTCGAGCCGTCGGATAGCGGTGTCGATCTCCTCCAGGATACGACCGGCGATGAAGACGCGCGTTCCAGTGAGACCTCTGCGGTCGCCGAGGAACTCGTAGAGCCGGTCGCCGCGCATCCCCATGACGTACCGCTCGCCGATGCCGTTACGACGGCGGAAGGGCAGGCCGAGGCCCTGTCGCTGCTCGGTGTCGAATTGGAGCCCGGCTCAGCGCGGCGCCTGTCGTGGTCGGCAACCGAGCTCTTCGAGGGCGTGCCCGTATCGACGCCAGTGCTCGTGGTCAACGGCGTGAAGCCAGGGCCAACGTTGTGCCTGACGGCGGCCGTGCACGGTGATGAGCTCAACGGCATCGAGATCGTGCGCCGCGTATTGCACGACATCGATCCGGACAAGCTGTCGGGTCGTGTCATAGGGGTGCCGATCGTTAATGTTCAGGGATTCCGGCGCGGCTCACGCTATCTGCCCGATCGCCGCGATCTCAACCGCTACTTCCCAGGCAACCCGAATGGCAGCGCTGCGGCGCGTATCGCGCACACCCTGTTCAAGGACGTCATCGCGCATTGCGACGCGCTCGTCGATCTGCACACCGGTTCGTTCGAGCGAGCCAACCTGCCCCAGATTCGCGCAGACTTGCGCAATCCGGACGTCGTGACGCTGACACTGGGGTTCGGCTCAATGGTGGTGCTACACAGTCAACCGACGGCCGGTACGCTGCGCTACGCGGCAACCAAGGCCGGCATTCCGGCCGTCACGGTGGAGGCGGGTGGTCCTTCGCAGCTCGAACTCGCCGAAGTCAAGCACGGCGTCAAGGGAATCGAGACCCTGCTGACGACACTCGGTATGGCCAAGATAGTTCGCCTCTGGGGCGATCCGGAACCGGTCTACTATCGCTCGTCTTGGGTCCGCGCGAACAATGGCGGCATATTGCTCGCCGATGTGAGCCTCGGCGCCTCGGTCCGCAAGGGCGATCTGCTCGGCACGATCACGGACCCGATGAGCAATGCGCGCACTGAACTGCGCTCCCCCTTTGCCGGTCGCGTCATCGGCATGGCGCGCAACCAGGTTGTCATGCCTGGATTTGCGGCTTTTCACGTCGGCATCCAGGCCGACGTCGTTGAAGACAGCGAGCCGGTCGCCAAGAAGAGCGACACCGGTGGTTACGTCGACGGTATGTCCGAGTAAAATCCGGCTTCGAACCCGCACGACAACAACGATGAGCGATCGCAAACCCCTGTCGAGTTACCGGGCGCCGCGCTATTGGCCGATGTGGATCGGCATGGGCCTGTTGCGCATCGTCTGCCTGTTGCCCCACCGCGCAGCGCTCGGCATCGGCAGCCTGATCGGCCGGTTGGCTCACGCCGTTGGCGGCTCGCGCCGCGCCATTGTACGGCGCAACATCGCACTGTGTTTTCCCGAGCTCTCTGCCGGCGAGCGTGACGACCTCGCGCTCAAACACTTCAAGGCGCTCGGCATGGCCCTGATCGAGATGGGACTCGGCCGATGGGCCAGCGACCGGCACTTGCAGTCGATCACGACGCTGACCGGCGTGGAACATGTCAACTCGGCGCTGGCGTCGGGTCGCGGGGTCATCATGCTTGCCGCGCATTTCACGACACTCGAGGTTTCAGGCCGCGTGCTCGCAAAAGCGATTCCACCGTTCGATGCCGTGTTCCGCAGGAATCGCAGCGATTTCATGACGGAGCTACAGCGCACCGGACGAGAAGTCTCGGCCGACGCCACAATCGAAAAACGCGACATCAAGAAGATGGTCCGCAGCCTGCGAGACGGGAGGGCCGTCTGGTACGCGCCGGACCAGAGCTACAACCGCAAGGGCTCGGAGGTCATCGAGTTCTTCGGTGTGCCCGCAATGCACACGACCGCGACGTCGACACTCGCGCGTCTCGGCAAGGCGAAGGTCGTGCCTTTCTTCCCGCGGCGCCGAGACGACGGCACCTATGAGCTCATGCTGTTGCCGGCATTCGACGATTTCCCGGGCGATGATCCGGTTGCTGACACGCGGCGCTACCTCGAGGTTCTCGAATCGCATGTGCGTTCATGCCCCGAGCAGTACTTCTGGATCCACCGCAAATTCAAGGACCTGCCGGATGGCTATCCGGACTTCTATGCGGACCTCGACGCTTTGAAGTAGCCCTCGAGCAGCTGTTCCCAGTTGTCCGACCGGAAGTTCAGTCTCGGATCGAGATCGATGATCTTGAGCAGCGAGCGGTGCAGCCGGTTCAGCGTCTGCTGTTGCCACGGACCCGGCGAACGAAGGGCGCCCTTGTCGAAATCGAGCAGCCACATCAGGCCATCCTCGTCGACCTGCACATTGTAGGCATTCATGTCGGCGTGATAGACGCCGGCCGCGTGGAACTCGTGAATGCCCCGGCCGACACTCTGCCAAAAAGGTTCGTCCGGATCGTTTTCGGCGATGTATTGCGACAGCGGCACGATACCGGGGACGCGAACCGTTATGAGATCCGCCGTGTAGAACGTGCCGCGTTGCACGTAGCGCGCCGCGGCGGGTCGCGGTACACGCATGTTGTTCGCAGCCAACTTGTCGAGCAGGCGCCACTCGAGAAACGAGCGCGTCTTGTCAGCGCCCGAAAAAATATAGGTATCCCTGACGACCTTGCCGACGAGTCCGCCACGCATGTAATGCCGCAGGACAAACTGCCGCGGCACGTTGCCAACGTACAGAGTATTGCCACGACCGCCTGATCGCAGCGCACCGGTCAGCACCTCGGCATGCAACCAACCGTGCGGTGTGAATCGCTCTTCCGAAATCTGGTTGATGATTGCCTTATCGTATAGGATGGCGCCGGTCGGCGTTTTCTCGACGGTTTCGGTCAACGGACCCGATCCCCTTTCTTCAAGTGCTTGGATATTGCCTGAAATAGACCTGCAATCGAAGCCTGAACGCATCTGCGTCATCCGTCTTTCCGCGATCGGCGATACCTGCCACGCGCTCGCCGCCGTTCGGCGCCTGCAGGACAACTGGCCCGAAACCTACATCACCTGGATCATCGGCAAGTCCGAATACCAGTTGATGTCGTCAATCCGCGATATCGACTTCATCGTGTTCGACAAGTCGCAGGGTCGCGCCGCTTACCGGGACGTCCGCGCGAAACTCAAACACAAGCAATTCGATGTCGCGTTGTGCATGCACGCCTCGATGCGCGCGAACCTGCTGGTCCGGTCCATTCCATCGGGGCTCCGCCTCGGATTCGATCGCGCCCGCGCGAAAGATTTCCAGTGGCTTTTCACGAATCGGCGTATCGAGGCGACGCCGGGCGAGCACGCGATGGAGGCCATGCTCGCATTCCCAACGGCGATCGGCGCGCGGCCGACGGAATTGCGTTGGGATATCCCGTTGACGAACCAGGAACGGGAGTTCGCCGCCCGCAATCGCGACGGTGCGCGGCCCCTCGTTCTCATCAGCCCCTGCAGCAGCCAGCGTAACCGCAACTATCGCAACTGGCGCGCCGACCGCTACGTCGCCGTCATCAATCACCTCGAATCACAGTACGGGGCCCGTGTCGTCATCACCGGCGGACCGTCCGACATCGAAACCGAATACGGCGAGCAGCTCGGCTTCAATACCGGCGCCGACAACTTGGTTGGCCGCACGTCGTTGCGCGAGGTTGCGGCTCTCATCGCATCGTCGGATCTCGTCATCTGTCCGGATTCGGGACCCGCGCACATTGCGACGGCCATGGGGACTCCGGTCATCGGCCTCTATGCAACGTCCAATCCGGCCCGCACCGGACCCTATCTTTCGCGTGAATTGACCGTAAATCGTTATCCTGACGCGATCCGCCGCTATCTTGGTTCGAATGTACGCGATCTTCGCTGGGGTCAGCGGGTCCGGCACCCCGATGCGATGGACCTGATCAACGTTTCCGACGTCACCGAGAAGATCGATTTTGCGCTGAATATTCCGGAAATTAGCAACAATTAGCGCTTTTTGCGCACACTTTGTCGAAGACCGAGGCCACGGAAATGCCCTTCAGGCAGTTCAGGTGGCCCAGCGGGCATTCGCGCTGGAAACAAGGGCGACAATCGAGGCTGATTTCGTGAATTTCGCGACTTTTCGAGAGCGGAGGCGTGAATTTCGGCGAAGATGAGCCGAAAATGCCGTGAACGTGAATACCGACGGCCGCGGCGACGTGCATGAGTCCCGAGTCGTTCGAGACCGCCTGCTCGCAGGCCGCCAGCACGTCGATCACGTCCTCGAGCGACGTTCGCCCACACAGGTTGACCGCCCGGCTCTGCGCCGCAATCGTCTCACCGGCGGCGGTGTCCCTGGCCGAGCCGAGCACCCAGACCGCGAAACCCGCTTCGTCCAGCCGGGCGGCGAGGTCCGCGAAATTGTCGAGCGGCCAGCATTTCGCGGGGCCGTATTCGGCGCCGGGCATCATCGCGATGACGGGCCGGCTCGTCTCGAGACCGAGTTCGGCGATGCAGCGTGTCTGATTGTCGGACGACACATCGAGCGCCGGGTACGGCAGTGCATCAGGCAGTTCCTCACCGCGCTGCAGGCCGAGGGCCACGAAACGCTTGACCGTCTGGTCGAGGACTTTCCGATCGAATGGCCGCACATCGTTGATAAGAACGAAGCGTGACTCCCCGCGAAATCCGGTGCGCAGCGGTATTCGCGCCATCCATGGAATCAGCGCCGACTTGAACGACCGCGGAAGGACGACGGCGCGGTCGTACCCGGCCGGTCGCAGCTCACGTGCGATGCGGCGGCGCGTGCCCAGCCCGATCTCACCGTGCGCCGTTTCGGACGCAATCCCAGCACGGATCTCCGGCATACGCGCAACGATCGGCAGTGACCAGGCGGGCGCGAGGACGTCGAGATCGCGCTCGGGCTCGCGCTGCCTGAGCAGCGTAAACAACGCCTGGGCCATGACCATGTCACCAACCCAGGACGGCCCGACGATCAGGCTGGCTGCGGTCCGCAAAGCTGGTCCAGGTAGGCCGGAACACCGTCCTCGACGGGACGAAATTCGACGTCGCAACCGCATTCCCGCAGCCGTGTCAGGTCTGCCTCGGTGAGACTTTGGTACGCGTCCTTCAAGTGATCGGGGAACGGCACGTATCGGATTTCGCCCTTTCCGTGCCACTTGATGACGGCATTGGCGATGTCGTTGAAGGTCTGCGCTCGGCCGGTGCCCGTGTTGTAGATGCCCGAGACGTCGGGATTGTCGAGGAACCAGAGGTTCACGTCGCACACGTCCCCGACGTAGATAAAGTCGCGCCGTTGCTCACCATTGCCGAATCCGTGTGAGCCCTCGAACAGTCGGGCTTCGCCGTCGTCGCGAACCTGATTGTGGAAATGGAACGCGACGCTCGCCATCGAGCCCTTGTGTTGCTCGCGGGGCCCATAGACGTTGAAGTAACGCAGCCCTACGACCTGGCTGCCGGGGGCGGCCGCGACACGCCGTACGTAACGATCGAACTGTAGCTTCGAGTAGCCGTAAACATTCAGCGGGTTCTCGAACGGTGGTTCTTCGACAAACGTCGACGACCCGCCGTAGACGGCTGCCGATGACGCATAAATGAACGGCGTCGAATGGTCGAGACTATGGTGCAACAACGCCTGCGAGTAGGCGTAGTTGTTCTTCATCATGTATCGACCGTCCCACTCGGTCGTTGTCGAACAGGCACCCTGGTGGAAGATGGCCTTGATCGAGCCTGCAAACGCTTTTCCGTCGAGCTGCGCAACGAAATCGTCTTTATCGAGGTAGTCGGCAATTGCGAGATCGGAAATATTGACGAACTTGTGTCCATCCTTCAGATCGTCCACAACCACGATGTCGTCATGACCGCGATCCAGGAGCGCCTGGACGAGATTGCTGCCGATGAAACCGGCGCCGCCGGTGACGATGTGCATGCGATCAGTCGCTTTCGTCAATCATGTAGTACTTCGCGCCGCAGTACGGACACTTGGCCTCGCCGGTGGCCTCAATCGGCAAGTAGACCTTCGGGTGCGAATTCCAGAGGTACATACCCGGCATCGGGCAGCTCAGCGGCAGGTCCTTCACCCGCACGCCATATGTGTTCTGGGCATTGGCGGGGATCAGATTCTGGTCGACGGTTCCTGCTCTTGCTGCCACGTTGATCCTCTCATTCTCGGTCGGGCCGGACGGCGAATTATAAGCTCAAGCCAGCCACGCGTCCCATGTTTTGGCCACGAACGCGCGCTGCGCTGCAAACGCATCGGCCGCAACCAGGGGCGGCCGGTCATCGAGCACGAGGTGGTGCTGGCGGAGGCGATAGTCGCGATACGCGTCCTGCAGGGCGTTGCCGATATGCGGCTCGAGACAGCCTGTTACCGTCAGCGCATCGAGCTGGCGAATGTTGTCCGAATAGAAAATGACATCCGGATGATCCGCCGCGTTCTCGAGTACCAGGTACTGCACGAGGAACTCGATGTCCCCGATACCGCCCCGACCGTGCTTCAGGTCGAAATGCCGGCTGTCGCTGCGATCAACCTCCTTGCGCATGCGGTGCCGCATTTCGATGACGTCGTCACGGAGTTTGTCGCGGCGCACGCGTTGTACCAGGGTCTCACGGCGGATACGTTCGAATTCATCGGCGATCCCCTCACTGCCCGCGACCGCCCGTGCCCGCAGCAATGCCTGGTGCTCCCAGGTCCAGGCGTTGTCTTCCTGGTAGCGTTCGAAGGCGTCGGTACTGGAGACGAGCAAACCTCTTCGGCCGTCCGGCCGCAGCCGCGTGTCGATCTCGTAGAGCTCGCCCGAGCCCGTCTGGGTCGTCAGGAAATGCATCAGTCGGCGCACGAGTCGTCCGAAGAACAGGCCGTTGTCAATCGGCTTGTCGCCGTTGGTCGTTTGCTTCGAACCGACGGAATCGTGCAGAAATACGATGTCCAGGTCAGAACCGTAGGAAAGCTCCAGGCCGCCAAGCTTACCGTAGCCGATGATGCCGAATCCGGCCTCGCGGCTTACGCCGTTCGTCTCGTAGCACGGCACGCCGTGGTGCGCCGTCAGGTCGAGCCAGGCAACGCGCAGCGCTTCTTCGAGCACCGCTTCGGCGAGCCACGTCAGGCCATCACTGACCTTCATTATCGGCAAGCGTCCGTTGAAGTCGGCGACCGCAATCCGGAACATCGTCGAGCGCTGGAACTGGCCGATCGCGCGCATGCGACTCTCCGGATCGTCATCCTCGCCCGACAGGCGCTCTCCAAGCTCTCGCGACAGGTCCGCCCGCGTGACCGCGTCGGTGTACAGTCGCGGATCGAGAAGCTCATCGAGCAGCACCGGGAACCGCGAGATCTGCTCGGCGATGTAATGGCTTCGGCCGCACAGGTCGACGAGGCGTTCAAGTGCGCTCCGGTTCTCGTTAAGCAAGGACAGGTAGGCGCTGCGCCTGAGAATGCTCTCGACAATCGTTAACGAACGTTCGAGCGCCAACGCCGGCCGCTCCGACACCGCGATCTGCGCGATCAGTAGCGGTACGAAGCGCTGCAAGCGTTCTCGCGATGATGCATCAGTCTTTCGTGTCGCCCGGGCGCCCGCGAACGCCACGAGCTGCTCCGCGACCGCATCCGGCTCCGCAACGCCGCCCTGACGGAGCAGCGCCGCCCATGCAGCGGTATCGCGCCCGGCTTCCCAGGCCTGTTCGACCTGCTTGCGAAACGGCGTCTCATCCTCCTGCTCGCGGAACGCAATCTGTTCAAATTGGGCCGCGATCTCCGCCCGATGCGTGTCGAGGTCCACCTCGAGCGCACGCCAGTCCGGGTAACCCATCGCGAGACAAAGGCGTTTCCTGTCGACTTCGTCGGCGGGCAGATCATGTGTCTGCTGATCGCGTATCGCCTGGACGAAGTTCTCGACGCGGCGCAGGAATCGATAGGCGAGGCGGAGCTTCCGCGCACCTTCTGCCTCGAGCCCGCGGGTACTGACCAGGCGCGGCAGCACCGCTTGCAGTTCTCGCGACTGGAGGGCCGTCTCGCTTCCACCCCGGACCAGCTGCAGCGACTGGACGATGAACTCCGCCTCGCGGATGCCGCCTGGCCCCAGCTTGACGTTGTCCTTCAGCTCGCGTTTGCGAACCTCGGCAGCGATCATCGCATGCATCTCCCGCAGTGACTCGAAGACGCCATAGTCGATGTAGCGCCGGTAGACGAACGGGACAATCAGGTTCCTGTAAAGATCGGCGGCAACATCATCGCCCGGGTATGGACCGACGATGCGCGCCTTGACGTACGCATAGCGCTCCCAGTCGCGTCCGTGTTGCAGGAGGTAAGACTCGAGTGCGCCGAAACTGACGACCGGCGGGCCACTGTCGCCGAACGGTCGCAGGCGTGTGTCGATACGGAACACGAAGCCCTCGGCCGTCGTCTCATCCAGCATTGCAATGACCGTACGCACCAGCCGGCCGAAATACTCCTGGCCGCTGACGCGTTTTCGCCCATCCGTGATGCCATCTTCGGGGTAGAGAAAGATGAGATCGATGTCCGAGGACAGATTGAGCTCCCGGCCGCCGAGTTTGCCCATGCCGAGAATGACGATCGGCACACGCTTTCCTTGCGGCGTGCGGACCTTGCCAAAGCGCGGCTCCAGTGCAGTTTCGGCCAATGTCGTCGCGACTTCGAGCATGCGGTCTGCCAGATCGGAGAGCGACGCGAGTGTCTCATCGAGATCGGCCAGCCCGAAAACTTCCCGCCAGATGACGTGCAGCAGGAAACGATTGCGGAAACGCCTCAGTATCGTGCGCGGGTCGCCGCTCTGGTCGAGCGCCGTGTCGAGAAGGGTAACGTCGGGCGGCTGGACGAACGTATCGACGTTATCGAGAAACCACGCCTTGTCGCGCAGCACGACGCGACCCGCGAATTCACTGCACGCCACGAGATGGGCGAGTTCGCGGATGTGAGCGCTGTCGTCGTAGCGCTCGAGCCACCGCTCGACCGGGGCCCGCAATTCGTCAGGCAACGCTTCGACGACACTCTCCATGGGCGCAGTCTATCGAAAAATTGATGCGACTCCGGCACTATTCCCGCGTGTTGAAAAAACACCTACTCATCGTTTTCCACTCACAGTCCGGCACGACCGAGCGTATGGCCGATGCTGTCATTCGCGGTGCGCAGCACCCTGATGTCGACGGCGTCGAGGTACGGGCTCTGCCCGCGCTCGAGGCCGACGCCGACGACCTGCTCTGGTGTGACGCGTTCATTCTCGGCACGCCCGAAAACTTCGGCTACATGAGTGGCGCGATGAAATACTTCCTCGATCGCGTGTTCTATCCCTGCGAGGACAAGGTCGCCGGCAAGCCCTGGGCCTTGTTCGTCCGGGCCGGCAACGATGGAACGGGCGCCATATCGAGCGTTCGCCGCATTCTGACCGGCCTCGCGGTCAAGGAAGTCCAGGAACCTGTTTTGATCGCAGGGGATTTCGACGAGACACGGCTTTGTGAGTGTGAAGAGCTCGGTCTGACAATGGCGGCCGGCCTCGAGGCCGGCGTCTTCTGAACCCGACTACCCCGTCGACGACTCTATCTGTTCCGACAGGCCCGCAAGCACCGCGTCGAACGCCTCGGGTTCACCTACCTCGTGACCCTGAGCATAGTGCACACCGAGCTTCGCAATCAGGTTGCGCGACTTCTTCGTTTCAACGTACTCAGCCACAGTTTTGAGGTCCATGACCCTGGCGACCTCGGTGATCGCCGCGACCATCGACTCCGAGATCCGGTTATCGGTGATGTCGCGAATGAAGCTGCCATCGATCTTCAGAATGTCGACGTTGAAGCTCTTCAGGTAAGCGAACGAGCTCAACCCGGCGCCGAAATCGTCCAGCGAAATCGTACATCCGAGTTCCCGCAACCGACCGATGAATGCCTGGGCCTTGCTCAGCTGAGAGACCGCAGCCGACTCCGTAATCTCGAAGCATAGCGCCGACGTCGGAAGGCCGCTGGCCTCGATCTCCTCTTCGATAAACTGAAGAAACTCGTCATCGCCGAGCGACTGCCCGGAAAGGTTGACAGCGAAAATTGCGCCCTGGTCCTTGATGAAGTCGCCGTGCAGGGCAAGTCGCGCGATCGTCGTGGACACGACCCAGCGGTCGATCTGCGGCATCATGCGGTAGCGCTCCGCGGCGGAGAACAGCGCCTTCGACGACACTCGCTCGCCATCGACCTCGGGCATCCGCAGGAGCACCTCATAGCGTGGATGGGCCGCCTTGCCGGTGAGGCTGACGATTGGTTGCGCCAGCAATTCGAATTCGTCACTGTCGAGTGCCTGCTGGATCTCAGCGACGAGTTGCATGTCGTCGAACCGACGAATAATGCTGTGGTTCTGGTCATCGAATATCTCGATGCGATCGCGGCCGTGGTCTTTTGCGGCCTCACATGCCATGCGGGCCGTTGTCAGCGCACGGCCTTCGTCGCCACTCGCCCGATTGAACTCCGCAATGCCGATACTCATCGTTATCTGCAGCGACTTGTCACCTTCGAGGTATCGGAGCGCCGTACCTTGCTCGCGGATTTTCTGCGCATAGTCGTACGCAGCATCTGAATCGGCGTGCGTCAGCAACATGCAGAAATCGTCGCCGGTAAGCCGTGACAGTACCGCGCTCTTCGGCAGGTCTTCCTCGAGCAAACGCGCGAATCGCATGATTACCTCGTCGCCCGCTTCCCGCCCGAACGTGTCGTTGACAAGCTGCAGGTTGTCGAGATCGAAGTAGATCAGCTGGTGGCTATCGCTCGCTGACGACAATGCCTTGAACGATTCGTGCAGCTGGTCTTCGAAGCCCATGCGATTCATGAAGCCTGTCATCGCATCGAACGACTGCTCGATCACATACTCGACCTTGCGGACGATATGCGCCATGAAGCGCCGGTCCCCGAGGCTGAAATCGTCGTTGTCCACGCGGCCGAGCTGCGCAAGAACGCCCTCGACGTTGCCCTGGCTATCGAGCAATGGCGTCAACAGCGCCTGGTAACCATGCTCGGCGGCTTCTCCGGAACCCTCGATTACCGGGATCTGGAAGACGACAGGCTGGCGCTGACCTTCGAGCTTGGGAAGCAGCTGCTCGACGAGGTAGCGGTCGAGCACCTTGCGCCGTACGTTCTTCCATGTCGAGTGTGTCGCGCTGATGCGAATGCGCTTGGACGGGATCAGCAGGACACTGTATTTGATACCGAGGTAGCGAC
>JAAUYD010145442.1_pt1 | contig 25436 bp, 28 predicted proteins | sample 7278101 | NCBI WGS metagenome assembly JAAUYD01 (sample SAMN14350128, study PRJNA611818) | marine sediment metagenome | isolation source: surface marine sediment (0.6m) | place: French Polynesia: Moorea | collected 2018-08
CAAGTGTCGGAGGGCGAAAGAGACAAGGCGTCAATTACGTTGGTGGGGTTGGCAACGGCAAGCCATTGGCAAAGCAGGATCGAGATCAACACCCGAATTCATCCAGCACTCCATTAGAGGCACGATGACAGTGTACACTCAGCGCCAGAAGCCTGGGGTTTGATTGAATAAAATCAATCCAATCCCATCTCTGTCTCCAAACGCCGGATCTCTTTTTCCAAGGCCTCTTTTTGAGACTGGCTCAATTGGGGATCCGCCAATTGCCTTCGCAAACCCGCCAGCATCATCTCCTGGCGATAATCACTGCAAGTATATCGTTTCATCCGCTTGCCCCGAAGTTGTTACCTTAAGGGCTATTTAGCACGCCTTCGCGCAAAAGCAAAGCGTGGGAACCAATGCTCTTTGGTCTTGAAAAACCGCAATGAGAATCCGTAAATGAGACAAACTATAACAATGCCAATGTCTTGTGCACTTTGAAATAAAACCATATGCATGATGTTGCCCCACGAACTATAGCCGGGGCTGAAATAGAGATCCAGGGGCCACAACAAGGAGACCGGCAACGCTGTTAGGAGCATGTCGGCGACAACATGGGAAAAAATCAGCCCAAAACAGAGTCCGAAACCGAATCGGGGGATGTGACGCCATAAATGGTGCGTCTTTGAGGCGAGATACCCGGCCAGAATGGCGAACAATAAGCTATGGGTCGGTCCGCGATGAACGGCCGAACCATTTCCATAAAATAGTAATCCGAACAACACATCCAGATCCGGGAGATTCGCCAGCAGGGTCACAAATGCGAACTGGGCTATTGGTGACCGATGGGGATGTTGATTTCCTGGAAATGGGGTTGCATTGGTGGTTTTATATGCCGCCCAACCGATAGCGGTATGTCCTAATGGCAGAGGCATTTTGAGCTCCTTCAGATATTCTTCGAAATCGATCCCGTTTGGCCCTGAGCACCGGCAATGGTGCTTGGGCTTCAAACTGGCCAGGCTGTCCGTTTCAACAGCTCTCATAGACGAAAGCATAGTTTGTGCCATATGAGATTCGCAGGCACACCAATTTAAATCCGTTATTATTTTAAAATGTTCGCTGAAGCATCCCCTGAAAGAGGCTCAGGACCAGACTGACAAGAGGGTAATCAAATACCCACATTGGGTAATCAACTACAGTACCCTTATGGGGTGCGCGGAACTTAACTGAAAATATTCTGATAGGGAATTGGCGATCTGCTCGACAATGCCTGTCATTTCTTGAAACGGTGATGACATGTATTCGTAATAGACATTACCGAGTATTCATCCCTGGAAAGGATTATTGAACTCAAATAAACAGGAAGACCGGGAAGTATTTATGTCACGAATCTATCTTCCGGATAGAAGTGCTTCGAATCGATTAAAAAGCTTATTCATCACCCGCCCGACAGCTTTGCTTTAAAGCCCTGTCCGCTCAATACATCCAGCAAAGTGTTGCGATGATCCCCCTGAATTATGATAACGCCCTCTTTGACGCTGCCGCCGCTACCGCATCGCCGCTTGAGACGGGCCGCCATCTCTTTTAATTCACGCTCTGTCAAATCGAAGCCGGTTATGGTGGTCACGGCTTTGCCCTAGCGGCCTTTGACCTCCCGGCGTATGCGGAGGACGCCGTCAACCGGAGTAGGCTTTCCAACGGAAGCCTTGCCTTTTTTACATCGGCACTTAGCGATTGGATTGCCGCAATTGGGACATACACGGCCTTTTTCAGTAGAGTAAACCAGTCGGGAATTATTCATTATACAATTGGCACCCCATTTGTTATGAATACCGGATATGCTTAATTGCAACACACCCAGTGAAAACACCCCATCAATGTATAGCCCGGTTGAGGGGACCCATACCTGCCAACAAAGGATGTAAACGAAAACATCATGAATTGCAAAGCCGTAATTTTCGACCTGGATGGGACTTTGCTGGACACCCTGAAGGATATCGCCGACGCTGCCAACAGGACATTGACCCAATATGGTTATCCCACCCACCCGCACACCGCTTATACCTGGTTGGTGGGAGACGGAGCCAGAGAGCTGATAACCCGCGCTCTTCCTGAACAGCATCGCCATGACGACACTATCGAGGCCTGCGTTGCCGGGTTTATTTCTGATTATAACAGCAACTGGGACGCGGCTACGAAGGTCTATCCCGGAATTATCGAACTCATTCATAAACTCCACCGCCGGGAGATTAAACTCTCCGTGGTAACCAACAAACCCCATCGCTTTGCAAAGGTCATGATCGACCGCTATTTCGATGGCATCACATTTGACCCCATACTAGGACAGCAAGATCATATCCCGAAAAAACCACATCCGCAGCAGGCATTGGCAGCTGCGGAGCAAAACGACGTGAAGCCTTCCGAGTGTATCTTTATAGGTGACAGCGCAGTGGATATGAACACCGCCCAGCGCGCCGGTATGACTCCGGTGGGGGCCGCGTGGGGTTTTCGCCCTGTACAAGAACTCGTAAACGCAGGTGCATGGAAGGTGATCCAAAACCCGTTGGATCTAATAGGACTGATATAGATACCGGTAGCACGCCAGCGAATATAATCGTGGATTAACCTCTATCAAGGTATTCTCAGCATGGTCGAAAATGGAAAGAAAGAATCGATCTTTTTAACGGTTGCAGAGGCTGTTCGCGCTATTTGCATCGACTTTCGCCAGTACGCCCCGCAAACGCTCTTATTTGCTGAAATTATTGCCCTAATTTCCAACAATACAATCCATTTAAAAAGAGAACCCGGACAAGACGGCGCCTGGATCAATCTCCCAGGACAGCGTAATATGCAATGGTTGGAAGGACCCGAACTCGCCGAGCACATGTGCCGAATGATCACTGACACCCATTGGAACCTGGAACTCCTGGTCGATGTATGCGCCCGGGTATTTCAAACCCATGCGTATCCATTTGTCGATGCAGATAGTGGTGAAACCGGTATTCGGATCGAAACCAACATGGAGACATTTTCCTGCCGCCAATGCGGACAATGTTGCCGTACTCTGGATTACCATCATGAGGTGACGCAGGCCGACCTATCCCGTTGGAAGGCTCAGGAGCGGGATGACATCTTGAAGTGGGTGGAAATTACACCCCGAGGAGAGGCTCCCCCGGCATTGCGCATCTGGGTATCTCGAAAAACAGGCAAAATTGCCGAGGCCTGCCCATTCTTGGAAAAGATCCCTACGAATAACCGTTGGCGGTGTCGCATACACAATGTAAAACCCAGAATTTGCCGCCAATATCCAATTAGCCGCAAACACGCAGTGATGACAGGCTGTGTTGGCTTTCGCAAAGAAGCATAACTCTAAAGGGGATTCATTCCCCCAGGTTGAAATAATCTTGACGTATTCAATTTCGTACATATGTTGCGCGGAATTATAAACCAACAAAGGAGAGACGAATGCAAAAAGTTGAGAACGGCATGTTTGTCAGTGTCCATTACACGGGTACGTTGGACAGCGGTCAGCAGTTTGACTCCAGCGCAGGGCGACCCCCATTGGAATTTAAAGTCGGTGGCGGCCAGATGATTAAGGGGTTTGATGCGGCTGTTGTGGGCATGTCGTTAAATGAAGAGAAAACCTTCACCATCCCACCGGAAGATGCCTATGGAGAGAGAAACGATGAACAGATGCATGAATTCCCCAGGGCAGAAATTCCACCTGAAATCACCCCCGAGGTAGGCCAAACCCTGGCCCTTACCTCTCCGGAAGGCCAGCAAATACCGGCCCGAATCGTGGCAGTGGATGACGAGAAGGTGACCTTCGACCTGAACCATCCTTTGGCAGGAGAATCTTTGACGTTTAAAATCGAAGTCGTCGGCATTAGCGATACGCCTACCCAACAACCGGCGGGTTGTGGCGGTGATTGCGCTTCCGGATGCGACTGCTGAGATTTCTTCGACCTGTTTATCTTCGACTGCATCCACAAGTCGAAGATAAACAGAAATGCATTTATGTAAGGGCTATGACAACGTTGCACAAGCGTTGACCCGAACTGGCCCTACCCTTTCTGATAAACTCCCTTCACACGTTGAAATCCATCAAGGGCGATGTCATTGGACGGTTGCCTCAAGTCCCTTCATCGCCCTGAAGCAGTTGGCGTCAACCATCACCCGCAATGCGGGTGGTTTGGATTTGTTTATGGCACAGCGTGTCGTACACGCGGCAATTATTGAAGCATGCCCTGCTTATATCGTTGCATTTGTGACCGGGTGCATATCACCCGATTTGAAACAACTCACTATGATTCCCGACATCATTCGACCGCAGTCCAATATATTGGCTTAATCCGTAATTTTCTATTGAGTGGCAACCTCCAGCTCACAACTCGGACAGCTTTGCACGCACCTTGCATATCATCTTGATGAAAATATGGCCAAATCGCCTTGAATATGCTGGAAGCGTTGGCAGTTGCGGATTCACACACCAATGGAATTGGGAGTACGGATATGCATTTGAGCAAAAATGGTTGGGTGAAGTTGATCTTTTGTGCACATTTTTGGGTATGGATGTTCATTCAACCCCTCCCACCGCTGGCCACAGCGGCTGAGCAAATCCCACCCGAACCCGATCCACCGTTTATCGATTTGGGTAAATCCGATGCTGCGCAGCCCCGTGCGCTGGCATATTCCCCACTGTCCACCCAAGAGTGGACCTTTCACAAATCCGCGGACAATCTGCACCCGGATGGCAACGAGCAACAGTTCATGTGGCTCATGAACCGGGCACGGTCCAATCCCGCCCATGAAGGCTTCTGGTTGGCTCACACCGGGGTGCCGGAGGTGGAATCTGCATTGCAGTACTGGGGTGTAGATCTGACGGTTCTGCAGAACGAATTTAACGGGTATGAGGCCAAACCGCCGGCAGCCTTTGATGTCAGGTTGTACAACGCCGCCAAAGCTCATAGCGACGATCTGATCAGCAGAGATGCCCAAGACCATGTCGGCCAATTTGACCTGATTGACGGTTCAGGATTTCACTATACCGCAGCAAGGGGCAACGTGTTTTCATATACAGAGAACGCACTTTACGGCCACGCCGGTTTCAACATAGATTGGGGAACTGACAACGGTGACGGCAGCGGCATGCAGGAAGGCCGGGGGCATCGCCTGGCGATCATGTCCATCGACCGCGACTATACCAATGTCGGCATAGCTGTAGTGGCGGAGTCAAATCCCGCCACCGAGGTGGGCCCCTTGGTGACCACCGGGAATTTTTGCAACGCGAACACCGGCCATGCCGACCACCACAACCGATTTGTAGTTGGGACTGTGTGGCAAGATGCCAACGGCAATGAGCAATATGATCCTGGAGAAGGAATGCCGGGCGTTACCATCATGCCGGACAGCGGCACCTACTTTGCCGTCACTGCCAATAGTGGTGGCTATGCCTTTCCCATCGCCACCGGTTCCTATGATGTCACCTTTTCTGGCAGCGGCATCTCCACACCGGTGGTACGAACGATAGCTGTGAACAGTAACGATAGTATCCTGTTGGATCTTAAGTACACTCCCGGCAGTGCAGCGCCGGTCGCAGTGACGGATACGGCGTCTAATGTCTCCAATACCGGCGCCAACTTGGAAGGCACCGTCTACACCCAGGGACGCACCACCCAGTACTCCTTTCAATACGGTACCTCCACCAATTACGGCAACACAACGACAAGTGACGTGGTGTCGTCAGACAGTACAGTTACAGCCGTGCTGACCGGCTTGACCCCTAACACCCGCTACCATTATAGACTGTCGGTCACCAATAGTGAGGGAACGAGTTTCGGCAGCGACCGGACTTTTCAGACGACCTCATCATCGTCTACGGACAGCGGTACACCAGGCAGTACTCCTAAAGCGAGCAGTTCAAGCGGAGGCTGTTTTATCGCCACCGCCGGCACCCGTTGATATGCGTTAAGTCGACATGGACCTGATCCTGTAGTTTACCGCTGGTTTATTCCAGGTGTTGGCTCTGGAACACAGCCAATTCAATACTGATCGAGTTTTTTAAGCCCTTTTGCCATCTTTTTACGCAACTATGGGATCTACCCTTTCAGAGACACCAATGCTGCACCCGCAACCATCAGACCGGCACCGAAAAGACGGTATCGTATATGCTTTTCCCTGAAGAAGAGTCCGCCATAAATAATCCCGAATAAGATACTCATGCGTTTGACGGCAATCATATAGACGGCTTGGGTCATGGATATGGCCCAACCGTGACAAACGGCATGGGCGAAAAGAAGTCCGCCGGAAACCATCCCTTTGACAGGACCATGGAACATACCTCGCAGATGGACTTTTCTCAAAAGCATCATTCCCGCGATAAAACAGATGTTCATACCAATGAAAAAGGTCACTGTGAAAAACATCACCGATGAGTGTAGGATCGCCTTTTTGCCGGCAACAGATCCCACACTGTAGATCAGTGCCACAACGAGCATAACTTTAGATCCCTTTTCTCTCCCAAAAGCTTGCAACGGCGCCCAGGCAGAAGAGACATTCGGATCGATATTGAGCACGTAGCTGCCTATGACAATAATACAAACACCCGCAACTCCCCAACTGCTTGGGATCTCCCCCAAAACGACATATCCGGTAAAAAAAATGAACACCGGTGTAAATGCCAAATAAGGCAAGGTGAGGCTGAGGGGTGATATCTGAATGGCGCGCATGTGGAGTAAAAAGCCCAGCCCATTCAAGGGTATACTCAATATCACGTAAATCCAGAATATGTGGTCCGTGTCGGGCACGGTGATGAAGATGAGGGTCAGACAGAATAGAGGTAAACTGTACACCATGGGAATGGCGGTCATCTCATAGGCGGACCTTTTGGAAAAATGGTGTTTGACCCAGGCATCCTGGGAAGCCGCAAAGAAGGCTGTGAAGATCGCCGGTATGATCCAATAGATCTGCGGCATCAAAGGCTTTCAATCATCTCTTGAACAAGAAGCCGCCACTCCTCTTCAAGAGAAATTTCAGGGCGAATCCGCCCTGCCCGTCCATACCAATAATCGGCATTCCAAAGCACGCCCTCTTCCCGATGAAGATAGGCGTGTACTGCACTGCCTTGGATTGTGGGGATATTTTGAGCTATGAAATGTGCTTTATCCCAATTTCCCTTTTTATCCCACCAAAGCGAGGTTAAGGTATCTGGCAACTGATCCGGTGGTGCTGCATCAAAAGTACTGTTCACGAAATCTTCATAGCGCATGATCTTCTCCTGTTGATATATCGACACCTTGTGAACGGTTCACCAAAAGGCTTTATATTTGCCGATCCCTTGAGGCTAAGATATATCCTAATCATAAATCGTGAATTGACCATCCCGATGAACGTAAATATATTAACAAAACCGTATTTTCAATACAGGATGGTTTAACATGCACCATAATGTATGTTAGAGATATTGACGGCACAGTGTTGAAAATAATGCTGAGGAGAATGCCCCAGGCACGATCCAGACCGGCCCGTGGACCCTTAATCGGTGATGCCGACATTGACATCACATCGAATCGGAGATGTTAGGAGCCAAGCAGAGATGAAAAACTATTCATTTGAAACAGGTGTTTATAGACCACCCAGTGAAGGCGGCAGCCATTCTCTGCTGGTCCGATTGACCCGCAATTGTCCCTGGAACCGATGCGGATTTTGCGCCATGTATAAAAATGAAAAATTCGAAGTGCGATCCCCGTCCGACCTTATAAAAGATATCGACGCCATGGCCGCACTAAGGGATGATCTCCAGGAAGCCTCCCAGAAAATCGGTCACAACGGCAACATAACGCGGGAGGCAGCCATCTCGTTGATGGAAAAAGTGCCGGAGCTAAACCATCATCAAGGGTTTGTCATGTTATATCACTGGTTATTGGCTGGCGCAAAAACCGTCTTTCTACAGGATGCCAATAGCATCATCATGAAAACCAACGCTTTGGTCGAAGTATTGCAGTACCTGAAAAAAACATTCCCGACCATTGAACGGATCACCTCCTACGCCCGCTCCAAAACATTGATGCAAAAATCCCTGGAGGAACTACGCGCCATCCACCAGGCGGGTTTGGACCGCCTGCATGTGGGATTGGAGACTGGTGACGACGACCTTTTGAAAAAGATTAAAAAGGGGGTGACGTCCCAAGGCCATATCGATGGCGGCCGCAAAGCCCTACAAGCTGGATTTCAGCTCTCGGAGTATTGGATGCCCGGCCTAGGTGGAAAAGCCATGTGGGAAGGACATGCCGTGAATACTGCCAAAGTACTAAATCAAATCAATCCGCACTTTATCCGCTCGCGACCATTCTATCCTATTCCAGGAACACCATTGTATGATGCATTGCAGGCCAAAGAGCTTGAACTGCTCACCCCGTACGAGCAACTGGAGGAGTTACGGGTGATGGTTGAGGCCCTTGAAATAAACTCCCGGGTCTGCTTCGATCACGCCGGCAATTATTGGAGAAACAGTCAGGGTCGCCAACTCTTTACCCACAGCTACGAGGGGTATCAATTCCCTGAAGAAAAAGAGGCGGTGCTGGATTTGATCGAAGAGGGCAAAAGGTCGAAAAACCGGCGCCCCAACATTCTCAATCTTTAGGAGCAGTGTTTTTTCAGGAATTGCAAATCAGGCTATAATATGCTTTTTATTTGATACCGAAACATGAGGATACTAGGAGAGGAGGCGCCCCCATGGCCACGATCTTTTCAAAAATTATTGACGGTGAGATCCCCGCTGATATCGTCTACCAGGACGATCAAGTAACCGCATTCCGCGACATTGAACCCCAGGCCCCTATTCACATTTTAATCGTACCGCGCAAAGAGATTCCCACGGTTAATGATATTGGCAGCGACGACGAACAGTTGGTCGGCCATATGTTTACAGTCGCACAGCAAATTGCACTGAGAGAAGGATTTGCAGAAGACGGCTACCGCTTGTTGGTCAACTGCAACAAACATGGCGGACAGGAGATTTTTCATCTACACATGCATCTGTTTGCGGGGAGGCCATTGGGCCCAATGCTCCTTCGCAAAAGTTGAAAAGGTCTGAGGGCCCCAGATCCTTCGTTGCCAAGGGTTCGCAGTAGCGCTGCTACGGCTTCACCCTTGGACGCCTCGACTCTGGGGCCCTCAGACCTTTTCAACGGTCCGACTATGGCATGAACTCTGGAAAGACAATGGAATCCAGATATTGCCTTAAAGCTCATGGCTATGTAGGGTGGGCAAAGCGAAGCGTGCCCACCATCTGTTCACCATACACGAATCACCGTTCACCCAGCCCGAAGGGCTGATTCCGTCACCGGATACCGAACACCGATTACCGAATACCGAATACCGATTACCGAATACCGAATCCCGAATACCTACCACAATTATACCAATATTCGCTATTGCGGATTGAGAAACCATAGCACAGGAGAACCTAAATCATGATTCACGGTCACGGCGGTAATATCTATGCCATGGCGCGGCAATTGGGATGCCGGCCGGACGAGATCATTGACTTGAGTAGTAATATCAATCCGTTGGGGATGCCGCCGGGATTGATGCCTTACTTGCATGAACGATTGGGGACCATTGGCGCGCTGCCCGAAGTGGACAGCCGCACCGCTGTGGCCCATATTGCAACCCTGTTGGATGTCCATCCGGATCGAATTTTAGCTGGTAACGGTACGACTCAATTTATTTACAATGTCTGCGCAGCGCTGGACGCTAAAAAAGTTCTGATCGTAGGGCCCACTTACTCGGATTATGCCGATGCGTGCCGAATAGACGGTATCGCGCCAAACTATTTCCTTGCCGATCCTGACCATCAATTCGAGCTCTCTCTGGAAACTTTAGGTGCGACGATCAGAGACCATGATACGGTGTTGATCTGCAATCCGAACAATCCAACCGGTGGTCTGATTCCCCATGCCGAGTTAATGCGGCTTTGCCAATCGCATCCCAAGACCCGCTTCATCATCGATGAATCCTACCTGCCCTTTGTGCCGGCCGATCAATCCCAAAGTATGGTTGCGGCCCCATTGGACAATGTGGGCGTTCTCTGGTCGCTCTCCAAGATATTCGGGATCCCCGGGATACGGGCCGGTTTCTTCATTGGCAGCGGTGTGATGGTGTCCCGGTTTAGACACTATCTGCGCCCCTGGTCCCTCAATAGCCTGGCCCAGGCGGCTGTTGAATATCTTGGCCGTGAACGTGACGCGGTGGCCGCCTTTGCCTCCCGGACCCGTATCTTTTTAGAAGAGGAGCGTCATCTGTACAGTGATCGGTTATCATCCAATTCGAATTTGACCGTATTTCCAAGCCTGACCTCCTATATGCTGATACGATTGCCGGACCACTGGAAGGCTGTTGATATCTGCCATCAAATGGCGCAAGATCGTTTTCTGATTCGAAATTGCGATAATTTTCATGGATTGTCAGATCAGTACGTTCGTGTGGCGCTTAAAGATCCGGAAACCAATATTGCTGCGGCGGACTCCTTGGCTGCACTTTCCCTGTCAATGAAATCACGATGAGCTCTTCATGTCCTTGATGCCATGTATCGAAATATTATCATGGATGATTCTGCCCACTGCTCTAATTATTGACCTTTTCGTTGGGGACCCCGGAAAATTGCCCCATCCTATACGGTGGATGGGCGTTGCCATTGAACGTTACGAGCCGATAATTCGCAGACGGATCAAGAATGAAATCCGGTCCGGTGCCTTGTTTGCGGTTTCCCTGATCGTGGCGTGTTGGTCCATATCCTCATTGCTATTGTGTGCCGCCCGTTGGTACAACCCGATGGCGGGAATGGTGACGGAGGTGGTGATGCTTTTCTTTTGCCTGTCTGCGCGCTCACTCTACGATGCCGGTATGGAAATTTACCACTTACTTTGGAAGGGTCAGGTGGATTCGGCGCGAACCAAACTCTCTTTTATTGTGGGCCGGGATGTGCAACACTACCAGGCTGACGATATTGCCCGGGCAACGGTGGAGACTGTGGCTGAAAATTTCGTGGATGGGGTGTTGTCTCCGCTTTTTTTCGCGGCCATTGGCGGCGCTCCTCTGGCAATGACCTATAAAATGGTCAACACTCTGGACTCGATGGTGGGATATAAAAACGAACGTTACATTCGTTTTGGCCGAATTGCCGCACGAATTGACGATGTCGCCAACTATGTTCCCGCACGATTGTCCGTTGCCGCTATCACTATTGCTGCAGGGGTGTTGTCGATTAAAAAAGGTTGGCTTGCAATGGCCACAGCGGCCAAGGAAGGCCATCGCCACAGCAGTCCCAACGCCGGCTATCCTGAGGCGGCCTTTGCCGGTGCTCTGGCCGTTAAGTTAAACGGCCCCAACCATTACGGGGGCCGGTTGGTGGATAAACCCTATATTGGTGCCGGTTTCGGGCCCGCAGGATTGACGCATCTTCGGATGGCGTGCGAATTGATGCTGGTGGCGACGATGCTGTCAGGATTTTTTGCTTGGGGTGGCGCCGTAATGTGGTGGTAAGCGCATTGTCGAAATTTATGATGTTGCCATTGGGCGCTGTCACGCTTGATAGAGGCCTTAGCGTGCACTTGGATCTTTATTCACGCTAGAATCGAAGTATGGAAACGCCGTCATGTTGAAAATCGAAAAACCCGGCTATGGAATGGATCTCTATATTGGAGAGATTACCCGTGAACAGTTGGAGCAGGTTGAGAAGGCTTGTGCCTTTTTCGGTAAATTTTACTGGCGGCAATCGCTTCAGAAAATGTGGTATCTCAATGAAGAAAAGATCCGAGAGATTTTCGGAAAAAACTCTTTCCGCCAGATAAAGTCAGGAAACCACCGATATCTTGGACCCGTTTTGGCCACCAAAAGTAAGGCGGACGAATTTTTGACTGACATCAAGGCGTACCAAGATGATAATCCCGTGAAAATAGATACTTCCAAAATTAGGACCCATTTTATGGGAACGCGGCCTCTACCCCAATTGACAAACGCCAATGTCGTTGTTTTTCATGGTGAATATTATTATGGCAAAACGGTATTTGATATCCCCTTGAACGAACCCTTTTCTATGAAACAGCTGCGTCTTAATTTGGTCGATTGTGGAGAGAACGGTTTTGTGCTTCAAAGTATATCTTATCGGAAAAAAAGTTATGCCGGTAGAGAAGTTGCCGATTCCAGAGGCTTTTTAAAACCTCAGTTTATCGTTAAAGAGAGTTGACAATACCACAAATGGATGCGTGGAATTCCATGCAGCAGGGGAATAACCAAGGATCATCTTTAAGGTCATGCGGCGTTTTCAACATGTGAAGCACAATTTCGTGAGGGGACTGGAGTGGATGCGCATCTACGGGCCCACACCAAGGGGCTTGGTCATTGCCCCGCCACTGATCGGCGGCCATGCGCTGCAGCAGTTGAGGATTCTACGGCCCCTCGTCCGGCGCAATTTTGATCTGCTCTCGTTCAGCTACTCCGGCCATGGGGACTCGGAGGGAACGTTCTCTATACAAGCATCCATGGTGAACAGTGAGATCGCCTTGGATCTGGCTATGTCCCAAAGCCAAAAAGAGGGATTGCCCCTGTACGGAATTGCCTCATGTTTTTCTGCCATTCCCATGCTGCATTCAGTTCATCAGCGCGGCGAACCCATGGCCAAGATTGTCCTGATCAACGCCATGCCGAACCTACATTGGGAGAAAATGGTCTTCCACTTTCTGCGCTATTGGCGTAGGAATCGACAGGGCGGTTTGTCCTTTTCAAGTTTAGGGGCGGCTGTGCGAGCCTATCGGGATGAGTTGCTGCCCAATGTTTCCCATGCTCCTCAAGGTTTTGGTATACTGTCGAGGCATCGCATTCAATGGTCTCAAATGCTGCAAGACTTGATCGCTTATCGTCAATGGTCAACAAAACCAATCGCATTGACGCCTGTATTGTGTGTATATGGCCGGCAGGATCGACTTTTGCCCCAGATCGGTGTTGCAGACTGGGATGGCTACGAGGCAATGATTGAACGCATCTGTCCCCGAACACGATTTCTGAGGATCGATGGAGACCACTTCTTGACCGGAATGGATATTCGCCGTGGTATAATAAAGGCCGTTAGCGGGTTTTTATCTTCAGTACGTGATCCATACAGCAGGAGTTTTGAGCTAATAGGTCCGGATGCAGAGTAAGCCCTACAGTACTTTTCAAAAGTTTTTTCGAAATCGAAATCGTTATCGGTATCGAACAGCCAATTTAAAATTTTATTTCGATTTCGATCCCGATTAAAACTGCATATCCAATGACATTGATTAAAAGCTTATGAGCAATCGTTACGGTAAGTGATTGTTGAATTCCTTAAGCGCCGTTTGGATCGGTATGGCAAAGCCCAACCCTTCCAAGGTCCTTCCCACCTTCTTTTTGGTATTAATGCCCAGTACCTTTCCTTTAGGGTCGATCAAGGGGCCGCCGCTGTTGCCTGGATTGATTTGGGCATTGGTCTGTATGAACTTCCCCTCAAATCCAGAAAAAATACCGGATGTTACGGTGTTTCTTAGATTGGCCGGATTGCCGATGGCATAGACCGGATCGCCTTGCGCTAAACCATAGGAAGATCCTGGTTGGAGTGATGGGGTTTTGTAACCATCCAATTTCAGCAGCGCCAAGTCGTGTTTTTTGCTGGTGGCCAGCAGCCTGACATATAGTTCTGTATCGTCTACCAATGTGATGGTAAAGCTTTGGGCCAGGTTGGCGACACTGCTACGATAGCCGTAATCTGCGCGGCCGCTATCATATTTTTTGCGCTGAGAATCAAACTCTTTCTTGCGTTTTTCAAAACGCGCTTTCCACTCGGTGTACTCCTTCTTGCGGAATTTGTATTCATTTTCATAAGATTTTTTGCGAGAAGGGATGGTCTCATCTCTCGCTAGCTGCTTCAGATTATCAAGCTTTGCCTTATAGTCATTCAAGCGCCGCTTTTCATCTGCAAATCGCTTTTCGGTATCTTCCACACGGGTATCCACTTTGTCGAAGTATTCGTTGACCTTTTTAGCGACTTTAGCCGGGGTGCGAATCACATGTTTGTTGGTGATGATATGGCCTGAGGTTGAGATAAAAAAACCGCTGCCATACCCCATGGCCGTTTTAATGGCCACTGTTGCGGCGGCCGCCTCTTCAATGGCATTTCGTGCTACGTGGTCCTTGAGCAGAGGGGTGCCGCCTTTTGATGGTGGCGGCGCTGACCGGCCGCTTTCCACCATCTCTTCGCTTTTTTCGATCTGATCTTTGGGTGGCGTGTCGGTAAAGTGCCAAACGCCATCTTTTTGGTACTTGTAAAGTTTCGCCGTGCAGGGATGGGCCAGCAGTGAAAAAGCGAGTAAAAGTAGAACAATTTTTAAATAGTGCATTGAAGATTCCTTTATTTATCCTGACCGGTCTAAAGTTGAACCTATATCAAACTGCTTTGAATGCCCCCATGGAAGCATAGCAGCCGTTTTTGTGCAGCAGTTCCACAGATGCAAATCCGACCCGTTCCAGCAAATTAAGATGAAAAGGGATGGTTTGCGGCGAATCCTCTTGTTCAATGACCGCCATCACTTTACTTCGGTAATCTGCGCCTCCTACGCTTTCCAGATATCGGCCGTATTGAGCCTCCATTATCGCCTGTATAGACGACGGTTCGTGGCGGACGAGATCGATGACCCAAAGGCTGCCGCCGGGCGCGCAAAGGGCATACAATTTTGTAAAAACATGATGCCAGTCCTCGTCATCCCGCAGGTGGTGCAGAACGGCTGCCGCAATGATGATGTCGTAGCGTTCCATTGGGAGTTCAACATATCGAATATCGCCTTGAAAGGTTCGCACCTCACCGTTGCAGGCCAATTGTACACGCTGATAGGCCCGATCCAGCATGGGGCCGCTCAGATCCACCAAGTCACAATGCATATCGGCCTTGGATTGGAGGACCTTTAGGGTGTAATTGCCAGCACCACAACCGATATCCAACATATAATCGGCATGGGAACAAGTGACAAGGGCGGCATCAGCAGTCAGTGCCATCATCAAGGGGGCATCCATGGTCGCTTCCTGGCCCAGGTCCAGATCGCTGAAGCGTTCAACATCACCGTCAAAACGGCGCCGGATTTGGTCCACGGTTGATTTTTTGGTTAGGTCTGCCGTCATGGTTTAAAATTCAAGGTTGATAGTTTAAATCTCCGGAACTTTGGTTCAATTCGTTGAACGCTTGACTTTTATCCTGCTGGTTTGTCTCAGGCCAAGCCAATAATTGGATGTGAAAATGGCATGGATTTTATATTTTGTCCAGAACTGCGGATACTATCCGTCCGCTGGACGAGAATTCGGGATCCTCAATAGATGACCACCGAGGATCAGTTGGCCCGCCAGCAGACACTCCCACCCAAAGGGGAGATAGCTGGCATAACCTAATGCGGGCATGGCGAAGATATGGAATCGATTTACAAACGGAACTGCGTACTCCCATCTCGCCAGGCTTTTATAATTCCAAAGTTCCCAAAAAAAACCGCATATCAGGGTGGCGATTGCCGCTGCGAGGAGCGCCCGCCAATCTCCACGCTTAAGACCGTTAAACAGATTGGGGCGGCCTGAAAGCGTTTGAAGCGAAGTAATCACCAGCAGAGGGGCCCCCCAAACCAGGGGGTATAGGTAGTCCGGGTACTTGGCGATGCATACCAATGCAGCGCCGGCGATTAAGAGGATAAGACCGGCGGTGTGCCGATTGTCAAGAAAGGAGATCGAAACCGATGACTTCAGCCCGGAGTTAAATATGCGATAGGTGAGCAATAGGCGATGCGTGCTGAGTACCGCCGGCAAAACCGTGGAAAAGGCCAGAGAAGCATGAAAAACATATTCCACTTTGGTAAATGTTTCCACACCCACAAAATACCAATTTTGTACGTACCGATTGAGATATTCGAAATACCACCAAAAGACGGCGCTTGAAGGAAAAAGAAGCAAAAACCGCACTGGTGCATCAGTGACCAGGCTTTGTCCGCTCCTCACGATGCACAGGGCGTTGACGACGATGATGTAACCGACCCACGGAATGCAAAAGGTATGGGCCTGCAGAGGCTCAAACCAAGAAAATCGGGTCCATGCCAGCACCCAGCCTGAAATCATGACAATGGATCCCAAAATGCCCCAGGCTGGGAATCGGTACTTGGGTCGCTGGTCGAAGGGGACGCTCGTATATTGACGGAAGCCGCGTTTGAAAAGCACGATGAAACCGCTTAGCATGAGAATCTCTACCGCGCCGATGATGATAAAAGCCAATGGATCAAAGGGTGCATGGATTACATAGCGGGTGAGTGGCGGAAATTCAAGATAGTATAGAAGATCGGCGTTTTCAAATACCAGTCCCAGCAGAGGAAGGCCGATGAGTAAGAGGGACGACGAGAACCATAGCGATAAGGTTGTTTTCATCAATAGTTTGGAACTACTCCAATTTCAATGTTTCATATGAGTTGGTAGACATGTCTATCCAGAGCATTTGATTACGCAGAAGTTGTTCTTCTTGTCCCAAAAGGACTTTGATGACTTCGCCGCTTTCGGCGGCAGCGATGAGGCCGACCGCTTGGGGCAGACACCCAAGGATGGTCTCTGCGCCTTTGGAAGACGATAATCCATCTTCGGGACCATAAATCAATTCGAGGCCTCGGTCCTGGGGAAATATGGTGGTGACTTGGCCGGACAATCCGGCTACTGCGGCTGAGACCATTGGGATGTTCGCTGCTTTGGCCGCCGCCTCCAATACAAATCGCGATTCGATATTGTCCAGGCAGTCGACGACGATGTCGCTGCTTTCAATTAGGCGCGATGCATTCTCAGGGGTTAGGAACTCCTTATGGGTGGCAACCGTTAGTGAACTGTTGATGGCCAGAACCCTTTCCGCCGCTGCTTCTGCTTTAGCGGTGCCGAGGCGATGCTGGGTACACAGCAGCTGACGATTTAAATTATGATCCTCAAAACTATCACCGTCCACCAAGTTTAAATGCCCAACTCCCGCTCGCGTAAGCCACTCTATGACGGTACCCCCCAGACCACCCAGTCCCACCACTGTGACCCGTGCCTTGAGTAACCGAATTTGGTCCTGCGGTCGGTATGTCTTGAAGTTCCGGGCATATCTCTCAGGGTACACACCTTCATCCAAAGCGGCAATCTCCACAGCCTTACCATCTGTCCCGAATCTCATCGCCAGCGTTTCGATTTGAGCCGCAGTCAGTACGCTAACATGGGTACCGTCCGGCATTTGCTTGGATGTACACTCCGTTGCGATAATGGATTTGAGCTCTTGGGACACGGATTTAACCTCCGCCTACAGGGGGAAAGATTCCGACCCGTTCGCCGCCATGGAGTTGAGTGTTCAGATCTGCCCGTATACCATCGACGAAAATAAGCTTGGCGTCTTTTGCCGCCATGGGCAGCAGGTCGATGAGCTGTGCGATGGTCATCGCTTTAGTGATCGGAAACCGTGATGCATTCTCTGGAGTATGAACGCCCAAAGTTGCAAATAATCTAAGATCGATTGTATTATCCATATTCAATACCGATGATAGGTTAAGGTGTTAATAAAACAAAGCTATTAATAGACCTTAGAAAAGTCAAGGTGCAAAAACTGTCTATTTAGGCGTCTTTGTAGAATATTGTAAGTGGATGGGGGTTGGAATTCACCGGGACCCTACACGATGATGCCGATCTTAAGGGTTGTTTTGTCTTTTTATTGGAGGGCTCTGCTTTTTCAGTTTAAAGGCTTTACAGTCACAGCCGGAGTTTTGGTATACCACCGTATTGGGTAATTGGAAGCTTTGGAATCCCATAGCGCGACATCCATGCGGTTGTGCAGGAATCCAGGTGACGAAGTAATGTTGACATTTGCGACAATTGATACGCTGTTTTTTTTTCATTCGTATCCCATTTCAACGTAAAATCATTGACCCTATCCTCAAGTCATACTAACGATAGCTCACCAGTACAAGGGGTTGGACTTGATTCTTCATCCTATGACAGTTATGAGGAGTGCATGGTATGGCGGTCGATATGAAAAATATTCTTATTACCGGAGGCGCTGGTTTTATCGGTTCCCATATTGCCGAGGAATGCGTGGCAAGGGGATGCAATGTCAGTGTGGTCGACAATTTGGCTACCGGCCATCTTTCTAATTTGGATGGGATCAAACAGAAGATTACGTTTATCAGAGGGGACATAAGAGATGACGCTCTAATGGACAGGGTCACCCAAGATTGCGATATTGTCTTTCATCAAGCTGCTGTTGTATCGGTGACCCAAACCGTAGCCGATCCGGTGAGTTCAACGGATGTTAATGATATGGGTACCCTAAAGGTGCTGGATGCGGCTCGCCGGAACAAGGCAAAGCGAGTGGTATTGGCCAGTTCCAGTGCTGTGTATGGCGATGATCCACAACTACCTAAAGTTGAATCCATGCCGCCCAGGCCGCTTAGCCCCTATGCCGTACAGAAACTAACCAATGAATTTTATGCTCAACTTTACTACCGACTATACGGCCTTGAGACGGTCTGCCTGAGATATTTCAATGTTTACGGTCCACGCCAGGATCCCTCTTCTCCCTACTCAGGGGTGATATCCATCTTTATGCGACAGGTCGGCAAAAAATCGGCACCCACAATTTACGGGGACGGTAACCAGACGCGTGATTTCGTATCGGTAAGGGATGTTGTTCAGGCCAACATCATGGCCGCCACCTCTAATAAGGCACCCGGGCAAGTATTTAACGTAGGGACAGGGAAATCTATCGCAGTCATTGAGTTATGGCGGCAAATTGCAGCTTTGGGCGAGTTTGAAACTGAACCTATGTTTGCTGATGCGCGATCCGGCGATATTGTTCATTCCTTAGCGAACATTGAACAAGCCGATACCAAAATTGGGTTTCGGCCAAAGGTCTCTCTGAAAGAAGGTCTATCTCAGACATTTGTCTGGTATGAGGAAAATTCTCAGGTCCCCACTTGATAGGGATGGAAAATTTAGTTTTCGATGCTGGACCAGGGGGCGCTTTGATTCCGATAGTCGATCTCTCAGAATGAGGGCAGCGATAAAATATATTCGTCTATCAAAAGAAGATATGGTGAGACCACTGTGCGCCAGGATGTAATCTTAGATTGAAACTCTTCGGTTTGTTTTTCGCGTATTAGGCGGTCGGAAATGCCAACCGTTTATGCGGTCATTTTTTCATAAAGGTTTTTCGCCATTGCACCACGCCAGGTTCCCTTGCCGGAAACTGTAGGATACCCTTGTGAAGCGATATGCCTGGCAATCTGCTCCCATTTATGCCCCTCATCGCGCATTTGACCAATGAGTTCGTAGAGCTCCTGGCGTTGCGTATCCGTTAGCTTTTTAGGGCCATCATCAGAAACGGCTTTAGGTGTGTCGTCCAGGGATGCGGATTCTATCTTTTCATCTTGTTGGATATCGGATTTGGCTGTCGATTCCGTTAGTTGCGCCATAGCGGGTTCCGGATCAAAAAGTGCATCCACATCCTTTGCATTGGGATTCAACATCAGGTATATATTTTTTGCTAAAACCTCCATGGCTCTGGCCTTGCGGTTCTCAGCCAAGGTGCGGGCTTCATAAGCTTCGGCCATTCGTTTTTGTGTCCCTGAAATAACTTCCAGCACCTCTTTTACGGCATTTAGCCGTTCAAAGGCTTCCACCTCTTTTTTGCGTCGGTCTTGGTGAACATTGCGCCTGGGGCCCCCTTTATACTGAGGATCATTGTAAGATCGACCTCGGTCTTGTTGTTTGAGTTTTCCGCTACGTAGATTATGCAGGAAATCATCCATGAAGTTTTCTCCTTAAGTTGGTGCGGCCTTTACATGTAACCTGAATTCCATAAGAATAACACAGTACTATCGTGAAAGGGGGAGTATCAGTTAGATATTAGCGGTTGTGGGGAAACCACACAATGCAAACAGAATCAATGCAGGGTAGGGTATCCAGGCATCGACATATCCGTGATACTTTTATCTCGGTTTTTTATTGGAATACTTTAATGATTGTTTCTGGAAATCACCGATTAAGTGACCAAATAAGAACGATTTCAGATCGTTGCTTACATCTCTGTACATACCTTAGTTCTGGTTGCGCCAACCCCCATTAACACACCCATCGGTATGACGGAGTCCTTTCTTTTCCGGTTCCTTAGAGTAATCCTTTTTCAGATAAACGTCAACAATCTTATGAAAGTGTCATCGTTTGATGTGTAAAATTCAATGTGGCGAAATAATCCTCGATTGTTTCAGCACGCCGTATCAGTTCGACACTACCATCGGCCCTTAGGAGCAACTCTTTAGGACGAAGTTTTCCATTATAATTGAATCCCATGGCATGTCCATGGGCACCCGTATCTGCAATAATTAATAAATCTCCGTCTGCAATGGGCGGCAGTGCTCTTTGAATGGCGAATTTGTCATTATTCTCACATAAAGAGCCTACAACATCTACCTCGGTGGGCTCCATAACTCCCGATTTTTCGAGAGCTTCGATATGGTGGTATGCGCCTTACATGGCCGGTCGCATCAACGCGGACATGCAGGCATCCACGCCAATATAGTCGCGGTAGATCTCTTTGCGGTTAATTGCCCGGACGACTAGAACGCCATGGGGGCCGGTCATATATCGGCCGCTCTCCATAGAGAGGGCGGGGGCATAGCCGTGCTCTTTGCGAAATTCGTCCATGAGTTCGGTAATTTCTTTTCCCATGGCTTCCAAATCAAACTCCGGGTCCTCTGGCCGATAGGGGATGCCCAATCCGCCTCCCATGTTGATGAACTCGAATCGGATATCGAGCTCCGACGACACCCATTGTATAACGTCCAACAGCATTTGAACCGTCTGCACCATATAGGTGTAATTAAGCTCGTTTGAGGCCAGCATGGTATGAAGACCGAATCTCTTTGCACCCTTTTTCTGTGCAAATCGGTATGCGTCTAGAATTTGATGGTGTGCAACTCCATATTTAGCCTCCGCAGGATTGCCAATGATGCTGTTGCCGCTTCTCCGTGGTCCGGGATTGTACCGGAAGCAAATCAAGTCCGGCATTTTGGGGACCTTTTCCACCAGGGTAATATCATCCAAATTTAAAATGCACCCGCCTTGGTCGGCGGCCGCTTCAAACTCGCCAACGGTGGTATTGTTGGAGGTGTACATGATATCTTCGCCCATGGCGCCGATTTGCCTTGATAGCACCAGCTCAGCAGTGGAACTGCAGTCAAAGCCAAAGCCCATATCACGCATGATGCTCATTATACGGGGATTGGGAAGTGCTTTTACTGCAAAATATTCCTTAAAGATGCCAACATTTGCAAAGACTTGTTTCAAGCGTTCCCCCGTACGGCGGATGCCGACTTCATCGTAGATGTGGAATGGCGTTCCAAAGGTTTCGGCGATTTTTGAAAGATGGGGAAAGAGCCGATTACGGTAATCTGAATGCATGGGCATGATATTATTTCTCCTACTCTTCTATCCGCCGAATTCTCATTGAAAATAATGATAGGCGAATGTGTCTGTTATACTACTGCTATGGTCCTAATGGGCTGCATCATAGAGAGGGCTTAGCGCCCGATTGTGACGACAACCTCTTGTGCGTAGTTCTATTTTTAGATCCCCGGTCGATTACCCGAAGGCCAAGCAACCCCTGACATTAAGGGCCTTCGATGGTTGAGGGCTTAAGCTAATGCGGATTGAATGCGCTCCATGGCTTTTTGGACGTTTTCATAGCTGTTGAATGCACTGATTCTGATATAGCCTTGGCCACATTGGCCGAATCCGGCACCTGGGGTGCATACCACACCCGCCTTATTCAGGAGCAGGTCAAAGAACTCCCATGAATCACGCCGTCCGTTGATCCAAATATAGGGAGAATTCTCTCCTCCCACGCAATCAAAACCCAAAGACTGGATCGCTTTTCTTATGTAGGCGGCATTGACCAGGTAGTAATCCGTCAAAGCCTTGATCTCTTTCTGGCCTTGGGTGGAGTAGACCGCCTCCGCCGCTCTTTGCACCGGGTAAGAGACACTATTGAATTTGGTGGTGTGACGGCGGTTCCACAGGGCGTAGACCGGCGTCGATTCGCCTGCCGCCGTATATGCCATGCAATCTTTGGGCACCACGGTATATGCGCAGCGCGTACCGGTAAAACCAGCCGTTTTGGAAAAGCTGCGGAATTCGATGGCCACTTCTCGGGCGCCTTCCACTTCGTAGATGGACCTGGGAATTTTTTCATCTCGGATAAATGCTTCGTAAGCCGCATCAAAGAGAATCAATGCTTTGTTGGTGCGGGCATAATCAACCCACTCCTTGAGTTGGGGTTTGGTTATGGTGGCGCCTGTCGGGTTGTTGGGAAAGCATAGGTAGATGAGGTCCACCGGTTCGGAAGGGAGTTCCGGCACATAGCCATTATCCTCGGTGCAATTCAGGTAGGTTACGCCCTGATATCGACCGTCATCAAATTCTCCAGTCCTTCCCGCCATGACATTGGTGTCTAAATAGACCGGGTAGACAGGATCCGGAATGGCGATACGAATATCTGATGCAAAGATCTCTTGTAAGTTACCGGTGTCGCATTTTGCGCCATCGCTGACAAATATTTCGTCTTCCGCCACCTGGGCACCCCGATCCTGAAAATCGTACCGGGCGATTTTCTGCCGAAGGAAATCATACCCCTGTTCAGGGCCATAGCCCCTAAATGTTTCATCTTGTGCCATCTCATCTACGGCTGCATGAAAAGCCTTAACACAGGCCGGCGGCAATGCGCGCGTGACATCACCGATTCCTAAACGAATGATCTCTTTGTTCGGATTTTCAGCTTGATATGCAGAAACTCTTTTAGCGATATCGGAAAATAGATAGCTGGTTTGTAATTTGAGATAGTTTTCATTAATTCTGATCATAATTTCCCCTCTTCCTTATGTTAGATCGAGATCATCGATTGGAATCCTGGCCGTCTCTTTGGCTGTGGATAAAACAACCGAAGTACGTGTATCACAAACACCTTTGATAGGTCTAATTTGTTCTCTGACCAACCGGTCCAATTCGCTGGGACCGGCGACACGCACTTTCAAAAGATAGCCGTCCGGACCTGTAACAAAATGGACCTCTTGAATCTCATCAATAGCGGCTAACTTTTCGGCGACATGTGTGTCTCCTGCCGTTGCATCCATTGCAATGTGGATAAAACCGACAAAGCTGCGCTGGAATCGCTGCGGATTTAGGCGAACCTCATACCCATCTATGAAGCCTTGCTTTTCCAGCTTGCGGATGCGCTCCAGAACGGCGGACGGCGCCATCCCAACCTCTCGTGCCACCTCAACATTGGGTATGCGCGCTTTGTTTTGAAGGATCTTAAGAATTTTTATGCTAATTGCGTCAATCATTCGATAATATATCCAATTTTCAGAAATATATGCTTTGAAAGTGACCGTGTCAAGAATATAATACGCTAAATTAAAGGTAAAGTTGAATTTCTGATGGAGCCCTACACGGGTGCCCCTTTACCATATACGCACCCAAAATTGCAGTGCCTTCGTACTTGTCCATCATCTATCGGCTAACCAAGGGGTGGTTTTTGGCTTTGGTCTGATTCCTCATTTTTGGGAACAGGTGGCCGAAAACTGGCCCTTAATCTCAAAATGAAACCTATACACAAGGCTGCACTAATCAAGATCATGAGGTTCGATGCAAAAAACATCAGTATAAAATTAAATGGATCTGTTAATCGATAGGCTGATATCAAAAGGTCAATTCCTATAATTATAAAGAAGATACTGATGAGGATGAGGATCGTCAGTTTTATACGGTGCATGGTTCTCCTTGGGTGCTCCAAGTTCAGTGCGCGAAACCTCAAGGCATCACGAAACCATGTGGGTTGTCAAGAGGGTCGCTGCACAACCGATCGTTTTATTTTAAAATAGACAAATCGCCTTATTGAACGTTCGACATTGGACGTTTGATGTTCGACGTTCCCGCAATGCTACATCCGTAAACTTTTAGGTGTAATGTAAAGCGGGACCTCGGACCTCAGTGCTCAGAAATATACAGCATAGCGCTGCTCCGGTCTGCTGCCATTGCTTGGATTATGGATGGATTGGACTTGTATTGACATATTAAGTCCTTGATAATATATAAACTTTTATAGTTTTTGATTTCTCGTTAGCGCTCATGTACAAGGCATGCAGTGATGGGAACGCTGGGATCACTTCTTTGCTGCTGCCGTAGGAGATGAAGCCGACTAAAATTCGGATAGGGAATACGACCATGGATCACCAGCACGAAACTAAAGCGAATATAGAGCGAGAGACGGTTTATGCGATTTTAAAATATGTTCCTGTGGCCATTTATCATGTCGATCTCGTCAATCGACGTCTTCTGATGGTCAACGAATACATGTGCCGTCATTCCGGGTACACTGAAGAGGAGCTCCTAAGCTTTAATCCCTTGGACTTCCTGTCGCCACAGAGCAGGGCGCTTTTCGTTGAGCGGTTGTTGGCCATGGAAAAAGGCGAGCCGGTTTCCAACAATGTGGAACTTGAGTTCATCAGAAAGAATGGAGAACCTGGGTGGGCACGATTGCACATTCACCATATTTATGAGGAGAACCGCATCACCAGTGCCTATGTTGTAGCGGATGTGATCACGGACCTGAAGAAAAACCAGCAGATACGTGAAATTCAACAAATGGAATTGGAACGACTGGTAGGGGAGCGCACCAGCGAACTCGCCAAGACAAACAAGAAATTGCGAATGGAGATAGAACAGCGCGCAGCAGCCACTGAAAAATTAAGGGCCTACAGCAAGCGTCTGGAAGAGATGAATACGGCCATGCGGGTTCTACTAGATAAACGCAGTGAAGATCGACAGCGTTCTGAACAACTTATTCGGATGAGTCTAAAAGAACTTCTTGATCCGTATTTAGAACGGTTGGAAAATAGTGATTTGCGCGGCCCTCAGAGACAATTGGTCGATGTCATTCGAACCAATCTTGAGGAAGTCATCGGATCCACCACCCCGGCATTTTCAAGTAAATTTTATATGTTCTCCCCGAACGAACTCCAGGTCGTCAATCTCATTCGTACCGGCAAGACTACCAAAGAGATGGCGCAACTCTTAAATTTATCCACGAGAACCATTGAGGCTTACCGAAACAGCATTCGCAGGAAACTTAATCTTAAGGGGAAGAAGATTAATCTAAGGACATACCTCTCCTCCATGTAAGTGAAAAACCCTGAGGACGTCAGATCCTGCGTTGTCGAGGACTTGCAGTAGCTTACTACGGCTGCGCCCTCTCCGCCTTGACTCTGACGCCCTCAGGATTTTTCACCCCCTTATTTAGTGAATTTTACAGATAAAATAATGTTATCCATCATGCGCTGTGACCTCATTACGGC
>JAAUYD010175846.1_pt1 | contig 25424 bp, 20 predicted proteins | sample 7278101 | NCBI WGS metagenome assembly JAAUYD01 (sample SAMN14350128, study PRJNA611818) | marine sediment metagenome | isolation source: surface marine sediment (0.6m) | place: French Polynesia: Moorea | collected 2018-08
ATTGCTTGGACAATTGAAAATCCCCCTGCCCCCTTTTTCAAGGGGGATTCTTTTCTGGCGATCCTACGCTATAAAAACACCCAAAAATCCTTAACCGAATGCCATTGCCCAACGTCCAAGCGTCCATCGGGGGAGGGCCGGGGTCATAAGCACTAACTTAGTCGTTCGGATTTCTGGCAACCCCGAAGCGGTTGCCCATACCAGCCCAGCGCAACGCGCTGGGATCATTGAGAATTTAAAAAATAAGCCCCAAAGGGGCGCTCCATTATCTTGGCGTGTGAATTTCTGTACTTATTTCCCTTTGGGTCGCCCTTTCAGGGCTATAGAACTTGTTTTCGAAATAATCCCGGGGCGTTGCCCCGGGCTGGTATAGTTGAGCCCTTTGGGCTCCATTGCATCCATGTCCTAATAAAACACTATAAGCAATCTTTGCCACATATTTTACACATACAAACCGTCTTGATGGTTTGTATGTATTGCAAACGTGTTTTGGGGACCATCACGATGGTTTGTATATGTGGCAAACGTGTTTTGGGGACCATCGCGATGGTTTGTATGTGTGGCAAACGTGTTTTGGGGACCATCGCAATGGTTTGTATGTGTGGCAAATGTGTTGTTAGGACCTAATCTTGGGTTGTTTTGTAGCAGCACCCCGTTTCAGCGACCTAAGGCATGGTCTTTTATTTGTCTTGCTTTGCTCCTAGGAAGCTACGCAGGGTTGCACGATGTTACTTTTTGGTCTTTTTCATCCTCGGGAGGTTCAGCGCGTCTATGATGCTGGCTATTCTGCTTCTCGAATATGTCAATCCCTCATTACCAAGGGCGCGTTTAATCTCAGAGACGTTTTGACCGTGGCGAAAGTAGGCGGCTTTTACGATGTCTATGTCGTTTGGGACAGCCCTGGTCTTTTGCTCAGCTGGTTGAACAGCTTCGTTTTGATAGGCGGCATCGCCGTAGCGAAGATAGAAGATGGCCTCTGCTGCTTTTTTCGGATTGACTCCCATTGCCACTCGGGTTGCAATATTCTCGGCAATCTCCATGAGTCCCCTGACATTCGTCGTTTCGAATCGGTCTAGCATCAGCAATTCGTAGTGGACAGTATTTAGAATATCTCTGCTTTGGGAGCTGGGTAGGGTTACGTTTTGGAAGGCTTTATTTAATAGGTAGTCGAACAAACACGGGATGTCTGCCAGACGCTCGCCAAGGGATGGTATGTTGACGACCCTGAGTCTGGCGAGCAAGTCGTGAGCTAAGGCGTAGGTAGGGGGCGGTTCGTTCGAGGCCAGGACAAACAGGACGTTGACCTCGCGGGATGTTGTCTCACCGATGCGCGCCAGCTGCCGGTCTTCCATCACTCTGAGCAGGCTTTTTTGAACCCTTTGAGGCAAATTGTGCGCTTCATCGAGAAACAGGATGCCCCTATTGGCTTGCTCGATGTAGCCGGGTCTGGCTGCCACATGGGAAAAGACCTTTGGGCCCACGCCAAACAGAGTGGTCATGGCCTCTTCTTCAGATGCAAACCGGGCTGCGTTTTGAATCGTCAGTCGTTGGTATTTGATCTGAGCCAGCGCGTGGGCAGCCAGCTCCTTGCCGCTACCTGACGGTCCGGCGAGTAGGATACTGCGGTTGGGGATGGTGGCCTCTTTGAGCTCGCGCAATAAGGGCACGGCGTAGAACCGACCCACAATGTCGTAGTATTGCTCCTCCTCGAATTCCTTTTCGTCTTCGAGTACATATTTTAAGAGCCGCGCATCTTTGAGGAAGACCAGGATCGTCTGGCCCAAGCGGATCACCGCCTGGTCTGGCAATCGCTCTGGGCCGTGGATCCGTCGTCCGTTCAGGTAGGTGCCGTTCTTACTGCCCAAGTCTTCAATTTGGTGGACATCTGCATTGCAAGTGATCTGAAGGTGCCTTCTCGATACATCGGGGTCAGGCAGTTTTAGCCCGTTGCTAATATCCCGACCGACCCGCAACCGGCCACTGATCGCTGCGCGGTCCGAATGGGGAGTAGCATCCAAAGGCGCGTATGCCACCAGCAGGGCAGGGAATGCAGACGTCGCATTAATCCACAGCAGCGCGTTCTGGGTGGTGTGTGTCTCATCTTCGTACATTAAAAAAGGAGCGTATCGATATATGATTGAATCATCAATAGAGAGAGACGAAATCACCCGTCCCAGTTATGCCCCCAGGCCTTCCCTCACTCCGGCCCTGCCCAGTTATGCCCCCACCCCGGCCCTCCCCCGGTGGACAATTGGACGTTGGGGGAGGGTGAATGCAGTGTTTGAATTGTAAATCGGACATAGTACCACTATTCTAGCGGCCGATCGTCAGCTCTGTGAGGCTGGCGTGTCACCCGGAGACGAGGTGCGTGAGGGAAGATAAGCTACACCATCTGACGCTGCGGCTTGGATTTTTTGCCGCTGCTATATTGAGCTGGAAGGGGGCGACCAGTCTTTGGTCCAGCGGTACGGTGCCAACCCATACCATTTCTGCGAATTTGATGATGTTCGGATACTTACTGGGATTCATGCTCCTCTTGCTCTCGACGCTGCGCACACCTCCGAAATGGGCAGAGGCCGCAATCCCGGGCGCCATGGGGCTGGTCATTTTCGGATATGGCTGGATTCACCATCTCAATGAATCCTTTAGCGGTCATCCACACACCACGGATGCGCGCATCTACATGGACTACGCGGGTAGGTTGCTGCTCAGAGGTGAAAATCCCTACACCCACGACCTGGTTGAATCTTTTCGCATCTTTCGCGAACCAATGGTCTTTCTCACCTCCCTGGTCGACGGTGATCTCTCAGGACGTGTGGCCTATCCCGCAGGATCGGTGCTGCTGGTTGTCCCCTTTTTATGGTTAGGCGTTCCCTCGGACCTCATCTATCCATTGTTTTTTGTTGCGGCCCTTGCGGTCTTGTACTTCGGCGTTCGGCCGAGTGTTCGACCGCTCATTTTAGTGCCCTTTATCGCCGAGCAGGAATTCATACACTACTGCTTTGGCGGTGTAACTGACCCGGTATGGATGTTTTTCCTCGTCATGATGATTCGCGATTGGCCGAGGTTGGGCCGGCGCGCTATTTGGTATGGCCTTGCGGCTGCTTACAAGCACCAACCCTGGGTGATGATTCCCTTTCTCCTCATTCGAATCTACTGCGAAACCCAAGGCGAAACCCGGTTGAAAATGGTTGGGATCTCTCGATTCATCGCCATCAGCAGTGCTGTGTTCCTGGCCATTAACGTACCCTTTATCATTTGGGATCCGGCAGCCTGGTTTTACGGTGTGACCGAGCCCGTGCGAGCGAGCATGATAACCTTTGGGGAAGGGCTCTCCACCCTCACCATGACCGGCGCGATTGTGATCCCGAAGGTCGCTTATACAGCGATGATGCTGGGGGTCCTCGGTCTATGCTGCTGGGTGTACGCACGACACATCAGTCACTTGAGGGAGTTCCTATGGATCGCGCCGGCCCTTGCCCTGTGGTTTGCCAATCGCAGTCTCACGTCCTATTGGTATTTCAATGCCCTGCCCCTGGCCTATGCGTTGTTTCGCAACCGCTCGCTGGTCGATCTACCGCTGCTGAGCACATCCAGGCTCAGGCTGACGCTCGTGCCGGTCTTCGTTGTACTGGCCGGCATTGTTGCGACGGTGACCTGGTATGGCACGCGAACGCCCGTGCTACGACCACAAATCCAGTATCCTATTCTCACCGAAGGTGCAGGGGGCTCCCTGATAAAGCTCTGGGTCGAGAACCTTACGGATCAGGAGATCGAACCGCGATTTACCGTCCAGAGCGTCGCCTTACAACCCATGTTCTGGTCCATCATGTCCGGTCCCAGAATACTCGGTCCTGGGCAAACGAGGCTCTTCGAAATCACCCGGCCCGCATCGTTTGCCGGATGGGATATCAGCCGAGGCGCGCGATTGACCGTTGCCGACGCGCACCGATCCCATATTCGAGCCACGATACCGATCCCCGCTTCAAGGGATCACCGCCGCCCGGACGCCATTCCCAACGGCCAGCTGCGGTTTTGGGAACGCTACAGCGATCACCCGACCTTTTGGGGTGCACACCGAGGGCAATCTGGAAAGATCGACATTGACCTGGTAACCCCGATGGAACCAAGAGGACCTGAAACTGCTTTGCGCATTAAAACCTCGCGCACAACCCGGTTAGGTGATCCACCGCTTCGGGCCGGGATTGACACCTATGTCATGCTACCCACCCAGCCCGTACACATCCGAATTTTCCTGCCACAGGGGGCCAACCGATTTCCAAGCCCCAGTTTGATTTACGGGCTGCGTCTGCAAAGCCGAAGGGACGAAGGTTGGATCCTGTTCGGTGATCAGCCTGGGATCACCACGATAGATAACGGGTACGGCAAAGAAGTACCGTGTACTATCATCGCCTCGCCGCGGGGGCAATGGAGCGAGCACGTCATCGACTTGCGCCATGTGTTGCGAAGCTTCAATTTTCAGATTTACGAAACCCGCCAAGAAATCCCTCGTTTCGCCCATATCGATATCCCGTCCATGCCGCTGTCCATTCATCTCGGGGTCCTCGCCTATAGCCCGTACACAGATTTGGACATACGCTTTGGACCGCTGACAAATACCGTTTTCGAAACTCAAACAGATGTGCTGTTTGAACAGGGACGACATCACCCGGAGTGGATGGAAACCTGGAGAGGGAACTACAATTTCACAGCGCGCAATTACGAAAAAGCCCGTCATCACTTTGAAACAGCCATCGCCATGGCGCCGGCGTACGGACCAGCGCATATGGGGCTCGCAGAAACGCTGTTCTGGCTGGGCGACTTTGAACAGGCCGGGCAGGCGTACGCTCGCACCGTCAAAATGGGTCACGACCCCGGGTTTGCCCAAAAGGGCGTGGGCTGGTCACTTTACAACTTACGCCAATACCGGGCAGCCATAGAGGCCTGGCGATCCGCCCTGGTAATCTTCAGCGAACAAGTCTCCCCACCCTTGGCCCATGTAGAAGACACGCTTAAGGGCCTGGCCATGGCCCATGCACAAACTTATCAATGCGCTGGTGCACTCGATGATTTTTTCAATGCCGCGCTGACGTTCAAGGGCATTGAGCTGCCTTTTTCAGCACTCACCCAATGCAGCCAACACCGGATCGACGCCCTAAAATCACAGATAGCTCAATAACGTATGGCGTGCAGCACTGCTGGGTGCGCCCCGTGAAACATCTATTTCCAAGCTTATCTTTGAGAGGCGGAGCCAGGTGGAACGCGGTATTCTTGGTGTTAAACACGCCGCCCAGCGGGTGCGCGTGAAAGTGTAGATTGAGATTCAGGGCAGACCCAAATCTCTGCGCAAAGGTTACACTCCCTCCAATACACGCTTTGATCCCGACTTTCTTACCCTGCTTGCGATACCGCCCCCGCACTGCCCGCAGATATACCGAAAGCACATCTAACCTGTAATCTAGTGCCATGTCAAACGTTATTTGTCGGGTTAAGTTAGTAGATTCCCCCTTGAAAAAGGGGGGAAGGGGGATTTTGTCACCTTGCAATGCCAGGGGAAAAGACGAAATCCCCCCAACCCCCTTTGCCAAAGGGGGAGGTCTTTTACCCGACATTGTAGACTGGACAGAGCACTAGCTGAGTCATCAGATTTAACTGAATAAGTAGAAAAGAACATCGCCCATTTCAGTATACAGTACTTGGGTATTCCACCCGATATGCACTAATATTGAGGGATAAATGCATTTGGTACGCTGGCATATCGTACCGAGTATCAAACCGATAACAAAGTGGCTGACAAAAATAATTGGGGCAATGTGCAGCACGCTGAAAAGCATGGCTTGAACGAACAGCGCCTCCTTTTTGGTCAGAATACGCTCTAACCCTCCTAAAATTAATCCGCGGAACGCGAGTTCTTCAAAAACACCGGGAAGAAAGGCATTAATCAAAAGTATTGACCAAATTGGCCAACTGTCCCTGATAAACGCTGCGCTTACGCTGAGATACGGCATCCCTATCGCCGTTAAAATATAAAAATAGATAAACATGAAAAGCCACAGACAGCAAAAGGCAATCAGCGTCCATAATGCAGTACTCAAACGAAGTGATCTCAGCGACAGTAAGCTCAGCACACGCTGCCAACTGAGTGAGAAAAAAAACGCTACCACGACGGTATCTATTCCTACTACCCAAGCAGTTATCGTGGCAGCATCGTCGTTGATCATAGCTGCAAACCCAGCTATGATCGAGGTGCCGAGTAAAACTCCGTACAGCAGTGCAATTCTCTTTAGCTCCCCAGTACGACTATCTTTTTTTGAAACAGCCTCTTGCGCTGTTAAATGCAACATCTCAGACGGATGATCGGCTGATGATCTTTCAGTGCCACAACTAGGGCAAAATCTACTTCCTTCGCGCTGAGGTATGCTACAATTCACACAAGTTGCAGAGGAATCGCGCGTTGAGTCTGAGTTAGGCATTGTCCTTGCGAGAGTCTAGGGCGCCTTTTATACCGTTTACTAGCGCCGCAATTACGATGATTTTGATGAATATCCCCTGCCCAATGGTCCGGGGATCGGCGATAGCGTTTCCTGTGATAACAACCACATAAACTGCTGCCGCCGTTAGAATCGCAGGCAAGGGTGAGCGCCGGCTCCAGATGCCTAGGCCGGTCATAATAACCGCAAGAACAATATTGACTGTTAGAATCCCCCAGGGTTCCCAAGCGATAACTTTACGAAGCTCTCCTGCGGTATAGGTCTGGCCATTAATAGGCTGCGGAATGGTCGCGTTTGCTTCCAGCCCTTCCAGTTGCTTTAGCACCTTTTTGGTCTCATTGTATTGTATCCCAAACATAATAAGGCCGAAAATCATAAACAAAACCGCAAGGACAAAAATAGTGGTTGTGGCTGACGTTACGTTGCTTTTGCGCTCAATATCTTCCGCGCTCGGTAGCGCTGTACCGCATGATTCGCAAAAACGGTCCCGTGGCTGAGCAACCGAGTCGCATTTCTTGCATATACGTTTCTGATTTTCTTGGCCCGTTGGAAGGACCAAATTGCCATCCACTCTTAGCTCGAAGGTTGGAATCATCAAATAACTGAGCTTGATGACCAACTGTGCGAATGTACCGTCGTCCAGGTGAAAATTGATATCTCGACGAATTTTCCAATTGATCTTGTTAAATAAAATGCGATCGTTGTACTTGACTATGTCGCGACCGGACAAACGCGAATCGAGTGTCACCACATTCTGGTCATCGATTCTCCATTTAAGTTTCACCATCGGTTTCCCTTTTTGTTCTGGTCTTTACTCGAACTGTGAATGTCTCACGATAACATTTCCTTACTCGCGCAGCAATGCAGTGGCCGCACACACAAGTACTCTTTATTGATGTCCAAAGCACCGATAGCGGAGCTCGTAAAACCCACGTCATTTCCGCGCAGGCGGGAATCCAGATTTCCATTCACATAGATTTCCGCCTGCGCGGAAATGACCGCTTTCTGGAATGATTTCAAAGTAAACATATCGAATTCCAAGCTATTTGGGACAGACATCAACGCGCGCCAGCAATAAATCGCTAAACGTTTCCTGAGCATATTGTTTTCCCCTACCCACTTTGGTCCGGCCTAACCGTGTTAGATCCTCAATCAAGCCAATCTTGCGGATTAACCAAACTCGAACCCTTGGTGCTGCCTTACAAGACTGGCAGGTGTGGCGACATCCCCACGCACCCTAGAAAACAGCTCGACAAAGAATAGTCAAGCAGTTTCACGACGATGCCCCAGTCAGGGCGTGGGCTGTAAAAACTTCTGACAAAATAGAACGATTTCAGGCTACAGTCGTATTTAATATTGACTGAAAAATTCTGCTACGCTGTGCTTTGCTAGGAGATTGTCTATGGGTACACGCAGATGGAAATGGGGCCTACTTGTGTTGGGGTGTGGTTTGGTTGCGATGTCAGGGGTGGGGCGGGCTGATCCGTTTCCAGTAGCTGACTTGCCACCGGCGTTGCGTCCCTGGGTACCGTGGGTACTCGATGCCAGTCAGGATCGGATGTGCCCGGTGGTGGCCGATGAATCGGTCTGTCTCTGGCCCGGGGAAGTCTCGTTGGCGTTTGGGCAGTCCGGCGGGTCCTTTGAGATGCAGGTCATCGCGGATCATTGGACAGAAGTGGCACTTCCCGGTAGCGATCGACATTGGCCCCAGGACGTCCGGGTGGGCGGTAAACAGGCCGTGGTGCTCGGCCATGAGGGGCCGACGATTCGTGTCGCACCGGGCAGGTATCGCATCAGCGGCCGGTTTTTCTGGGATGATATGCCCCAGGCGCTCTGGGTGCCCCGGGCCATTGCCCTGGTCGCCCTCAGGGTCGATGGGAAAGAGATCCCATTTCCCCGGCGAGATGCAGACGGTACGGTTCGATTACAGGGTGCGTCTGCTGGCGTTCAAGAGGACGAACGGCTCGACTTGACCGTCATGCGCAACGTGAGCGATGGGATTCCCCTTCAGGTGGAAACCCGCCTGCTACTCCGGGTATCGGGCAAGTCTAGAGAAGTGACCCTGAAAAGCGCGCTCGTCCCTGGCGCGGTTCCCCTTAGTGTGGATTCGGATATCCCAGCCAGGGTGTCTGACGCGGGGGCATTGATCCTCCAGGTGCGTGCCGGTACCCATATCGTGACACTTCATTCTCGTATCGAAACAGATGTAGCGTCCATTAAATCCATTCCCCGCCAGCCACCTTGGCCCGACAGTGAAATCTGGGTTTGGCAACCAGACGAAACCCTTCGCCAAGCTGGTGTGTCTGGACCGCCCGGTGTGGATCCGTCTCGCACCTCCCTTCCAGCGGAATGGCACGGGCTGTCCGCATTTCTCGTCGAACCGGGCGCTGGGTTCAACATCGCCACGAAACGCCGCGGACAACCCACGCCCCCGCCTGATCAACTCACACTCAGCCGGGAAATGTGGATGGATCTCGATGGGGAGGGGTACACCGTTCAAGACCGGCTCAAAGGAACCCTAAGCCGCGCGTGGCGCTTGGATCTAGAAACAAACGGGACCCTGGGCCACGTCACTGTGGACGGTAGCGATCAACTCATCACCAGCAACCCCAAGACCGGGAAATCCGGCGTGGAGCTGCGCAATAAATCCCTTGATCTACTCGCTGAATGGCGGACCCAGGGTAAGGTAAGTGACCTGCCCGCAGTGGGGTGGTCTGAGGATGTGCAGCAACTAAAAACCACGGTTCACCTGCCTCCGGGATGGACCGTGCTGTTTGCCAAGGGAGTGGATAACCTGCCCGGGACTTGGTGGGATCAATGGGACTTGTGGGGATTTTTCTTTGTGCTCATCATTTCATTTGCCATGGCCAAACTCACCAGCCCCCTGCTGGGCATCATCGCGTTTGTCGCCCTGGTCTTGTGCTTTCACGAGACCGATGCGCCGACAGCCGTGTGGGTAAGCCTCCTGGCATCTCTGGGGCTGCTCAAAGTGCTGCCCCAGGGAAAACTGCACGTTGTCGGACGAATTTGGTGTTGGCTCAGTATTATTTGGCTCGCGGCAGTGCTGATACCCTTTAGCGTGCAACAGGTACGCACCGGGCTGTTTCCCCAAATCAAAGGGGAGGCAGCATATGGCTTCTTCATGCAGAGTGCTGCGCCAGATGTGGGTCGGGGACCCCCGACATCAGATGTTCCATACCCACAGCAAGCAGAAGACAAAACCGCGCCGGCTCAGGTGAAGGGCCAGCTGAAAGCGCTCGGCTATCTTCAAGATGGAGCTGCCGGCGGCGGAGCTGCCAGCGCGCCTATTGAGGAGGACTTTGAAGAGGTGGCCCAGGAGAAACGGAAGGCGCGCAAGAGACCAGTGGCGCGAGTACTCGCAAAGGAAGGGCGGTACCAAAAGAAGTCCTTGGCACAGGACCCCAAGGCCGTGGTGCAGACCGGTCCGGGCGTGCCGAACTGGCATTGGACCCAGATGAACTTCACCTGGTCCGGCCCGGTGGCCAAGAGCCATCGATTCAACCTTTACATGATGTCTCCCAAGGTCAACCTGATCGTATCCCTGCTTCGCGTTCTGCTATTGGTATGGATTGCGCTTCGCGTCGCCAGCGAGCTCTTGCGCGTCTTGAAAACACCGGGCCACAGGGGAGGGAACAGCAGCGCTGGGCTTCTCAGCGGGAAGTCCAAAGCCGCTTCGGCCACCGCCATGGGCGTGCTTCTCGTGGGCCTGCTGACGGCTCCCCAGCCCGCACTTGCCGAGGAGGGACCGAGCGAATCCAGGCTGACCCAACTGCTCGAAAAGCTGACCCGAGCACCGGCCTGTCGTCCGGATTGCGTCTCTGCTGCCAAGCTTTCTGTTTCAGTTCGAGAGCAACGGATCCTGTTTCGGGCTGAAGTGCACTCAGGAGATGTATCGAGCTGGCCCATCCCTGGGCCTGCCAAGCATTGGGTGCCGGCTGAAGTGCGGGTCAACGGGCAAAAGACACTGGCCCTGGCCACCCGGCCGGATGGGTTTATCCACGTTCGACTCGAACCAGGCGCCCACGAAGTAGTGGCCGAGGGCCTCTTGCCTCCGGGAAACACCCTAACCATCGAATTCGGACTCACTCCCCACCATGTCAGTGCGGATGCTCCGGGATTCGTAGTGGAGGGTATTTCCGAAAATGGTCGTTCAGAGGGCTCGATTCAGCTCTCCCGCAGTGCGACTACAGGCAGTCAGCAACCCGGGCAAGCGACCTTTGAAGAAGGATCCTATCCCCCCTGGCTGGAGATCTCTCGAACGTTCGATTTCGGCATCCCCTGGTTGCTCCATACCCATGTGCGGCGCGTCAGCCCGGTGGGCATGCCTTTAGTGATGCGGATTCCGCTCCTGCAAGGGGAGGCGGTAACCGAATCCGAAGTGCAAGTGGAACAGGGGGAGGCAGTGGTGTCCCTGGGTCGGGACCAAACCGAATTTGTGTGGTCTTCCACCCTTGCAGAACAACCCCAGATCACCCTCGCCGCCCCAACGGGCAAGCCCTGGACCGAACTATGGACCCTGCAGTGCAGCCCGGTATGGCAATGTGCCCACAACGGACTCGCTCCTATCGACAGTCGAGGAGGGACAAAATTCCAACCCGTATTCATGCCGTGGCCCGGTGAATCCCTCGACCTCAGCCTTACCAAGCCCAGTGGTGTTGAAGGCCAATCCATCACCATTGACGCGGCCCGACTCATCCTGTCCCCTGGTATTCGCCTTGTAAAAGCCGAGCTCATGCTCTGGATTCGTTCGAGCCAAGGGGGATCCCAGGTCCTTACCCTGCCCAAGGGGGCACAAGTACAAACCCTTACCGTGGACGGCGCAGAGCGGACCTTTCGGGTGCAGGGAGAAAAACTCGAAGTCAATTTAATCCCAGGGTCGCAGCAAATCAAGGTGGCCTGGCAACAATCAGGGGGCATTGATACCCTGTATCGCGTCCCCGAGGTTCGCTTGGGTCGCGAGTGCGCCAATGTGACCGTAACGGTTAAACTGCCTGAGGATCGCTGGCTGTTGCTCGCCGGCGGACCGAATTGGGGCCCGGCCGTGCTGTTTTGGGGGGTTTTGATCACCATTCTGCTCGGCGGACTGATTCTGGGACGCATGAAGCTCAGTCCGCTCAAGTCTTGGCAATGGATGCTGTTGGCGATCGGCCTGACCCAGGTACCGGTGGTCGTAACTTTGATAATAGTAGGGTGGTTCCTGGTGCTCGCATGGCGGGCCAAGACGTCCCCTGAGAGTGTCTTCCTACACAACGCCCTGCAAATCATACTCGCCCTCTGGACCCTGGCCGCACTGGGATGTCTGGTCGGGGTCGTGTACAACGGTCTTGCAGTGCGTCCTGATATGCAAGTACAAGGGGCCGGCAGTACCAACACCAGCTTGATTTGGTACGTGGACCGCATTCAAGACGCCTTGCCCACGCCCTGGGTAGCCAGTGTTCCCATTCTGGTCTGGAAGCTGATCATGCTCGCATGGGCCCTATGGCTTGCAGGAAGCATCATCAAATGGGCGCCATGGGCATGGCGGTCGTTCAGCGCAAGAACCCTCTGGCGCAGGCGATCAAAGCAGGGCAAAAAAGAAGATAGTTCTCAAAAGGGGTAAATGCTTAGGCAACATAGGTTGCGATTCTAATTATACGTGCATTCATTCCCCTTTTCAGGTATAGCATTGGTATGATTAAATATATATTTAATATGTTATTTATCACTCTTTTGATCACGCTTTTGCATCCTGCTGAAGTGGGTTGTGCGACCTCGGTAGAAGATACGTCAACCCGAACCAATGACATGCCAGCAAATACTCTCAAAGGCGCCGAACACCAAGGAAATGCGGCTCGGGTAGCTGAAGTAAAAAAAGAAGAAAGCGAATATCATATCAAAATCAGGTTGGTGCTGCCCTTTTCGATATTGCGCGTGGGCGCTAGAGATGAACGATGGTGTGGCCTCATTGATGGAGATTGCTTTGCCTACCACCACGAATCTGCGCCTGGATTTTTTGGCGCAGGACTAAATGTTGCACTAGAACGCAATGATCTATTGGCTGGCGAAACTGGCTTCGACATCTCAGGTGCTGCCTATTTGCGATGGTGGAGCTTCTTTTTTCGCTTGGGCGTCGTGCCACATTTGCTAGATCAACGAACGCAGGAAAGAGGTTGGGTTCTTCAAGTCGGAGGGCTTGTTGGTATGAGATATTTCAATTTTCAAGAGGATGCCGACATACAATACTATGAAACACGCGCGTTTTATGGGACCTTAACCGGGACCTTAGAAGCGACGCACTATTGGACCAATCACTTTGGACTGTGTATCCGGTTTTTGACGTTGCTCGAAGTTGGTATCGCCAATAAGAATCGAGAATTCGATGGCGCTCCATTTGTATGGCACGCCGGTGCAGATGATAAGATCACCTTTGGCTGGGGGTTTGATTTTGGGTTAGCGTTTTAGAAGCCACGTGCAGGGTTTTCTATCGCTATATCCGAGAAAATCGAATACTCGTGACGTGTCTGCCTCTGCCGGGCCTGCGGCGAGATGTTGAATTTGAAATTCGATTTAACGATCGCAATCAGCCACCACGATCTGATCAAACTGCTGCCACACAACGTGGTCTCGAGGCGTTGGGGAAAGAGTAGAATAGACCATGGTTCGCTGCTGATTGGGGCAGGGCCACTGCGCGATTTTTATATTGAGGGTCAAGGGCTCCTCGGTGGCAAAGGGATCTATCCAGGTTGCCGTACCGGAAAAATGACGCATCCCCTCTGCTTCCGGTTCTTCGGTCAACGAAACCGCAAACGAGCTCGTATCCTTGACCTCTTTTTTAGAGACTGCCTGGTACAACCCGGAAAAGTACCTGAGCAAAATCTGCTCCAACTGCGCTTGGTTCAGCTGAGGCTCGCCCTCGAGCCACCAAACAAAGGCGTAGGTAAAAAAGGTCTCCCTATCTGGCTCAAACATACCAGGGGCAAACCTGAGCTCAGCAACGCCCTTGAGATCGATATCCGGCGCAAATGCCAGGGGAAAAGGAATCGTCTCAGCCCGCCAATCCGCCGGTGCTTTTTGAAAGAGGGTGGGATTAGTGGTCTCTTTTTTCTGACAACCGTTGCTACTGAAGGCCATAGCAACCATCAATACCAAGTATATTCTCCACATACCCTGGTAGATACATTAAATTGACAGGTTTTACCATTTCCGACTGGACTCGCTGATGGTATCTCTTTGCAGGTGGTATATTGTTCGACCATAGCTGAGATAAAACGAATAACTGATGGAGGTGAGAGATGAGCACCCATCGCGTGGATGTCGTGCGCACGACCAGTTGGTCGGCCGGTCCGGGGTGTCATGGTACCTGTGGGGTGCTGGCCCACGTGCAGGACGGCAAGCTGGTAAAGGTAGAGGGAGACCCACAGCACCCCTGGAACCAGGGACGACTGTGCGCCCGGTGCCTGGCCATGACCCAATATGTGTACCACCCCGAACGGTTGACCCGGCCCCTCAAGCGGGTAGGAGCGCGCGGCGAGGGCAAGTGGGCTGAGATCTCCTGGGACGAGGCCTTTGACCTGATCGAACAGGAGATGAAGCGGATTCGCCAGGAATACGGACCTGAAAGCGTGATCTTCACCATGGGCACAGGCCGGGACATTGGACCTTGGATCTGCATGCTGGCCTATGCGTTTGGCAGTCCCAATGTGATGTTCGGCATGAGTGGCAATGCCTGTTACAGTCCCCGTATTGCTGCTGTAGAGACCGTGATGGGGGATTACTGTGTGCCTGATGCGGCCCAGTGGCTGCCGGATCGCTATGACGACCCCAGGTACGAGCGTCCCGAGTGTCTGGTGATATGGGGCTATAATCTGCCCAACGCCTGCCCGGATAACATCTTTGGGCACTGGTTTGTGGACCTGATGAAGCGCGGCACAAAGGTGATATGTGTCGATCCGAGGATGTCCTGGTTTGCCTGCCGCTCTGAACACTGGCTCAGGCTCCGGCCCGGTACTGACGGGGCGCTGGCCATGGGCATGCTCAACCTGCTTGTGAACGAGGGGTTGTACGACCCTGACTTTGTGGCGCGCTGGACCAACGCCCAGCTGCTGCTGAGGCGAGATACAGGACAGCTACTGCGTGCGGAAGAAGTATGGCCCGGGGCCTCCCAGAGCGATTTTGCCGTTTGGGATTCCCAAAGGGGCGAGCCAGTAAGATGGCATTCAGATGCGGTTGGGACGGACGCTGAGATACCTGTTGCCCTGAGCGGAGCGGTCTCAGTCCCACTTGCCAGTGGGGATAAGGTGCAGTGCCAGACCGTGTGGGACGCATTTGTGGACCGGGTAAACGAGTATCCGATCGATCGGGTGTCAGAGATCACCGGCGTGCCTGAAAAGGAGATCGCCGCGGCAGCCCGGTTCTACGCCAAGGCCAAGCCCGCGGCTGTGCACTGGGGCTTGCCCATCGATTCCACCCCGGGCATTACCCCCACGGCCCAGGCCATCACAGCCCTGTGGTGTCTGACCGGAAACCTGGATGTGCCCGGGGGCAACGTGATTGCCCGCCATGCGTTCGACGCAGTGGCCTATGCACTGCCCGGCGCCACCGGCGCGATCCGGCTGGCTACCCAAGAAATGGACGAACCCAGGATCGGTCGGGATCGGTACGGTCCGTTCAAAAAGTTCATCTGGCGGGCCCAGACCGACTTGACCCTCAATCAGATAGAGACCGGTGATCCCTATCCCATTAAGGGCATGTGGCTGCAGACCGGGAACCTGCTCGGAGGCATTGCGTTTGAGCCTAAAAAATGGCACGCAGCCCTGAAAAAGCTCGACTTTATCGCTGCAGTGGATCTGTTCATGACGCCTACCACGGCACTTGCCGACGTGGTGCTGCCAGCGGCCAGCTTCCTGGAGAAGGAGAGCGTTCGCAGCTGGTGGGTGCCCCTTCAAACCATCAATAAGGCCCTGGAGGTGCCAGGGTGCCGGCCAGATGTGGAGATCAATTTCGAGCTGGCCAGGCGGTTTGATCCAGAACTTCGCTGGGACAGCGTGCGCGATCTGTTCGACGAGATCATTGCTCCGTCTGGCATGACGTTCGAGCAGCTGCAGGACAAAGGGTTTGCCTTTCCACCCGAAGGCCATCCGAGCGCCCCGTATCGCCGGCACGAAAAGGGGTTGCTGCGCCAGGACGGCCACCCAGGATTCGCAACCCCCTCGGGCCTGGTGGAGCTCTATTCGGTGGACCGGGAGACATGGGGCACAGATCCCATGCCCCATTACGAAGAACCGCCCTTTACCCCGGTGAGTCGTCCAGACCTGGCAAAGAAATATCCGCTCATCTTGTCCACGGGCCGGCGATCTCCGGTCTTCTTCAATGCAGAGCACCGGCAGATACCCTGGCTGAGGGAGCTGGATCCGGATCCCATCGTAGAAATCCATCCAGACACGGCCGACGCACTGGGCATCGACGACGGGCAGTGGGTATGGGTGGAGAACTGGCTGGGCAAGCAGAAGTTCAAGGCCAAGCGCACACTGGTGGTTTCCAAAGACATGGTGATGGTGCCCCACGGCTGGTGGTTTCCTGAGAAGCAGGCGGCTGAGCCGAACCTCTACGGAGTGTGGGAGTCGAACATCAACCAGCTGATTCCCATGAACGCGCAGGGAAAAGACGGCCTGGGCGCACCGCTCAAGAACCTACTGTGCAAGGTGTATAAGATCGAAGGAGGGGAGGGCTGAGATGGGTGACGACAAAAAGAGATTCGGTCTGCTGATCGACTATGACTTCTGCACTGGCTGTCACGCCTGCGAAGTGGCCTGTGCCCAGGAGTTCAAACGAAAAGCCAAGAGGGAAAAGGGCATTCGGGTGCTGGAGATCGAGCAGCGCCTGACCGAGGACAAGGCCTACCTCACCTATCTACCATTCCCCACCGAGCGGTGCGTCCTGTGTAAACACCTTACGAAAAAGGGAGAAAACCCCGCCTGCGTAAAGGCCTGCCTGGCCGCCTGCATGACCTACGGTCCCATAGACGAGCTGGCCCAAAAGCTGGCCCAAAAGCCCAAGATGGCCCTGTGGACGCCTTGCTGAGGTGTTGCGGAAGCCCTGTCAAAATCCCCCAGTCTCGTTCTTCAAACTTACTCTAGCCACACCTGACACTGTGGAAATAAAAGCCTGTTCCGCGAAGCGGCACTGCTTGCTCCCACGCGCGACAATAACGGCGACTTTTTATGGAATTTGAGGCATAATGGAAAAGACGCCTTTTTTCGTGATATCCGAATCGGTTTGGAAAAGGACAATTTAATGAAAGCAATTCAATTCCTATTTGTTGTTTCTCTCTTTGGCGGGTGGTTGGGATGGTCTAGCTGCGGAGCGTCCCCAGAGGATTCTGAGGAGGATCATAGCTCGAGCGATGCTGATAGTGATGGGGATTCAGATACCGATGGAGATTCTGATTCTGATTCAGATGCAGATAGTGACACAGATACTGATTCGGATTCGGATTCAGACATGGACACAGATAGCGACACAGATACTGACATAGATACTGACTCGGATTCAGACACGGACACAGATGCGGACACAGATTCAGATACTGACACTGATTCAGACTCAGATACGGATACGGCATCTGATACAGCATCTGAAACAGATGAATGCGATGAAATCCCGATCATGCCGATGGCATTTGACCTGCTCGATGGATTTGTCAATTCAGAGGATTTTGCATTTGATGATGCTGGCAATGTGCTTTCTGTGGATCGCAATGGCAATCTCATCAAACAGACGAAGTTTGGCTCCCCTCAAATTTTTGTTCCCGGTATCACGTCGACGAACGGAGGTTATGAAGAACAGGCCTCTGGCATGGCATTTCTGCCCAATGGCGATTTGGTTGTTGCCGGGAACTCATCGTTGCTGCGCGTAGCTTCAAACGGCAGTGTGGTCACAATTATTTCTGGTTTGGAATACCCCAATGGTGTAGAAATAGACAACGCAGGGAATATTTATGTTTCAGAGCACGCTGCCGGGAGGATACGGCGCGTCGACCCAGAAACCGGCGAATTTGAAATCATTGCGACTGACCTTTTCAGTCCCAACGGCCTTGGATTCCCAACCTACATTGGGGCGTGGGCATTGGCGGCTGGGAATTAGATGAGGTGTATGTGCTGTCACGGGGCACCGAAGAAATGCTCGTCATGCCCCTTGGTCTGCCGGGAACACCCGTGGCATTTCCTTAATGTTTATAGAGCAAGACGTCTGCCAGGATAGGTGGTATCAGCCAGTGGATTATTCACAAAGATATGTTTCGAGATTGCAGGTCATCCCCTCTGGGCATGTGCCAGGACCCGTACAGGGGATATAGCCGGAAACGTTAATATCGATTGCTTTATGGGATCTTACGGCAAACTCGACACACCCATGCGCCACTTGAACGGCATCTACTGTACCTCGGGATAGCCTGCCACTGGGGAAACCAGTAACACCCGCGTCGATTAAGGCATCGATAATAGCGGCAGGCACCAGGCCTTCTCCGTTATCTTCGAACTCGCATTTGAGCGTAATCGGGGTGGAGCCGTGTTGATCGATATTCAGTGCGAAAATCACCACCGTTCGCGTGTCTTGAGGTGGGAGATCCCACTGTATCGCTAGGTCCTGTCCTGGAATAACAACCAATTCGCTCTGCTGTGGCTGTATCGCAGGGCTACCTGCACCGTGAAGTGTGATTTCGTCCAAATAACCAGTGGTTGTCTTTAGCTGTATATCTCGACTACTGATATCAAATATCGGGTGAGGCAATTCTGTATCGAAATAGTTATTGCCGGGCGCTCGTGGCTCCATGGCAATCTCCTTTTCCAATCCATCAATTGTTACTGTTCCAAGATCTTGACCCAAGGGAAAAGGGATACACGTGCCATCGAAATCGCAGGTTTCTTCGGCCAAGCACGGCGGATCACAGACCAGGTTGTGTTTCTTCCACAGAATACACCCGCCTTGTTCCAGCTCGTTGGTTGTAATCGATGCGGGCAAAACGCCATTGTTTACAATCCCTTGAACACTAGAATAGTCGGCGAGCACGGTGACCTCAAACCCACCCAGACGGTCTTCTAACGCGCATCTATTGTTGAGCACGGTATCTTCGGTACCTGAGTCTGTGGACGATTCAGAATCTGTGTCATCTTCCTCGTCGGCAGAAGAAGTATCACACCCAATAAATACTAGTACTAACCACAGTACGAGATAGGTGCGGATGAAGTTTTGCATTGCAGCCTCCTATATACATCAGTCATCCCTAAGTCGAAAGGAATGCCATCGTCGCATTGTACAGTCTTGCGCTCTTGAAGCCAAAGGGGTTTCTTAGGCAGGGTTTTCACCTGCGGCTGTCCGATTAAGTCGTAGCTAGTTCAGCTGATGGTATGCCGGCACGGCTCACCTCGGCGCATTTTTAGCTGATAATTCATTTATCCATATATATGCTACTGCCGCTCCAGATACTGCTGATAGTTTTCTCTATTGCTTTTTATTCTATTTGCTATCTCCTCCCGATACTGATCCAGCGTTATCCCTTGCGCGTTTCGATAATCATCCGCCTCCCATGCATCCTTTATCAGCCAGTAATAGCCATCCAGGTGCGACAACATAGCGTCGAGTGTGAGTTTGCTGTGAATGTACTGCACATGATTCTCGAACATCGCTCTGTAGGGCGGGTCATCATTATAGAATCGATTCATCATATGACTTATTGTAAAAATATCTCCATTTTCCGGAGTGCCCGCCTTTTTGAACGTAACATCCAGATCCCAGGGAAAAATACGAAACCGCGGGTGCAGATGGGTTGAGACAAAATAGAAATTGTTGGTCACGCCATCCCCGTGATGCAGATACTGCACCATGGCCATATAGAGCAGTATCTGATCTACATCCGCCATCTGTTCAATCCGATCGCGGCCTTCATCCGATGGCTCTTTCGCCAGGCGGCGGATAAATTCCTCCAGTCCCACAAATTCTTTGGTCCCATACTTTACCGAAAATTTCTGCTCCAGATTCTCATAAATATCGGCACCAGTACCCATGAGCGATTTTTTTGCCTGGTACATGTACACCGGTGTGATGCCTTCGGGAGAAGATTCTTTCCAGTAATCCGGTTCGGTCATCAGCTGTTGGAGATTGTAGACTCCGTAATACTCGTCATTCACCCATAGCGCCACCGGTTCGTATCTGGGCATCTCAAAACCAACCAGGTCATAAGCATGATAGGCCATGGTCGCTCGCATGGTGGAGTAGTCACCTACCATTGCGTTAAGGCGGAACACCTTCATTCCCTCAAACGGTTCTTCCAGATGCAGCTCGTAGCTCCGGCGCAGATTCTTAATACTGGTGGCCCCTGAATGCAGCACTTTCGCTTTATATAATTCGCTGTTTATCCAGGCAGACGCCGGCACCTTGGGCTTGGCATGCAGGCCCGTGCGCATGGCAGACAGATCGTCTTCATCGATATAGATCGAAAAGACCAGCGGCAAACCGTAGCTCTCATGGGTTGGGGATTCGATACATCCGAAGAGCGTCCCCATGGACAATATCAACCCCAGTGACCAGGCTAAAGTCCTTCTAAAAATAGTAGACCAGCTCTGCATAAATGCTCTTCCTCTCAAACCGTCTTTGCCCCACATTTTTGGGAGCTTTCGTACCGATAGTTTCCGCATTGATACTCAGAACAATCTTTTGTATTCGCAAATTCAACCCGACGAGAAACTGCAGTGAGTTCAACCGGGTGGACTCCAGGTCATCAAACGTGAGGGATGTTTGCGCCAGCGGGTATAGGGACACCTTGTCCGCGAGCCGAAACCGATACGCTCCCTCGAGCCGCGGGCCCAGAAAATGAACCTTTCGGCTGTTTTCAAACAGCATTTGATAATGACTCAAATCGGGATCGATCCCATGCACCATCTCGAGTGCAAAGCGCACAGACCTTTTCTGGTACCAAAGCGCCAATGCGTTTGCAAACACGATCAGCCGCCCAACAGTCTTGAACTTACGAATCTCCACAATCCCCCACACACCGGCCCGCAGCCCCTTTACACCACTGAACTTGTGAACCGCCGAATATGTCACATTGCTGTTGCGGCTGCCGTCATGAGAGAGCGCTAACGAGAGAGTATTCCGTTTACTGCCGCACGGCCGAAACCGAATGCCTACCGCCAACTGACGTCCTACCAAACCGCTGCGCTTCATCTTCTGATACACCGAAGAGCGGTGAATGGTAAGTCGCTCCATCTTGTTCTGTTCGTACTCAAGCCCAACGATCTTTTTTGTATACCCCATACGCAGCCGCCATGTTTTGTTAGGCTGCCATTCCATATATAGCCGGGAGGGGATCACCTCTCGATCATAGGCGGAGGCATCAAGCGCAAAAACGCCTCGCACATGATACTTGTACTTGGTTTTGAGTCGAAGTCTCCCCTCCATGTCCACTTTGCTATCGATGGTATTTCCGATGGGAATGGGCCCAATGGCACGATCGTACACACCGTTGAGACGTCCCGACATCTTGAAGGCGTGTGCTGTGGCGCTATGGAGAAGGAGTAGGCAGAGAAGGATTAACAATAAAGGTGAAAGTGTTGAGCGGGCCATGGCTTCCAGCTTGTCAATTGGTGTGTATTAGGCTGTCCAGTCACTGCACCATGTGTGGTGTCGATTTGGTATTAATATACTATCTAATTTTTGGGTCTGTTTGTCAACAATTTGACGATTTTTGGACCCTCTTGTTCTAGCGACAGGGCCAAGCTTCAAACGGTCGCCTATCTCTCTTGCAGATCATCTGCGCCACTTTCCATTGGTTGGTGTACCGATGGCGCTAAATCGCCGCATGCCTATCACGCCCGTGGCTCGGCCCTTGTCGATGGTGATTCGCTGCACCTCTTTTTTATTCTCCACAGCCCCCCAGTTCCTGGAGCGGGTCAAGGCCAGCTTTGACATGTGTGAACCTCATCGAGCGTTATCTTAACCAAATTGTTTTAGGTATCATGCGGGGATAAACCCCGCTGCTACATGACCATCGAACTTGTAGCCCATTCGATGCACCGTTAGGAAGTACTGGGGATCGCTTGGGTTTTCTTCGAGTTTCTTCCTCAGCTTGGCTACGTGTACGTCCACGGTGCGGGTCAACGTAAGGCTGGCTTGGTCCCAAACCGCGTCTAGTAGGGTGTCTCTTTCGATAACTTCCCCTTCGTGGTCGATGAAATATTCTAGCAACCGATATTCCCGGGCAGATAGTACGACGCGTTCACCGGATTTTTGTACGGTCCGCTTGCGCCTATCCACGGTGATATCGCCGAACTGGACAACTGTGGCATGACGGTTTCCCGATTCGGTTCTCCTGAGCACTGCCTCGACCCGAGCGATCAGCTCCATAAAGCTGAACGGCTTGGTGATGTAGTCATCAGCCCCGAGTTTTAATCCCAGCACTTTATCGATCTCCTGTCCCCGGGCGCTGAGCATGATGATCGGCAGATTAAACCCGTCGTTCCTGAGTTGTTTGCACACATCCAGCCCGTTCATTTTGGGCAGCATCACGTCGAGTATGATCAGGGCGGGCTGGATTTCCTTGACCCGCTCGAGGGCCGCCACCCCATCGCCCACCACTTCGGTGGTATAGCCCTCGTATTCAAAACCGTCTTTTAGCGCCACGGCCATGGCGGGTTCGTCTTCGACGATGAGAACGTTTGGCATATCTCTTCTCTCCTCCCCGGGCTGCCTTATGCGTGTCGGTCAGCCGGGATAGTTCCCTGGGATCGGCTGTTTCTCTGTCCGCCAGTGCCCTTGGCCGATACTGGCAGGCGAAGATAAAACGTACTTCCCTGACCCAGCTCGCTCGATACAGTAACCGTTCCATGGTGGGCGCGCATGATGTGATACACAATGGCCAGACCAAGGCCACTGCCCTTAATATCGTGGACGAGTCGGGTACTCACGCGGTGGAATCGGTCAAAGATACGACCCTGCTCCTCCTTGCTGATGCCAATGCCAGTGTCTGCCACTGAAATGACGTAGACCCCGTCTTCTTGGGCCAGGCGTACACCAATTCTCCTGTTGGCAGGCTCAGTATCTTTAGAATACTTGACCGCGTTGTCGAGCAGATTGTGTAGGGCCAAGCCAATGGCCTCTGGGTCGGCTTGGATCTTTGCCAACGGCGTGTCTGGAAGATCGCACAAAAGCTCGACATCAGCCTGACCCAGGCGCAGTGAAAAGGATTTGAGCACTGATTGAATGACCTCGGCCAAATCCGTAGGCACGAAGCGGTACGTTTTTCGCTCGGACTCGATGCGAGAGAAATCCAGGATATTGTCGATGAGCCTCGTAAGCCGCTGGGTCTCCAGCTCGATAATCTCTCCATATTCCTCTATTTTCTCTGGATTTTTGACCTTGCCTTGCCTGAGGAACTCGGCAAACACCCGGATCGAGGCCAGGGGCGTCCTCAGCTCGTGGGACACGTTTGAGACAAAGTCTGATTTCATCTCGGACAGTCGCATGGCCCTACCTGCGGTTCGAAGTGCCAGGGCCAGGCCGCCGAGTACGGTTACAACCAGCAGCAGGGCCAGGCCCATGTTGGTGTTAAAACTGTTGCGCGCCCATTGCTCAGGCGTTGGGCCCGGGTTGTAGAGATGAAGTCGCCAGTCAGTGAAGACAAACGGAAAGCCTAATGAAATGCCAGATATCGAACCGGGGTCCGAGACACTGCCAAATACCACCTCGTTCTCCTTGTTTCTGACAACCACTACCAAATTCTCAGTATCTCTCTTTGGGGACAAAGTGGTCAGCGCCTGTGCTGCAGCTGTCTTGAGCAGGGATCCGGCAAAGTAAGATTGGTCCACGACAAAAGCGGCAATCGCGATAAGCTCCTTGTTCTCTCCAACGACGGGGTTCAAAACGATCCGGTGGTTTGGATCCTGCTCGTTGACCTGCAGGCCGAAGTTTAGGTAAGCGGCCGTGCCTTTTGTCCGCGTCTGCCAGGGCAGGCAGGCGAGGATGACGGCCAGGGATTCGTCCGAGCCAGGCGCGGAAATGAGTGCATTTTCGTGTGGATCAAAGACGAAATGGGTACCGGTTCCCACTTGTCCGTAATGGACCAAATAGAGGCGGCGGATACCCAAAAGATCGGCCTTGGACCAGCGATCGACGATGGTTGAATAATCCCCATCGGCAACGTCGCGTTGGGGTATATCGAGCAGCGCATCGGCTTTGGCGCGATAGAATCCGCTCACGTCTTTTGCCACTGCGTCCAGGTAATTGCGGAGCGCCACCTGTTCAGCAATAGCAGACGCCTGGGCCAGCTTGTCCAACCAGATGTATTGGAACCACAGCAAGACAAGCAGTGGGATGATAAACACCGCGAACCCGAGGAGCAACGGGTTAGCCTTAATGAACCGGACAATTGCGCTCAAGAACGACCCCTCCAATCAGAGCGAGTATGGACCAAATTGGATGCGATCTGTTGGGATTTTACAAGTTCTTAACAAGATTTACATCATTTTACTTGGTGAACTATAATCATATGAAGACCACGGGGGTTAAAGAAATGATTACGATTAAATATCCATATTGGGGTGATCGAAACAGACACCGAAATACTAAAAGTCCTTTTCGTTGCTGCCGTGGCTTCATATCAGCGCTTCTGGTGGGTGCTGCTATTCTATCTGCTTGCAAAGCTGGGGCACCAGATGGGGCAGAACCATCGACCAGCGACAAAAGCGAACCTTCCCAAGTCGCGGCAAATAGGCAGGAAGAAAAAGCATCACTGAAGCACAGTGGCCAGTCTTCCCTACTTCCCAAGACAAAGATAAAAAAGCCAAAAGCAAAAAAGCACATATTAGATCCGGCATTAGAAGAATTTCTTTTAGGAAAAACGCTAAAAGAGCGATGCGAATTGGTACACCGCTGTTTCAAACAAAACCTGCCGGCCAAATATCATCCAAAGGATAGAGATCTGGTGCTGGAACAAGCAGACAAGTGCACCTGGAGACTGGGACAGGCTCTGGGAATGAGGAAATGTCTGCCATATACCTTCGGCAAAGACGCCAGAAACGGCATACCGGTGAAGTTGGTCTCTATAAATGTCAAACCCCGCCACGGTTCTTCGAAAAAGAGATATCCTTTCAGCGTGAGATACAAAGATATAGTCCAAGAGGAATGCCCGTGTATCAGAGGCTTTTCTTCGAGTTTTATTCCGAACTCCCACCGCTCGGGTAGTAGGTACGTTGCGTGTATCCCAGTAGAAACCTATGAGAAGCCAGTCGTAAAATTTCGGTGTATTGGAAAAACGGTGGCTATAAACGGTCCTTACAGACCATTGCTCAAGCTGCTGGGACTCCCTTATCGACGGTTTACCCTTTTGGATGATTCTCGGCCGCTGAAAAGTGGTTGTGATAAAAAGAGCTATGAACAGCTTCGAGACCAATACCAAAATAGTCCGCCGTTCTCCATCCACGCATCAGCTCGCAATAATAATGAACCAGGCACCACCATAAGATATAAACACACCTCCAATGCCAAGAAGCTATTGAGGGCCATTAAGGATGCCCAGCTCGATGTGCTGCCCTCTAAAATCGAGATGCCCGAGTGTCAAACTGGGACTTATACACTGGCAGTTAGTTCCTACCGCAAGGAACAGATCATCACCTTTCCCAAGGGGTGTGATACCCCGGTCATTCAAAAGCTGAATAAAATAGTAACCATTCTTGAAGACATGCCGGATATCGAAGAATGCCCGAACCAACCCCAAAAATCCGTCTACGACATATATTGCTCGCGATCCTTTCGAAAGGCGCTATCTGTATCCTGTCATATGGCGCCCTAACTGATCCTTCCAACGGCGGCCCTCGGATCCGTACCTTTAGGTCAACTATTGGGAGTGCGCATTCTTCTTTTCCCAAACAAACCCCCGCAGTC